>JAABUQ010005404.1_pt1 | contig 20466 bp, 4 predicted proteins | sample 5560001 | NCBI WGS metagenome assembly JAABUQ01 (sample SAMN10711888, study PRJNA513371) | rock metagenome | isolation source: Antarctica rocks | place: Antarctica: Victoria Land, Finger Mt nord | collected 2015-12-18
TTATTTGTGCGTTATTATTTTTAAACTATTTTTAGTAATTCAAATAATGCGAATTTTTTTAAAAATAGAAAATCTTGGCATTTTGACGTCATTTTCGATTGCTTGGCGAGTCGATCGGGTCGAATCAAGAAATCGTTGACCCAAGTCGATTTCGAGTCGGGTCACAATGTTGATATCGAGTATTCGGGTCGGGTCAGAAAGTTGGTACCAAGTATTTGGGCTAGGTCAGAAAGTTAATACCGATTCCTGGCCCAGCGGTCAGTCTAATATTTCTAATACTAATTTTTATTGTTCGAAAATTTATATTATCGAGATAAAAAATTATTGTCGAAAAAACAAAATTTAACAAATAGGTTTTAAGTAGTAGCTTAATACTACAATCTTTATTAAATAATTATATTTAAATCTTAGCTTTAACAATGTATCTAGACTAATCGTCGAGTCGAATTATAATATCATCTCTTTAACTTGACTCGACGCCAAGATCGAATTACGACGATTTTTTGAAATCGAATCGCTCAAAGTAGTTTAGCGCGAAGCGCGCTAAACTACTTATAGTAATCGACTAAACTACTTTGAGCGATTCGATTCTTCGAATTTTTTTTAACTCGAGTCTTGACATTTGCACGTGACATTTCTAGGTCAACACGACTAGTCTAAATATATCGATTAATATCAAAATTTAAAATAGAATTTAATTGTATTAATTATTAAAATTATATTAAGTTAGAATTCCAATATAAATATATTGTATTAAATAGTATTTTTATTAACTAATAGCTATTTACAAACGTAAAAAGCAGAATTTCTTATAAAGACTCGAGAAAATATATTTAATCTACAAAAACTGCTGCTTCGCAAGCAAAAAATATACAATATACAATTTTCGATTTTCGATATTATATTTAAAAAAAAAAGATACAATTTTAATAAAGAATCTATTTGTAAACAACAAATTAATATAAGTATTGCTTTTTTTATATTTTCGAGTTATACTAAAATTTTAAAATTTTAGTACATTTTTAAAAAAAATACTTCTATAAGCAAATACTAAAAAATATTGTATATCGAACAAAAAAATAAAATATATCGATAGTATATAAACAATTTACAACTATTTCGACTTTCTTATATTATATAGTAAAGCAAATAAATTAGACACAATTATTAAATTTAGTTATACAAACTTTAAATAGAATTTAAGCAAAAAAAGATTTAACAATAAAATAGAAAATAGTTAACAAAAAATTTACAATATAAATTAAATTGCAAGAGTTGTTTTTGTATTGTCTTCTACTACTTATTGTAATAGTTTGTACAATCTAATATAATTGTTATAACTCTATTTTTACTCCAATTAATTTTATTTACTTTAAAATAGATTTTTCAATTTTTAATAATAAGCAAATATTGTTTGTAAATTCTTATTAAGTTAATTTTTAAATTTTTCTACAATCTAATTACAAAACTAGTATTTTGTTTTTTAGAATTTGCTAGCAATATATTGATATCTATTCTAAATTAATTAATTGTTAATTAAGTATAATTTTTGTCGAAATAGCTAGAAGAAATTCGATTATTGTTGCTTAATTAATTATTTTGCTTTTTGTATAATAGAGCTTCGAATTATATAAAAAAAAAACAATTAGCAATAGAATTTAGCAATAGAATTTTTTGTTATTAAATTAAATATAAGAGTATCAATTACTTTAGTCTCTAAATACTACTTTTATAATCAAAACAATTTTTGTTTATATTTATACTATTTTCTATTCTATTTCTTCTAATACTATATGCTATCTCTAGAGTATTTTATTATAATTATAGAATTTTTGCAATTTGATTAAGATACATTGTTCGATTTAGAGAAATACTTGAACAATAGTAGCGTTTTTAATATATTTTATTAATTTAATTTTTTTAACTCAAAAATTATCAAAACTTACTAAAATCTCTTTTTGTTTATTCGAAAAAACAAATATTAGATAGAGTTTTTATTCGACAAACTTCTGTATTTTAATAATAAAAATATAATTGTATAAACAATTAAGAAGTATTTTATAATCGAAAAATAATAATAAAATTAAATTTTCTAAAATCAAGATTAATATAATTGTTGAATCAAGTCGAACACTTTTTTCTTAATTTAATCTATCTTTTTGAATTTCGTAGAATTAAGTTAGAGTCAAGACGCGAATTCGATCTTAAAATCGAATTTTGTCGAATTAATGTCAAGAACTTAAGCTAACTTCGTTGCGTTAGCATTCGCTTATCTTATTTTATCTTATCTATGTGCTAACTTAATCGAGCTAGCGCAAGAGTTTACGCTAATTGCATATAATTAGCATAAACTCTATACTAGTTCGATCGAGTTAGCGCGTTACGTAACGTTATGTAATTAAATAGATCGAATTAAATACTTGACGTGCATTCTTCGCTTGTTCTATCTTGTTAAACTAGAAAATTTGCTTGATTCTAGAATTAGAATTGAGCAAATTAACTCGATCGAATTGAAATTCGATTCAACAATTATACTAATTAAGATACAAAATTAAAACTAATAAAATATTTAAATTTTTAATAAAGTAGTTGAGCTCGAAAAATTAAGTTTTAAAACAACTAATATAAAATTGTCTACGTTGCTACTAATATGTTTAAAATTATTTGCAAAAACTATATAAAAATATTTCTTTATTTAATTTCTACTAATTTAGAAACTTCTATTATAAAATAATACAAGAAAAATAGTAGTTAATATCGAAAGTTCAAAAATTTATTGCAAAAAACTATAGAATAGTTTTTGCAAAATATAAATCGAGACTTTTTTATTTATTTTTGTTTTTTTTCCTTGTATTTTTAGAACTTAACTTCTACTATTGCAATTAACTATTAACTTTTTGCTTTTATAATTACTCTATTACTATTTTTCGATAATATTTTACTTATTTTTAAGTTAATATACTAATACAAATTTTACTTCTAATTGTAAAAAACAAAATTTATAAAACGCAAAAAAATAGAAGAATACTATTAACAAAACTTTAATAATTGACTAACAAAAATAATATTAAATCTTAATATCTTTTTTCGATTATTAAAAAAATTAAGTTTTGACAAATTTGTTTGCTTTTTACAAGCAAATATAACTATTTCGAGATATACAAAATTTGCTAAATTAATTAAAAAATATACAAATCTAATTAGATACAATATTTTTAACAATTTAAAAACAAATACTTGAATATCTATTGCTCTAAATAACTAATCGAGTTCGAATTATCTCTTTTTTCTAAAAATTATTGTATATTTTATTAATATAAATTGATAATATAGAGAAGTTTTGCTAATTTTTAAGCTCTTAAAAAATAAATATATAGAAAAACAACTAACAAATATAGCATACAATATTCTAAAAAAATACGATTTTTAAAATTGTCTAATAACTATTATTGCAAACAATATTAATAACAACAAAATATTACAAAGAATTTTTATTAAGATTTTGCAAAACAAAAATATAGTCTAAAATTCGAAGCTCGAAACAATAAATTGTATAAGTCATATTATACAAATTACAATTAACAATTTGTTAAAAACGCTTAAGATATATATTTAAAACAAAAATATTACTATTGAATTTAAAAAGAAGAATCTCGATAATCTAATTAAGAGAAAAGATTTTTTTAAGAAAATTCTATATAAAATAAAATTAATTGCTAACTTCTATTGCTATAAGTTCTAACAAATATAATTTTTAGATTCGACTTATTGTTATTGCAATTAATATATTAATTATTTAATACAAAATCTTTTGCAAACTTCAAGCGAATAATATATTAAACAAAAATATAAAAAATATAATTTAAAATATTAAAATTTGTTAAAACAATATTCATACTTTATTGCAACAAGTATACAATATAAAAAATTCTATATATAAATAACTTTATATTTGAACAAAATCAAAGTTTCCAATACTGAAATTAACAAGAGATAAATAAAATTAAATATATTATATAGTAATATTTTTACAATCTTTCGAGAAACTTATTCGAATATTAAGTTTTTCTTAGAATTTTATAATATAAAAAACTTAAAAACTTACAATACAATATATAATTATTGTTACAAGCTTATTTAAGCTATATTAGTAATTTAGATTCTACACGCTATAGACAAATCTACTATTATGCTCGATATATTCGACAAGTAAATATCTCGAATATAATGTTTAATATACTTAACAAGCAAGCATTGCAAGCAATTATACTTGTTACATTTAACAAGCAAACAAGACAAGCAATCTATATTTTCTTAGTATATAGAAACTAGAAACGCGACTTTTTTATAAATTGTGTTTAATTTATCTTAAGTCTTAACTTATTGTTACAACTACTAAGTTGCAACTTTTGTTATCAAATAATTGCTTATATTGTTTGAAGACATCTACAAATTTTTTCGATAGTATAATTTTCTTTAATATTTTTTACAAAAGTATTAACGTAATATTTTAAACATTTTAAAAATATTTGTATCAAATTAACGCATTTCTATCACGAGCATTAGTTTAACAATATTATGTCGATTTTCTATTAATAAAAACAACAAAATAAAAACTAACAAGTCTAACGTCTACTATAGAAATTAGTGTGATCGTTGAATCGAATTTCAATTCGATCGAATTAATCTGCCCAATTCTAATCCTAGAATTAGGCAAATTTCCTAGCTTAATAGAGTAGAACGAGCGAAAAATGCGCGTTAAGTATTTAATTCGATTTATTCGATTATATAACATTACGTAACGCGCTAACTATATGCGATTAGCGTAAATTCTGCGCTAGCTCAATCAAATTAGCGTAAACTTTGCGCTAGCTTAATCGAGTTAACGCATAGATAAGATAAGATAAAATAAGATAAAATAAGCAAATGCTAACACAACAAAGTTAGCTTAAATTCTTGACATTAATTCAACAAAATTCAACTTTAGAATCGAGTTTACGTCTTAACTTTGACCCAATTCTACGAGATTCAAGAGAATAGATCGAGTTAAGAAAAAAGTGTTCAATTCGATCTAACAATTATACTAATAGAAATCGAATTAATCTAAAAAATTGACTTATATAAATAAATATTTATTTTATTTTCTATTTTGTTTTAGCAAACAAGAAGACAATTTTTATATTTATATTTTTTAAAGAAAAAGCTTAGCATTAATTTAAATTAAATTTACACAATTATTTAAAGAATTATAACAAAAAATTTCGAACAATATTTACAAACTTCGATAATTTCAAAAAAGAACTTCGAAGAATTTTCGAAATATTTAACAAAAAACAAATTGCAAAAAAAGTAATTTAATATTTAATTTAACAAGTCTTTACAACAAACTACGCAACAAGATTTCAAAAATATATTAATTTTATCAAGTAAAACAATGTTGTATTTATAATAATATTTTGACAAAATCTTAAAAACAATGTTAAGAACAAAATTTTACGTAATAGTAAATTTATTAGCAATATATTTAATTTTATCGAAATTATTATCGATCTCGACAACAAACTATATAACAAAGCTATAAAAAAGCAATAAAATTAATTTTACAAAAAAGCAAAAATCTTTTTTAAATTAATAATCGAATATTATTAGAAAGAATTTTGTTCTAGTTAGAAATACAATAACTTAAACTATTATAAATCTATATTTATAAAATTAGATTTTATTTAGCAATACAAAAAAAAACTTAAAAAAAAATAACAAATTTTAAAAAATGTGCTATTTATATAATAATATTGTTTTTTAATTTTTTTTTGTATTTGTTTATAATTTTCGATAAATTAGTTAAAGTCTTAAAATAATTTGTAATATCTTTTATATATTTGTAAAAATTCTTTTAGTTATATTTTTTATCTAAATTGATAACTAAACTATAAAATTTAATAATTTTTTAAAATACTTAATTAATTTTTTGTATAAATACAAATATCTTGTTTAATAATATTTTATCTAGAATATTTTATAATTAATTTAAATTCTCTATTAAATAGTTGTTGTTGTTTAATTTAATTTCGAGAATATTTATTTCTATATCGATTTGCTTTCTAATATTGTTTTAACTATTAAATATCTTTTTTAATATAATATTAATCTATCGACAATTTATTAAGTTTTATAATTAACAATCTCTTGCAAAGTAACTCGATTTATTCTCTTAACCTAGATCCAGGTAAAAAGATAGTCGTTTCCAACCTACTTCGACGCCAGTTTAAGCGGTTTTTGCACCGGACCCCTGCTCCTCGTTCACGCAGCCCGGGCGGCCACTAGCTCCACTACCGTTAGATGGCGTTTCCCAGCTCCGTGCCACCGCCATCTCTTATCCACATCTGGAGGGGTGCTCCTCCATGCCAGGTGAATCTCGATGGTCGACTGGGCTCCCGTGCAGCAAGATGTTGGATTGCGACTCCAGAAGAATTCCTAAGTGCCTTGGGGCTACCCTAAGACGTTTACCTCGAAGCCAATTCGAGTCTCTCATTCAAGACCATAAAACGATTAGCACTTCTTTCTCTTCTCTCTTCTCTTTCACTCTCTTGATTTCTCTTTCATAGATTATGTTCTTCCTTGCTCTTCTCTTGGCTCACATTGTAACTATTCGTAATCTTCCTTTAATTAACTATGATTCGTCGCAAAGTTTCACGTCAAGTCTCGCGAACAATTTTTTTTGCAACTCACTTCTTGATCGCGAAAAATTATGTCTTTGTACGCGACTATTACAATTGACGATACAACGAGATAAACAAAAAGCGTCGATCTACGAGCCTTTACAAGAACTTCACGAAATCACATATAAATAGAATGAAAAATCTATAAAAAGAGTACATAAAATGCTTCTCTTTTCACGCTTTATAAGTAATTATATTGAGTAACGAATCTTAATAGATATTGCAAGATAATTAACATCGATTTATATCACACGCTCAAAAAGTCTCTCGCGAGAAAAATCAACAACTTCTTTCATTAATTGTGCAATAAGTACATCGTTCGAAAAATTAATTTCGTCATCACGTATTAACATCAACTTAATTAAGTGTACATCAAATATAAGAATCGACGAATTAATTCGCAAGTATTGAAAAGAGTTTACGAAATATGTTGTTATCGATGTAAAAGTTCTAGATAGTACTAACGAGACTAAATTAGTTCATCAATAAGTTATTAACAAAAAAATATAAATTAAATAAAAACGAGACTAACAAATCTTTGTTAAACGCTAAAGACTTTTTATAAATGTTGCGTTGTCATTAAGTAATTAATATTAATTTTTTTCTATACGAACGTTATCAACTATACGTTGTCACTATTCTTTTGTTGATTGCGTTCATCAATTCTTGTTTCGAGACTCTATTAAACATCACGTACGACGATATCGATTTGTTCGTATTGTGCGACAAAAAGACTAATAAAATCGCTCTTGCGCTTTAACTTCGTTTAAGAAAAATCAAATCACAACAAAAGCGAAAAAGATTGTACGAGAAAATTCACTTTTAATTACGACGAAATGCTAACTTCTATGTAGAAAGATTTATATTTTTTTTCTTGATAACAATTCTATGTTTTGCGTTATTTCTTATATCGTGAATCTTGTTTGCAATAACAAAGTCTTCTAATTTTCTAATATTATTTCTCGAATAATTTTAATTTTAGAAGTACGTTCTAGTTTAAACTATTAATCAATTTTGTAACGCGACAAGATGTTAGACGTTCTTATTTTTCGTTTATTAAATTCTTTAAATTAAAGAACGAATAAAAAGATTAATAATTCTCTTCTCTATAATTTTTATCATAAATGAGTGAAACGCTTAGATAAAAAGATCGACTTTGTGTAAATTTTAACTACATATTGTTTTCGACAAACGATAAATAATGTCATTAACGATAAGTTTTGTCAACTTGAATCTAAGAAGAAATTCGCTAATTACGACAAACGATCTTAATTTGAACAAAACAATGCGCAATCTAGTTCTTAATCATATTACTTCGATAATCTTTTAACGAAATTTTTTTTTTCGCATAATTCGTTACGATACGCAAACGACTTATTAAGATATCTCATCGCGTAAGAATTTAATCGTTGCTTCTTATCAAATGAGTCGCATAATCAATTTACATCAATTTCGCGAATTTTTTCTTTAATAATTGTAGAATCTACGACAAGATACAAGCATTCAAGAATTGCGCGAACAATAGCAAAATTTCTACGATCAAATTCGCGAAAAGTTTAACTTCATTTATCGAGCAAAAAATCAATCAATTTACGACAAATACTAGTAAGTTAAACAAAACATTAATCGTTTGCTTAAACAAAAAGAACGCATATTAAAGACGCAATTGCAAGTCAATTACGATGCGACAACTTTAATGCAAGACATATTCGCGCAAATAATTGTTAACTATGTCGTTTTTTCTCTCGTTTAATTTTTTTCGATCTTGATTAAGTATATTTTTGAAAAACGAACGCACATTGCGCGAGTCTTTTTCGACTCATTATCGTTCGTTAAATACGATAAGAATCTAAATCGACAAATCTTTATTATTGAAGACTTCGTCTCGTTATGCAATTGTCAAAAGCGACGTTCTCAAAAATCTTATCAAACGTAAGAGAATAATATTGCGATAAATTTGTCGAATAACAATACGTCTAATGTTGATGTTAAATTAAAATGTTCGAAATTCGATGCGTCATTTCGATGTTAATTTTTATTTCAATGTTGATCTTTCTAGTGTTTACATTGTCTTAACGACATTACGTTGCTCTTACATAAACGACAATACATCTTCGACAATAAACATTCGTTGCAACGTTATTTCGATCAACATTATTAATTTTAATCTAGTTAAAGTTGCTTATTTCTTAATGTCATTTATGAACAATTTGCGTTCGAAAGTCTTATGCACTTTAAAAGTTACGCAACGAGAATTTATAAAATTTACATATTTGAGAAATGCTAGTCTTTTTACTTGTTATTCTAGTGAATCGATTTGTCTAAACAATGAAAAGTTGTTAACATCAAAACGCTTGTAATTATTCTTTAGTTATAACGATTTAAGACGACATTTTTATCGAAAGCATCTTCGCCATTATTAAGATAAGCAATTTATTGCATGTTCGTGCAACATTGATTTTAAGAACAAGATGTCTCTTTCAAAATTATGCAAAAGTGATTCACAAGACTTTTACGTAATCGAAAAGACTTTCTTTTGCAAATTACTATTTTTTGGAATCTATTAAGAAGAGAAGATTAATTAAATATTGACAAAAGCACATTTATCGCAATCGTTTAATCTAGTATTGAGTCTTTGATTATGTAGAATGTTATTACTTTTTTCGACTTCACAAGACTTGTCTTTGCAAGAAAATATTTTTGCTTTTAAATTTTATTACGTTCTTAAATTTAACGAGTAGGTCGTTTGTCTTTCTTCTATTCTTATATCTTCTATAATAACGAGAGATTACTTAATAAATATTTAGTTAACTACGTGAGTTGATCAATCTAACTTGAAGACTTAATTACTTATTAGTGACTAGACGCTACAAATGCTCTAGAAGATATTACTAAAAATGCGTAATAATTAAGCTTCAAAGATTAGATTCTTATTGTATAGCGATCGTATTATAATTAATTTAATTGCGTATTAATTAATCTAACTAGAAGATCTAATCACTTATTAATAACTAGGCGTTTGGAAACTTAGTCGCAATTAAAAATATAAAAGAGCGAGTAATTTCTTTTTTTATTTTTCTTTCTTTAAGATTTCTCTCTTTTAAGTCTATGTTCGTTCTTTATTAATTAAGAATTCATTGTATTAACTACGATCTATAATAATTTACAATAAGTTTAAGTAAAATTCGCTCAAAGACGATTTAAATCGTTCGATAAACTTCTTATCTTGACGTAGAAACATTAATTAAAGAAAGCTAAATGCTAAGTACGACGATTCGATTTTTATCGTTTTTCACAATGACAAAGAAAGTATACGTATAAAGAAAGACAAATCTATCGTTTTATTCGAAAAGAAAAATACAAAAAAACTAATAAGATAATGCAAAGAAACGAATAGAAATCGCCAAAGATTGTAATAACGAAGAGACAAGATTAAATTATTAACATTATTATTATTTCTATGCTCTATATGCGAGAATTTGCATTAATAGTTAAAATATAAAAGAAGAAACAAAACAACGCTTTATAATGAAGTTGATCTATAGAGCGCAAGTTAAATCGAAGATTTTAGATTATTTAAATTAAACATTTACAATGATTATTAAAATCTTAAAGTTGTTCGTTAAGATTGCGTTTATTAACAATTTATGTTATAAAGATCAATAAAAGAAATAGCGATAAGATTTATCTTAGTCTTCGTTGCTTCTATTTGCTAAATGTTGAAACATATTAATAAATTAAAAAGAGTTAATTGTTAACTAAATGTTTTTATAAATAACGCAATAATCTATTACAATTACTAGCGAAATCGACTTTCGTCTTAAATGTCTAGAAAATTAAACTTTTATATTCTATTAAGTCGCTTAATATTGATCTAATCTTTATATAGCTAAATCGTAGCGTTTTTGCTTTAGACAAATATTTCTTAATATATCGCTTTAGACGTTCTTGTTCTAGATGTAATATTTATTTTCTTTAGAAATGTCTTGCAACATTATTTTTTCGAATTACTAAATAATTATTATTGTTGATCGAAGATAAAAGCGTAATAACGATTATGTAGCGTTAAATCTTAGCAATTACGCGTTATTTTAATCTAGATTAAACTTCTTACTTTCTTGAACTTCTTAGTAAACTTAGATTAGATGTTACTACTAACATTCGCAAATAATTAGCATCATATATCTTTTTAAATTCTTTTAACACTTGCACATACATTGTTTTCGTCTTCGTCATCTTGTTTTAATCGAAGTAGAGATTTCCCAAATTGTTGATCGTATTTAGCGTCGATGTGTGCTTAGCATCTTATGTCTTTTTCTTTTCTTTTAGTGTTCGCATATATATCATTTTTGTCTTCGCTATCTTGCCTTAATCGAAGTAAAGAATTCTTAAATTGTTGATCGTGTCTAACGTCGATGTGTGTTCGACATCTTATGTCTTGTTCTTTTTTTTAATGTTCGCACATACATCGTTTTCGCCTTCGTCATTTTATCTTAATTGGCGTAGAGATTTCCTAAATTGTTGATCGTATTTAGCGTCAATGTGTGTTCGACACTTTATGTCTTCTTGTATTCTTTTAGCGTTCGCACATACATCGTTTTCGTCTCGATCATTTTGCTTTGATCGAAGTAGAGAACTTTCAAGTTGTTGATCGTGTCTAACGTCGATGTGTGCTTGACATCTCATGCCTTCTCGTATTCTTTTAGCGCTCGTATATACATCGTTTTCGCCTCGATCATTTTGCCTTAATCGAAGTAAAGAACTTCCAAGTTGTTGATCGTGTTTAGCGTCGATGTGTGTTTAACATTCTATGCCTTCTCGTATTCTTTTAGCGCTCGCATATACATCGTTTTTGTCTTGATCATCTTGTCTTAATTCTTGTAAAAATTTCTCAAATTGTTGATCGTATTTAGCATCGATGTGTGTTCGACATCTTATATCTTCTCTTTTTCTTTTAATGCTCGCACATACATCGTTTTCGTCTTCGCCATCTTGTCTTGATCCTTGTAAAGAATTTCTAAATTGTTGATCGTATCTAGCGTCGATATGTGTTTGGCATTCCATGTCTTCTCGTATTCTTTTAGCGTTCGCACATACATCGTTTTCGCTTCTTTTAATTTTCTCGTTATACTATCTAGATAATCTATACGATAAATATCGCTCATATCAATAACGTTTTAATCGACAATCTCTCTTTGTTAACAATGCTTTATTCGTAGAACGTGATAATTTAGACGATCGTTAATTAGTTAGAATTTGGGCATAGATTCTTATGCAACATTCTACGTAACACAATGCGTCGCTAAATTAAACAAAGTTATATCAAAGTTATCAATTAGACATTCTAAAACCTAATCATATACGCATGCGTGAAGATTGTAGTGATCTAACATCGCTTCAATTAGCGAATAATCGTACAATGTCGTCATCGCTTTGTTGAATCGCGTTTTGCTCTTCGTTATGTTGCAAAATTAATTTGGCGCGAATCTTGCATCTTCTCGAAACAACTCATATCATAGATTCGCGTTCTCTAGATATCTCATTAGTTGAAACATCTTTGTCGCTTTAGAATCTTGAGCGACTACTTGCTTTAGCGATAGATTTCATGTTAAATATAGCGTTTGATCGTCGTACTTCATTAGATTATCATTGTGCTCGACTAGATCTTTCTAGCTTTGCTCGTACATTTAAAGATAATCATCGAATTGATTCGTCGTTTAATAGATATAATCGTTAGTTGTGGCTAACGCTAACGAAAGTTCGTCAAATCGATCGACCAATTTCTTCGCATCGACGTCTAGATTTAGCAACAAACGTCGTTAAATATAAAATCGATATTGATGCGCAATAATCATGTACACTTACTTCCTTGCGTTTGTCGACTCGATCGTCTCGCTAGAATCGTCAAGCTCTAACTTAGATTATTGAACTTATTAAGGCGCACTAGCTTTGCAAAGATGATGCGAGAGAATTAAATCGTAATTAGAATCGATTTCTATGTGAAGTAAGAAAAGAAGATGCGAATGTCGTATTTGATGCTATTGCGAATTCCAAAAAGTCGTGAATCATCGTAATTATCGAACATTAACAATCACGTCTTGTTCTTTGATTGCGATAGTCATTGTCGAACTAATTGAATAGCTTGCTCTTCATTTATCTACTCTATTATCTCGCCTTGTCCAACCTCGCTTTGCCTATTATGACGTCGAATTCGTTGCGCGAGAGAGACGTACGTCGTCTTCAACGTAATCTCGTTGTTGACATTCAACTAGATTATCGCTAAATAGCGTTGATGATATTGTCGCGCAAAGTGTAGACTAAGTTGTGTTTTATTCATCTCTTCGAGTCTCGAGATCGCCATTACGTTTTGTCGTTCTTTTGACGAAGACAATCATTCGTAAAGATGAGCAAGCTCGTCTTCTCGTTCGACGAAGAGTCGCTCGTTAATTTGCGACGCCTTCTCAAGATTTAAGCCAAGCTAATAAGATAAAGATAATGAAGGGGCTGGAGACGCTAATCAAGAAGACGTGCGTATGTCAATAGAGATCGCTTCTCGAATGAGGTCTATGAAAGTCCACGAAGAATGTACGTGTCGCCCAATTGAGCTTTCTCGCCTTGATCGATACGAATGTGCTAGTATTGATTTCCTAGCCCAATAAACATTGACGAACTTGTGCTTCGTCGTACGCGATCAACTATCGCGACGACGAATCATTTAGTGTTCGCAAGAACAAGCATTGATTACTAGACGAACATGTGCGTCGACTTGACTACTAAGATGTAGCAAACAAGGGCTACAACAAGAGCGATTCGCGCTAGCCTTGTCGTGTGATCGTTTGCGACTAGGCTAGGACTTGGGATAGACTTGGCGACTACACTAATCGTGCGCTTTGAGAAATTGAACACGATCTCGCAAACAATTTAACTTATAGCAAGCAATACAATCATTCTCTCAATTCTCTGCTGTCTAGAGCATGTTGTTCGACTAAATCATCTCTCTGTTGTATCATCATAATTGCTAAAGCATTTGGCATCGTCGCTAATGCTATGAGTATCGTTGTCGCCTTCACGACCTGTGTCGATTGCTTCGAATATGTCTAGTTCGAACGTCACTTTGAACAAAACTATTAGATAGATTTGCTAGCTCTAAATTGCTCTCGAATTCGTCTTATTCGTTGAGAACAAGTCGTTGATATTTTGAACGATTCAAAAATGAGAAGACTCGATGCGACAACATCACAAATTTAGACAATAAAAAATACATTGTATTAGATTCTTGTGCTTTTCGCGAACTCGACAAAGATCTCACAATAGTATAAGTTAAGTGCGACAATCGACGAAGACCTCTTTGTCCTTTCTAGTGATAGTATGAACTCGATGTTCGCAACGTTGAGTAACAACATGAGAGAGCTAATCATCAAACGACAAAAAAGAAGTAATATTTTGAAAATCGCGCAATGGGCTCTTTATTACAAATTCGAATTTAAGAGTCTTATTAAAAGTTTGTCTTCATTTATCGATAACGTTGAGAAAATCTTTCTTGCGCCTCAAGCTTAGACCACGCTAATCAAGCAAAAAGCGACTAAACTTCATGATCGACGAGCCCTAGAGCTCGTTGAGAGCGCTGCTAAAGGTGTCGATAGCTTATTGCAAATTGCTGCCAAAGAAGCTCAAAGTGATCATCGATACTTGAATGTGTTAGTTAAAGGGAAGACTTAGACTGGGAACGCATTTAGCAATGACTAGCATGGGAAGACGATAGGGGCATCTCATACATATGATAGCGTGGTGATAGATAATGATGAAAAAGCTCTCATCGACAACAAATATGACGGAAAGAACTTCTAGGACAATTAGGCATGGCATTACTAAACGATCTAAATGACTTTACGACTTGAATGACTTGTCTAGTTTAATCTCTCTGTCGAACGATACACATAGTGTTAAAGAATCTTTCGCGTATTACTTGAAAACGATGCGATGACGTTGACGACTCATACCTATCTACAACGAAGTCTTGAAGGGAGTTCACCATACAATTTCCGCTTGTTACCCATTAGATAATAGGACGTTCTCTTTGTTCGACTTGGACAACACTAGCAATAAGACCTGGATTAGGGTGTCAAACTAGACCCTAAACTATAAGTACTGTGTTGTAGAAATTGTTAAGGTTTGATTTCCAGTGGGGCTGTTGTGAACCATGATGAGGTAGTTGCCTATCGTGGTGGAAATGACTTCCTTTCGACAATAGAGGTGCTAGGCTTAATATAGATTAGCATGCTTTGCTTATAGTCCAGCTTCTTTCCATAATTTGCTAAACAATTCTTTCATTCACAACAGGGGCAGAAGCGAACAATTGCTCAAAATCTATCGTAAATCTATTCTTAGCGTTCGATTGCCCTTGCCACAATCAAGGCAGCTTCTCTGCAAGTGTTTGACATTGACGCAATACTAATGGCGCCCAATTTGGTAGCCTCACAACACGAAATGATTCACGATATGATTCTTAGTAAGTCCCTTGCTATTGCTCAAATGGTCGAAGTTGCTAGCTGCAATGAGCGTTTCGTTAGAGCAATTCGCTCAAACCTTCATTGCTTTGACACCACGAAAGCCCCTTCGAACGACGTCGAACGACCTCGAAGTATTACACCCCCAATGCTCGAAGCATTGTTTGAACACCTGCTTGAAAAGCCTGAGCTCTATCAAGATGAGATGGCGCTCTTCTTGTGGGACGAGTTCGAAGTCATTGTGACGATTCATAGCATAAGCAGAGCTCTCGCCTCGATTGATTGATCGAAGAAAGTCGCTCGCCAAGTAGCAAAGGAGAGAAACGCAGATTTGCGGGACTTTTACCTCCATGCTTTATCTGCCTTTCGTTCCTACCAATTGGTGTATGTGGATGAGTCTGGATGCGACAAACGAATTGGATTCCGGCGGACAGGCTGGTCTCCTTCCGGTGTGCCACCTGTTCAGGTAGCTCGATTCCAACGCGAACAACGACATCAGATTTTGCCGGCGATGACGCAGGATGGGATTATTCTAGCTCGGGTATTTCAGGGATCTACTGATGGTGCAGTCTTCGAGGACTTCATCGAGCAGCTCCTCTCCCACTGTGGCAGGTGGCCAGAACCGAAATCCGTCCTTGTCATGGATAATGCCTCTTTCCATCATACGAATCGCGTTATACAGATGTGCCTCGACGCAGGAGTCAAGCTAGTGTACTTGCCATCGTACTCCTCAGACCTGAATTCAATTGAGGAGTTCTTCGCCGAATTAAAAGCGTTTATTAAGAGAAATTGGCAGGCATTTAAAGATAATCCAGAGCAGGAATTTGGTATATTCCTGGAGTGGTGTATTGATGTAGTAGGCGAGAAGGGAAGTAATGCAAAAGGTCATTTTAGGCATGCTGGACTAAATATTGAAGAACTTTAAGCAAAGTCATATTGTTATTGGCGTTTATTATGCTAGGATATTTCGCGTCTTAGGTATCTAATATCTAGATCACTCCAAGCTCTCTTAGCAAAAAATACAAGACTTATGACATGACGCGTTTTAGTTCGAAGAATAGGCATAGTTGGCACTCTTGTATCGTTCGACCCAATTAGCAATGTCACTAATAAAGCGCCGTGCAATGCCGCTTTTTACCCCATTTTTAATAAAAAAGCCAGGATTGCAGTCCTCATGAACCTGTTCCAGGTCTAGCCCCTCATCCAAGGTCACGTCGCAAGCTTTCCGAAAGGGGGCCTTTAGAGTACCGTCATGAACCTTCGATTGCTGCCAGTCACTGTATTGTCTGACAGCGGTGTCTCGAGGTCCTGGGATATCGAGATGACTACGCATGGTCGTGCTTGAGGTTAATGGTAGGTTAGAAGCTGCCATCGATGAGCTGAGGACAGACGTCTGATGAGACTGCGTCGGGAGTAGATTAGTCAAGGGCCAGCCTTTATTCTTTTATCCTCCCCCAGGGCGCATCTGGAACCGTCGAAAGTAGTGCTGATAGAGGGCGATGATGATGAATCGACTTCCACCGAAGTTGTTTGGGATGATACTGGAACAAGTGTGCTCCCTCGATGACATGACGTCGCTTTGATTGATCAACAAGCAAGTTGCTTGAATGTGCGACAGCATTCGACCCAAGACGCTATGGCGAATTGCTTATCGAATCTGCTAAAGAAAGTGTGAGAATCATCAAGAGAAAGAGGATTGTCCTAATTGCATTGTCGTGAAACCCGCGCTGAAGAATTCGAAATCGATGTCATTCAAGATTTGGGCATAGTTGTATCGACGAGTCAATCAACGATCGTTTGGATGTAGCGAAGAAACGTTACAAGAATGTATGATGGCATGTTAGGAAGATATGGATTTCAATCCATATTCTCCTAAGAGAGGAGGGTCGAAGTTGGGAATTCAAATGAACGCTAAAGAAGATTCGAACGAGAAGAAGAACGAAAAAGAAAAAAATTTCCTCGATCGAGAAGAGAAAGAGTAAAAACGAGTATAATTGATCTTTAAGCGACATTTGATGATGCAGCGAGTGCAGCGAGTAAACGTCGAGGATTCGACGATTTCATTGAAATGAAAGAGACATACATCGAGATCAATAAAGGCGAAAATGACGTTAAAAAGAATGAAGAAACGAAAAATAAAAAAAAGATTAACATTCATGATCTCTTTATGAAACCTAAGACACTTCAATGATTAAAAGGGAAAAATTGTGTTGAGTCATCAATCTCTTCTCGCACTCCTATAGATCGATTGAAACCTTAACAAACAAACAACGTTTCACCCATCTCTAGAACGCAAATTACAGGTGAACCCATCTTTAAAGAAGAGGGAAATTCGAGCTAGTGCTAGAGCGAAGAAGAACGATCAATCGAAAGAAGGAGTGATTGATGTTTGCATTTAAGTTCAACTATAAAGAAAGTAAGTTCGACTATAAGAATCTCATCATAAAGAGAAAAGCTCCTCCCCATTGCGTTTGCTCTTATGCAAATAAGAAGCTAGCCTTTATTTCTTTGTTCCTAGCATTGGCATTTGGCACGCAAGCCTTGAATTTTTGATGAAAAGATGAAATTGATGAATCATGTGTATGTCACATAAGAATATTCTTGGAGATGCGTACTTGAATTGACAAGGGCAACGTATAAGAGACAACAAACGTCGCTTTCCACCTCGTAGAAGGGATCCTCATATATAAAGAAGGTGTCGCGACAGCTCTTGAGCGCGATCGAGATTAAAACCTCTTCGATCATCGAGAATAATACTTGGGCGTTTAGAAAACCATCTTTTCTAATGTAGTTAAGTCGAGCGAAGACGCAAGTTGCGTTTTACGAGAAAATGTTACGACTAAAGGACGCTATGAAACAATTGCAAATTCGAGATTCGACGAAAAGCAAGAAGTGACAATCGATGATGAAGGAAGAGCTTTAGTCGATTTCGAAGAGTTCAAATTCACCAATGCTATTGAAGGAGAAAGAGGTGAATGCTAGGTCAATAAGAGGCGACAAAGAAAATCGATAACAACGATGAACGAGATAGGAAAGAAGAGGCAAGTTTTCTAAGCGCTAATAAGATTTAGAGACAGATTTGAGTTGATAGAAAAGAAAAGAAGAAGTGCTCTTAACAAAAGTTGAAAGAGGCACGATCTTGCGAATCTAGACTTACGAATCTAGACTTGCGAACTCATTAGATTCGCAAGTCAAAAATTCTAGAAAAATCTATTTGACAACTCTACGCAATTCCTACCTAAAACAATCGTAAGTCAATTAAACGTTACGATATTAAGTGACTACTTGTTTCACATTCGTTTCAACGATAGCGCCCTTCTCATTATAGCGATTCAACATCAATTTAGTCGTATCTCTTGGCTTTCATTTTGAATGAACCTAGCGCTACAACTAGTTTCACCCAAAATAGGTTTTAATTCTTTCTTTTCGTTCTTCTTCTTGTGTTTATGCTATGGTCGTCTTTGTGGCGTTTGCTGTTCTTTGTACGCTAGAGATTATATATTGGTCTAAAAGGCAAGAACAAGATTAACGCTATCTATAGATTTTAAATGCACAATTAAGATCGTTGATTCTTGCGACTTAATAAGTCTTCAAACACTATGTTTGTCACATCTACTATATCTTCAAACATTATTTTGATGTCTAAAGACTATATATCTAAAATGTAATGAGAATGATTTCGAACTTGATGTGAGTCTTAAGACACATGTTGTCTTGAGTCAAGTGTTTGCAAACATAACACGTCCTAAGACTTGCGTCTTAGAACGATTAGCGTTTGTAGACAAATAACGTCTTAAGACGCATGTCTAAAGACGTATTTAGTCTAAAAACAATCGTCTCAAAACATCATTAATCACAAGACATTCGTTCGAGAACATTTATTGTCTTCAAACACTTGATGTTCTTAGACTCTCTATTAAGATCTATTAGATTTAATTGTCTTTAAACACTTATTGTCTTAAGACAATTATATGATAGTACTAAGCCAATATTGTGAAAGGCAGCAATTGCAAAAGTTAGTATTGTGAAAGCCACTATGAAGTCAATGTCATAAGGATTTCTAAATCGTAGAGCAACGAAGATCTTAAGACGTCAAAAATTGCAAGGAATTTTACATCGTAAGGGAAGTAATGCCCTAGAGTTTAGCAAAATTCTACGATAAGCAAGGTCCTACGATAAGCAAGGCTCTATTGATTCGTCCAAAGTTATTTGCCTTTGTGAAGCTTAGATAGTATGTTATTTTTCGTCAAAAATTTTTTAGCAACTTCTTTAGCGTTAGTATTGTATGTCTTGTGTGATCTTTCTCTCGAAAAGAGTCTCTCATGACAAGCAATAGAATCTTGGCAATAATATGATCTTTGTTACGCGCTAACTCGAAATAGAAAGTCTAAAATTCCCAAAATTTTGATCTCTTATCACGCTCTAATTGTCAAGTTTTATATCTATCGCGCACCCAAAACTTAAGACTAACGCTTAGATTCTTCGATTCTCTTTGCAAAGTATTTCTTTTGTTCAACTTCAATCACTCTATTCTCGTTAATCTACGTCTAAAGACACAACGAAATTAGTGCAAAACTACGATGTTATTGAGTGAAACAAGTAAAAAACGTAAAGCTATTTCTTAAGTAGATTGAATAACGTCGCCAAGAATCGTTCATATAACAATCTCTTTCTTCATTCGTGTAAATCGAAGCGCAAGCCTCGTGATGCATCGATACAAGTCTATTTGCTTACAAGATCAAAATATTTTGATGCAAAAGTTGGCTCAAGTGTACTATTGTATCGAGTCGTCGAAGCAAAACTTCATAACTTACGATTAAGTTTCGATTCACGCTTTGCGTCGAGTCGTATATCGTCAAATTCTTATCAAAAGAAACTATAATGATACTGCGTAATTAAGTCTTAGTTTCTCCAATACAATCTACGTATAGGCCTTGTCATCAATACTTACTTTATAAGAAAAATTGATCGATTATTAACAATTGACTTTTTATCGTTGCGAGACAAGTATATTTATGTATGCTTCGCATAATGTCGTTAAACTGCTGCACCTTTAGCAAGATAATATAAGTCATTATCTTTATCTTCGAAGACGAGCAATTCTCTCTTTTCTTAACTTTATTTATTAGCTTGTTTAATGCTAGAAGAAAAAGAATTATCAAATCTATAAAAGATGTTGCAATAAATATTTGCAAAATCGCCTTATCGTCACTTTGATAAGAAAGCATATCAATTAAATT
>JAABUQ010005405.1_pt1 | contig 20464 bp, 12 predicted proteins | sample 5560001 | NCBI WGS metagenome assembly JAABUQ01 (sample SAMN10711888, study PRJNA513371) | rock metagenome | isolation source: Antarctica rocks | place: Antarctica: Victoria Land, Finger Mt nord | collected 2015-12-18
GTCGGCGCCGAAAAGCGACGCTCGAAAGGCTTGCACGAAGGCCAAAATCGAGAGCAAAGTCTTTAATCGTAAATCTGCGTCAGTCGATCTCAGAGGCTATCCGGGATGCAACTATTGCCTTGTAACGAGTTACGCTTTATTCGCTATCGTTTATGCGATCAGATTCCCCTTGTTTTTCCGGGGATGGCCGCTCGGATCGGCGATCACCAATATGGCGTAAATTGAAGCCAGTCAACAGATATATTTCCGGATAGCCTCTCAAAGATCATCCGATGAGCGATTCATCACGGGTGGACACGGATCAGGCAGCGGCGTCGAAGGCGACGCTGGCGAAGCTGACGCAGCAGGTCCGGGCGGGGTCGACGGCCTGGTCGTAGCGGAGGAGGCGGCCGGTGGCGGGGCCGATCGCGTGGAGCAGGGTATAGGTGGCGGCCAGGCCGCAGACGCGCCAGCGGTTGTCGATCTCGGCGGCGTGGGCGAACCAGCCGGCGGGGTCGAGGGCCGAGGCCCGGTCGAGCATCGCGCGGTCGAAGGCGCGGACCTCGCCGAGGGTCGCGGCGTCGACGAACTGGGGGTCGCCGAACTCGGGGCCGACGTGGCACAGGTCGATCCCGCCGATGTAGGCGACCTTCTTGCCCGAGGCCGCCTCGGCCGCGCGGAGGGCCTCGACCATCCGCCGGACCTCGGGGTCGGCGATCGGGTCGCCCCCCCGGGCCATCAGGTCGTGGAACGAGCCGACCAGGATCGGGACGACCTGGAACGGGCGGGCGTCGCCGAACAGGTAGCGGAGGAAGACGGCCTGGAACTCGATCGAGTGCTCGGAGCGGTGCGCCAGCTCGTCCTCGAACAGGCGCGGGCCGGCGATTTCGGCGACCCGGTCGACGAACTCGCGGTCGGTAGGGGCGAGGCCCAAGGGCGTGGCGAAGTCCTTGCGGGTCAGGGCGAAGCGGTGGCGGCAGGGCTGGTGGGCGACCCCCAGGATCACGAACACGTCGGCGTCGGACCGCTCGACCAGCTCGCGGTAGGCCCAGGTGTAGACCGGGCCGCCCCGGCCGAAGTCGATGTGCGGGCAGAGGACCGCCCGGAGCGTGGCCTCGGCCCCGGGCGGCCGGGGGGTCGGTGGACCCGAGCCCGCCGGGTGGGCGAACAGCCGCCCGAGCTGGTCGCGGAGGCTGGCCTCGTCCGCCGGGTACGATCGCCCCGCGCAGGCGGCGGGGCGGACCGGCCGGGCCGCGTAGTCCCGGGCATAGGCCGCGAAGCTCGGGCCGTCGAGGACCAACGCGCGGTCGAGGGTTTCCGCCCAACGCTCCAGTTCGCCATCGAGGACCGTCCGGCCGGTCTCGCGGAAGACCCGGGCGCGGATCTCGTCGCGGGTGGACCGGCCGTCGAAGTGGCGGATGATCGCGTGGAAGTCGTCGAGCGGCACCAAGGCCGGGCCGACGAAGCAGCCGAGCGGGTCTTCCAGGGCGACGAAGGACGATCCTTGGTGCTCGACCCGCCGGCCGGACAGGGGGCGGAGCCTGGGGCGTTCGAGCCAGCTCATCGACGCACCTCGATCCGTCGAGACGGGGGACCGGCCGGACCGATCTTCGACTGGGCGAGGGTCCCCGTCAACCCGACCGGCGCGGGCCCCGGGGGGACGAGGCGATCAGGGGGAGTTGCCAGGCGGGAGGGGCGGCGTCGCGGGGCGGCTGGGGCCGGGTCATGGTCTTCTCCTCCGGGTTCGGCCGGGATCGATCGGGCCGTCAAGGATAAGGACACCGCCAGCGGGCGATGGGTTCATCGTAGCAAACGCCGTTCCTTCGAGGTTGTGATCCGAAAACGAGCAGTCTCGGCCCAAATACCGGTCGGCGAACGGGATTGCTTGAGGATTTTTCTTCCCGGCCTAGGATCGATCTTACAAGAAAGTTGCCAACTCCTTGGGCGGCCTGGGCCTCCAATCCGAGCGGCCGGCCGGATTAGCCGGGCGGGCTGGGCTGGTCGACCCGGGGTGGTTCTGGTAGGTTCGCGGGCGATGGCCCGTCGGGCAGGGACCGACCGGCCCTTTGGGAGATTCGGGCAACCACGGAGGAGACGCCCATGCGTAGGCTCATCGCCTGGACAATGACGCTGGCCGCCGGGGCCTCGGCCGTCGCGACCGCGTCGGGACAGGGGACCGCCCCGGCCCCGAGGCGGCAAAGCCCCGCGCCGGCCGCCACCAAGCCCGCCGCGCCGGCCGCCACCAAGCCCGCCGCCGCCCCGCCGCTCGACCCGGCCGCCGTCAAGGCGCGGGAGCTCGCGCTGCGGAAGGCCAGGGAAGAGATGAACCAGATCCTCGCCGACTGGGAGAAGCAGAGCAAGAAGGTGATGTCGCTTTACGTCGAGTTCGACCGGGTCGACTATTCGAAGATCTGGGGCGACGAGTACTTCGTGGGCCAGGCGATCCTCAAGAGCCCCGACATGGCCTGCCTGGAATTCCGGAAGGTCAAGGTCGACGGCGACAACAAGCCGGTCAAGGTCGCCGACGCCAAGGGGAAGCAGGCCTTCGACCTCGAAAAAGACCCGACCCAGCGGATCGTGTGCACGGGCAAGGACGTCCTCCAGTTCGAGTGGGACGAGCGGGTCATCTACGTCTACCCGCTCGACAAGGAGGTCCGCCAGAAGGCCCTCCAGCAAGGCCCGCTCCCGTTCCTGTTCAACATGAAAGCCGCCGAGGCCAAGGCCCGGTACGGGATGTCGCTCCTCCAGCAGGACGAGAATTATTACGTGATCAGCGTCGTCCCCAACGAGGACATCGACAAGGACAGCTTCAGCCGGGCGTTCGTCTGGCTGAGCAAGGAGAATTTCCTCCCAAAGAAGCTCCAACTTTACCCCGTGCAGGGGAATGCGGGGAAACCCAAGGAAGTCCAGGAGTTCACCTTCCGGAACATCCAGCCCAACGCGGCGGTCGACGACGATTACTTCAAGCCGAACCTCAAGATCGCCGGCTGGCAGATCAAGCGCAACCCCGCCGAGGGGGCCAACAACCGGGGCGTCCCCGTCGCCCCGACGGACCCGGCCTCGGCGCGACCGGCCGGGACCCCTCGGCCCGGGGTGGCCCAGCAGCCGGCGACGCGGCCGGGCCCGCGGCCCCGGTGACCGCCGACCGCCCCCCGTTTCGGCCCCGACGACCGATCGAGCCCCCCGGAATCCCGCCGAATCTCGCCGAGGTTTGACGAGGGTTTTCGGGGGGCTTATAATCCCCCGGGATGGGTCGCTCCCGGAGGAAACGGGCCGACCGCGCCCGCCGCCCCCTCGGACCCGTCCGCGAAGCGGGGCCGTGTCGAGGCCGGCCGCCTCGGACCCGTCCGCCCGGGGCGACCGCTGATCCGGTCGTCGCCGCGTCGGCGAGCCGGGCCGATCGACGGAGGGAGTCCATCTCAGATGATCGGATCGCTTCCCAGGCGCCTGCGACTCGCGGCCTTGGCCTTGCTGGCCGGCGTCGCCTTGACGAACCCCCCGATCGCCACCGCCCAGGACCCGGCCTCGGCCCCGCCGGAAACCAACCCCGGCCAGTTCTTCCGGATCGAAGAGCCGATCGACAGCGAGGTCATCGAGCGGATCAAGGCCGCCACCAAGCAGGTGCTCGCCCGGTCCAACGCCCAGAAGATCGGCCGGCCGATCCTGGTCTTCGAGATCCGACCCGGCCGCGCCCAGCCCGGCTCCAGCGGCTTCGGGACCTCGTTCGACCTGGCCAACTACCTGTCGACCGATTTGACCGGCGCCAAGCTCACCGTCGCCTACGTGCCCGAGCCGCTCAAGGGGTACGCCGTCCTGCCGGCCCTGGCCTGCGACGAGATCGTCTTCGGCCCCGCCGCCTCGCTCGGGCCGATCACCCCGGAAGGGGAGGCGGTCAAGGCCGACTACCGGAAGCTCTTGCCCGCCCTGGCCTCCCGCAAGGGGCGCGAGCCCGACTTGCTCGAAGGCCTGCTCGACCGCGACGCCGACCTGAAGCTCGTCCGGACCGCCGACCGCCAGGTCCATTACGTCCTGGCCGACCGCCTGCCCGACTTCCTCAAGGCCAACCCCGTGGCCGACGCCGACGTCCAGCCCGCCTGGGAAGGGGGGAGCCGCGGCGTCCTGGCCGCCAAGCGGGCCCGCGACGAGGGCTTCTCCAAGCTGATCGCCGAGGACCGGGCCCAGATCGCCAACGTCTACCACATCGGGACCCGGGCCCTGGCCAACGACCCGACGTTGCTCCAGGAGGCCAAGCCGGTCTGGATTCCGATCGTCGGCCGGATCGACCCGATCAAGGAAGCCTCGCTCCGCCGCCGGGTCGACCAGGCCCGTCGCGAGGGGGTCAACCTCGTCTTCTTCCAGATCAGCAGCCCCGGCGGCCTGATCGGGCCGGCCGACAACGTCGCCGCCCTGATCGCCGAGATCAAGGACATGAAGACGGTGGCCTACGTCGAGGACCGCGCCACCGGCGTGGCCGCGCTGGTCGCCCTGGCCTGCGACGAGATCGTCATGGCCCACGGGGCCCAGATCGGCGGCGTCGACCAGATCATCACCGGGGCCAACAACCAGGTCGAGGACCTCACCGACGGCCAGGTCGAGAGCCTGGCCCGCCGGGTCGAGGGGCTGGCCAAGCTCAAGGGGCACCCCGTCGCCGTCGCCCACGCGATGGTCGAGGCGAAGTCCCGGCTGTTCCAGGCCAACGACCGCGACACCGCCGCCCCGGCCTTCGTCCTCGAAGCCCAGGTCCAGGCCGAGCCCGCCCGCTTCCTCGACCCCACCCCGGTCAAGGAGCCCGGCCGGACCCTGACCCTCAAGTCCGACGAGGTCGCGACCTATGGCCTCGGCCAGGAAGTCGCCGACGTCGAGGCGTTCAAGGGGCTCTACGGCCTCCGGGGCAAGACGATCCGCGTCGACGGGCCGACCTGGGTCGACGCCCTGGTGACCACGCTCAACGACCCGTTCGTGAGCTGGGTCTTGCTGTTCGTCGGCGTGTTCATGCTCATCCTGGAGATCAAGATGCCGGGCGTCGGCCTGCCGGCGATCATGTCGGCCCTGGCGTTCCTCCTGTTCTTCTGGAGCCGATACCTCAGCGGGACGGCCGACCAGCTCGAAATCCTCCTGTTCCTGGTGGGCCTGATCTGCGTGGGCCTGGAACTGTTCGTGTTCCCCGGCTTCGGGGTGTTCGGGCTGAGCGGGTTCATCCTGATCCTGGCCAGCATCGTGATGGCCAGCCACACGTTCGTCTGGCCGACCCAGGATTACGAGTACCGCCAGATGGCCGGGACCCTGTTCCAGGTGCTCGCGGTGATGGTCGGGGTCGGGGTCGGGGCGTCGCTTTTGGGGCGCTACATCCCGTCGCTCCCGGTCTTCAACCGGATGGTCCTCAAGCCCGAGCTGAACACCGGGACGGGGCTCGACTCGGACGACCCGGGAATGAAGCCGCCGCCGGTCGAGGCCTACGAGTCGCTGGCGTTCCTCCTGGGCGAGACCGGCCGGACCACCACCGTCCTCCGCCCGTCGGGCAAGGCCCGGTTCGGCGGCATGCTCGTCGACGTCCGGGCCGACGGGGCGTACATCCATCGGGACGCCCTGATCGAGGTCGTCGAAGTCCAGGGGATGCGGGTGATCGTCAAGGCCCTGGCCTGACGTCGCCCCGGCGCCCGGGAGGCCCCCCATGATCCCCCTCATCTGGCCCCTGATCGCCCTGGTGGTCGGCCTGGCCTTGGTGGTCGCCGAGGTGTTCTTGCCGACCGGGGGCCTGGTCGGGCTGGGCGCGGCGGGGGCCCTGGCGTTCGCCCTGGCTTGGGCCTACGGCGAGTCGCCGGGGCTGGGCCATCGGTTCCTGGTCGCCGAAGGCGTGCTCGTCCCCTCGGCCTTCGGCGTCGCCCTCCACCTGATGCCGAGGACCCGGCTGGGCCGGCGGGCGTTCCTCCGCCCCCCCGGCCCCGACGAACTGGGCGTCTCGCACGACCGGCCCGACCTCGGGGGCCTGGTCGGGCACCGGGGCCGCGCCTTGACCCCGCTCCGCCCCTCGGGCATGGTCGAGTTCGCCGGCCGGCGGCTCGACGGCGCCTCGGACGGCGGGATGATCGACCCCGGGTCGCCCGTCGTGGCCGTCGCCGTCCGATCGGGCCGGTTGATCGTCCGGGCCCTCTGATACGCTCTCTCATTAGTCTTGTCGCTGGGGATTCTGATCTGGAATTTCAAATCTCAGATCAGAATCCGAAGCGCAGGAATTCAATAGAGTCCGTATGAGGTGAGGGCGGGGGCGAGGTGTCGATCAACCGACCTTCAACGGGCCCTGGCGCAGGTCGGGCAGGGGCAAGACTGGGGATGACCGTGCGCGTGGGCGGTCCCGACCGGGCGAGGCGGGCAGTGGGGCCGAGGGAGGGGCTTCCGGCAATAATCGTCCGGGGTGCGGGGGAAGGTGTAGCAATCGGGATTCCACCAGCGACACAGGCCGCCGGCGTCCGGATGCCAGCCGCCGACCGGGCCGAACCTGCGGGGGGAACGACCCGGGGAGTGCGTCCCTTGCGTCTCGGGGCCCCCGGCCCAAGCCGCGGTCCCCGCCAGGATGAGGCCCAGGACGATCCCGATTCCCAATTTCCGAGCCATCGCGCGCCCCTCCTGTTCGTTCCGGTCGCGAGTCCCGCGTCGGGCCCCCTCGGGCCCGACGAAGGGACCGATCAGGGGATGGCCGGCGGCAAGGCCGCCGGCCTGGTCTGTGTCCGCACCGAGGCGGGCGCCGCCCGTCGCGGGTCTTCGAGGTCGTCGGGGATGCCCACCGGCCCGCCGCTCGAAACGGCCGGCGCGGGCGAAGGCACGGGCGCGGGAGCGGCGATCGTGGGCGACGCGGGGGGGACCTTGGGCAGGCGATACTCCCAACCGCCGCCGAGGGCCCGGTAGACGGAGATCAGGTTCAGGGCGATATCGCCCTGCGAGGTCGCCAGCCGGTCTTGCTGCTGGACCTGGGTGGTTTCCAGGTTGAACACCCGATTGAAGTCGATCGTGCCGGTCTGGTATTGCGAGACGCCCACCTGGGTGGCCGCCGCCGCCGCTTCCACGCTCCGCCGGAGTGCCTCGGCCTGCTCCTGGGACCTGAGGAAGCCCCGGAGCGATACCTGGACCTCGCGCCCGGCCACCAACACCTGGTTCTGGTACGAGGCGATCAGCTCCTCGGTCCTGGCCTGTTGGAGGTGGATGTTGTTCTGAATCCGGCCGTAGTTCAAGATGTTCCAGCGGAAGTTGGGCAGCAACAGCCCCTGGAAGCTCTTGGTGGCGAACGTCTTGGCGAAGTCCTGGGCATCCCAGCCGATGAGCCCGTTGATGGTCAAGGTCGGGTACAGGTCGGCCTCGGCCACGCCGATCAGGGCGCTCTGGGCCGCGACCTGCCGCTCGGCGCCGCGGACGTCGGGCCGGCGGCGGAGGAGGTCGGCCGGGATGCCGGCGGCGACCCAGGCCGGCGTGTTCGGGATCGGGGATTGGCCGAGGTCGGGGCCCGGCCCCAGGTCCGGCTCCAGGTCGCGAGGGGGGAACCCGAGCAGGATGCAGAGCGTGTCGTTGGCCTGGCCCAGTTGGATTTGCAAGGCCGGGATCGTCGACCGGGTCTGCTCCAGGACGGTCTTCGCCTGCTCGACGTCGAGCCGGGTCGTCGTCCCGACGCGGAACTTCTGGTCGGCGAGCGAAAGGACTCGCTCCTGGATCTCGACGTTGCTCCGGGCGATCTTGATCCGCTGCTGGGCCACCCGATACTGCGTGTAGTTGGTCGCGATGTCGGCGAACAAGGTCACCAGGGCCGCGTCGTAGTTTTCGACCGACGCTTCCAGGGTTGCGTTGTTCGACTCGATATTCCGGCGAAACCGGCCCCACAGGTCGAGTTCCCAGCTCAAATTGAAGCCGTGGAACCAGTTCGAGAAGGCCAAGCCATTCGACTTGCTACCCAGCGTGTTCGTGCCGCCCGGCGGCGTGTTCGCTCCGCTCCCCGACGTGTTCGAGCCGAGGTTGAGCCGCGAGTTCGAGCTGAGTTGAATCCGGTTATAGGTCGCGAGCGCCTGTTGCGACTGGGGGAAGATGTTGCCGACGGCGATGGCCTGGCCGGCCCGAGCTTCCAGGACCCGGGCGTCGACGACCCGGAGGGTCGGGTTCTGCTCGTAGGCCTTCTCGATCAAACCCGCGAGCGTCGGGTCCCCGAAGATCGACCACCAATCGCCGATCGCGGGCGGGGTGACCTGGACGCCCGGGTGGTCCGCCTCGATCCAGGCCTCCGCCACCGGCGCGGGCGGTCGCCCGTAATTCGGGCCTACCTTGAGCCCGTTCTGGAAATAATCCCGGATGCCGGTGGTCCCGCAGCCGCTCCCGGCCGCGAGGCAGACCAGCAGGAGGGCATGAGTCGCGCGGACCCGACGGGGGCACCGTCGAGCATCCGCCCGAGGGCGCGGTCGATCATCCATGAGTCGGGTCCACGGGCGATCCGGGATAGGGCGGAGAGGAGCGTCCTTGCTCGCCTCTCGGCCGTCACGGTCGCTACAGACACGACTATCGACAAGTCCGGCGGAAGATGCTGAGGCTATTCTCGAGGAGTCCCGCGAGCCGGGCGGGCGCGATCGTCGGCCTATTCCGCCCCGATGGCGGCCCCCTTCTCGGCCACCGACCGTCGCATCAGAAAGACCAGGACCACGAGCGACAGCGAAAGGACGGCGAAGAACCAGAAGGCATCGAAGTAAGCCAGGCTGCCCGCCTGCTGATCCCGCAGATTGGCCAGGGTCTGCAAGGACACCGACGACGACCCGGCCGGGTCGCCGGTCGCTTGCGTCAAGGTGGACTGCCCCTGGTCGAGGTACTCCTGGACTTGCGGGTTGAAGGGGTCGAGGAATTCGTTGACCCTCGACGAATGGAACTGCGAACGGCGCTGCTCGATGGTCTTGGACAGCGAGGTCCCGACGCTCCCGCCTTCGTTCCGGAGCAGGGCGAACAGCCCGACCGCCCCCCCCCGCAAGCTGGGCGGGACCCCCTGGAACGCCGCGACGGTCAGGGGGGCGAAGATCATCGAGACCCCCATGAAGACCACCACCCTCGGCCCGATCACGAAGATGGGGCTGATCTCCAGGTTCAACGCCACCATCCAGTAATTCCCGGCGGCCATCAGGAGCAGGCCCGCCAGGACCAGCCAGCGGGCATCCGTGCCCCGGCCCAGGAGGAACCCGGTAACCAGGAGCATCACCACCGAGCCGATCCCCGAGGGGGACATCACCAGGCCGGACACGTAGGCATCGTAGCTGAACAAGGTCTGGAGCAACCCCGGCAAGGTCGTCGACGCGCCGTAGACGACCCCGTAGACGCAGAAGACGATCACGCTGCAGGCCGCGAAATTGCGATTGGCCAGGGGCCGGAAGTTGACCACCGGGTCGGGGGTCCGCGACTCGTGGACGATCAGGCCGAGGAGCGACGCCGCGAACCCGATCGCCATCGCCTGCGCGCGCCAGGTCGGGTCGGCGTACCAGTCCCACTCCTGGCCTTTGCTGAGGAGGACCTCCCAGCAGGACACGCCCAGGACCAGCAGGCCGAGCCCGAGATAGTCGAAATTGAGCGGGCGACGGAGCAAGGCCGCCCGCTCCTGCTTGAGGGCGGGGGAATCTTCGACGATCAGGTAGCAGGCCAGGCAGCCGAGCAACCCCACCGGAATGTTGATGTAGAAGATCCATCGCCATTCGTGGAAGACCGTCAGATACCCCCCGAGCGTCGGGCCGACCACCGGCGCGATCAGGGCCGCGACAGCGAACATGGTCATGGCCGAGCCCTGCTTCTCGGGCGGGAAGGCGTCGATCAAGATCGCCTGGCTGGAGGGCTGGAGCCCGCCGCCGGCCAGCCCCTGGATGATCCGGAACAGGATCAGCTCTTCGAGGCTGCTGGCGGTCCCGCAGAGCCCCGAGGCGATCGTGAAGACGGCGATCGACCCCAGGAAGTAATTCCGGCGGCCGAGGCGGGCCGACAGCCATCCCGAGATCGGCAAGATCGTGGCGTTGGCCGCCAGGTAGCTGGTGATGACCCACTCGCTGTCGTTGTTCGAAGCCGACAGCCCCCCGGCGATGTACCGGAGGGCGACGTTGGCGATCGTGGTGTCCAACACTTCCATGAAGGTGGGCACGACCACCACGGCGGCGATGAGCCAGGGGTTGATCGCCGGGCGAGGGCTCGTGGTCGGAGCGGCGGCCGCGCTGGTCATTCGGGGTCGATCCTCGGCTGCCGGCTCGGGGACAAGGCGTGAGTCGTCGTCCTCGTTGGATCTCATGATCCGGTCATCGAGGCGCGGGCGCGATCGCCGCCCTCGAATCCGGGCGGATGGCCTCGGTCGTGGGGCGTTGGGGGAGCGGCCGGGGGGGCTGCAAGACCTCGCCGGCGTGGGGCCCGGCCGCGGCTTCCTTGAAATAGACGCGCGGGATGACCGAGAGGCCCACGAACAACGGTTGCTTGTCCGGGTCGTAGTTGGTGAACTCGATCCGGACCGGGAGCCGCTGGACGACCTTGACGTAATTACCGGTCGCGTTCTGGGGGGGGAGCAAGGAGAGGGTCTGGCCGGTCCCCATCGTGAAGCCCGTGATCCGCCCCTCCAGCTCCCGCTTGCTCCCGTACATGTCCACCTTGCAGACCACCCGATGGCCGATCCGGAGGTCGGCGAGTTGCGTTTCCTTGAAGTTGGCGTCGACCCAGATCTCCGCCTGGGAGCGGATCGCCATCAAATTTTGGCCGGTCTGGATGTTGTTGCCGGGATTGACGTTCCGGCGCGTGACCACGCCGTCGATCTCGCTGACGACGTCGCAATAGCGGAGGTCGAGTTCGGCCTTGGCCAGGTCGCGGCGGGCCTGGAGGAGCTTCGCCTCGGCCACCTTGATCCCGGGGGCCTGGGGGATCAACTTGGCGTAGATCCGATCGGTGTTGCCTTCCGGGTCGAGCCGGTGGAACTCGTCGATGGCTTCCTTGGGCGTTTCTCCCCACGACGAGGGGACGTAGCCGATCTGGGCGGCGCCCTGGAGCAAGGTCCCCAGGACCTGCCGGACCCCGGAAAAGTTCTGGACCAGGTCGGGAGGCGTCTGGCCCAGGTCGCCCCCTTTCTCGGGCCTGGCGGGCAAGCCCAGGCCCACCCGGAGCGCATAGATGGCCTGGAGGGCCCGGTCGACGTTCGCCTCGTCGACCTTGACCGCCTGCCGACGCATGTCCACGTCTTCCTTGCTGATCCCCCCGCCCGGCAGGAGTTGCTCGCCGCGCTTGAGGTTGGCCCGGGCCAGGTCGAGGGTCGCCTGCTGGCTGGCGAGGGCCGACACGTCCGACCGCAACTCGGCGATCTTGGAGTTCACCTCCTCCATCGCGTGCTCCAGTTGGGACCGGGTGGAGCGGATCTGGGCCACCTCGCCCCGGACCGTCGCCTGCGCCGAGAGCAGGCTCGCCTCGGCCGCCGTGACGGCCGCCTGGCTGATCGCGAGCTGGACCTCGTACGGTTCCCGGTCGAGCTGGACCAGGACGTCTCCCCGGCGGACGCGCATGTTGTCGTCGACCAGGACCCGCGCCACCTGGCCGCCCACCCGCGCGGCCAGGAAGGTGACGTGGCCGTTGACGTAGGCATCGTCGGTCGTGACCGTGTCCAGGGCCAGCCGGATCATCGGGGCCGACGCGATCCCCGCGACGATCAGGCCCACCAGGAGCCCCGCCAAGAGGGCCCACATCCGCCAAGGGTGCGCGGGCCGGGCCGGCTCCCCGGGGCCGGGGGCATTCGGCGGGGCCGGGTCGGGCGGGGCGGACGTCGCTGCGCCCGGGTGCCCCGAGCCTCGATCGGGCGAATCTGCCATGTCCGTCGATCCCCTCGATATCCGGGCCCCGGCGAGTCACTTCCCCCACCGGCCGGCCGCGACCCCCGACCTCGACGTCGGATTGTAGAGGGACCGGCCCCCGTTGTCGCCACCCCGCCGAGTTTTCGCGAGGCGGGGTCTCGTCTTCGAGGTCCCGACCATCCCATCCGGTTCGCTCGATGAATCCGAGGGCCTGGATGCGATCGGGTCGCGGGAGGCTCCCCATTTTCGGATTCCATCCGCCGGGGCGAATGGGACGGATGATGCCCCGGGAACCGGGGGTGTCGATCCAGCCGATGGATCAAATGGGACTGGGCTCCTCCAATCTTGTTGAAAACCGTTCCCACGCCCTCTTAGAATCTCCGAGGGGGGGCCGCCGACCCGGCGACGACTCGCCGCCCGGCCACCCGGCGGATAAACCAACCAGGCCACCCGCACCGAGCCCCGACGGCATCGGCCGTCCCCAGATCGAGAGGACTCTCCATGTTCTTCAGCCCGCTCGTCGCGCAACAGCAAGGCCCGGCCACGGGATCGCAGGTCGCCTTGCTGGCGTTGCTCGCCGTCATCGGCCTCACGGTGCTGGTGCTGGTCGTCATGATGGCCAAGTACTTCAACCTCTGGATTCAGGCCAAGTTCTCCGAGGCGCGCGTCAGCCTCTTCGACCTGGTCGGGATGACGCTCCGGAAGGTCAACCCGAACATCATCGTCCGGTCCAAGATCATGGCCATCCAGGCCGGCCTGAACGAGAAGGACGGCCTGACCACCCGGAGCCTGGAAGCCCACTACCTGGCCGGCGGCAACGTGCCCAACGTGGTCCGGGCCCTGATCGCCGCCAACCGGGCCGACATCCCCCTGTCCTACAAGCGCGCCGCCGCCATCGACCTGGCCGGGCGGAACGTGCTCGACGCGGTGCAAACCTCGGTCAACCCCAAGGTCATCGACTGCCCCGACCCCACCAAGGGCCGCCAGACCATCGACGGGATCGCCAAGAACGGCATCCAGCTCAAGGTCAAGGCCCGCGTCACCGTCCGGACCAACATCGACCGCCTGGTCGGCGGGGCGACCGAGGAAACCATCATCGCCCGCGTCGGCGAGGGGATCGTCACCACCATCGGGTCGGCCGAGTCGCACAACAAGGTCCTCGAGAACCCCGACTCGATCTCCAAGCGGGTCCTGGAAAAAGGGCTCGACGCCGGCACGGCCTTCGAGATCCTGTCCATCGACATCGCCGACATCGACGTGGGCGACAACATCGGCGCCAACCTCCAGGCCGCCCAGGCCGAGGCCGACACCCGGGTCGCCCGCGCCAAGGCCGAGGAGCGGCGGGCCTTCGCCGTCGCCCTGGAGCAGGAGATGATGGCCGCCGTCCAGGAGAACCGGGCCAAGGTGATCCAGGCCGAGGCCGAGGTCCCGCTGGCCATCGCCGAAGCGTTCCGCAAGGGGAACCTCGGGGTCAACGAGTATTACTCGCTCCGGAACATCCAGGCCGACACCGAGATGCGCTCCTCGATCGCCGGCAGCAGCCCCAACAACGCCCGCCGCGAGGCGGTCAACAACTCCTGACCCGTCCCGACCCGACCCGATCCGACCGACCCGAGGCCGTCGATGAATGGCAACTGGGACCAGTTGATCCGCGCGATCGTCCCGCTCAGCTTCCTAGCGATCTGGGCGCTGACGTCGCTGTTCAACCGCGAGTCGAAGGCGTTCCCGGCCCGGCCGGCCGGCCCGCAACCGGCCCCCGGCCCCCGGCCCGGCGAGCCGACGCTCCGATGGGGGCCGACCGCCCCCCCGCCGCCGACCGGCCCGCGCCGGGTGGCGATCGGCGACGACGACATCCTCATCATCCCGCCCGACCCGGCGCGGGCCGCCCGGCCCGGCCAGGCCCGGCCGCTGGCGGGCCCCCAGGCGGGCCCCCGGCGCGGGGCCAAGGCCAGGCCCGCCGCCCCGGCCGGTCGCCGGGCCGAGCCGGTCGCGCCGGCCCGGATGAAGCTGGCCGACGTCAACCAGAATGTCAACCAGCACCTGACCCAATCGACGCTCGACCTCGCCCCGCTGTCGGCGATGCCGCCCTCGGCGACCTCGACGACGCTCGGGCTCTCGACTTCCCCCATGAGCCACGCCGCGGCGGTCCTGCCCACGGTCTCGTCCCTGACCAACTCCCTGGCCGACCCCGTCCGGCTCCGGGAAGCGTTCATGCTCAACGAGATCCTCCAGCCCCCGGTCGCCCTTCGCGGCCGGAGGGCCCGGCACCGCTGATGAGCCGGGCCTCGGTCCCAGGAGATCCCCGGCGGGCCAGTGACGGCGCGAGAAACGGGCGGGCGGCCGATAATCGGTCGTCCGCCCGGTTTTCTTGAAGGACCGGTCGATTTCCCGCCGATGATGATGGCGAATCAACCCAAGCCGAGCACTCCGCCGACGGTATGGCCCGCCTGCCCCGATGGGGGGGCGGTCGCTCCAGGGATGGGGCGCGTCGCCGATGCAGACGATGTCGATGCTCCCGCCCCGGTCCGGTTCCCACCCATCCCAGCCGCCGATTGACGGAGAAGCCGATGGAATACCGCACTCCCCGGGCGACCCGGGCCGGGGTCGCCGCGTTGTTGGCGATCGGACTGGTCGCCCCCCTGGCCCTGCCCGGCCGGGACGCCCTCGCGGCCGACGACGCCCGCAAGATCGCCTGGCGCGACGACCTCGCCCAGGCCCAGGCCGAGGCCAAGTCCCGCGGCCTCCTGGTCTGGATTCAATTCACGGGCCCCTGGTGCATCAACTGCCGGCGGATGGACCGCTCGACGTTCGTCCATGCCCCGGTGGTCGCCTCGTCGCGCGACCAGTTCGTCCCGGTCAAGCTCCGCTCCGACGAGTACGAGAACCTGGCGCAAAGCCTGGGCCTGACCATGCTCCCCTCGACGGTCATCGTCCGCCCGACCGGCGAGGTGGTCGAGAAGTTCGAGGGGTACGGCGAGGCCGAGGAGTTCGGGGGGTTCCTGGCCGGGGTCCTCCACCGCGAGGGGCGGTCGCCCGAGCAGCTCGCCGCCAAGGCCAAGGCCCGGTCCGGTCAGGACGCCGCCGTCGGCCTGGCCGGCTATTGCCCGGTCAGCCTGATCCAGGATCGTCGGCTGGTCCCGGGCAAGCCCGACCTGACCGTCGAGCACGACGGCCGCCTGTTCCGGTTCGCCAACGCCGAGGGGAAGGCCGCCTTCCTCCGCCGGCCCGGGCAGTTCACGCCGGTCAACGACGGCCGCTCGCCGGTCAGCCAGGTCGACCGGGGCGACTTCCTCACCGGCGACCCCCGCTGGGGCGTGGTCTACGGCGGGCACCTGTTCCTGTTCAAGGACGCCGCCGAGCGCGACCGCTTCGTCAAGGACCCCGACCGCTACGCCCACATCGACGCCGACGACCGCGGGGCCTGCCCCCACTGCTGGAACCGGGCCAAGCTGGCCGGCCGCCCCTGGTCGCGATCCTCGGCGACCGCCTCGCGCCACGAACTCCCCCCGGTCGCCCCCCCCCGCGTCGAAGCCCTCCTGGCCCCGACCGACACCGTCCGCCGCTGAGACCCTTCGCGAACACGGACGCAAGTCCGCTTCCGCTCTCCCTTTGGGAGAGGGGCCGGGGTGAGGGGCGCCGCGACCGAAGGATCGACGCCCGATCGAGCCTGGGCCGGCTCCCGCTCGACCGACGGCGCCCCTGACCCCAACCCGCTCCCAGAAGGAGAGGGGGCCAGAAACGGCCCTCCGGGTCGTCGGATCGAGGCGTATCCCGGGCCCGGTTCGCTGTCGGTGCCCCCGGCGGGTTTTCGAAGGTCCAGGGGTAGGGAGGCGGTCCCGGGCGACGACCGGCCCGGCCGCTTCCCACCAACCTCTCCGGTTTTCCAACGCCTCGCGGCGTCGGGCCCGGGACGCGACCCGGATGGTCGCCGGCCCGGATCGCACCCACGCCGCGCGGAGCCCGGCCCCACGAGCTTAAAAGGAGTTGTGCCCGATGACCGTCCGCTGGAAACCCCTCTTGATCCTCTCCGGACTGTTCGTCGTCGTGGCCTTGGTCGGCCTGATGACCATCGCCACCGTCATGGGCTCGCGAGGCCCGGCCGACATCATCGCCCGGGCCCGGTCTGAGAAGAAAGCCAAGGAATACGAGAAGGCCAAGCTCGACTATCAGCGGGCCCTGAAGCTCGACGGCCGGAACGCCGAGTTGCACGAAGAGGTCGCCGACCTGTACGAGGAATGGGCCGCCACGGCCCCGCCCGAGAAGAAGGCCGAGCTGCGCGGCCTGTTCCTGGCCGAGCTGAACAGCTCGGCCAAGGTCGGTTCCCGGCGGGCCGGGCCGCGGCGGCGGCTCCTGGCCGAAGCGTTCCGCCAGGACGACACGGTCGAGCAGGCCCACTGGGCCAAGGACCTGTCGAGCCTGGAACCGGACAACGCCGACGCCCATTACGTCCTGGCCAGCGACGGGCTCGACGCCAGTTCGCCCAACCTCCCCGAGGTCCGTCGCCACCTCAAGGCCCTCGACGCCGAGACCCCCCGCCGCCCGCGGACCGAGTGGATCGCCGCCCGGGTCGCCGGCCTGGCCCGCGACGAAGCCCGCCTGGCCCAGGCCCTCGACCGCGCCCGGGCCTTGACCCTGCCGGCCGACCCCCACCCGACCGACCGGATCGCCCTGCTCCGGCTCCGCGTGCTCGACGTCCAGGCCACCCAGGACCCGGCCGCCTTGCCCGCCCGAGTCGAGGCCGTGACCCGGGACGCCCTCGCCGCCGCGTCCGAGCCCGACGTCCCGCCCCTCCGGCTCGCCCGGATCGGCCAGTGGGTCGAGGAAGTCCAGGCCGGCCTGGCCCTCCTCGCCGAGAACAGCCCCGCGTCCCGCGACCGCTACAAGGCTTATGGCGACACCCTCGACCAGGTCGCCGAGACGATCTTCCAGAAGTCGCTGGCCGTCAAGGGGGGGCCCGACCTCGCCGTCTACATGACCTACGCCGACCACCTCCGGCGCCGCGACCGCCGCGACCGCTGCCTGGCCGTCGCCCTCCAGGGGCTGAAGTCGCCCGCCGGGACCAAGCAAGGCGCGACCGAGACGGCCCTCGGGCTCCACGCCCTGGCCGTGGAAGCCAGCCTGGCCAACCTGGGCGACAAGGCCCGGTATGACGCCGCCGCCCCGCACATCAAGGCGTTGCTCGACGGCAAGTTCGAGCGGTTCCAGGCCCTCGGCCACCTGTTCCAGGGGGCCATCGACCTCGAAAAGGCGGGCATGATCGCCGACGCCGAGGCCCCCGAGGTCCCCAAGGCCGAGCAGACCAAGCTCCGCCAGTCGGCCCTGGGCCACCTCCGGATCGCCGCGAGCCAGCTCCCGACCCTGGCCGAGGCCCAGGCCCGGTACGGCGTCGCCCTGATCTTGAACGAGGAGCCGGCGATGGGCCGGCAGTTCCTCCAGCAAGCCCTGCGGCTCGGCAACCTCGAGCCGCAATATCAGATCTGGGCCGCGTGGTCGGTCGTCCAGGCCGGCTACCCCGAGGACGCCGAGCCGATCGTGGCCCGGATGCTCCAGGGGGTCCAGGAAGGGAAGTTCCCCCGGACCCTGGAAGGGACCTTGCACCTGCTCAACGGCGAGATCCACCAGGCCCGGAAGTTGCCGGCCGACCTCAAGAAGGCGATCGAGGAATACGGCCGGGCCTTCGCCAACGGCCAGGACCCGACCCCGGCCGTCGAGCTGAGGCTCGCCCAGATCGAGGTGATGCTCGGCCGCCCGGCCGACGCCCTCAAGCGGATCGACTGGCTCGCCTCGAAGGGCAAGGCCGGCCCCGCCGCCGAGAACCTCGCCGTCCTGACTCTCGGCCAGTTGAGCCGCGACGCCGACGCCCGGGCCCGGCTCGACAAGGCCCGCGCCAGCTACCCCGACAGCGGCGAGCTGGCCGTCCTCGACGCCGCGCTCCGGGTCCGGGCCAAGCGGCCGCAAGAGGCCGACCGGGTCCTGGCCGAGTTCCTGTCCCGGGTCCCGGACAACGCGGCCGCCGCCCAGCAACGGGCCCAGATCCTCGCCGACGAGCTGGATCGGCCCGCCGAGGCCCGCCAGCTCCTGTCCGCGATCGCCGACCGCGCCGAGAACTCGGGGCCGCTGGTCCAGCTCGCCCTGCTCGAAGTCCAGCTCAAAGACTTCGACGCCGCCGCCGGCTCGATCGCCAAGGTCCGCCAGCGCTGGAAGGACGCCGCCGCCGGCGACCTCCTCGACGCCCAGCTCGCCCTGGCCCGGGGCGACGGCCGGTTGGCCTCGGGTCACTTCGACGCCGCGCTCAAGAAGGACCCGAGCAACAAGCTCGTCCAGTATTACAAGGCCAAGCTCGACGGCCGGAGCGACCCCGAGGGCTCGGCCAAGGTGTTCCAGGCGCTGGCCAGCGAGCCGTCGACCAAGGAGGTGGGCGGCGGCCAGTCGCTGTCCGGGGCGTCGCAGACGGCCCTGGCCGGGATCGCCCTGGAGAGCGGCGACCTCGACACCGCCATCGCCCGCTATCGCGAGACGCTCAAGGACGGCTCCGCCGGCACGATGGGCCGGGCCATCCGCTGGCAGCTCGTCGCCGCCCACGCGGCCAAGAAGGAGTGGCCCGCCGCCCGGGCCGAGCTCGAATCGCTCCTGAACGACCCCAAGGCGCCCCCCGCCCCCGAGGAGCGGGTCCGGGCCGCGACCTACTACCGGCTCAACGGCGACGACAAGACCTCGCTCGCCTTGGCCGACCTCGTCCTCAAGGACGACCCGACCTATCCCGGGGCCGTCGTGACCCGGGCCGAGATCCTGTCCAGGGCCGCCAAGCACGCCGAGGCCACCGCCACGATCCGCCGGGCCGTCGACGCCTCGACCGCCGCCGGCCGGAAGGCGCCCGCCGTCCTCTACCTGATGATGGCCGCCGTCGAGTCGAAGACCCCGCCGGTCGAGACCGGCATGCAGCGGGCCCTGGCGATCCTCGACCGGGGGCTGGAACAGGTCCCCGACTCCACCGAGCTGGTCCAGGCCAAGTCCCGGGTCCTGGCGAAGACCCAGGGGGCCAAGGCCGGGTCGGCCTTCGTCGAGGCTAGGGCCAAGGCCGACCCCGCGCGGTTCCGCCGGCTCCTCCTGGTCACCTACCGCGACGGGGGCGACTTCGCCTCGGCCGAGCGGGTGGCCGCCGAGATGGCCAAGGACGAGCCGACCGACGTCGGGATCGCCGTCACCCGGATCAACATGGTCGCCGCCCAGGCCATCGACGCCGCCCGCGACGGCGACATGGCCGGCGCCAAGCGGCTCGACGAGAAGGCCGCCGCGCTGATCTACGACGACCGGGCCCGGTTCAAGGGGGAGCCCAGCTTCACCCAGCTCGAATGCGAGCTGGAAATCCGCCGAGGCGACACCACCCGGGCCCTGGCCCTGAGCCAGGAAGTGGACGCCCAGGCCAAGACGTCGCCGGCCGGGCCGCTGCTCAGGGGCCGGATCTTCGCCCTCAAGAACCAGCCCCGCGAGGCCGCCGCCGCCTACGCCGACGCCCTGGCCCGCAACCCCCGGCTCCCCGACGCCCGGCTCCAGCTCGCCCGGTTGAGCCTCCGGAACGGCCAGGTCGACGAGGCGATCCGCCAGGCCCGGGCCCTCCAGGACGCCGACCCCGACCAGCCCACCGGCCAGGCCGCCCTCCTGATCGAGGCCCGGGCCCTGGCCATCCAGTCCGGGACCGCCGCCCAGGTCCAGGCCAACCGGGCCCGGGCCATCGACCGGCTCGCCGCCGCCGTCCGCGACCGCCCGGCCTTCGCCGACGCCTCGCAACTCCTGGCCGAGGTCGCCCTGCTCAACGGCGACCGCCCCCGGGCCGTCGCCACCCTCAAGGCCGCCCTCAAGGCCAACCCCGACGACCACGCCGCCCTGGCCCGGGCCATCCAGTACCTCGCCGAACCCCGGGGCAAGGGGAAGCCGGCCCCCAAGGCCGACCTCGACGACGCCCGGGCCCTGGCCTCGGCCGCCGCGGCCGACGACCCCAAGGGGGAGCGGACCCTGGCCATCGCCGGCGGCTATTCCCGGGCCAACCAGGGCGAGCTGGCCCTCCCCTGGGCCGAGAAGGCCGCCGCCCGGCTCAACTCCACCGCCGCCCGGCTCGCCCTCGGCGACCTGCTGCTCACCCTGTCCGAGTCCCAGGGCGACGCCATCCGCGCCCGCCAGCTCCAGGACCGGGCCCTGGCCGAGTACGACACCGTCCTGGCCACCCAGCCCGACCTGATCGACGCGGTGAACAACAAGGCCTGGATTCTCCACAGCTACCACGGCCAGAGCCAGGCCGCCCTGGAGCTGGCCCTCGGCCTGCTCCAGAAGGTCGACCCCAACTCCCTGCCCGGCGAGTTCTACGACACCCTCGGCTCGATCCAGGAAGACTTGGGCCAGGCCAAGGACGCCGAGGAGTCGTACAAGAAGGGGCTCGGCAAGTCGCCCGAGCACCCCGTCCTCAACTACCACATGGGCCGGCTGATGCTCGCCGACAAGGCCCGGGCCCGCAAGGCCGGCGACTACCTCAAGGTCGCCGAGGCCGCCCGCGACCGGCTCCCCGCCCCCCTGGCCGACAAGCTGGACTCGCTCCTCCAGCAGGTCGGCGGCAACTGACCGAAGGTCGCGAAAGTCGATCGGATCACCCCCGGCGGCCGGGCTCCCGCGAA
>JAABUQ010005407.1_pt1 | contig 20460 bp, 16 predicted proteins | sample 5560001 | NCBI WGS metagenome assembly JAABUQ01 (sample SAMN10711888, study PRJNA513371) | rock metagenome | isolation source: Antarctica rocks | place: Antarctica: Victoria Land, Finger Mt nord | collected 2015-12-18
TCGTGGTGGCGGGCGCCACCACCCACGCCACCGGGATGGCGCAGCCCCGCTAGACCACGCTAATGGCCACGACCGTGACGCGCTGCCCCCGCGTCGTCGCATCCAGCGCCAGCGCCAGCCGCTTCTCCCCTCGTGGCCACCACGCCAGCACCCCGCGCAGCAGCGGCGCGACGCAGGCCCGCACTCCACCTCCTGCCGCTTCCGTCCCCGCTTGTCGGCGGCGTCAGCGCACCAGGCGCGCCGCGGCTGCCGGTGCGCCCCCGCGGTGCGCCCCCGCGGTGCGCCCCCGCAGCCGCGCCCGCAACACCGCCACCGTCGTCAGCCCGCACGCCGGCGTCACCATCATCCCAAACCTCCACGCCGCCAACACCCGCGCCTGCGCCGCCGTCAGCACCGGCAACGCGGTTGACACCTCCCGCTCCCCCTGCGATACTCCCTCTGGACAAGACAGGCGCCGCTCCTTTCTGAGGGCTTCTTTGCACTGTCCATCCTAGCAGCGTGGCGCGTCTTGTCCTTTCTTGTGCCCTCTTTGGGCCAAACCTACCCTTAAGAGCCGCCGGCCGGCCCCTGGCCGAGGCGTTCCACGTGTCGCGCATCGGATAGCTATGAGTCATCACGGGAGGAGAGGCGACGGCCGGAATCGAACCGGCGATGGGGGTTTTGCAGACCCCTGCCTTGCCACTTGGCTACGTCGCCCGGTTGCCGCGGGCCGCGTGAGACAGTATAGCGCGTAAAACAACAAAATGGTTAGAGGGTTGATGAACCGCTGTTCATCCGCCACGTCTAACCATCAGGTGTTCCAGAGCGGAAGACCGGATTCGAACCGGCGACCCTCTCCTTGGCAAGGAGATGCTCTACCACTGAGCCACTTCCGCATCAGATGCCGAGAGGCAGGATCGAACTGCCGACACCGCGATTTTCAGTCGCGTGCTCTACCAACTGAGCTATCTCGGCACGCCCCCTGGGTGGCCGTTACGCTCCCCGGTACAGCCCACCGTTTGTTACGGTAGCAGGATTATACCGCGCCCCTTTTCACTCTGTCAAGGGAACTCAACGCCTGAACGCCTGCCCCTCGCTGCAACAGAGGCTAGACCCTTGCCCGATCCCTACGCGCATGACCTGCGCCATCGCCAGGGTACCGATGGCCGGCTGGGTAGGACAGGCGCGATGGTCCTGCCGCGTCAGGAGGCGGGCGGAGCGAGGACGCTGGGACAGTTCCAGGTTGCCCTGATCAAAACCGATGTCTTGTGGTTCTTGGACGGGATACGCGTTCCCATGAAGGACCCCTGGCGGCCGGCGGCCGTCAGATCTAGTTCCAGGGAGTCGGCGGTGGCCGATTCGCCGAGGCCGGCCTGATAGGTCGTGCCGTTCGCGGTGAAAGCGACGGCGACCGTCCGGTTGCCACGGTACGGGGACGTGCTGCCGGGCTTATAGGGCAGTGCTCCGGCCTCGAGGACCGCCCCTGACGAGGCCGCCGTGCTCGAGAAGTATGACGCGTTGTAAGCCATCACGTAGGCCAGGCCCCTGGAGCCTTTCCCGGCGAAGCACCCGGTACCATTCTTGTCGATCCGCCGCGTGAGCGTTCCAGTATATCGATATGCTCCGGTGATCTGGAGGCGGAGGACGATCTGGCCGCCCGCCTCGGATCGCCGTGTCATAGGCAGGGACACGGTATGCGCCCCGACGGGCGCCAGCGGTACCAGCGTCGCCAACACGACACCGGCAAGAAGAGCAATTTTTTGTCGCCTTACTCTCATCTCTCCATAAAGGCATAGAACCCCAGGAATGTGCGGCCTGTTCATCGTCGTATCTCTCTCCTCTCAACATTGAGGTATTGAACGTTCGTTGCGTGGCCATGGGCGGCGTCGCAACCCAGGGCAAGGGCTCACGCCGGGCGGTCGTCCGTGGACGGGGCGCGAACAGTCCTCTTCATCATATACGTGTTGAGGGTCGGCTGGCAGCGCAGGCCGACCTGTCCTGTCGGTAGCGCCTCCCTGGCCCGACCCCAGCCGGACTGGTATGCTGATAGGGCGTGACACGATGCTTATGTCTATCAGAAGGAGGAGTGGATCAGATGGACAATGGGATCGGGATAGCCCACGATGCGTCTGCCGCGGCCGATCGGGACGATGGACATCTATCGGTTGCTCTCTTCCATCAGGTCCCCAGGCCGCGCCAATTCAAGGAGGTGTTGCGGTCCGCGTGGCGGCGCAGTGACCCGCCACCGACGGTCGATCTCCGCTTCTCGAGCTACGATTGCTACTACCATGACGCGCAGCATCGCCCCGACGTCTTTGTCTTCGACAGCCTCTACCTCCGTCACTTTGTCCATCAGCGCTACCTGCTGCCGCTCCCCGAGACGCTGCCCCGGAGCCCGGAGGACTTTCAGGACTGGGCGCTGCAGGCCAGCATGGTAGACGGGACGCGCTACGGCATCCCCTGTCACGGCTGCATGACCGTCTTGCTCTATAAAGCGGACGACCAGGCCCTTGACCAGGATCGTACGCGCCCGCTCACGCTCGGCGAGTTGGGGCAGATCATGGGGGTGGCCGCCCCCACCGATCCGCCTCCACCTCTCCACGGTAAGAGGTTGCTGCTGGACTTGACGGGCCGGACAACCTGTGCCGGGCTGTATCTGGAGTCGTGGATGGAGGCGCATGGCGCCCATGACCCGTATCCGCCCCAGCCGACGACGCCATTTGACCCCGCGACACTTGCCAACATGCAGCGGCTCCGCGCGATGGCCGGGAGCGCGCAGGCAGGGTATGTGGACAAAGACAGGGATCGCCTGACCTGGTTCTTGCAAGGACGGGGACGGGCGCTGGTCGGGTTCACGGAGTTGCTGGCCACGGTCCCGGACCCATCCCTGCTACAAGTCCGTCCGCTCCCTCTCTCCGATACGACGACACCCTTCCAATTCCTCTATGTGAACCTCGCGTCTATTAGCTCGGCCATCAGTCCCGACAAGCGCGTACATGCCCTCAAGCTGCTCGACCTGATGACGAGCACGGACGTCATGTACGACAGCCTGCAGCCGGACGCGCCCGGAGCGAATCCCCAGTTTATCATTCCCGTTCGCCGTAGCGTGCTGGGCGCTTTGACCGCCGAGACGCCCGGCTACCAGGCGATCGAGGAGCTTGTCTCCGGCGACACGGGGCGCCCGTGCCGCCCGTTTCAATTCGGGCCGCTGTCGGGACAGCGCGTCATCAGGCACTTCGGCAAGGTGCTCCGCCACGACCTCCTCCCCTCCTCCTACAAGGTAGGATTGGAGCCGCCTTTCGAGGATCAGGAGCCGGATTTCGATGGTCATGAGGCGTCGGAGGAGGAGAAATCGCGCCCGGTCAACCTGTTCCGGCGCGACTGATCGGCCTCACCCCGGCGGCCGCTCGAGGACCGCGGCGATGACCTGTTCCCGTGGCATGGCACGGCCGTCGGCCTGAGCCGCGCCAAAGGCGTCGTCGCCCAATATGGCGCGCACACCAACCGCGTGCCGGTCGTGCTGGGCGCGCTCGCGTGGGGGCAGCGGCGCCGCGCTGCGCTCGCGCACGGCCGCGGCGGCGCCGAATAGCTGCGCCGCCCGCTGCAAGGCACCCGTTGCGTCGCGCGGCGCCCATCCGTCTTGCGAGGACACGTCGCGCGAGGGCTCGTCGCCGGAGCCCAACGCCTCCGCGGCGATGACCCGGGCCATGCCCTCGAGGCAGATGGCAATGCCCTCCTGGTCGTCCATGGCGAGGAACAGCATCAGGCTCTCCTCATAAAGGGCCTGCGCGCGACGATAGTCGCCCTGCGCCTCCGCCACGCCGCCCAGGTTGCTGAGCGAGATGGGGATGGTGCGGGTGTCGCCGATGGCCCGGCGCAGCGCCAGACCTTCCTGGTGCAAGGTGACGGCTTGCGCGTAATCCCCGCGCCAGTTGGCCATCTGGCCAAGGTTGGTGAGCAGGATGGCGACGATGCGCCTGTCGCCCAGCGCGCGGTGCAGGGCAAGGCTTTCCCGCAACAGGCCGGTCGCTCGCTCATCGTCACCCTGGTCCAGGGCCACGAGCCCCAGGTTGCCGATTGCTATCGCCGCGCCCCGCTCCCGGCCGGTCTCGCGCTGCACGGCCAGGCTCTCCTCGAAGAGTGCCGTGGCGCGGGCATATTCCCCGACCTTGCGCATCACGTTGCCCAGACTGTTGAGCGCGTCGGCCAGGGCGGGCGTGCGTCCAAGCTCCCGCTGCATGGCCACACTGTAGTCGCTCAACTCCATGGCCTGTTGGTAGTCGCCCTGCGTCCAGGCCAGGTTGGCCGCGCCGGTGAGGGCCGGTCCCCGGATCGCGGCTGGTACGTCGTCGCACGCCAGCGCGGCGCGTAGCCAGCCTCGTCCCTCGGTCAGGAGGCCGCGCATGTCCCAGAACCGCCACAGCAGGCCGGCCAGTTGCACGCCCACGGCGCTGCCCCGTTCCCCGCCCGGTTCGCGCAGGCCCCAGCGCAACGCCGCGCGCAAATTGTCGTTCTCCGCCTCCAGCCACCCCAGCCATGCCGCCTGCTCGGGTCCCGTCAGCGTCGGCTCCGCCTGCCGCGCTAGCGCCACGCACCAGGCCAGGTGGCGGTCCCGCGCGGCGTCCCCCTCGTCGGCAGCCCGCAGCTTCGCCTGCCCATACTGCCTGACGACCTCGAGCAGCCGGTAGCGCGCGTCCCCGTCCCCGTTGCCCTCTGCGTCGCCATCGCCCTCTGCGTCCGCGTCCTCCAACTGGACCAGCGATTTGTCGACGAGTTGCGCCAGGAGGGTCAGCACGTCCCCCTCCTCGATGCCCTCGCCCGCGCAGGCCGCTTCCGCGGCCTCCAGCGTCCAGCCGCCGGCGAAGACCGCTAGCCGGCGCAGCAGGGCCTGCTCCGGCGCGGCCAGGAGGCCGTAGCTCCAGTCCAGGCTGGCCTGCAGCGTCTGCTGGCGAGGGAGGGCGGTGCGCAAGCCGCCGGATAGCATCCGGACGCAATCCTCCAGCCGATCGGCGATGTCCTGGACAGGGAGCGCGCCGATCCTGGCCGCCGCGAGCTCGAGGGCCAGGGGGATGCCGTCGAGTCGGGCGCAGATGCGGCTCACCGCGCCGGCGTTGCCCAGCGCGAGGGTGAAGTCGGTCCGCCGCATGCGCGCCCGGTCCACGAACAGGCGCACCGCCGCGTAGCCGAGCAGATCCCCCGGCGGGGAGGGGCGTCGAGGATCGGGGATGGCCAGCGAGGGCACGCGATAGGTCGTCTCTCCGGCCACCGTCAGACCCTCGCGGCTGGTCGCGAGCAGCCGCGCGCCGGGGCACGCGCGCAGCAGCATGGCGGCCAGCGCCGCGCACGCCTCGACGAGATGCTCGCAGTTGTCCAGCACCAGCAGCAGGCGGCGGTCCCCGATGTGGTCGACGAGCGTGTCCACGAGCGGGCGTCCCGCTTCTTCGCGCACGCCGAGCATCGCCGCCACCGTTTGCGCCACCAACGCGGGCTCGGCCAGGGCCGCCAGCTCGACCAGCCACACGCCGTGAGGGTAGGTCGTCGCCAGTTCAGTCGCCACGTGCAGGGCCAGGCGCGTCTTACCGCCGCCGCCCGGGCCGGTCAGAGTCAGCAGGCGCGCGCCCCCCTCGCCCAGCAGCGTCGTCACGGCCGCCGCCTCGCGCTCGCGTCCGATGAGCGGGGTTGGCTGCTCCGGCAGCGTCTGCCGCTGCCGGGGCGTGGAGGGAGACGGCGCCAGTTGGGCGCGACCCAGGCGCGCCGCGGCCTCGAACCGGGCGCGATCCCCCGCCGTCAGCCCGAGCCCGTCCCCCAGCTTGCGCACCGTGTAGGCCTGGGGGCGCCGGCGCTCACCGCGCTCCAGCAGCCCGATAGCCTCGGGCGTGAGGCCCGCGCGCTCGGCCAGCTCTTCTTGCGTCAGATCGGCATCGTCGCGGTGGCGCCGCAACAAGGCCCCGAACGTGGGAGACGGGTCTCCGTCCATCAATCCGGCCTCTTAGTCCCTTAGCCTCTTAGCCCCGCACGCCGTCCACCCAGTCCGCGACAGATGTTCTTACCCATCCTGATTATAGTAGCACAATTCTTTCCCTCGGCGGCGCTACCGTCCCACACGTACACGCCGGTTTGTGCCGCGTCATTGTCGACCACGGGATGCGTAGGGACGTAGTGCATACGCCCTGGCCGCACCCACGAGGGCGTATGCACTACGCCCCTACCACGTTGGCGGCCCATGCTGGCTGAGAATGAAATGAGCCTGACGCTGGTTTATGCCGCTTGTCCGTTGGCGCGTTCCCGGTCGTCCCGGAGCGTGAGCGCGCCGGCAATTGGCGGCGCCGATTTGTTCGTCCGTTTGTTCGTTTTGTTTGTGGTGTAGGAGAGGCGTAAGGCGCAAGATAAGGGACGCCGAAATACTTATGCATCCCAAGGGCATCCGGGCAGGTAGGGGATGTCGACGAACCACTTGTCCAGGTGGGGTAACCGCGCGAGGCACGCTTCCACGGCGGCCATGGCTCCCTTGGCGAGCTTGACGCCGGTGGCGTAGGTGGTGGTCACCACTGTGACCACCGGATGGGCTCCCTTCCACGTCATGGAGGCGGTGAAGCCGCACACCGCGTCCAACGAGTCGAGCAGCGCACCGTTCCAATGATTCTCCAGAATGCCCCAGCAGCGTTCGACCGGGTTGTACTTGCTATGGTACGGTAAGAAGGGCAGGTAATTAACCGAGGCCTGGTCATCCAGCAGCGTTCGACCGGGTTGTACTTGCTATGGTACGGCGGATAGTAGGCGAGGCGCACACTCACCTGGTGGCGCTCGCCGAAGGCGGCCAGGCGGCCCATGAACTGCGTGCGGTGGCTGTGGTTCTCGGGGCCGTTGTCCAGGTTGAGCACCAGCGTGGTGATAGAGGCGAACCGCGTCTTGTGCGCCTCCCACCACTGCTCCAGACAGTCCACCAGGCAGTCGCTGGTCACTTTGGAGGTGACGTGGTAGATGAACAACTCATCGGTCTGGGGCAGGAACAAGCCGACCGGCGTCACCGTCGCCTGCGGCCGAAAGTCGTGGTCCGCCGCCATGACCGGCACGCGCTCCTTGCCTCCCCGCGCGAAGGGGCCGATCTTGACCGTCGCTTTGGCGTCCAGCGACACCCGCAGCAGGTCCGGCGCTGCATCAGCCTCCGCGTTCACCCGCGTCACCTCGGCGAAGATGGCGTCGGTCTGAGGGACTTTTTTTGGGGTTGGCTCTTCGCCACCTTGGTCAGGGTGTATCCTAATGTATTCAGCTTGGTCGCAATGGTCCGCTCGCACGGCAGCTCCGCGTCGGTGTAGCCTTTCTGGGCGATCAACTGCCGACGCACTTCCCCCGCGCTCAACCGTGTGGACAGCCGGCGCGTGCGGAACTGCGGGTCCACTTGACTCTGGCTATCCACGAGGGCCCTGATATCCGTGAGCAGGTGCGGCAGGTGCTCTTCCGCCCTCTTGCGTGCGCGCAACGCGAAGGCGTCGACGCAGACGATCCCGCTGTCCAACTCGTGCCGCCCTTTGCGCACCGTCACCCGGCTCCAGCCCAACTCTCGCTCCGCCAACCGCTGCCCGCCCACTCCCAGGTCGCGCACCGCCCGCGCCATAAACACCCGCCGCGCGCTACCCTTGAGCAGGCGCGCCGTCGCGCTCAACAAGTCTTTGAGATCGTCTGTCAGCACCATCACCCATCCTCCCCGCACCCGCCCTACCTCTCTGACTGCTCCTGCCAGCAGTCTACTCCTCCTGGGATAACGTAGTATTTCGGCGTCCCCTACAGAAGGGATGGGGGGGCGGCCCATGGCCTCCATCGCGCCCTGTTCCTAGCCGGGAATAGGGCGCCCCCGCCCCAGTGACGCAGGTAAGCTACTAGGCTACAGGCCAGAGGAGAGATCCGATGAGCACATCCGCGCAGCTCGACGACGCGGCCGCCGCGCACTTTATCCAGTGCCGCATCCCGTCCGCATTGTACGAATGGCTGCGGCTGGAAGGATTCCGCGCGCGCCGCAGCATGACCAGCATCATCCTCGCCAGCGTGATGGCGTACCATGCCGAAGCGGAGGCCGGACGGATCGTGCCGCAGCGCGGCGCGCCCGCGTGCGGCGAGATCGTGAAGTTCAATCTGCGCATCGACGACGCGCTGTACGAGTGGCTGCGCACGACCGCGTTCGACGCGCGCGCGCCGATCAACGACCTGATCATTGCCGCGTTGGCTCGCTCCCACGCGGCGCACCCTGACGCGGGCGCGCCGGTGGCGCCGGCAGTGGATCTGCCAGAATGGCGCGCACAGCCGCGCGCAATGGCAGTGGAGGGATCAAACGTGTAGGACACCTCTTGAGAGCGCGCTGCTTTTGGCCGCCAGCGGGAACTTCACATTGGCCATTGACATTGCTCCGTGATGGCGCGGACGCATGATCTATCTCTTTAGCAATCTGGATACCGGAGGATCACATGGGACAACGCAGATGGATAGTTCCCCTTCTTATCAGCCTCCTTGCCGTGACAGGCCTGGCGCCGGCGTCCGTGACAATGGCGGGCACGATCGTGGCAGGGCCGGTTACTCAAACGTCCCTACCGGGCGCGGCGACGTGCACATCCGTGCCGGGGACGGTTACTCAAACGACCGTGGCAGGGACGGAGACGGGCACGTCTGTGCCGGGGACGGAGACGAGTGTGCCGGGGACGAGGGTGTCCATCCCCACGTCCATCATCACGATCGTCGCCACGGTCAATCCAAGGCCGGTTACTCAAACGTCCGTGCCGGGCACGGCGACGTGCACGTCCGTGCCGGGGACGGTTACTCAAACCCCTATCGCCACGATGAGCAACACAAGCATCCCCGCGTCGGCGACGAACACGGCAACGCTTGTGCCGTCGGCAACGAACACGAATACAACGATGCCATCGACGGCAACCAGTACGCCCGTGCCGCCGACAAACACGGGCACGAATACCCCCGTGCCGCCGACAAACACGGGCACGAATACCCCCGTGCCGCCGACAAACACGAGCACGAATACCCCTGTGCCGCCGACGAGCACGAGCACGAATACCCCTGTGCCGCCGACGAGCACGAGCACGAATACCCCTGTGCCATCGGCGACGAACACAAATACCTCGGCGCCCGCGACGAGCACGAATACCCCCGCGCCGCCTACGACGACAAGTGCCGCCGCGTCGCCGCAGGCCATGACGACGCAGGCAACCGTACCGCCGACCCTGGCGACCGAGGTGGCGACGGCGACCCCGCTGGTCCCCAGCCTCATCGCGGGCCTGCCGTCCCGCTTCGACCACCCCGCTATCACGTTGAACCCAGGCATGGCCGCGCCCGGTGACATCGTTACCGTGATGGGCGAGGGCTTCGTGCCCGGCGAGACGGTCACGCTGTCTCTTAATGGCGCGGCGCTGGATACCCGTCCCACCACGGTCGTGGCTGACCGCACGGGACATTTCCGGGCCACTTTCGCGGCGCCGGACGGGCTGCTCAGCGGGGCCAACACGGTCTCGGCCATCGGCACGCGCGGCGGGATCAGCACCACGGCGACCCTGATCGGCCGCCTCCCGGTCGCCTCGCGCTTCTTCCTGGCCGGCGGCCAGGACGGCGCGGGCACGACCTCGCGGTTGCAACTGCTCAACCCCGACGGCGGCAGCGCCACCGCCCGCCTGACCGTCTACTACACCGACGGCGCGGTGCGCCGGGCCACGCTGACGCTGCCCGCGCGCACGCAGCGCACCGTCTCCGTCGCGGGGCTGACCGGGCGGGCGGGCCAGTTCGGCCTGGCCCTGACGGCCACGCGGCAGATCGCGGCGCAACTCGGGCTGACGCGGCCGGGCCGCGACGGCGACACCATCCTGGCCAACACGGGCCTGGGCACGCGCTGGTACCTGGCCGAGGGTTACACCGGCCTGACCTTCCACGAGACGGTGGCCATCCTCAACCCCAACCCCTCGCAGCCAGCCTACGTGGCCTTGCGTCTGCTGGCCCTCGGCGGACGGGGCAGCCGCACGGTGGCGCTGGCGGTGTCGGCGCACAGCGAGAGCGTGGTGGACGTGAGCCGGCTGCTGGCGGGGCGTTCCCTCAGCGTGATCGCGACGAGCGACCGCGGCGTGGTGGTGGAGCGCGCGCTGACCTTCAGCCGCGACGGCCGCGGGACGGGCTACGGCCTGACCACGCGGGCGGGGACCAACGTGGCGGCCACCAGTTGGCTGTTCGCCGAGGGCGCCGCCGTCAACCACTTCGAGACCTACCTCACGATCCTCAACCCCGGCGCGGCCGCGGCCCGCGTCACCGCCCGCTTCTACGGGCGGGCGGGCCGCCTGCTGGGCAACAAGACGCTCACGGTGGCGGGCCTCAGCCGCGCCAACATCCGGCTCAACGGGCTGGTCAACGCCTCGGGCATCGCCAGCACGGTGATGAGCGACCGTCCGGTGATCGTGGAGCGGCCGGAGTACGTCGGGTCGCCCAACGGGACCCGCGTGGCCGGCAGCGTGGTCTTCGGGCGCAACGGGGGGGCGCCGCGCTGGAGCTTCGCGGGCGGCGACACCGCCGGGACCAGCGAGTTCCTGCTGCTGTACAACCCGTCGCCGCGGGCCGTACCGGTGACGGCGACGTTCTACGGGGCGGACGGGCGCACGGCGCAGCGGCGGCTGACCATCGCCGTCCGCGGGCGGGCCACGCTGGACGTGGGACGGTCTGTCCCGGGGCTAGCGGGGCTGCACGGCGTCACGCTGGCCTCGGACGGCGGGCAGGGCTTCGTGGCCGAGCAGACCGTGTTCGCGCCCAACCTGTCCACCCTCAACTCCACTCAGGGCTTCGCGCAGTAGGCTAGTAGCCAGTAGCCGTTAGCTTTCCTCAAGGGGCAGGACCGCCAGAAGCGGCCCTGCCCCTTGTGCGTCTATGGCATGGGTTAGGGCGGCGGTACGACGGTGGGCGCACCAAGAGATGGCAGGTTGTGGTGCGCTCACCGTCGTCGGATTCAGGATCTGAGGGCGCGTGCTACCCTATGAAGTCCTCGGTGAGCCACACCTGGCCGTTGGCGTAGATCACGCCGATGCCTACCTGCGTGTAAGCGGCATGCACAATGTTCCAGTGGTGGTTGGGGGCGCTGTCGTCCAGTGGCTCGGCCATCATGCCGGCGTCGATGGTATCGACGCCGGCGCTCAGGCCGTAGCCGCCGGCCATACCGATGTTCTCGCCAGCCGTGGAGTACGTCACGCCGGTCGCGCTGATACGATCGAAGGGCGACGAGCCGTCGCTGCCGTAGGACTCGTGCGGGCTGAAACACGGGTCCTCATCGCCCGGTCCGAGACCCAGTATCCCGTGCTCCGCGTCTGCCTGTCAAGGTAACTCCGGCTAACAAAATAACGAGTGATAATAGGCAGGGTATCAGGCGCCAGTGGCTGCGCCGCGGACGAGTAGGGCATACTGGGGGCATCAGACTATCCACGAGCCGCTTGCCAAGGAGCCCGACGATGAACACCGCGCACACCGCACACACCGCGCACACCGATATCGCTGGCCCCTCCATACCCTCGCTCGCCTCGTACCGCGACCTGTTCCCCATCGCGCGCGACCATGCCTTCCTCAACCATTGCGCGGTCTCGCCGTATAGCCAGCCGGTCGCGGAGGCGCTGCGCCGGCACGGGGAGGAGATGCAGACCGTCCCCTTCGACCGCCTGCGCGAGGGGGTCGCGGCGATGGTCGAGCATCTCAAGGCGCGGGCGGCGGACCTGATCGGCGCGGCGCGGGCCGACGAGGTCGTGCCGCTGCCGGGCACGGCCATGGGCATCAACACCGCCGCGGTCGCGCTGCCGTTGCGAGCGGGCGATAACGTGCTGGTGCTGGAGGGCGACTATCCGGCCAACATTTACCCCTGGCTCAACCTGGCGCCGCGCGGCGTGCTGGTCAAGTGGGTACCGTCCGCCGGCGGCGGGCTCGACCCGGACCGCCTGGAGGCGCGCATCGACCGCCGCACCCGTGTGATCGCGCTCAGCAGCGCCATGTTCGCCAGCGGCTTCAAGAACGACCTGCGCCTGGTCGGGCAACTCTGCCGCCAACGTGGCGTCTACTTTGTGGTCGACGCCATCCAGACGCTGGGCGCGTTCCCGCTCGATGTGCGCGAGTGCAATATCGACATGCTGGCCTGCGGATCGCAGAAGTGGCTGCTCGGCGCGCCGGGCGCGGGCTTCTTCTATTGCCGCCACGAGCTGCTCGACGAGCTGCAGCCTGGCGCCTACGTGGGCGCCGGCAGCACCGTCGACCCGTTCAATTTCCTCGACTACAACTTCACGCCGCAGCCCACCTCGGAGCGATTCACCCTGGGCACGCTCAACGTGCCCGGACTGGCCGCGCTGCACGCCGCCCTGGGTCTGCTGCATGAGGTTGGGTCCGCCCGTATCGCCGAGCGCATCCTGGCCCTCACCGATCTGCTCGTCGCCGACCTGCAGCGCCGTGGCTACGGCATCCTCTCGTCGCTGCAGCCCGATCACCGCAGCGGGATCGTCCTCGTGGACGTCGATGATCCCATGGCCGCCTGCGCACGTCTGCTCGACGCTCATGTGGTCACCTCGGTGCGCGGCCCCGGCTTGCGGATCGCGCCGCATTTCTACAATAGCGACGACGACGTGCTGCGCGTCGGCGCGGCGCTGGGGGACCGTTAGGTTCCTAGAAGCGCCGGGTGCGCGCCACATTTTCGCGCCTCGCTGACCAGCGCGAAAATGTGGCGCGCACCCAGAAGCGCCCGTGGGCTTGAATCTATGCCGTGCGATAGCGTACTATAGGCAACGGACAGCGCCACCCCTGGCGCATCCGTTGAGTAGTCACGCTGTGCCGAAGGAGAAGATCGATGGTTCAGGGTAGTGCAGGATATGGTGTGGGCGGCCACAACGAGCCGGTCCCGCAGCAGGGCGATCCTCAGGGTATCATCCGCTCCGGCGACGTCGCCGTGCGCATCGAGGGCGAATTGGTGCCCGTGGTCGACGTGGAACTGGGCGGCCAGGAGACCATCTACTTCGAGCACCACGTGCTGCTCTGGAAGGAGCCCCAGGTCAACGTCGGGCTCAAGAAACTGAAGGGCGGGGTCAAGCGCATTTTCGCCGGCCTGCAGATCTTCGTGACCCAGGCCGCTGGCCCCGGCAACATCAGCTTCTCGCGCGATGCGCCGGGCCAGATCGTGGCCCTGCAGTTGCAGCCGGGCGAGGTCATTCACGTGCGCGAGCACCAGTTCCTGCTGGCCACCGACGGCGTGGCCTACGACTTCTTCCGCGTCAAGGGCATCGCCAACATCCTCTTCGGCGGCACGGGCTTCTTCATCGACAGCTTCACCAACCAGGGCGGGGCCGGCCTGCTGTTACTGCACGGCTACGGCAACGTGTTCACCAAGACGCTCGCGCCGGGCGAGAGCATCGACGTGGAGCCGGGGGCGTTCCTGTGGAAAGACGCCAGCGTGCAAATGGGTACGAACGTGACCAACCTGTCCACGGGTCTCTTCGGCGGCAGCAGCTTCACGCTCAACCGCTTCACCGGCCCCGGCCGCCTCGGCATCCAGAGCATGACCTACCACGAGCCGGTCAACAGCGCGGGCACGAAAAACTAGCAGGGTCATACGGGGAGACCATGGATAAGCGTACCGCTTATCCATGGTCTCTTCCGTTGCTGAATGGCGTGGCTGAAGAGGTGCGGCTTTGCTCCTCTTATGGTAGTAGTTGTAGTGTACGCGCGTCCTGGCCGTCCATGGATATAATGGCGCCGCCGGTCCGCATCCGCGAAGGAGCATCACAGCCTATATGCGTCTTGCTGGAGGTTTTCGTCCCTGTCTGCCGGCCCTTATTGCCTTATCGAGCATCCTTTTAACCCTGGCAGCGCCGGCCCACGCCGCTGCTCCGAGCGGGCCGTGGGCGCGGCCCGACCTGGGCTACCCGCGTCTGGCCGACTATAACGGCTTGCGGGCGTCCTGGCAGGCGCCGTTCCTGGCCTCCGACGACATCGTGGTCGCGCGCCGCGGCGCCCCCATCGCCGCGCTGACCGCCGCGAACCCTGACGCGCTGACGCTGCTCTACGAGCGCTCGCTGCAGGTCGATCTGCGCGACATGTTCGATCTGTACGCCACGCACGCGCAAAGCCTGCCCTCGTCGTGGTGGCTGCTCCTGGCCGGCAGCCGGCTTTCCGCGGCGGTCAGCGATACCCAGACCGCCGTCACCGTGGCCGATCCACGGCCCTTCGCGCGTTGTCAGGACGTGCTCGTCGATGGCGAGAGCATGCACGTGGTCGCCGTGCAAGGCAACGTGCTCACGGTGCGGCGCGGCTACTACAGCCTCCCCGCGTATCATAACGCGGGGGCGCTGATCGCGCCGCACTACAGCTATCGCACCGACCTGTCCAACTGTACGCCCGACGCGCTCCGACCGTGGTCGCTCAACCTGTCGAGCCTGTGCCCGCGCGTCGACGGCCAGACCTGGGCCGACTTCATGGCCGCGCACGTGGCCTATGTCGCGACCTCCGAGCACTGGCGCGGAGTGTTCGTCGACAACCTGACCGACCTGCCGACCGATCCGCGCGTCGACGTGAGCGGGAGCGGGCAGGCCGATGGCGGGGTCGTCGGCGGCGTCAACGTGTGGCGCGCGGGCGAAAGGACCCTGTTGGCGGATCTGCGGCGCCTGCTGCCGGGCGCGCCCATCGTGGTCAACGGCGACCTGCAGATAGACGGCCTGGCCGATGGGCGCGAGTACGAAGGCTTCCCGCTGATCCCCGGCGGCGCCCTCACCGCCGCCATCGACGCCTACCTCTACGATAGCGACTCCGGCCGCTCCCTCACCATCGTCAACGCCGACACCGTCGACCGCCCCCATCCCTCGCCGATGGCGGCGCGCCTGACCACCGGCGTGGCCTTGCTGGGCGACGGCGAGGCGGCCTACGACCACGGCTGGCAGCGGCACGGTTATCCCTGGTGGTTCGACATCTATGGCGGCGGGGCCGGCTCCGCGACCACGCGCGCGGTCGACGCGCGCGCCGACCTGTTGCCCGTCTTCCATCCCCAACGTTTCAACCCCGGCGACATCGTGCTCGTCGACCAGGAAGCGGCGCGGGTACTGCGGGTGGCGCCGGGGGGACTGCTGGTGCAGCGCGGCGTGATGGGCACGGCCGCCATGAGCCACGTCGTGGATACCGCGGTCACGACGGCGGCGCAACGGGCCGTCTCGCGCGGCTTCATGGGCCGCCCACTGGGGCCGGCGCGCCTCGTGCAGACGGTGGCGACAGCGCAACTGGCCATGCCGGTGCGCGTGATGTCAGGCGCGAACACGGCGATGGCGGGGGGACGGACGGAGACGGTCGCAACGTCATTGTCCGCGCGTCCGCTGGTGCTGTTTTCGAGCGGCTACTACGACCCGTACGCCGCGACCCTGACTCTGACCGTCAAGCCGGGCGGCCACGCGCAACGGGCGTTTTCGTTCGAGGCGCGCGGGCCAGCCGGCGAGAGCGTCTGGCTGTCCAGCGGTCACCTAGCGGTCCGGCTGGTGTTGCGCGGCGACTGGCATCGCTACATCGTGCCGATCGAGGGCGACGCCACGATCCGCCTGGGCATCGGACGGGTGCGCGGGCACGTGCTGCTGCGCGGGGCCGCCCTGCTCGCCGCGCAGGCGTTCGTGTGGCGGCGCGACTTCACGCGCGGCAGCGTCCTCGTCAATTCGACCGATGCGGTCCAGACGGTCGCCCTGGGTGGACTGTACCGCACCCTCGACGGCGATCAGAGCCTGCGACTCGACGGCGGCCGGCTGCTCCGCACCATCACGTTGCCGCCTCGCAGCGCCTCTTTCCTCACGCCGGTGGGGTGAGAGCAACAAGACGTTACAACAATGGATACGAGACGGCACAATACAAGGGAGCATCGATGAACGACCAAACCTTCTCCGCGCTCGTCCTCGACCAGGCCGACGGCGCCGTCCGGGCGACGATCCAGATCCTCGACAATAGCGCCCTGCCAGACGGCGACGTGACGGTGGCCGTGACCTACTCCAGCCTCAACTACAAGGATGGGCTGGCCGTCACCGGAGGGGGCCGCGTGGTGCGAGACTACCCCATGGCGCCGGGCATCGATCTGGTGGGCGTCGTCGAGGACTCCCGCTCGCCCGACTACAAACCGGGCGACGATGTGATCCTGACCGGTTGGGGCGTCGGAGAGCGGCACTGGGGCGGCTACGCCCAGCGCGCCCGCGTGCGATCCGAGTGGCTCGTCCCGCTGCCGGAGGGTCTCAGTCCGTTGCACGCCATGGGCCTGGGAACGGCGGGGCTGACCGCGATGCTGTGCGTGATGGCCCTGGAAGAGCATGGCCTGGAGCGCGGTGACCGGCCGGTCGTGGTCACCGGCGCGGCGGGCGGCGTGGGCAGCGTCGCCGTCGCGCTGCTCTCCGCGCTTGGCCACGCGGTAACGGCCTCCACGGGACGCGGCGCCGAGGGCGACTACCTGCGTTCGCTGGGCGCCTCCGAGGTGATCGACCGCCTGGGCGCGCCGTCGAAGCGGCCGCTCGAGTCGGAACGCTGGGGTGGCGCCGTCGACACCGTTGGCGGGGAGACCCTGGCCGCGGTATTGCGCTCGCTCTCCTACGGCTGCAGCGCGGCGGCGTGCGGACTGGCGGGAGGGAGCGACCTGCCGACCACCGTGCTTCCGTTCATCCTGCGCGGCGTTAACCTGCTGGGCATCGACTCCGTGCAGTGCCCGCGTGAGCGGCGTCGCGCGGCCTGGGCGCGCCTGGCCCACGACCTACCCGCGGACATCCTGGATCGCATCATACAGGTCGTGCCGCTGAGCCAGGTCCCCGCACTGGCGCGGGACATCCTCAAGGGGCAGGTGCGCGGGCGCGTCGTGATCGACGTCAATATGGTCTAACCGCTATCACCGGCCATTCCTGTCCGATGCCCACGCGCGTCGGTTCAGGTCATGGTCTATCGCGCATCATAGGGGGCACGGGCGCGCGGGCCGTGGTAGAACGATGGCGTGACCGCCGAGCAGAAAGGCTGAGGGCGCGACCGCCGAACAGGGGGACGATAGCATGGCGATCTTGAGCGAACGGGATTGGCGGATACGGCTATACATCTATCGCTATGTCGTCGATCACGGGCGCCCGCCGACGGTCGCCGAGACCGCGCGCCACGTCGCCATCCCGGCCGACGACGCGCGGCAGGCCTATCGTCGCCTGCACGAGGGGCATGCGCTGTTCCTGGAGCCCGGCGCCGACGCGGTCCGCATGGCCAACCCCCTCTCAGCCATCCCCACGCCCTACCGCGTCTACGTCGATGTTCATCGACTGTGGGCCAATTGCGCCTGGGATTCCCTCGGCATCCCCGCGATGCTTCACGCCGACGCGCGGATCGAGGCCGCCTTCGCGCCCTCGGGGGACGCCGCGACGTACGCGATCGTGGGCGGCCAGCTCGACGCCGGCAGTGGTGGCGTGGTGCATTTCCCCCTACCGTTCCGGCGGTGGTACGACGACCTCATCCACACCTGAGCGACCATCTCGCTCTTCCGGTCGGAGGACGAGGTGGACGGATGGCGCCAGGCGACGGGCGAGCCGCGCGGGGAGGTGTTGACCCTGGCGCGCGTGTGGACACTGGCTCAGGCCTGGTATGGCGACCGCATGGCGCCCGACTTCCGCGGCCGGACGGTCGCGCAAGCGACGGACATCTTTGCCCGTCTGGGCCTGACCTCCGCGTTCTGGCAGGCGACTGACCCGCCGTAGCGCTGTTTCAGACAGGTTGGTTTGATCGACGCCGGACCTGCGACTGCGGCCGCATGGCAAACGACGCCGACCGCGGTCGGTTGAGGAACGCACCGTATCAAACTTTGCCCTCTGATTCTGCACTAGTGCCTGCCGCTTGCCACGGTCTGCGGAGAGATGAAAGGAGCGAGCGTGACAACCACCCCTTCGAGCCGGCGAGAGCGACAACGTATCGAGGGCAACGTCGCCTCCGAACGCACGCTCCTGGCTGTGCGACGCGCGAGTCGGTCATGACGCCCCTGGTCCGGGTCGTGCAACCGTTGTCGAGCGAAAGCCAACCGTGACAGGGAGTGAGGAGCAAGGCTATGTTCGCGGACACCAACAACCCCGACCGGCCGCCGGACAACACCGTTGACATGCCGCCGATCCCCAATCGGGCGGCCCTCTACCTCGGGCCGGGCGACGCGGACGAGGACTCGGACCAGGACGCGAGGGAGGGGGGCCTGCGCCGCTACGCGGGGACGGTAGGGCTCGACGTCGTCGCCGTCTATCGCGACGCGGGCGAGGAGGGCGTCGCGCGCCTGGTCGAGGACGCGCGGGCCGATCTCTTCGACGCGGTTGTCGTCGTCGACAGGGCTGACATCGCGTCCGACGCGACGGGTCATGATGGAGACCGGCTGCGCGACCTGTTGACCGAGGTCAGCGTGCGGCTGCTCGTCGCCGACGAAACCTCGCTATAGCGCGCCAACGTGATAGTATTGGTCAAAGCAAATAGGCGCCTTGACGTTGCGATGTTCGACCTCGCGCGGGAGCCCAGCGGTGTACATCGGGCACCTGTGTGCATGATGTCCACGGCGCGTGTAGTTTTTCTCGTTTCGCCTACGACCGCGTCGTGGTTCAGCGCGACCTCCCGCAAGGTGCGGAAGGTCTGCCTCTACCTATTCCCGTTTAGGTGGCTCCTGAACGTTCGCAGCGTCGGGTAGGAGCGGGAATGTTCGCTCAGCCCAACGTACATTTCTATTGCCTTTTGCCAGGCTTTCCCACGTGCTGGATTTGTCTTTCTTGGAAAGATCAATCGCTGTCTCAACCGCATCTCTTGTACTAATGCGACGACGCATTGTTGATCGATTAGCTTGTTTCATCTGGTGTGCTCTCCTTGATTTGCCCGATGACCGTTCGTGTAAGAAGCGTCGAATGCAACTGCATGCCTAAATCCTTTTCTAGGGCGCGTATAGTTTGAACAAGAGACTCGGGTACAGGGCGTTCCTGACCGGGATAAATACTTGCATAGTGTTGCACAGAGGGGGGGCGTTATAGATGGAGAGTATCCAGCCTACCGCGCTTTTTCAGATAAGAAACCCGACGAGCGCCCGAAGCGTCATACACGTGTAAGTTGGCATCGGCCCTTCGTCTTACGTTATCCTGATGCGCGAAGTACGAGAATTGCGCCAATTAAGTTCATGATAATAAGAATGCCACGTGGGAGCCAGGCCCGCGAGAGCGGGAAAGAAGCCCTCTGCGATGCCCTATTTCGAAGGATGATCGGAACGTTCCAAGGTATATTGGTTAGGTCCCCCAAGGGGAACTTTATATGAAGGTAGGCAAAGGAAGCGCCGACGCCGAGAACAAGGAGTACGATGGATAGGCCAATTGCGGTTCGGAAGTCAGCGGTGCCTGCAACGCCTAATAACGAGAGATAGACTGCCAATGTGCCGATGGCCGCAACGACGAAGTTGACACGTTCTACGATGTCGGCTGCGATAAACGCTGCACCCTTGGGTCCAACACGCCACGATGGCTCCTTATCCAGAAGCTTGCCAGAGGCCCTAATCTCGTTTTGCTTCGCTCTCTCTAGGTCAGTTATTGTGTCTGTCATGCCCCGTTCGACCAGGCGTCCAATGAGACCGGACGCTCCAACAAGGATGATAGCAAGAAAAAGCGGAAGTATAAGAAGCAGCCATGCATAATCGTGGGGGACTGATTGCTGAACCACGATGGGTGATGTGACAGACGTGGCTGAGGTAGGGACAGACGTGAGGATAGTAAGCACCGCGTCTAACACTGCCCGTTCTAGGATGTGACGGTGATATTGAGCGGAAACTTAGGTACCGGTATAGATCGCTGAAGAACCTTTATTGTGATGTTGAGCGTCGTTACGACCTCCTGCACGCCAGCACCTATATATTCTAGGGCAACATCCCGGAATACAATCGTCGGCTCACGTTGTACCGTAGTAGGTTCGTCAAGATCATCATGGCTATCCCAAGCGTGTTCATGACAAGTCGTTTCAGGACGCGCAAAGGGCTGGGCTACAAACTTTGCGAACCTTGCGCCGCCTTTAAGAGATGCTTCGCACCTGACTTGTAAATCGTACGTCCTTAAGTTTTTCACACTAACTCGATGCATGAGACTGTGCCCTTGTTTCAGCAAATCCGACTCTTGCTGACTCACATCATCAATCATGACGACCGTAATGGTTACCCCTGGCTCTTTATGCGTCACCATAATGTCCGCGGTCGATCCCTGTTCGTACAATGTTGTTGATGGTTTGTGCCATTAACTCGGTGCTAAACACGTCAGGGGCGTTATACCAGGTGGCATGATGTTGCACCGACCACGCTAGCAACCTGGACGTCCACTGAAGACTACGATCTAATTGTATAGTTAGTTCAGTTGGTGAGCCGGGAGAGCTTTGCATTGGATACTCGACTGTGACAGCATAAGGCTTGAGATCAACTTGTCCATCTAATCGCAGAAAAAT
>JAABUQ010005408.1_pt1 | contig 20456 bp, 20 predicted proteins | sample 5560001 | NCBI WGS metagenome assembly JAABUQ01 (sample SAMN10711888, study PRJNA513371) | rock metagenome | isolation source: Antarctica rocks | place: Antarctica: Victoria Land, Finger Mt nord | collected 2015-12-18
GGGGAGGCGGGAGGCGGGATGGTGGGGTTGGGGGGGGAGGGGGATGTGGACGTGAGGGTGTGGAGGGGAGAGGGGGGGAGGGGGAGGGGGAGGAGGCTGGTTAAATTGAGGCAGCCGTGGGATGGGGTGCCGAGGAGGGGGGGTGTTGGGGATGAAGGGGAGAGGGGGGGGTGTTGATTGAGGGGGGGGTTTGAGTCTAGGGAAGGTAGAGGACGGGGTTGTTGGTTAAGGGGGGGGGCCTGAATGTAGCGAGGGTGGAAGGATGGGTATTTGTGAAGCGAAAGGCGCCAGTTGGCATTTTACATACGGTACGTAGCGAAAGGCCGTCGCTGTTTCCACGAGACTCGCAGATGCAGTGTTGTCTGTCTTCTTTCCTTTTCGAGCCGGGTCGCGAAAGCTGTCTTGCTGTTAAGAAGGTGAAATCGCTGGGGTTGATACATTCGGTTGGTTTGCTGCTCGTTAGGTACTGTCGTTGATCATTGGAGGCGGTCCAGGGACGTGTGGGCGACTATGCGCCATTGACGACGCTTTGGTTGAATTTGGGCATCGGTGGGGGTTCGATGTCTTCGGCGTCCATGGCAGCGAGTTCTTCAGCGGAATGGCTACCCGGAACATATCAGCCACGTCCCCGTACACCATAGCAAGCGAAGAGACAAAGCCCGCTAATACAACCGAGAGAGTAACTCACCCAAGCAACCCCTTGACATCCTTCATCTCATAATGCCTCTTCCTCATCTCCTCAAAATCCCTATGCCGCTCCGTCCCATCATGCCCCTTCTCCGGATCAACCTTCACCGTCTTCTCCCCCTTGACGCTCCCACTCCGCTGAATCCTCTCGCTCTCATTCTCCAGCGCGCCCACATCCTCCTCCGGCTCCCCAATATCCAACCCAGGGATATCACTCTCCCGCGGCTGCCTCGGCCGGCCCCCTTCGCGCACTTTATCCAGCTCATCCACCACCAAATCCTGCGCGTCCAGCGTCCTCATCTCCTCCTCATCCTCCTCCGGCTCGTACCGGTGCGCGTAGGGGGTCTTCGGCTCGTCAATCTTCATCGTCGACGACTTGGCCTGCTCCGTCAGGTACAGATTCGCTTCGTCCCATTTCAGGCGCGGGTTGTCGTTGTCGGGCTGGTCGGAAAAGCTGAATTGGCGCCGCGAGGCGGATCGCGGGTTTTGGGAGCTGTTGCGTCGGTGACCGGCGTTTTGGAGTGTGTTTGCCAGGGTGAGGTCGCCTGGTGGAGGCTGCGTGGGGGTGGGGGAGATGGCTTCGGAGGAACCGGAGGTGGTTTGTGGGATTGAGGGGCGCATGGGAGGGGAGTTGCGGAAGGAGTTTTTGAGGATGCCTGTGGGTGTTAGTGCGGAGGGGAAAGAGGTGGGGAAGGGCTAATTGCCTTTTGGGCGTTTGGTGGGGTCGGAGGAGTGCATCATGGTGGGGGAGATTGAAGTCATGGCGAGGATGTGGGTGATGAGTGAAGGCAGTGAGATGTGGAAAGGGTGCGATTCATATAGATGGAAGAAGTGGTGTAGTCATGGAGTGGTTGATCTGCTGATGTCAATGTGGAGGGTCTTGATTGGGGCAGTACGGGTTTCGGCGTAATTCTTTCAAATAGGACTGTCCTACTCGAATTGTCGATTCTTGTCTATTCAACCTCGTCTTCTCCATTCCCATACCTACTTACCAAGAACTACTCAAGCCACTGCCACAGGCAAGGATCCAGACAGTCAACAGCGTTAATGTGGTCAGTACGCAGGCCTAAACAGGTCAAATACGTCTTTCCGAATGACCTTTGCAATGACTCCCCTGAGAACTTGCCCTCATTTCTCCACCACTCCAGCGCTGGCGACTGAGACACCCCACTTCTCAAGCGTTGAACGAAAGGCCTTTTCTTCGCACTTGTCACAAGGGCCATTGAGAGACCCCGAATCATGCCCCCCAAGCGGCTCGATAAGCCGCTTCCCGACCTCTCCCACAGGCTTCACGCCATGAGCAAGGCTCGGTAAAACAATAGAAATTCTCATCTTTACAGCCTCCGCTGCGTAATATTCGGGTTCCCAAGGCTCCCCGTTTGCAAGCACACTCTCCTTGACGGCCATTCTGAACGCGTCCTGCTTGCTCAGACAGCTTGTCCCATCACGACGCGGCAACTGTTCTTGCGCGCATGTGTCATTGTCCATCCCGGTCTGATGCCCTTCCCAGAGGCTGTTGAGTGCATCCTTGAGCTGAGAAATTGTCTCTCCATTGTATGGTGATTTGACTTTGAAGCCCAAACTTTCCACCTGCGTCACTCTCGCGAATCTTTTCCTGGGCGGCTTCGAGACAGCAGGGGTCCTGGCAGCCTTGATCGCATCTAAGATTTGTCTCTGTTCTGAATGAGGCTGTCGTGCTAGAGGTCTGAGGTGTCTCGTTTGTTGGAGGATTTTTGTGATGATTGGATTACCTGCTAGTGCCTCAAAAGACCTGAGGAGTCAGTCGACGTTTGGGGGACGGGGCTTGGTGCTCTTACTGGTCAAGTTTCAACACAGGTATCACCTCCAATGCTATCTCATACACATCCGGTCGCTGTAAGAGTTCGCAGAAGCGATTCAGATGGGCCTGGATTGCTCTTAGTAACCTCTCCGGTTCCGCGAACTTGACGACTGAGCATTGCCTCCTGTGCGATTTGTCGGGATCTGAGCAACTTTCAAACAGCTTCAGCATCTCATCGACCGTGCTGGTTGTCTTGTAGACGATATCTTGCACCTTTGGTAGCTGCGATGCCATGTTTTCCAAGTGTTTAGACGTCAACGCGAATTTGAGTCTGGCGCAAGATTGTTCACACATGAACACAATTGAGTACTGCAGGTCTGGTCTTGATTTAGGTCGAGCGCCTCTGTCGTGGTAACGGAGATTCGTCCTTTGAGGTTGACAATCTTCCAAGGAGACTCTAATAGTCTCTTTGGCTCGGGCTTTGGTGAAGCTTTTCTTTCGGTATAGAGGCGTCTCCTTCTCAGATTCGGCCGAAAACTTTCCCTTCTCAGCAGAAACCTTTGGGCGTGACTTTCTATTTGGCGGCGCACTCTCGAGCTCTTTGGCCAGGACTTTTCGAGCGAACTTCTGCATGTTTGGGTTCCGTGGCGCCGGTACCTGCTCCCGCTTTTTGAGGATCTTCGAAGACCCTGGAGGCTGGAATAATTGCAGCTTGAAGTTGGAAGGCTCAGCCGAAGTGGTGCTTGGGATTTGAGACCCAGCGAAGCTCTTTTTGGGGATTCCAGCCATCTTCTGCTCAAATTCAATCGAAGTCACTGCTCCCATCAGACGCTCTGCAGAATTCTTCACCTCCGATTCTTCATTCTCCGCCGGCTTGTCGCCATTCTTGGCTTCTTCATTAGGTTCTTCTGGCAGCAACCCCTGACGCGGCTTCTCCTTGTTCGTGGCATGCTTGACCCACCGTTTCACCCCGCCCGTGACGTTTCCCATCTTGAGCTATTTAAGTAAAATCATTGTTGCATCGGTTGGTTTGTGTATAGATATGTAGTGTTGGTGTATTTCCGAGCGCGCTCCGACGTGAAGTGGGCTTTGTTTACTCTGACACTTTCATCAACACCAAATGTTAAGTCCGACTCAGAAATTGCTAGGTAAGGCCTCGGGCCGTCCTATCATTCTTTCACAAATATGGACTCAACCGCACACTGAATCCCAGTTGCCAGTATTACTGTCCCCTCTTAACTTCCCTCCTTCTCAACCTTTTTTTCAGTCGATTCGAGGATATTCTGCAAGTAGCCATCATCTAGTTTCTAATTGTTGAACATCCTATACCTTATCAATATACAGTACTGCGGCCAGCTTTTCAGAAAGACTCCAATTCCTAGCAGTGGGAAATACAGTGCATTGCTACAAGCCAGAATACCTGTACGAATATCACATCAGGACAGCACTTCTCTTAAAATTAGCAGAGAACGAATATTCCTCCACGGTCCACCACTCTCCTTTACCTCGGATTACGCTAATCGACGCTCCATCCATCGGTCCAGCACATATACACACACACCTTGGAAACCCCTCTTTCTCTGTGGATCGTGTTCTCGATCACATGATCTCATATACGCCTTCTTGTATTTGGTCTATTGGCTTATCGCTAGATGTATAAAGTAGTATGATCTACACGTCATTGTGTGCTGCGTTCCTAGGATGTTGCACCGAGGACAATGCCATGTCTAGTAAGAGACTTGGATCCGTAAGTCGATTCGTCCATTGTTTATCTTGATTCCATATTCAAGAGAACAGGTACCCCGAGCAGCTTTCTGTTCAGACCCGAGTTTTTTTCTATAAATTCCTTCTTATAGAGAAAAACTTCCTACTCGACTGTACTTAACGGTGTCTCCTTTACCAAAGGCTTCAATTCCTACTTCAGTGATATTGGCGTAAGAGAGGGTCAACTTCAACTTCAAGGCCGACACAGCAAATGGATACTGGGCAGTGCGAACGCCAGGTTATTCAGGCTCGATAACGTGTGCGGATATTCCTCCCCTACTGCCTTTTTGCTTGACTTCAAGACTTGTGCATTTATCTCTTCGGCCTCCTTGTATTTGCATCACGTACCAACCCACACACTTCATAGGTGGACCTACAGGCTTGGCGGACATTCCCTATAACCGAGAGACATAGATGTCCAGCTAGACATGTGGATGACCATAGATATATCTATGGCCATTGGATATAACCATGACCCAGTACGCTCTTTTGTTTATATAAGAACAAGACATTACATCTAAGAGACTTTCCAGCAGACAAGCTCATTCAAGTCCTTATTCTTCAGTAACGACGTCCTCTTGACTCGTGCAGAGCTATACTCGTGTAGTATCTTCGTCAGGAGTCCATTGTACCTCAGGACGTACCTTCGGCACTCACCCTGCGTTGCGCACCCCCACGACCCTGTGGACGTTGCATTTCTGGACGGAGTATAGGCTATGTAATCACCATGGTCTGGTTCGTTATATATATGACGTCGGTGTGTAAACGTCTGAGTCTAGAAGTGTAGGATCAACGCTGTCCATTGCGAGCAGCAGCCTCACGGCTAGCCAATTATACATAATGACTTCCAAGCTCGGGGAGCAATTGGCGATATGTGCCTTTGAAATTCAGGATTTCATGTCGGTGTAACTTTGCGAGCAATGATTTAATTCCCGCTCTGTGCCCGTATCATACCGCTAACGACAGTGGTGTATGACCGTCATTATCTTGGGAGTTTGGATCGACATTTTGTTTTGTAAGCAGCAAATTAACTACCGTTTCGTGCCCACCCGATGCTGCCATTGACAATGGTGTCTGACCGACATTATCTTTGGGATCTGGAACGATGTTGTTTCTTACAAACAGCTGTTTGAATACTCTCTTTCGGCTCATAGCTAAGAGCAGTGGCGTCCGACCGAAACTATCCTTGCAATTTGGATCAATTCCATCCTTTTCAAGCAGCAAATTGATGACCGCTTCCTGCTCATAACATGCCGCCAGCGATAATGGTGTTCGCCATAGTCATGGGAAGTTCGGGTCACTGGAATTAACAATGCCGGGATCGTATTCTCGTTGACGTCGACATTAGCTAAGGCCTCGTAAAACGGTGCAGTATAGCGCTCCTTCCCGAGACGTTCTCCGGCATTACCAGTATACAAATTCGACTCTAGCGGAATTCGAATAAGATTACTGAAGTTCTTCTCGGCAAATATGTAGAGTAGACTCGCATCAGGAGTGTGACGGCGGACTTTATACCTTTCAAGGATATTGTCCAGCATGACCCAGTCCCTGCGGGCAAAGTTTTCTACGAAGGCTATTTGAGAGATACCTTGGCCGTCGGCGACGTCTGCATGGTAAAGCACATTGCGTACCGCATATTCCAGAAAGGGCAACTTCTCAGAAACCGACTTACGGAGATGTTTGGCATCTTCAGAGAATGCAGTCTGCAACGCCATGCTGGGATACAGATGCTCGGAAATGTTAATCGACATATAGTCATAACAGCATTGCTTCAGACGATCTTGGCTCAGGCCGGAACCCAGTTCAAGGTGCAACTTATTGAGTCCATTCTTTCCCAGGAGAAACTCCCGTAAGGACTCATGGATGAATTGTACCGTTTGCGCTTTAAGCTTCGTTGTTTCTGCGAGCCCTTTTGAGCAACTTACGATGAATCTTTCCATGTCCATGTCCTCAGCGATAATTCTCTCGGGACTCGAAACAGACAAAGCCTCAGGGTCTGTTCCAGATAGGATAGCGTGGTAAATTTCTTCCTGTTTCATTGGCCGTTTCGCATAGAGTATCCACTGAAGGCACAGAACCAGCTCTTTCATATTTTTCCGGTCCCTTGTCAATGCTGTTAAAAGTTAAGTAAAATTGATATTTTTAAGAAAATGTTGTGTTAAAAGTTGAACTGGGGTATAATTTAATCGAGGTTAACATTATTTATTTTACACCCTAGCTCGACCGAACTTTTTAACACCCTGGCCCAACTGCAACCCGCTACACTAGCAACCGCCTCGTCCTCAGTTTCCAGAGAACCATGGCTCTTCTCGTACCAAAGTCACGTCAAATGGCAAACAAATACACTTTCATCGGCCTACCAACGGCGAATCCATTTGTGAAGCCATGGGAAAGGAACATATGAGTGTATAAATCGGGCTTCGGTCGTTATACTGTCGGGATGAAGAGCCTAATGGGCCAGGGAGGCGCCCTTGGGAACATGCTCTAAGACAAGTACCTGGGCTAGACGGCCAGCTTCGTTAAAGCCTCGAGATAGGGTATCGAGAACGAGAGGCTACACAGGATAGCCGACTCCCGCGGTGAATTTCTACGGGGGAGGATTTGCAATATGGCAGGCTTGACGGTGTGGCAGTGGGTTTAGACCCAATTTAGCTTTCAAGGCTGCACCAGTTCCGTCGTCAACTGGTAGCTGCGCCACTTCATCGTGGCCTCGAAGAATGATGCTTGCAATATATGGCCGTCTCGTCCACCTCGAGCGTTGATGTCGGCGTCTTCTGCACTTTCATTGCGAGCAGCCACGTTTCAATCTTCGCCATCCACCACGCCAAGCTTAAAACCCCCCACGCACCCGGTTTGAAACAACCCTTCCGGATCATACTTCCTACTCACCTGCCGCAAGAAGCGCCAATTCTCCTCTCCATATCCCTCAAACGGCGTCTGCCATTCCGCGCAATAGTTCAAGTACCGATATGGATGGGCCGTCTTATGAGCTGTTGCAACGGCATCGATCTGCTCAATGGCGTGGCGCGTTGTCGTCTTGACGAACTCGTCATTCCCGCGTTCGTCCCAGTTGACTGTGAAGCTCACAATAACGAGGGGCTCATGGGTGTTGTCGTGCAGGCCTAACGGATTCGGATCACCCTTGCGTGCCCACTCCGGTAGGAGCGGCTGCAGGACGAGTGTCCAGACCAAACCCTTGACATTGACATGGCGCATTGAGGCGATGGAATTGTAGTAGGCAGCATGTGCGGCGGCAAGGGTGGTAGGGTCGTTCTTGATGGTCGTCGTGGCGAAGACCTGGCGCCTGCCAGGAGGGTTGAGGGCATTCATTTCGTCGGTCGCGCTGGTTAGGGTACGGAGCTTACAGGTACTCCAGAGGCGCCAGAGCGTTCCGAAGGAGGAGGTCCTCCAGCAGACGGGCCATTTGTTCTCGTTTTCGGGGGACTTAGTGTACACGAGATTTACGGCGATGGCCTGGACGCCAAGCTTCTGGATATAGGAGAAGCAGGCGATGGGGCCGGCGGCGTACTTGTCATACGAGGTGCTGGAATTTCCCGTATCCGCTTTGCTGACACATTGGTGGAAAGCTGCGAGGACTTTGGTGGCTTGGAAGGCGGGCAAATAGAGGAAGCCGCTCCAGATTTTGGTCGAAGGGAAGCTGCGAGTCGTGAAGCGGGTAACAATGCCGAAGTTATTGGAGCCGCCTTTAAGGGCGCGCCAAAGGTCGGGATTATTTGATGTGGAGGCTGTGATGATGGAGCCAGAGGCGAGGACGAGCTCGTAGCTGAGAATGTTGGAGCAGACGAGGCCGAAGCGGGGGGAGAAGAAGGAAAGACCCCCTATTTGTGCTTTCGTGTCAGTTCTCGAGAAGGCTGATCGTGGAGCTAGTGGCCGCAGTCTTAGGAGTCTAACTCGCAATCGACGCGAGGGAAAGGGGCATGAGCAGACAAAAAAGCAGAAGCTTACCTCCCAAAGTCAAGCCACCCACCCCAACTGCGGAATTCCTGCCACCAACAACAGCGAGACCTTTCTCGTCTGGGACTTTTGAAACGTCCATCCACTTGGCACCGGCTCCGATGAACACGTGCGATCCGTCATCAGAGGGGGTCACTTCACGGAAGACGCTAAGATCGATCAAAACACCTCCTTTGATACTAGCAGCACCGGAAACCGGAGAGTGGCCACCACTACGAACAGCGAATCGGCCTTCGGCTTTCCTATCGCCAGATCTCTGTCCGCGCTCGTCGTTTTCGCGTTTGAGGATGGTGACAGCCGTGGAGAGCTCCTGAACGTCGCGCGGTCGGACGACGCATGCGGGGACCACCTCGCACTCCTGCTGGGCCCAGTAGGAGTTTACTGACTGCTTGAAGGCGGCGACGTCGTGCGGGAAGATGAAGGTGTCGGGAAGTGCCGAGGCCAGGCTTTGGCTGAGTATAGTAGGCTCTATTGAGCTGATCTGGACGTCCTTGTGGTCGGCCTCGTTCGCAGTTTGTAGGCTCTGTGACGCTCGCAGACGGCGCAAGATTAAGATGGAGATGATGATTAAGAGCGTTGTAGTAGCAGGTGCGGTCATCAGCAAAGATAACATCATGACAGCTTTTGCACAACGATGCGCGAGAAGGCAGATGACTGAGAGGAAGGAGGGCTTCGCCAATAATGTTATCTCAATGCAACAAAGGGTCTTCTAAAACAGCTTCAGTGGGGCGCTGTAACGATGTAGTGCCAAGCGGTAGCAATTACTTTTATAAGCAGCTGTTCTCTAGATAGCCGTTTCTGGCCTACCATCGCGTCACATAAAGAGAAGAATAGACAAAGATTGTAGTGGAGATAGCGGTCACAATCTTTCATCAAGCAGGTGAGTGAGCTGAGGGCCCGGTAAGAGCTCTTCTAGACGTTCAGAGGTGAGAGATTTGGAGGAATCAAATGTGAGCATAACGTGGTCATCAGCTGGTCGAGGCGGTCTTGTCATTCTACCCGGGTACAGTGTAGTATCAATCGAAAAGTCCTCTGCTGCTCGCTCCTTCGGTGACTAAGCTGTCGCCGCTTTACACCCGCGCTACTCCCCGAGTTCGCCCTCTGCTCCATAACCTTCCCCCTCGACTTCTCAGTGTTGGAACCACAGCAATCACCCGGCACCACGGGTACGAAACAACATGATACCGGTGGTTCAGCATGATTAGCACATGTAAACACTGTCCGCTGACTCAATCTTGGACAGAGCATGACAAAATCAAGCCATTTCGTTCGACATCACCTGCAAAGTACTAAAGAACGATAAGAGCTACAACTTCGACTAGGTAGAAGGTCCGATCCCCAACCCAATCCTAACCAGCATTGCCCCCTTCCCAATGACCCTCCACCCACTCTTCACCCCCTGATCGTCCGGCGCTGCATTATACGAAATCAAATCGCCCAACCATCCACGGCACTTCGTCTGTAGAGTCGGCGCTACCGGCGTACCCCATGTCTCAAACGACACGTAAATGCCGCCCGGCCCCGTCAGCGTTGCATGATCGAACTCCATGACCACCGTCGCTTTGGAATTCGCGCCTTTCTTGGCCTCCAGATCTCGGATGGCCTGATACGCGGTATCGCACATGTTGCCCACCACTGGATCCGATCGGGTCAGGTCTTTCAGACCCGGGGAAGAGGCGTTGCTGGCTGCGAAGGCGGCGACGAAGCCTGGGTCGAAGTTGGGGTCGAGGTCGCGGACGTTGTAGGTAGCCATTTGGGAGATGGTGGGGAATGTGGCGTCGGGGATGGAGCGGATGATGGAGGGTTCGAGAGTGGCCTTGTATAGGCTGAAGACGGCGGTGGTGCTGATGCCTTTGATGGCGTTGGCGAAGGTGTAGAGGTAGCTTGGTGCTGCGGACACGCCGAAGATGTTTAAGGAGGTGATGCCAGAGGCGCCATTGGAATCGATGTAGGCTAGGTATTGGATGTGGTTGTGAGTGGCTGAGAGATAGACTGGGACGGCGGTGACTGTGGTTATGGAGTTGAGTATGTACAGAGTACACAGTGTAACGGCGGTCCAGGATTGCGAGAACATATTGCGTTCTTGGTGCAAGACAGGAAGGAATGGAAAGTGCCAGGCGAATGATGCGAGCGGAGTAGAGGAGAACCGCGTTGATCAGAGGTGAAATGTATCGACTCTATACATCCATGGAGCATGTATGCAGCTTCATTTTCGTGCAGCGATGATGACGAACAAAAGACGTATGTTTGAATAGCGATCCGCTCTCAGTGTCCAGAATTCTTATGACAGGGATCTCTCCTCTTCATTGTCTCTCTCGTACATCTCGTGTCAGCTCTACCGACCAGCCTCCAGGAGAGCGCCGCCCAAGACAACGTCCTCGTCAAACGAGACTATGAATACAGGCAGATCATCCACCTCAATTATAATCCTTATGGCTCGAATTGCGGACCTCCCGCTCCCTACGAGATGGTCATCACTGGAATAAACGAACCTGATGGCCTCGGCGCCGACTTTATCAACCTCAACACCCAGATCCGCCAAGAGACCATGAGAAGCCCATTCGACGATGCCAGGCATGCGGACGACCAAGATAACGTGGTGGGGCCGGTCAATCTCACTGCGCAGAACAACCCTACAGTCATGGCGACAATCGAAGCCTACGAAGACGAGCGTTTCCCCTGGAGTCTGGTCTACGAGCTGATTCGGGTGATGAATGCTGGGGAGACCGCACTCACGATCCGCAGTGCCTACACTGCTACCTTCTACCAGGGTTTCACACCGATCGGCCGTGTATATGTGAGGAATCAGCAGATTCCAATCAACACGGTCGCCGGCTTCTTGGTACAGAATCCGGGCCAGGTGGCGGGTTGGCAGCCGGGACCTGTGCTGATTGCGTATTGCCCCCTCAAATGAAGGAACGTGTAGAATCGCCGAGCGGAACAATGAGCCATCCAATTGGTTGACAGAGAAACTTTCATACTGCGAGCATTGCTGCCATCCAGATCCATTACCATTCTTCATGTGCCACCCCGGGTATGATCATGATGCCAGCGATGTCGAGATGGTCCTTCCAGTGCTGCCCCTTTGTGATGTCGCAAACGCTCCCAATTGCCGTCCATCTGCATTTATCCTATCAGTCTGCCTAGCTCCGGCCAAACAGCCACTGCTCCAGTCCAAACACGGGAATGGAGTTTGGTGAGATGACCTCCATTTTCGCTGTAAACTATTTGTGGGGGATACTGTTTGAGGAGGTAAGAATTCTTTAATCGGTTAGCCTTGCCAACTGCCATGTTAACTTTACACAGCCACACAGCATATCCCTTTCCGAGCACCTTGAGGTCCAATAACATAACTTGCTAGATGGCATTCCGAAAAATACGTGAAAGAGAATAATGCATCAAAAAGCTTCCCGCTGTCATAAAAAAACCAGGTATCCCCCAGGCCGGGTATCATGTCTTCCCGAACAAAACGCCACCAGCAAACTCCCAGTTCATATCCGAGCTCACCTCCATGCAGCCGAGTGCTGATGCCAGTAACCCTATCCGACCTTATCTTCAAAACGGCGCCTTCCAAGTATACCCCAGTTTACTCACTCTTTTTACCTTCCCCGCCTGCTTCCCCTCCTCCAACCACGGCGTATTTGCAAACACCACCGCCGGTGGCGCCTTTACCCACCCTTTGCTGTCGTCAACAGTAACAGCCCTCCTGACACCCTGGTCGTCAAACTTCCACGCCTCCTCCATTGCCTTCGCTTGCAATCCGCTCGCACGTCGTCTCTGCACTTTCGCCTCCTCCACAGCCCTCGCTTTCATAGCTTTGGCCACCCGGCGGGACGCTTCGTCGCTCACGCGTTTTTGGGTCTTATTTCGCGCGCGCACTAGTTTGAGGTCGTTGGTGTCGGCTTTTTGGGCGTCCGAGGTTACTCGCGATCTCAGACTGCCTTCGCTGGGGGCTTGGCGTACGGAACCTTTGAGCATGGGGTTGACTTTGGGTTTGGGAATCGGCCAGCTGTCCATTTCGTGCATGATTCGCTCGATACGTGCGGCTTCGGATTCAATTCTGGAAGCTCGGTTGGCGGGGGTGGATGGTGAAATGTTGGTTGGAATGTGCTGCTCCGGTGTTACTGGTGGTTTGGGGGTCTCTTGCCCGCCAGTCAGGGTACGATCGTCTCTGGTGAGGAAGCTTTGGCGAAGAGAGTATTGGCTTGTTGGAGGCCTGAGGGTCATAGTTGATCGTGCAGTAGAGACTAACACTTTTATCGGAGGAGTCGGATGAGGATCCCGGATACATGCCCGTTCAATCACCTCGGCGGTAGTCGTCGGTTGGTAGCTACCGATGTTTGGATCGGCGTAGATATGCTCTGATAGTTCGCTGACATCCACAAAAAGACTGATGATGTCTGCTGTAGACTGATTGATGCCAGCTTCAGCCAAGCTATCTAGGCAGATGTTTAGACACTTTCGCTCATGGCTTAGAAGGCGCGAGAGCTGTAGTGATTGATTGGGTGCTTGATCAGTGGACTTGGGCTTGTATTGCAAAGGTTTCCAAGAGTCCACAGATGCTGGTGTGCTCGGAGCAGAAGTGTTACTGGAAAGTGCAGATACGGGAGAGTCACCACCATTGGTGTAATAAGAAGATGTTGTCGATGCAGGCGAAACCGATCTGCTCGAGGAATCTCGACTACTACCAATGCTAATACTTCGAAGCTTGGACCGGCACTGTGGGGGATGATCCCTTGAATTTGCGTCATCAAGGACAGTATTCGACATGAAGCTGATAATCGAGAGATGTCGGCAAAGGTCCGCGGCTAAGTACTGATGCTCGGAAGAGTCCAAGAAGTCCCACTTGATCCCATCTCTAAAAGGCGATCGATTGCCAACGAGGCAGGCAAGGAAGGCGAAGGTGTAAGGATGATCGGTCTGGTCTGTGGCCGTCTTGGATACTGATGGGGCCCCAGACTGGTTGATGATAGTTTCGCCCGCAGCTTTAAATGAGAGTTGGCTAATTCGGCCAAGTAGGAAAGCTAGTAATTCGGATTGAACTTGATTCCTATCGTGTTTGCTTGCCTCAAGAACGCAAGGGTGATTTAAGATGCGTGAGATGAAGCGACGTAGGACTGTTTGGGTTGCTGATATTGGGCTTGTGTAGTTGGCGGAGGTCGAAGGCCTGTCTTCGTGGCTTTCGGAAAGCGAGATTCTGGAGACTGGTGTTTGAAGCTCCTCGAAAATTCCATACACAAGTTCTTCAACCTCAAATAAACACCCTGCAAATACTTTATTGATCACGTTCTCAATGTAGTCCTCCAATTGCCGATTGAAAAGCGATAAGATCATCATGTGAAACAGATACTCAAATCCGACTAACCTCCCGTTTATGGTATTTGGAGCAATCCAGGTAAAGGGAACCGAGTCGAAATATCTATCCTCACTCAAACTGGCACTCGGGAATACAGCAAACCGAAGTTCTCTGAGTTGGGGTAGGAACAGGTAACTTTCGACTAGACAGGCCTGAACTTGCCATATTGGCACGTTTGCGAACCACTGTTGTTTGTTGTAATACTTGGTCTGAATGACAATTCTTGCCAGAGGAATCTCATAGAGCTTCTCAAGCGATTTTCCAGCTACAGGCCCAGACAGAGGTGCATGAAGAGCGGCCAGAACGTATGCTTGGAATAGGATGCTGGAGCCGGAAGTGGTCTTGCCAGTCCATACTTGATCCGGCTCACAGATTGGATGGAAATTGTGCGAAAGGAACAGACGCCCAGTCTCGATGGCTTGCGTAAGTCGGGATTTCACGCGGGGAGCGGAGCTGAATAAGGCAAGCTTTGTCAATGACAAGATTGCGTAAGCTGTGGTTTCGCACCGACGACCTTGACCCCAAGATCCATCCGAATTCTGCGTCTGCATCAATCGCGTCAAAGCCTGAAATAGACAAAGAAAAACTTTGTCCTTGAGGACCAAATCATCTAACACCGGTACAACTCCCTGCTCCCAGAGATTGGCCAAACGCGTGAAGGAATTGATCATCAGCATGAGCGGGTATGTAAGTGAAACGTTGGACTCGTCATGAATATTCCCATTTGTAGTCGACCAGCGATTTGCGATGTATTTGATTGTCTTCTCGACTTGCGGCGTTTGCTCACCATTCCCGGGCAACAAATCAAGAAGAGCCTTTAAGACGAGGCAATTGGTGCTAAATCTTGGAGTACGATCTTGGGTGAATGTTTTGAAGAAGTTCTGCGTTTCAAATCTTAAGAGTAGACCTTGGGGAGACGGAGACTTTCCCAGTAGACGTAGAGTGGAGATGGCTTTGGCTGTGTTGTCGGCATCAGACTCCACAAAAGGAGCCAAATGATCTGGTCAGTCTGGAACACCAGATCAAAGGTTGGGGTACCTACCGAAGCCAGTGACACCTGTGTCAATGCAAAGACAGTCTTCAAGAAAAGCTGCTGCGTCTTCTAGCTTTTGAGAACCTAGTTCATTAGAGTCGAAGCCGTTTTCTAACAAGACTGGAAGAGCCTAATTGATGTCAGCATTGTAGTGATTCCTGATTTACATTCCGCGCTTACGCCAGTGACCTCAGACACTGTACTAGGGTATCTAGATGGAACGCCGCCATATTTCTCGTCGAAGACTGAAATGATGTGGCTCAAGTAGCTTTCAGCCTCATCATCCCACGTTGAGGAATGAATTAGATAAGCCGCAGTCGAAGCAGGTGAGGCCATCATCGAGCCAGAGATTTTGTGCTGACTGATCTTGTCGAAATTAAGGTCTCCGATTAGTCCTTCCAAACATTGAGCAGCGGATGTCCTTTGTTTGTTGTAAAGAGTCGAGGGATGGAACTTGAAGGCTGTCTTGTTCCTCAAATCCATTAGGAGGTCCTTTCCCGAAACGCAGAAGTCGACACCCTCTTGAGCGAGAAGTTGTAAGAGTTTGGGGACTAGTAACTCGAATCCATTAGGCTGTGTTGTACTGACATCCCATTCAGCAAATTTGGCCTCCAAATAGTAAACGGCTCGAGTCTGCCTTTGCTGCAAATCTTCTTTGGATATTGAGCTGATTTGGTAAGGCGCGGCAACGTGCTTGCATACAGCTAGCAACGCTGCCAACGTGTTGAGGATGCCATCTACGCCCACTGGAGAATCATGCCACCCTCCGTCGTGTCGCTGAGATACTAGCAAGTACTGAAAGCTCGCGGGAAAAAGCCACTTGGTCTGACCATGGATTGTTTTCGGTATCATCGCAACCCATGCCGTGTCGTAAACAGAGCATGTGATCGATCCCACACCATATTTCGGGTCATGTTCGTCGATGAGTTGGCGAACTAGGGCGCTTACTCTCGCTCGGTGGTCGATACCCTCATGGACATCCATATTGTCGGTATTGGCAGGCTGAGAAGTAGCAGCGAAAATTGCGACTTGCAAATCATTAAGTATTGGATGTCTACAAGCGCTTTTCGCCGAGGTAGCCCTCCGGTGGGGGACTGAAGGCGGTGACTTTCCTCTCCAGGACAAGAAGGATTAACAGGAGGAAGAAAAGGGTGCACCGTGCCAGCTTTTGACAGGCCATCGGTCGTGGCCGGAGCACGGACCAATGAGTCCATTATGTTGCTTTTCTATCTGATCGTGAGGAGCCACGAACAAGAAGGCCGCGATTCTCCCACTGTAGTAGGTCAGGTGGATCAACGGGCTTCGCGACTGAGTATATTGGGGGGAGCCACTCAGGGCAAGAGATTTTGCGAATTGGCGCACCTCGGCAGGAGGGGCTGCCCAGGGAGCTTCCGTTTGGGGAAGGCGTCACCGCACTTTGGACCCGGATCAGCCTCTAGCGATCTTAGGGCGGAAGCAAGGCGGATTTCAACCCCCAAACATCCCACCCCCCGAAAGCCTCGTTTCAAATGTCTCTAAAACTCGTTGGCGTGCGAGAAGGGGGCCACGATTCGTCGATTACATATTATCATCACTTAATTTCACGAGGCTGAGTGTTATCTAAAGTTCTCATGTGATGTGGCGTTAAGACTGCATATTAGCGACTGAAACAAAAAGCCAACGGCTGGGTTCATCTCTTCATTACAGTTCTGGCAGGTATTGCTAATGTTCCCATACAGTGTCAGGCATTTGAAAAGTCAAGTAGGCAAGCAGCCCCTGTCCCGTATCAAGCCGGCTTGTACAGCCGACAAAGAAATTCGCCCACGTGCACCTGAGCCATCTGGTCTCCTACCTTAAGGATGGATCTGGTGAGAAGGCAAATATACTCATGACAGTACGAGTGAGGAGAAATGACTGCCTTTTCCTTGTCTCAACTATGGGGTAGATTGTGAGTTCAAAACACATTGTGAGAAGCAGATACATTGCAATACATGGTGACTTCCGAAAGTCATTTATCTTACACCAAGATCATATCTCTAGGCTTCGCAGGTAAATGCCTCTGGCTTTTCTTGTTAATCGTTTCTTCACGATTTTCTTAGAAATTAAAATTCGATACTAACCCTGATCGCCAACAGAAAGTAACATCTGTCATGCTGAAGTCATCTTCTCCCTACAGGACGATTCGGACAGCCTGAACAGTCAGTAGCGGATATAGTGTTGTTCTTGTAGTCCAAGCTCAGAAAGACACTGGAGCAATCATCATGCTCCGCTTTCACTGTAGATGGAGCTGAGGTAAACGCTGAGGTCTGCACATAGGCAGGGACTCTGAGTGTCCGCCGGTCAATCAGTATCCACCCGCAATGAGGATCACGGACTTTACTCAGACAATCGATCATCTTCTGGATGTCTTCGACCAAGATTTGCGTCTGAAAATTGATTACACCATGTTTCTCCAGTGTACTAACACTGTAGAGACAACCTAGTATGAGGTTTTGGAGCTCAGTATCAAGACGAGACAAAGTAGCATCACGAGAGACGTGGCTGGCCTTGAAATAGGATCGAAGTATTTCGTGGATGCATCTGGGAGCGAGTTTCAGATGATAGTGGTGCCACGAACTATCAGCCAGTTCCTCATTCGTTTTGCCTTCATCATCATAGGTGAATATCTGAAAAGGCTGGCAATATGAAGGCGAAAGCAGTTTATTGTTGTTACTTTTCGATTCTTGGGGCCGAGGGAAGTGATATTCGACGTCTAGTGCCCTCAGCACATCTCCAATCTCTCCCAAAATCAACGCCTTTAAGAATTCGACCTTCGTACTGCCCCCTTCATACAGAGTCGCGACTGGTAGCATAACAGCTTCCTCGAGGTCCTTATGTAACGATTGGTAGATGCGTTGTCTAGCTCCAGAATTGTTTTGTCTTGACTCCAGTAGGAAGCTCGTGCAGCGGGGCTCTAGGTCCTCAATGTAATCGAAGTAGAAGGCAAAATGCGCTACAATGAGCTTTCTGGTGGGTTTCTTATCAGAATCAGATATGGGGGGTCCAAGAAGTCGGTCTCTAATGACATGGTTCTGTCTGTGATCCACCACATGCTTCCTATGTTCTGTGATGATTGTTTGCCCGTATGAAATATCAAACAGGGAATTTCTGCAAGAGGCGTCAAACTTGACAGCCCAAACTCTGATTTTATTGAGAAGGTCTGAGGTCAAGTGTTTTTTCAGGCCAGTTTCCATAGGTCTAATCGATTCCAGAAAATCATCGCAAACAAGACCAGTGTATTCCAGACCCAGGAATTCTGCTGCTATGAATTCGTCGTAAGCGCCTCGTGTTGTGGGCAATGCCGACAACATGACCATTTTTCTAAGCACAGAAGTCACTGAACAAGCAGCGTTGCGTATTAGCTGTAGGGCATTGTGGATATCATGACATCTTTGTCCACAAGTTACTCCTCTTCTTTCTAGAATGGGATAAGCAAGGCGAAGATAGTCACAGATGATCTTGACTCTAGATTCTAAGACTCCAAGTATCCAAGTGATGTTGATGTTGTTCCACAAGTAGTGTGTTTCAGCTGGATTTTGCGCCAGTAATGATATGGTTTGCTTGGTGTCAGGGCTTTGATGTGCTGGATCTTCGACTTCCATCTTGCTACAATCTTGCTCCTGTCTTTCTGATGTCCCAGTAGTATCTTCTCCGGTAGGGGCGTCGGCGGGACGCTGATCTCGAGCCTCCACTTCCTCAATTGGCCGTTCGATGTTGTGATCAGGCATTGACTCCTCTAAACCAACGGGCTCTGTGATTGAAGACTTTTTGGCAACAAGCTTTGGGTTTTGTCCATCCCCTGTAAACGATCCTGACCCGTCACTGCGAGCAGTAGCAATAGAGCCACGATCAGCATCGAGTCCAGCGTCCTCATGGCTCGAAAGTTGGCTTGGCTCCTCAAGGCCTCCGTCATCATATCTAGATTCCTCATCGTCCAACAGACCCCTGCTCCCGAGCTCTCTGACGTACGCCTTGATGGTATCCTTATGCCTCCGAATGACCGAACTAGAAAATCCATCTCTCACGAGTTCCCTTCGGAACTCCTTCCAAACAGCCTTTTCATCGTCCGGGTAAGCGGTCAGAACAGAGCCTTCCCCGTGGCTATTCGCCATCAAATGCGCGGTGATGCCATTGACAGCTAGCCGTATTTCTTTTAGATCTCCACCGGCCTCGTCCATCTGTTTCTCCACTCTGCCCACAGAGCCCATTGTTATCATGTTGATGAACAATGATAGAGCTGAGGTGTAGTAAACGATCTTTGACCTCAAGTCGGCGACATCGGCCAGATGGCCGTTGCCAAATCGAACTTTTGCCCATAGCTTGCGAATGCTTCTTTCTTCCTCACTCAAAGTGTTGTACTTCTGTAGAATCTTATTCAACGTCTCCAGCACCTTCGTACTTCCACTGACAATAGAAGCCAGCTCGTCCTTGCAAGTTTCTCCGGGTCGATTAATAGGACTTTCAGTCTTTTCAGCCTCTCTGTGTAGTCGTTGCAGCACAGTGAGAAGACTCAACGTCTCCCGAGAGATTTCTGCATGTTCACCGCATGCGTTCCGGGCATTTTGCACTGTCTTCCAAGCCAGCAGGACGAGGGCTGCAACGTCGCTGGCGGATGCTCCGAAGGACATCGTGGCTGCTGAATGATACCGACCGGAGCAGCATCTCCTCGAAAGATGAAGGAAGATAGGCCGTTCAGACCCCAGGATGAGCACTCAGTGCCAGAACGAGGCTGAAGCTGAGAGCGAATCGCTGCTCAGCCACTTCATGCGGGTAGGATCATTCTTGGGGCCCCTCGTCGGAACTCACCTCATCCTCCACCGCCATCATCTCCCCATCAAGTCTACGCATCATTGGTAATCCATTCAATACGAATTCCATAGCGAGATTAGCTGACACTGATATTTCACTAACCTCAGCCTTGATAGCAATCAACATTCCATCGAGATCTCCGACCCTCCCACGCGGAAAGACCTTCCCCAGAATCAGCGCGTCATGAGCCCCCCTCCCACCACCACCTCCCTCGTTTCCCTTTGTGCCACCCACCTCCCTCCCTCAACATGTCCTCCCCCCTTCCCTACCACCGCCCAACCCTCCACCTCCTCTCCCTCTCCCTCCCCACCCTCTTCACAGCCACAATGTCTACAGCTCCCCAACCCCCCTCCACCCCCACCTTCCCCACCCGCCCCTACACCCCCCGCCACCCCTCCTACCCCTACACACCCCCCGACTTCACCCGCATGGACAACACCCCCGACACCGAATTCTACAGCACCCCGCGCTTCGTAACCCACATCGACGACTTCGCCATCGCCCGCCTAAAACAATACTACACCCACCACCTCCCCCACAGCGGAAAAATCCTCGACCTCTGCAGCAGCTGGGTATCGCACCTCCCGCCCGAGCTCGAAACCCTCGCCGCAGCAACCTCCCAGCGCCTCAAAACCAACCCTAGCGCCCCCCAAACCCTCAAGCCCACCGACCTGGAAATCACAGGCCTCGGCCTCAACGCCCGCGAGCTGGCCGCCAACCCGGCTCTAACATCCTACCTCGTCCACGACCTCAACACCTCCCCTTCCCTGCCCCCCCTCCCCATCCTGACCAACCTCACTTCAACCACCTGCGCAGTCTCAATCGACTACCTCACCTCCCCCCTCCCCGTTCTAACTTCCATCCTCCGCAACACCGTCCCGGGTGGGAGCGTCCACATCGCGATCTCGAACCGCTGTTTCCCGACCAAAGCCGTGGGGCGGTGGCTGCGGGTTAGTGAGAAGGAGAGGACGGAGATGGTGGGGGATTTGCTGTGGTGGGCTGGGTGGAGGGGGGTGGAGATTGTGGAGGTTTCT
>JAABUQ010005409.1_pt1 | contig 20451 bp, 10 predicted proteins | sample 5560001 | NCBI WGS metagenome assembly JAABUQ01 (sample SAMN10711888, study PRJNA513371) | rock metagenome | isolation source: Antarctica rocks | place: Antarctica: Victoria Land, Finger Mt nord | collected 2015-12-18
GGCGGTGGCGGAGGGGGGAACCATGGGGTGGGTTGTGGTAGTGAGGAAGAGGGTTGGGGAAAAAGGGAATTGCGGTAATATGGTGATGAGATAGGTTGAGATAGTATTGTAGGGGGAAAGGTAGGGTAATTGGATAAAGGTTGGATAAAGATGAAAATAACGCCGGCTGACTATGCGCTGTAGTTCCCTCCTGACCGAATTATCTATACAAACCCGCCAACTCCCCCTCCTCCTTTTTCCCCCCTTTTCCCCCCTTTCCGCCTATAACTCCCTCAACTCAACCTCCCCCCCTATAGTCCTTTTAGCACATCCCCCACAACCCCCCCCAACATCCTAAACCCATAACCACCCGCAACCCTCTCCAGCACCCTCAAACCCCTCACCACCTCCTCCCTATCCACACTAGCCCCCCACTCCCCGCTGCAACCGCAATGTTCCATAAACTCGTTCGTCCGCACGCGGCCGCACTTTTTGCACTTCAGGTCCTGCGTCTGCCACTCCACGAGCACTTTCTGCACGCGGGAGATGAGTTGTTCTTCTATGGCTAGGCGGTCGTATTCGTGGTGGCAGGTCGTGCAGGACCAGGCGCGGGTTTGAGGGTGTGGATCAGAGGAGGAGGTGGTTGTGGTGGTGGTGGTTGTTGGTGGGGGGGGTAAAACGTCCTCGTCGCGGCAGAGATCGAGGTCGCGGGGGGTGGTGCAGTGTTCGCAGATGAGCTGCTCGAGACGGAGACTGGAGCTTGGGTTTTCGAAGCGGGCTTGCGGGGAGAATTCTTTGATTTCGAAGAGAGAGAGCAGGTCGCGGCGGAGGTAGCGGGTTTCTAGGTTGAGGGATTTGTCGAGGGAGAAGACGTGGGTGAGGGATTTGACGAGTTGGAGTACTGGGGAGGTGGAGGAGAGGTTGAGGTGCGAGCCGGGGAGGCTGGGGAAGAGGTGGTCGGGGGCCAGGGAGGGGTGGGCGAGTTCGGAGCGGTGTCGGGAGATGAGGGCGAGGATTTGGCGTTTGAGGGGTTTGGAGATTGGTTTGGTGAGGAGGTCGGTGGGTTCGCTTGCTTTCTCTGGATCTTGGGTCAATGAGCGGAAGGGGAGTTGGGTTGGGCGCGGGTTGGAGTAAGGGTCGTCGCCGATGGGGATTTGGCGGGGACGTTTTACTTGGTGCATCAGGTTGATGAATTCGACGACCCAGTCGTGGAAGATGGAGCGGTACTGTTCGGGGAGGAAGGTGTTGAGTTGCCAATGCATGATTGTGTCGAGGTGTTGATTTTCCGCTTCGACAACTTCTTGACAGGCTTTGCCGCCGTAGTTGAATTCGTCGTACCAGATCAGGTAGTCCCAGTATTCCTTGATGTCGAGGTCGAGGAAGTGGAAGAGCGGCTTGGCTTTGATGGATTTGAGGATGTATTGGCTATATGCGTACGCGTTGCCGACCTCACCTTTTGTGGTTTGGAGGAGAAGACGGTTCGCATTGGCAAACACAACATGTGAGCCCACTCGTCTGAAGTCGGTCATGAGCTGCTGGAAGGCTTTCCGCGACATCATCTGCACATAGTAATTCAATGTGCGATCGAAGAGGAATGAGTCGGGACTCTCAACCCATCGCACAAGATGCTGGACCATAATGTCAGCCATGCTGCTGCCTTTACAAGCTTCGCTCCACCAGGCTTTCACCATCTCCCTTAACACTGTGACACCCGCAGACGCAAACGCATTGTCGGAGTAGATAACAGCGGTCCCATTGTTGGGATCATCCTCGTTTGGCGCGGCCGGATTGAAAGAGACGGAATCGCTGCCCTCGAGCTCATTGATTAGAGACGAGGTCAGGATGGTATTGATGGCCAGATTCCGTACGTCCAGCTCAATGCAGACCGAGGAGTAGGTGCCAGGGTTGTTGACAGCAGGCATCTTCACAGAGTCCATTGGAGACAGTATATCATCTTTTTCGTAGCCAGCATGATCAGGCAATGGCCCACCAGACCACCACAAAACCACATTACTTCTCTGCAATCGCCGAGCGTATGCAACATCGATGAGAAACCGAGGATCATCCCTTTCCAGGTTGCAAAGAGGAATGTCGCCATACCTCGCGAGTTCAACAAGATGGCTGATCCATGAACCTAGTCCAAGATAGTGGGTGAGAAGCCGTTTGACAACAAAAGCTTGCCAGCCAAGTGGAGGCGGGTTGCTGTCGGTTGCCTCGACTTTCAAAGCAAGTACAGGCAAGTCGTTCAAAGAGGGTATGTCGAGAAGCAAGAGACGTTTCTGTGGGGACTGTATTGCGAGCACAGTGGGTTTGTTTTCGTCACTTCGGATCTTTTTGATCGCGTCACCAACATCGAGATAGAGCTTTCGTTTCGTCCGGACGTGTGTCGTCTTGAAGTGGATATTTTCTTGGTATTCGAAAATGTTCTGCCAGGGTTCGCCGCCATTCTCTTGAAGTCGTCTTGCCACCAACTCAGAGTAGATTTTGTCAGCGTTCGGTATACCCTGCAGATCCTTTGCGCGATCGTAAAAGAAAATTTGGGCTTCGCCCAGGACAGTAGAAAAAATAGCTATGACCTGCCTTTCACCAGCGACCAGATGGTAGAGAAAGATGAAGGCCATGCCGGTCTCCGTCAGGTATGGCTGCTTTGCGGGCATCCGTCTCAAGGCGCTCAGATCGAAGCCATGCTCAAGTCCCCTACCCAAGACACCTTTTTGCGTCTCGTCAAAAGTGCAGAGGCTTCCTAATTCCAATACAGCTCTGATAGTCGACGGCACTTGCTTCTCATAAACACCCTCGACACTAGGATGATTGAACAGCACGGTCAAATTCTCTGCTTCTCTGATGTAAATCTCCTCAGACATTACGAGTTTGAAAAGATGTACCGAAGGGTGCCCGTTTGGAAGTGTGTGGGTGACCTTTTCCGTAACACATCCCTCTATCTCAACGTCTGGGAGGTCGCTCCCTTTCAAGTTGAGGTAGAGCTGCCGTGGTACTTTGACAGTTAGAGGGTGCACCTTCTTGTCAATCAAGACGAAAGCACGAATATCACCCGGTGTCTCAGACTCTCGCAGCTGCAGAATCTGCCAGGTATTGGAAAATAGCATCTCAGCTTGATGACGGAAAATAGTCCCGAGACTATTGGATGCAACATTGCTGTGCTCACCGAAGAGCTGGCGACGTCGTAACCGAGCTTGCTTTTGGATCTTCCATTTCTTCTTTTGATATGCCAGAAAACCCGCATAATCTTCTGTTGCAGGAGGCATTCTGGCAGGAAGACTAGCATACGGATCCAAGTTTTCAGTCGTTGTTGTTTCTGGTTCTTTTCGTTTCTGCACCATAGGGGCAACTTGGGTAGTATTCACCTTCGCGAGCTGAGATGACCCGAAGTCTTCCAAGTCTGTCGGCAATCGATGATCCAATGTATTTGCACTAATCTCGGAGAGGGGCGTTTTGTCGAAAAGGTCGGTCATCTTCTTTTGCTTGAACCTGTCGTCCTTCACATTGATCCTCCTTTGCAACCAGTCAGGATGACCAACCCTGGGGACAGGATTTCGAAGTTTTTGCAATGCGGCTGGGATTGTGATCAGCTTTTGTATTACAGAGCTTAATCGTTCACGGTAGTAGTCCCAGTCAACGAGTGCTCGAGGGTCCATATCACTGGGGTCCTCACGCATCCATTTTCGGAGGAAATATCGCTTGACTTGATCATCAGCAGAGAATATTGCAGTTGGTATAGCTCGCTCTGTGACGGGTGCGTTCTTTGGCTTGGCTGCAATCACATATTTGCAATTTAACCCTTTGTCTTTCACCATCTGGGCTCCCAGAAACTCTGCAAGTCTTTTCGCTGTAGTGATGGACGTTGACTTCTGGGCACCATACGCCTCCAAAGCCTTTGACATACTTCTGTTCTCGCAAATGAGGTCAATTAGCTCCTCGTCTGCAAGCGTCGAGCCATGCTGGTCCAGAACATCAAGCCATCGGTTTGCAACTTTGGCTACGGATGCGTATGTGTCGAATAAGGTACTACCCTCGAGGAAGAACTTGAAGATCTGTGTTTGAAATGTCTTGATGAGCCTCAGTTCACCTCGTCTCTTGACCTCAAACCCCTTCAGCTCAGCAAGGCTTCCGTCATGATTAAATACTGCATAACGCTTTTTCAAATTCTTGTCCTCCTCCTTTGACGTTGGAAGAATCATAGCCCTGTACGGCCCGTCGACCTCGAAGAAGATGGTGTTATCGCTATGTGTCTCATATCGGAAAGTCTGGGGATCCGCGAGCTCTTGATACTGGTGATTGGTAAATTTGCCGTGCACCAGATGATTGAGCATGACACATGGGTACGAGATTGGCAATTTCTTGCCGTTGTGGAGGGTGAAAACAACATTTTCGGGGAATGTGGCTGGCAACATGCACCATATACCATCGGTGTCGAGTTCCAGAGGCCTTCCAATGCGTTCAACTAGCTCCCTTGCCAGCTGGATGATGTGAGCCCCAGTCAGGCAGGTGACACCAGCCATCTCCATAGAATACCATCTTGATCCTTTCCGCATCACATAACCGTAAAAGCTATTCAGGATGACCTTATGTGCAAGTTGCAGCGAATCATAGAGGGTTATCATTTTCTTGGCTTCCTCCACCTCAGAAGCTGCCGCTCCTGCTGACTTCAGAGACTCGGTATTGTTCTTCCACACCTTCTGCTTCCCCTTGTAATCATATCGGCGATCACGAAAGTCCTTCACCGTATCGACGTAGAATGGATTCTCTCGCTGGCAAATGATAGCTTCGCGCTCGATCGTTTTTGTTTCATGGATCTTGTGATATATCTTCTTGCTGTAGTCTGTGAGCCGTTTCTTTACCAAGCCGGCTTGCTCCTCGTTGCTCATGTCCTGAAAAGTCCGGGCTGGGCTATTGGGCCAACGGCCGGGAAATCTCTCGTTCTCGAGAGCGTGTCTGACCATGTTGTACTCGTTCTTCTGCGCTGGTAAGAATTCTCCTCTCCATGACCAAGGAAGTCTTCTATCGCAGGTCTTTCCAGGTCGGTTGAAATCGCATGCCGCACAGTCTGCCTCCTGTATCATTGAATCTGGCTGTAACCGATTTGTAGTCATGATGTTCGGATACATTGACGCAACGTCCAAATGGTAGATAGAAGGTCTCTCGCTCCGGTTTGGTGTCCCTTTCAGACTTTCCAGTTTCGCAATGATTTCAGCTTTGACTTCGTCGTAATTAGTAACGTCTCCTAAGGATTTTTTTTCCTCCACTATAATACTGAACTTTAAAGCGGCATCTAGATCGCGTATCAGTTCATCAACAGCGGTGGTATCAAGAGCAAAGTTCACAGGGATGTCGCTTCGAAAAACTCCCGCTTCGATACTTTCGACGTGTCCTCCCACATATGTTTCGGACTCCAGTAGATGGCCATCCCAGAACGTCTCCTTCGGCTCCTTGTGTTTGTTGGGTAGGATGATGCCTTTCTGGTATGCTTGAACCATAAGAAGCATTTCACAAAGGGTCCCAGTACCTTTCCGTAGAACGTCGTCCGGATTGAGAGGAATTATATTGCATAACGAGAAGATGAAAGGGTGAATATACTTCATGTAGAGGTAGTATGTGGCAACGGCATCCGACACCGAATATTCAGCCAGAACCTGTGGCCGCTCGCTGGCATACCTAGTCATGAGTTCGGGATCGAGTTCGTCAGGGTCGTAGCCAAGCTTTGCTACGGTGACTGCTTTCAAGCCTCGACTCCCCTGCGGAAGGTAGCTGTCTCGACTAACCCAGCTGAAACAATCCATATGGACACCATAGTTGCTCTGGTAGATATCTTCACTATTTTTTCGATACCCAATTTCCTGGTACATGTCGATCCCCAGCACGCTGGCTCTTGCTTCAACAAATGGCCAATCGAAGAAGTCACCATTGTACGTCGCTATGACCGTCGGTCTGGCCTCTTTGATGTGCAAGAAGAATCTTTCTATCACTGCTTTCTCGTCGTGCTCGTTAAAGATCATAAACTCTCCAGGATACTCCGGTTTGGGTGTGTATTCAAAGTCTGCAATGTCCTCAGACACAATCTCTCGGTTGGTGATTAAAAAACCCTGCCCGTCAATCATGTAAGATATCATCATAATTTGATCGATGACCGCGTCTGGGAATTTCAATGGCAACTTCGTCGTCTCAATGTCGTATGCCAATACCACAGGGTCCGCTCTCTGTATCCGCTCTTCGATGCAAGTGAGATTGACAACGCCGTGTTTTGCCTCTACTGTGTACCATTTTCCGATCCGAATATCTTTGTCGATTGCAACTCGTACATGGTAAAGAACGTCGTATTCTCGAATATCTACAATGTAATCACTCGCATCCGCTATGCCATTATTCCGCGTGTCGTTAACTCGTTCATCGTCAAAAAGGTCGAAGCCAGCATTAGCACTTTGAAAGTCAGTGTCCTACATCTTTTCCAGTGGAGCGTTTTCCTTACCTCGCAACTTCGGCATATGTGTCCATGGCATTCATTCCCTGTTTGTTCTTCTCCGCGATCGGCATGATCGTTTTCCTAGCACCCAGAAGATCTCCAACGTTCTCAAATGCCAGTTGCAGAAATATCCTTCGATACCCAAGCAGGTGATTCGGCATTTGGAGGTCTTCTTTCTCCACGCGCTTGACTCGTTTGACTAGACCTTCGAACTTGCGTCGACACCACTCCTCAACTTCAGCCTCCTTCCCCTTCTTCACAGCGATCAAGAAGTAGGGATCATATTCGACTGTGGCCTTGAACGTGCCTCCATCGTCTTCTAAAAAGTAGAAATCTACTCCGGCTCGGCCCCCTGGGATTTTCTCGTCTTCAATCGTTGTGCTGTGCATATTACAGAGCCATCCGACTTTCTTCTTTCCTGAATCATACCGCGCGAATCCCATAGACTCGTCGATTGAATGCGCCAAACGCGAAACCTGTATTTTTTCATCTTGGGAAGTTGCTTCACTTGCGCGAAGGGTGGAGGAGTCGATCGTCTTGACACGACGTGGATTAAAGGAAGTATTGGCGGATTGAAAATTGCGGCCATATCTTTGATTTGGTTTTCGTGTAGGCATTGCAAGCGGAGGAGGGCGGCGGAGAAGGTGGGGTCTATCTAGGATGTTGGGTATGTACTGGACATCGGAGATGGCTGATCATGATATCGGATTGCACTCCAGACGCTTCAAGTCGCACAAAGGAAAAGGGATAAATAGTATGAACAGCACACACGATTCAATGGGCAATACTCTACTCTGGGAGGTTCGAGATGCCGTTTTCAACGCGTCGCGTCGTAGGTGGTATAATACGTGTATAATTAGACTAGCGCCAACGTTTAGAAGTTGTCGATCATTGAAGGCCACTTCCCTCCAAAGTTTCTTTTTCTCTCTTTCATTATGGGAGAATGGGCTTCAGAGACTCGGTGATGGCTGACAATACAAGGGATGATCCGAAGCGTCCCGCTTCATCTTCAAATCAGAGTAAAACGTCTATCACAATCGCCCCGCCCGAAAATGCCAACCTCATGCCCGGAGGCACCATGAACACTGCTGGTGGAAAGATGAGGGAAGCTGGGTACATTGATGGTATTAAGAGCATAAAATGGTCAGATTTTATGGAAGTGCACAAGAAGCCTTGCGTCCGTGAAGCCTTCTTAACGGGGATTGGAGCCGGTTTTGCAGTCGGTGGCGTTCGCTCGATTCTAGGAGGTGGTATGTAGTTCATATTGCGCCCTACATATCACATGCTGTACTGATGATCCTAGTTACCGTTTTAAGAAGCTGCAATTGGGCTGTTGGCACTTTCTGCTTCGGCTCGTTCCTTATGCATGAATATTGCCAGCGCAAACGGCTTCTGTCAAAGCAAGGCATGAAGCACGCGATGGAAGTGATTGACCAGAAGCGAACGGAGAGGAAGCTGCAGGCCGAAGCAGCTAGGATCAATGCGCAGAAGGCAAAAGAAGAGAGCGGAGCGAGCACAAAGAAGTGATAGCTCGGAGACGGGCCAGCTAGCGAAGGTTTCAATGGCTGTCGTTCCGCACTGGAAAGACTTGAAAAGATGGTAGAAGATTTATGGCACGAGACATCTTCAGGGAACAATGACGCAGACTCGAAGCGCGCGGAGAGAAAAGCGCAGTACCCAGGAAAGAGGTCGACATGGGCGAGTCTGGTGTCAAGATGAATGTAGCCACGATTGGGTATCGTTTCGCCTCTGGAGTGATATTAATCTAGAAAAAGATGGCATCACATCTCTCAGTGTGGTCTTAGATCTACAACTTCAAACTCCAATCCCTTTGCTTCATAAACATGCCCAGGTCGTAGCGCATCGGTGTAGACATTGCTCTCCACATGAGGATGGAAGAGCCCAGTCTGTGTGCAATTGAGCACGGTCTTCATCCCTGGAGGATCTGTAAGGCGGAAAACACCCCATTCACCTTTGCTGGGCGCGCACACAATGGCGATGCTTTCCGGCATCATCACTTGGTAACCACCATGGGTGTGTAGGTCTCTAGAGCTCATAAAACAAGTCTGCGTCGGATGGGTGTGAATCCAGCCGAGAACCATGAGATCCTCTCCGTCAACATAATCAAATAGCTCGCTCTCATTGATCGTCTCGCAAGTGTCCGAAGTGCTTTCTTGATCTGGTATCACTAATTTGGATATGAAAAGAGCATTCGATATCAGAGTGCCACACAAAATGCCACAAGTCTCAAGGTTCGCACGAGTATTTGATGCTGCAGTTGAGAGAAATTGATGCCGAAGATCCGGTGGCAAGAAGATTGTGCGAAGTGGTGTGCCATTCTCTAGGTAGGCAGAGGGTTTGAAGGTAAATCTTGTCGACGGTTTTGAGTCCTGTTGTACTGTAGAGCTTGGAGTAGATTTGTTTTGATCATCCGTGGACTCAAGAACATGCTTCTCCGGCCGAGGAGGTGGCTTTTCCATCATAGAGATGTCTCGATCCTTGGGTGGAAGCTCTGGAGCTTGCGGCGATGGATACATTCCCATGTAGGACGGGATTGAAGGACGGCGCCTCTCATCCTCCGCCGCGTTGTGTTCAGGGACAGTTGGATAGCGGAAATTGGATCTCTGGCCACGTTCGGTCTGAGCACTTTCTCTTCTTGAGCCATCAACTTGCGAACGAACATTCTGCATCTGCTTGCTAAGAGTATCCCTATCAAGCCCTTGGTCGTCGTTCGTCAATGCCTCCTCCCAGTTTCCCCATACGCCTGCAGTGCGTCTCTCGTGCTCGACTTCCTCGGAGATTCCCGCTTGCCTTGTTGCTTTTCTTTGAGTAGCCCTCCGCCTGATTTCCTTGTGAGCTAATTTGACTGCCAGGTCTGGATTGTCGCCAGCTGCCAATGTTTCAGTCTCATTAGTGATAGCTGGATCCGAGGGAAGACGCCTATGGCTAGATTGGGCAGCCTTGTGTGCTTGAGGAGCACTTATAGAGGTCTGAGAGGCTTTCCGAGCATCACGGTCCCGCAGGAGCTGCTCATATCGCTCGTATCTTCTGTTGATTCGTGGCTTGAGCACTTCGAGCTTCTTAAGATTCTGATTGACTTCATGTTGAGCCTGGGCCAGGGTTTGACGATTCTGAGGTTGTTTGGCGTCAGGGTGTTTGGTCAAGTTGCCAATGACAAGCTGGGCATGTCTAAAGAGTAAAAGGTAGGTTTGTTGGTCATTGCCCTCATGTTCGTATATTTCTGCCTGGGAAGGATAGATCAGCTAAAGCCTTACTCATCCCAACGGGTAATATACCTCTTTGAGTAGAGTGCTGGCGGTCCTGATCCAGTATTTGAACAAGATGAGAGGGTTATATTCGTAATTCTGTGCCTCCTCAACTATCTGCCCGACATTCATAGGCCTTGAAGGCGCCCTGTCATCTCCACCGAGCTTGGCCATGCCGCAAGAACGATATTGTGAGAAATGCAAAAGTGTTTGAGTAGATGATGCGGACATCAAGGCCTGCAAATAGTGCAGCCTGGAGACCCAGTCAGCAAGTCTGCTGCACTCTGTAAGAGTGGTTGTGTTGGCAGTCCATGGAGAAAATGGACGCGCAACCGCAGGCTTTGTTCTTTAGCTTGGTTAGCAGAAAGAAGGAGCTACTATTTAATCCATGCGCAGATCTTTATGGATAGCTTCAACTTTCCTCGACCTAATCATTAAAGCTTTTGCACGACATTAAGTCGGTCATTTCACGCACGCCCTGCTCTTCTTTGTATCATACCATGTATCATCTTACTTCTTAGCGCACGCAGTCTATTTATATTCATTCATGAGCGCTGCACTTCGATTTCCTTTGGCCAAACAACTCGCCCCACTCAAAACCCGCGTTGATATTGTTAGTCCTGGCCTCTGCGGTATGTTCAAGCAAAGTTGGCCTAATGAAGTCTACCCTGACCACATGTGTAGACGATGTTATACAACGCCTTGCCCTGTCGCTGCAACGATATGTTGGTGGCACCATTGTCGACGCAAACCCCGGTGTCGGTCTATTCTCCTCCAAACTTCACGACTTCCTGAAGCCACGATGTCATGTCCTCCTGGAGGACAAGCAGAACAGATATCTGAAGTTCCTCCAACCACTCCTTGATGCTCCAAACTCTCGCTATCACCTGAGAGATTGGACGGACCAACGTCTTTTCGATATAAGCCTATTCATTAAAGATGGTTTATTACCCGATGCAGATGGCTATGGAGGCCCACCGCCGACCACGGACCAGCCTAATAATTCGACGTTGATAGTCGTGAATGGAGTCTTCCAGCAGTACCCCAAAGGAAAAATGCGGGAGCTGAATGGGACCTATCTGAAGGCCAATGAATTCGCGACGCAAGTTCGTCACGGAATAGGCTTCCCTTCTCGAGGGCCCACAAGAATGCTCATGTGGGCCAATCAGACCGAGAAGAAGCCTCTCCTGCCGAGGGTTGTGGACCATCGGACTAAGATCTCAACGTACTTGGAGGCACATTGTGACGTGGAAGAGATCGTGGGCTTCGAGCCCCAGCCAAAATGGTCCAGGAGAGAAACAAAACTAGATGTTGAAAGTAATAAGCGTACTGCAAAAAGTACGAAAGAGAACAAAATATTCATTCCCTGGGAGCGCAAAAGAAAGGTCCAGACGGACGACAAAGCCGATTTGTCCGAAGTCACCCGTCACTGGCATCAGGAGGTCCGTGAGCTAGAGGAGGGTTTTGCCTCCGGTAAATATCAAGAATACATTGGTCGACCATCGAAACCTCCGGTGAAAGGAAAAGAGGAGAAATATGGATTCTCGTCCCGTAGCCAGCCTAAGACAAAGCACACAGACGAGTTCAAGAGACTCAACTCATTACAGAGGGTGCTCACAGGGCAAAACACAGACTTGAGATTGACACAGAAACTCGCGGACAAACAAGCAGAAATTGACCAGCTGGACCTAGACTCTTACAGCCCAGACCTCAGCAAAAGCGATCGAGAAACCCTGCTCACCACCATCGACGCCAAAACCGCCGCCCTAAAATACGAAATCGACACCATCGGCTCGCGCAACAAATACTTCCGCTACTTCCTCCTCGACGACGAACGCCGCGCCTTCAAAATGTCCCCCCCCCTCCTGCAATGGGACCGCCGCGTCGCCGAACCCCTCACAGCAACCACCGATGAATACCACCCGGCCACCGAGCTCAGCCTGCTCGACTTCCGCGCCAAGGAAGTCAACGACCTCCCCATCACGATCCACCAGGCCATGTACCTCGAACTCATGACCAGCTCCCTCTGCCAAGGCCGGGGTCCCACGAACCTGCAGGAGTTGAAGACCATTGCTCCAGGGGCGTACGAAGCCTTAGTGCCGCAGGTACCTGCGCTGCGGGATCCGCGGCAGGGGGGGCGGAGGGACGTAGATAGCGTGCGGAACCGGACGTTGACGCCGAAACAACTGGTTGGGTTGGCGGTGGCGTGGGATAATTGGGCGCTGAAGCCGCCGATGGAGTATCTCCTCATGTCTGGGCCAGCGGAGGATATGCAGGAGTTTGGGCGAAGGAGATATAGTGGTGCAGCGATCTAGATACCCCATCTAGGAACTCCACATCGAGCAAAAAAGGCTATGCAATCTCCCCCCCTGCTCAACCCGCATGAAAAAGTAATCTACCTCCCCCTCCCCCTCCTCCTCAAAGCCAACCCAGACCTCAACCCCTCAACCACCTCCACCCCAATCCACCCCTTCCCCTCCTCGCCCAACAAAATCCTCAAATTCCACAACCGCTCACTCCGCCCACTCCCCAAACACGCCCCCAGCACCAACCGATCATCCACCACCGTGCCCCTCACCCCCCTATAAACCTCCTTCCCCGTCTCAGCCGGCAGCACCAGCGCACGCGCCGCACGATCAAACCCTCTGAACGCCGGCAGCTCGAAGATCCATTCGAAGTTGATTTGCTGGTTGCGTTTGTGCACGGCGGATTGCGCGTCGTTGAGGGCTTGCATCGTGGCGCTGAAGACGGAGGCGTGGGCGTCGTAGGCGGTGCGGCGGCGGATGTAGATGCTTTGGTGGCGGGAGAAGGCGGCGAGGTGGGTAGGGTTGGAGAGGTCGAGGGTTATGGTCCAGGATTCTGGGTCTGTGGTGGTGATTTGGGCGATTGTGGAGATTTCGGGAAGGAGGCAGGGGGCGGTGAGGGGAAGTGTGGTGTTGTTTTTAAGGGTGACGCAGATGGGGGTGGGAATGGGGCGGTGGGTGTTCACGTCACGGGGGATGAGGCAGCGACGTTCGGTGGCGAGGACCCAGAAGTGGCGGAAGGCTTGGAGGTGGGTTTTGTTGTCTAGGACTTGCGCAGGGAAGAGAGGGTAGAGTGTGCAGAGGAGAGAGGCGATGGCTAGGTTTGAGGTGCCGAAGGTGTGGGTGCCGCCCCCAAGGAACAGAATGCCGATGCCGAGATGAGCTGCTAGGTGGCTGCCGTAGGGGGTATCCGGGTCTGTTCTGCCGTGGAGAGAGCGGAAGCGGCGGACGATGACTAGGTCGCCGGTGCCTGCCATCACGCAGGCTGCTGATAGTGCGACGACGTCTTGACAATTGCGTACAGCTATACGGGCTAGTTTTCCGTCATAGTTCAAAGTTGGTAATCGGCAGATGCGGATGTATTGATCGAGGTATTGGCAAAGCAGATCACGAACTTCTAAAGACCCAGAGCCGGCAAAGCGGAGTCCAATGCTAAGACAAATTCCAGCCAAGATGTTGAAGAAAGCCATGTTTTCGCTCGTCAGAATTCTAATCGTCGACAGTGTTGGCGTATATCGATACACGCCTGGCAGTTGCTTCGTAATCCATTCAACAGAAGGCTTTATATAGTCCCACATAATCAGATGTCGGGCAACTGTACGAAGTAGGAACTGGTCCGGTCGCATGCAGTCAAATTGGTGGGCGGTGTCTGGGATATCAATCTTTCGTGCAAGCGGCTGATCTTGCGTCTTCATGAATATAAGAGCCACGGCTATTGTGGCGCCCGCCGTTGCTTTATCAGCAATATGGACTACGTTGACCTTTTTGGTGGCAATGGCCATTGTCAGCAATCGTTCAGTAATTCGCATGTCATGAAGCCCTCTCAATTCTCTGCCTTGAGCAAGGTTGATGTATCCCAGCGCGAAGCCAGCAGCAAGTCTGTAGCCTTCGTCTCGTAGGACTTCTAACGGATGAGAGCCATCATCTTGATCCACGCTCTCCATTTCTGAAAGCATGATCTCGCTCATACGACGGTGCTGCGTGTTGCAATATAGTAGACCAATTCCCATTATCCCACTGGTCTGGGTCAGTGGGGACAAGTTGAGTTCTGCTGCACCAGGCGGAAGCATTCGAGTGACGTGGACAGACAGTAGACGGGTGACCAGTGTGTCCATGGTGCCCAAATAAGATGCGGACAGTCCTAGAAGCAGGCCAATAGACGTCATGGTGTGTTTTGGAGTCAAGTATTTAAAAGCAACCCACTTAGCAATCGACCGAAGGTGACCATTCAGACCCAGTGCAAGCAAGAATCCTGCATGCCTATTGGTGAGTTCCCGAGGTTTGTTGAATAAGATCCACGATGTGTCAACACCCCTGGCATCCTTGGAGATGCTCAGGCCAGCCTCGGCTCCTGCATGAAAGAATGCCCAGGACACCTTTTCTTCTACAAAGGCGGAGCGATCTGCTGTGACTGTGGTGTCCGTAGGCTTCATGATACAGCTGAGAGTAAATCCGTGTATGGGAAATTTCTCTGTGAGAAGCGGCGAGCGAGCACAATAGAACAGCAGACCACGACCAGTCGACACAGCCAGCGTACGCAACGCAACGACCTTTGCCAGCTCCTGCTGAGCCTCAAGCAGATCCGTCTCTGACCATCCAGGCTCATGCGCGCATTGAGCGGTAGGAGGGAAAAGTGGGTGCACCAATCTTGCAGCTTCGGCAAATCGTTGATCGTCTCTGAAAAGAAGTCGTGTGATTGACTGCCTATCAACCTCAGCGGACCAGTCGTATGGGCCGACTGTCTCTGCATCAAGGGCTAGATTGCAGATGGTATGAACGTCGCGCAAAGCGTCGTCTGAGGCATTGGAGGATCTTCCATGGGATAGTGGGGTTTGCCTCGCACGATCGAGCTTTGCGATGTCGTCTCTGCCAATGAGCTGAAGGACATCACCATTCCATCCCGTCGGCGGTTTCGCCTGACATGCAGACATTGCGGTACGGAAATACGCGGCAACGCTTTCAGGCAAGGTCTCAAGGATAGGTAGATCAATGCCGCAGGAAGCCATACTGAATACTCTAGCCTCCATGGTTTGCTGAAAATGTGGAGTAAGAAGGTGAGTCACGAGCATTGTTCTTGGCGTCAGTTGGAACAACAGGTCACGCGCCAGATTCGCGGTACTTTCAGATGTAGTACCATCCTCTGGCGAACCTGCTACATCGATCAGAGAAGTGAATGGCGCTATGTCGGCATTTGTGTATGTCGATTCGATGTATTGCAGTATAGAGGGAGGTAGGAAGGGCTCAGCCGGAACCTTCAAGCCAGTAATGATTGACTCGTCGGGCAGCCAGGTCTCCATTTCTATGCTTTCGAGCATGTAATAGCCTGCCTCATCGAAACTCCAATTGGACCAGCCAAGCCAGGTACCGAGCTGCGCGAGTAGAGGGGTAAGTCGGTGAAGAGATTCTGCAGCTAGAACGTCCAATTTCAGCTCTTCTCGATATAGATGGAGTGCGACCAGTATTGAGGCTAATGCTGTGCGCCGAAGGACCGAATCTTTTGACGACGCTGTCGGCAAATAGCCTTTCTCGCCCGTTGCAGCTTGTCCGATGGGAGACTTGAGGAAGGCTCTGGCAAGCAAAATGCACTGAAGGAGATAGGAAGATTTTTTCGAAATAGGGACTGCAGGTGTTGCCGAGCTGGGCCAAGAGCTGGACGACTTTGGTTTTTTATCGGACCAAACTGTTTGTGAAGATGCCATCTCCTTCCCTGTCCATTCCCACGCACCACGTTGCATCCATTGAGGTGATGTGTTCGATGAACTGCTCTCCTGGCTAAGCATCGCTTTCCAGCTCTCTAGATCCGTATTTGCTCCACTACTGGACCTGAGAAGACCCCCTTTGCGTCTCTTCTGTTGTGGCGTGGCCTCCGTACGCCTATCATCTATGAAAGAGACTCCCATAGCAAATAAAACAATCACTATGGCAGTCCACTCCTTATCGGTCCCAGGGCTTTCCATCGATTTCGACCATGACATCGCGTCCCACCAGCCTCGGAGCATGGCTTCCCCTTCTATCTCGGAAGCCGGCAATACAGCTTCAGAGATTTTAATTATCTGCCGTATGAAAGGACTCGAAGGCCAGTACCTCAATTGCACTCGGTGTATGATCTTACCAGAGTCAATGATGTCTACGCATCCTTCGCTATTGCCGTGTTGCAACCCAATTATCGCCTTTGCGCCTTGACTAATGACTCTTCTGAAACCACCTTCGCGTTTCTTTCGGAGGCGAAAGTCGTCGGAGACTTGACGGGGATCATGAAGATTGAGAGGGGATGGAAGCTCAATTTTTTGAGGTAGTGTCCAGGGGGCGCTTAAAGAAAGCTCGTGGGCACTGCCAACAGAACGGTGCAATATCAAAACGCGGTGTGTATTACCTTCACTGACTTTGCAAGCGTCAATGACACCAGTCTGTCTTGTAGAGTTCACCCGAAAGCTGTGTTTCTGATGAAATGTAGCAGAATTAAAGGATTGACGATATCTCCGCGCAGTAATAACATTGATTTGCACCGTCAAAAGTTCACTATGTACCCGGTCAATAACAGACAAAACAACTGTGGCGTTGTGCGATGGATCACCAAGTTCGGGACCGGGCGCTTTCATAGTCATGACTTCCAGTCTTCGTCTTTTGGCACTACCGAAGTATGATCGAAGCTGCTCGCCCCTTTCCGTAGTGCTGTAGACCCTTTGGAAGACAATCTCTTTCCGCAAACCCCTTAGCGCATAATGCAGTTCTAGAAAACCGGGCTCTCCCAATTCGTACACTTCATCAAGTTCGTCCATAGAGTTATGTATGGCATCTTGGTACAAGCTAGTTGATTCAAGACTTGTTCTTGATCCGTGAAGATTATTTGTTTTGGGAAGGCTAGTTCCAGTGTCAGGACCAGCGCTTAACCTAGAAGCATGAGTCCCAGAAGACAACCCTCGACGACCACTCCTGGTGGCGGGATGGCCAGCTGCCAGATCGGTAAAGGTAGACCTATCATGATTGCTGGACAAATCCGCTCGTGCCAGCAGTGAGCTAACCCTTCTAGAGGATTCAGTGGTAACTGTAGGATTACCAAGGGCTGAGTCTAGAAGATTCTCGTGATCATGCGCGGGGTCTTCTTCGAACGTCGGGTCCTTACTGATATTGCGATATGATCTTGGTACCGGTGTTGTCGTTCCCGTACCAATGCCGGACATGACTGGACCATAGGAGCTTCGGCGACGAGACCGAGCACCGCTGTGACTATGTGTTGGCACACGTTGGGTATTTGACGAGGACTCGGGGTCAATATATGACACATTCCATACGGTGATAATCCCATTTTCTTCATTCTCAGTCACGGCTAAAATCAGCGGATCCTTGTGGTCCTGGGATAAATTCCTGTGGCCAAGCTCATCCTGCGGAGAGATGTAGAGTAGTCGCTCTTTGAGATCTAGATTCCCAAACTCGGATTTCTCGCTTTGGTGTGACATGGAAGTATTCCTGGTCTCCGGCACACCTTTTGTTACAACCGTGCCGATTTCTACGAGAGGGTCAATGAGGCAAAAGAGTCTTGGGAGCTTGGCATCTCGAGACTGGCTTGGCTTCTCTTGAATGTTCTTTAGTAGATGTGTGAATGGAGTTGATATGACATCCTGTATAGTAGCATTTGTCGTGGTGGGAGGCTCGAAGGAACTCCGAGTTGCACGTGATGAACTTGATTGGGAGTATGAAAATGTGTTTGTGGGTGCGGACGGTATTCGAGGGGTTGGTTGCACAGAGTTCTGGTCAGGCACTTTTCTTTGCAAAAGTATGCCACAAGCTGAAGGAAAGACTGCATCCACCTCGAAGGGTAGATGTATAATATGGCTTGTCTTGGCAAGTAGAAAGATATGAGCCTGGGTTTTGAGCACAACAACAAGAGCGCGGTCGCCCAACATCGCCCCATGAGTCTTTCTGTCATGAAGTCCATCTTTCCCATAATCATGACCAGGGGCATGATTTGCCAATGTTGTCGAAGCTGGTTTTGTAGGTCTTTGTCGCTTCACCTTCAGCTCTCCATTCTGTGTAGACTCGTGTTGCGACTTTTGAGTGAATGAAGACTGTGGCGCTTTCTGCAAGGATGGCCCTTCAGGATTGCTGGGAAAGGATGTAAATACTGCTTGTGTGATGGCTTCCCCCTCGACGTTGAAGCGGAAAACACGTTCAGTAACACCTCCTCTTGACCAGACGACACAGTGCTCGGTACAGACAAGTTCTTCCTCCACTTCTGCACTATTTCCATCATACTGCTGTAGCGTTTGCCAGGTATACGTATCTTCAGACGGTTCTGATGAGAGGATGCCTTCTGTTACCAGAAAAGGAATTGCGGAGGGCTTGTGAATGCCCAGAGAAGTCACTGAAGCCATTCCGGCTTCGCATCGTCGCCCCTATATGGTAAGAGCTCTCAGTATCTATCCCGAGTCCTGCTGACATCTTCTCATTGAGAGAGAGGAGAAGAGAACATAAGAGAACGTGCAAAGTGTAACCGCGTCGCGTTGAAAGCCGAGTCCAATGGGAAAACTTCGGCGCTACCTTTTTTGCGGAGGCGGGGAGGACCCACTAGATCGACGGATCAAATTTAAATATCATCTATCTTCACATCTCTCCAAGTTCAAATTGGTCTATTTGATCCTACCCACTATGCCGAAGGAAAATAAGAAAAGAGGGAGGAGGGAGGAGAAGAAGAAGAAGAGGAAGTGGGAGGAAGAGGATATTGAAGAAGGAGGAGAGGAGAACATTGCCCATGGCTCAATCAAACGCCAGAAATCGCAGGACGAAGAAGAACAGCCTCAATACATTCCACTTGCGCACGACATGGAGACCCAGGAAGCCTACACTGCAGATGCTAGGCTAGGTGATCTTCCCTTCTATGGCCTCCTCGATGAAGAGGAACAAGAGTACTTCAAGCGGGCAGACTCTATGCTGGAGCTCAACCAATTTGGAGAGGCTGAAGAGAGGGAATTATTTCTAGCCAATGTTTACAAGGAGGCGAATGGGAAAGAATTGAAGCTCGCGAACAGCCAGTCTTGCTCGAGGCTGATGGAAAGATTGATTCTACTCTCTACAGCAGAGCAACTTAAAACTCTATTCCAGAAGTTCAACGGACAGTAAGTTCTCTGGCAGACTCACTGTCAATGGCTTTGCTGATCTATGTCAGGTTCTTGCACCTTGTCCAGCATCGTTTCGCATCCCATTGTTGCGAAGCACTTTTCTTGCAAGCAGCCCCCATCGTCGGGCACGAGCTGAAAGCCGGCCCACCAGAAGCAGCTAAAAATGCATCAAATTCGGACGTCTTCGTATCAATGGAGAACCTATTCTTATATACTGTGGACGAGCTAGAAGGTAATCTAGGCTACCTAATGACCGATCAATTTGCATCACATCCTCTCCGTGTCCTGCTAGTCGTACTTTCCGGCATGTCGCTCTCCACCCCATACATATCGGCCGTTCTGCAGAGTAGGAAGAAGGAGAAAGTATCAGTATCCAGTCACGCTACTGCTACCGAGGAAGGTGGTAGACCGCGGACGGTGCCAGGGTCATTTCTTGTTGCAGTAGACAAAATGATATCGAGCACAATTGCTGGCTTAGACACCTCCAACCTCCGCGCATTGGCAACACAGCCTCTCGCAAACCCAGTCATGCAATTGCTCCTGGAAGTGGAGCTCAAAAGGTCAGGGAAACAGAGCGCTAAGAACCCACAGTCCCTTTTCCGGACCCTTTTGCCGGATGATCCACCAGTAGAAGGCACAGAGAGCGCGGCCTTTATCAACCACATGCTATACGATACCATCGGATCAAGAATGCTTGAAGTCATAGTCACACACGCTCCTGGAAAGACCTTCAAGTCATTTTACCGGACCTCGCTCAAGGACAAGCTCAGCACGCTGGCCAAAAACGAAATTGCCGCCTTCGTTGTCATCAAGATACTGGAGCGCCTCGGGAAAGAAGATCTCGAGTCCGCCGTTGAGCAACTAAGTCCTCACATAGGAATTCTGATAGAACGATCGCGTACCTCGGTCATCAAAGCGCTAATCGAGCGCTGTCGTGCCAGAGAACTGGATACTCAACCCATAGCCGACGGGTTACAACAGGCTTACAGCTCAGACGCCTCCAACATCCTCCCAGAATTACTCAACCTATCCCTTACCACTCCAGACGACACGAATACCAGCATGTCCGCCGATCGGAAGAAAGCCCTCGAATCCCAAGGACCCAGCAAAGTCCACCGCTCACTCCTGGCGCAAAGCATGCTCGACGCCCCCGGGCCCTTACGTGATCTCATCACCTCCTCCCTCCTCGCCATCCCCGACAGAACCCTCTTGAATATAGCCAAAGACCGCACCGCATCCCGCATCCTCCAAATCTCCCTGACCTGTGCCTCTCAAAGCCCCAAATTCCGGCGCCTTTTCATCCCACGTTTCTACCCCCACATCGCCGACTTAGCGCTCGATACCCTGGCCTCCCACCTCATCGACGCCTTCTGGGCTGGATCTGCCGGACTGGTGTTTATCAGAGAGAGGATCGCATCTGAGCTTGCGAAGAGCGAGGTTCGGTTGAGGGAGAGTTTGCCGGGGCGGGCGGTGTGGCGAAATTGGAAGATGGATGTTTGGAAGGCGAAGAGGGGGGATTGGTTGGGTGAGGCGAAGGGGGTTGGGGGGGATGGAAGGGTGGAGGGGAAGACGGGGATTGAGTTGGCTAG
>JAABUQ010005410.1_pt1 | contig 20450 bp, 31 predicted proteins | sample 5560001 | NCBI WGS metagenome assembly JAABUQ01 (sample SAMN10711888, study PRJNA513371) | rock metagenome | isolation source: Antarctica rocks | place: Antarctica: Victoria Land, Finger Mt nord | collected 2015-12-18
CAGGGCGCCGGCGGCAAGATCGCGCGCGCCGCCGGGCAATATGCCCAGCTGGTCGGCAAGGACAGCGGCTACGCGCAGATCAAGCTGATGTCGGGCGAGCTACGCATGGTGCGTGGCGAGTGCATGGCGACCATCGGTGCGGTGTCGAACCCCGACAACTCCAACCAGCACATCGGCAAGGCTGGCCGCAGCCGCTGGCTTGGCCGCCGCCCGCATAACCGTGGCGTCACGATGAACCCGATCGACCATCCGCACGGCGGCGGCGAAGGCCGCACTTCGGGCGGCGGGCATCCGGTGACGCCGTGGGGCAAGCCGACCAAGGGCTACAAGACGCGCGTCAACAAGCGGACGGATCGACTCATCATCCGCAACCGCAGCAAGAGCAAGGGTTGAGGCCATGACTCGTTCCGTCTGGAAGGGTCCGTTCGTCGACGGGTACCTGCTCAACAAGGCCGAGGCCGCGCGCGGTTCGGGCCGCAACGAGATCATCAAGATCTGGTCGCGCCGCTCGACCATCCTGCCGCAGTTCGTGGGCCTCGTGTTCGGCGTCTACAACGGCCACAAGTTCCTGCCGGTGCAGGTCAACGAGAACATGGTCGGGCACAAGTTCGGCGAGTTCTCACCGACGCGCACCTTCACCGGGCATTCGGCGGACAAGAAGGCGAAGCGAGGCTGACATGAGCAAGCCGAAAACCCCCCGCCGCCTGGTCGAGACCGAGGCGCAGGCCGTCCTGAGCAATGTGCGCGTGAGTCCGCGCAAGCTGAACCTGGTTGCCGGCCTGATCCGCAACCGCAGCGCCGCCGACGCGGTCGCCACGCTGACGTTCAGCAAGCGCCGCATCGCCGTGCAGGTTCGCAAGACCCTGGAGAGCGCCATCGCCAACGCCGAGAACAACCACCAGCTCGATGTGGACCGCTTAGTCGTCGCCCGCGCCGAGGTCGGCAAGTCGATCGTCATGCGCCGCTTCCAGGCGCGTGGCCGTGGCCGTGCCTCGCAGATCGAGAAGTGGTTCAGCCACATCAAGATCGTCGTTGCCGAGCGCGCCCAAGAGGCCACCAAAGAGACTACGCGGGGAGCCGCCTGACATGGGTCACAAAGTCAATCCGATCGGTCTCCGCCTCGGCATCAACCGCACCTGGGACAGCCGGTGGTACGCCGGCGCCGATTACGCGAAGATGCTGCACAGCGACCTGAAGCTGCGCGCCAAGCTGCGCCAGCGGCTATCCGGCGCCGGCGTCTCACGGGTGGTGATCGAGCGTCCGGCCAAGAAGCCGCGCGTTACCATCTATGCCGCCCGCCCCGGCGTGGTGATCGGCAAGAAAGGCCAGGACATCGAGAACCTGCGCAAGGATCTCGCCAAAATGGCTAATGCCGAGGTGTCGCTAAACATCGTCGAAATCCGCAAGCCGGAAATCGACGCGACCCTGGTGGCCGAAAACATCGCCCAGCAGCTGGAGCGCCGGGTGGCGTTCCGCCGCGCCATGAAGCGCGCGGTGCAGTCGGCGATGCGGCTGGGCGCGCAGGGCATCCGGGTGAACTGCGGCGGCCGTCTCGGCGGCGCCGAGATCGCCCGCACCGAATGGTACCGCGAGGGCCGGGTGCCGCTGCACACGCTGCGCGCCGATATCGATTTCGGTGTCGCCACGGCCAAGACGACGTATGGCACCTGCGGCGTGAAGGTCTGGATCTTCAAGGGTGAGGTCCTGACCAACGACCCGACCGCACAGGACCGCCGCGCCGCCGAACAGGCGCCGCAGCGGTAAGGATCACGTATCATGATGTCTCCAAAGCGGACCAAGTTCCGCAAGGCCCACAAGGGTCGCATCCACGGTTTGGCCAAGGGCGGCACGATGCTGAACTTCGGCCAATTCGGCCTGAAGGCGTTGGCGCCGGAGCGGATCACCGCGCGCCAGATCGAGGCGGCGCGCCGCGCCATCACCCGCGCCATGAAGCGCGCCGGCCGGGTGTGGATCCGCATCTTCCCGGATGTGCCGGTGACGTTGAAGCCGCAGGAAGTCCGCATGGGTTCCGGCAAGGGCGCCCCCGAGTTCTGGGTGGCGCGCGTCAAGCCGGGCCGCATCATGTTCGAGATCGACGGCGTGTCGCCCGACATCGCCCGCGAGGCGTTGGCGCTGGGTGCCGCGAAGCTGCCGATCAAGACCAAGTTCATCGTCCGCGTGGGAGACGCCTGAGATGTCGAAGGAGATGAAGCCGGTCGACGTTCGGGCCAAGACGCCGGAGCAACTGCTCTCGACGTTGCTGGATCTGCGCAAGGAGCAGTTCAACCTGCGCTTCCAGCGGGCCACCGGGCAGACCGAGGGCGTCGGCACGGTCAAGCAGGTGCGCCGCGACATCGCGCGCGTGAAAACAATTCTGGCGGAGAAGAAATCCTCCGCCGCCAAGTCGTAGAGGAGAGGGCGATGAGCAAGCGCGTCCTGACCGGACGGGTCACCAGCGACAAGATGAACAAGACCATTACGGTCCTGGTCAACCGTCGCATCATGCACCCGCTGTATAAGAAGTTCATTCGCCGGTCGAAGAACTATGCGGCGCACGACGAGGCCAATTTGTGCCAGATCGGTGATACCGTCCGCATCGAGGAATGCCCGCCGATCAGCAAGCGCAAGACCTGGATGGTGATCGAGCGTAACGGCGGCCCGCTTGCGGCTCCAGTTCCTGCGTCCGAGGTTCCGGCGTCCGAGCCTGCGCCCACTTCGGCCCAGGCCTGAGGAGACGATAGATGATTTCCGTAGAAAGCAACCTTGAGGTTGCGGACAACTCCGGTGCGCGCCGGGTGCAGTGCATCAAGGTGCTCGGCGGCTCCAAGCGCAAAACCGCCTCGGTCGGCGACGTGATCGTGGTCTCGGTCAAGGACGCCATTCCCCGGGGCAAGGTGAAGAAGGGAGACGTGCATCAGGCGGTGATCGTGCGCACCAGCTTCCCGGTGCGCCGCGCCGACGGCAGCGCCATCCGCTTCGACCGCAACGCCGCCGTGCTCATCAACAAGCAGCAGGAGCCGATCGGCACCCGCATCTTCGGGCCGGTGGTGCGTGAGCTGCGTGCGCGCAAGTTCATGAAGATCATCTCGCTGGCGCCGGAGGTGCTGTGATGGCGGCGCGTATCCGCAAGGGCGACACCGTCGCCGTGACGACCGGCGCCGACCGTGGCAAGCGCGGCGAGGTTCTGCAGATTTTGCCGAAAGCCAATCGCGCGGTGGTGCAGGGGGTAAACCTGGCCAAGCGCCATACCAAGCCGGCGGGCATGGGCAAGCCGGGCGGCATCGTCGAGAGCGAGGCGACGATCCATCTGTCGAACCTCATGCTGATCGACGCCAAGACCGACAAGCCGACCAAAGTTGGTTTCCGTGTGCTGGATGATGGCCGCAAGGTTCGCGTCGCACGGGCGACCGGCAACGTGATCGAGAGCTGAGGAGCCAGTCATGGCACAGAAGGCAAAGCCCGCCGCGGGCGGCAAGGGCGGCAAGGCTGGCGGAACCAAGGGCGGTGGCAAAAGCGCCGCGTCGAAGGGTTCGGCCGGCCGCACCAACGCGCCGGCGAAGGCTTCGGCAGTTGGCGGCGGCGCGACCGCGTTGCAGGACGTGGCCATCATCCAGGGCAAGATCGCGGCCGGCACCGGCGAGCAGCCGCGTATGCTGGTGCGCTACCATGAGTCGGTGCGCGCCTCGATGACCGAATTGTTCGGCTACACCAACCCGATGCAGGTGCCCAAGCTCGAGAAGATCGTCATCAACATGGGTGTCGGCGAGGCTGCCGCCGACCAGAAGATCCTCGATGCGGCGGTGGCCGAGTTGGCGCTCATCAGTGGGCAGAAGCCGGTCAAGACGTTGGCGAAGAAGGCCATTGCCGGCTTCAAAATCCGCGAGGGCTTGCCGATCGGCTGCAAGGTGACGCTGCGCAAGACGCGCATGTACGAGTTCCTCGACCGCCTGGTAACGATCGCCTTGCCGCGCGTCCGCGACTTCCGTGGCGTCCCGGCGAACAAGGGCTTCGACGGCCGCGGCAACTTCGCATTGGGCCTTAAGGAGCAGATCGTGTTCCCGGAGATCAACTACGACAAGGTGAGCGCCATTCGCGGCATGGACATCGTGTTCGTCACCACGGCGAAGACCGATGCCGAGGCGAAGGCGCTGCTCAAGCAGTTCGACATTCCGTTCGTAGCGTAAGTTTGGCGTGAACAAGGTTTGGAATACCGCCGGCGTCGAGCCGGCCGGTTCCGGAGGGTAAGGTAGAATGGCTAAGACATCCCAGGTCAACCGCAACAAGAAGCGCGAGTCGATGGCCGGCCGCGACAAGTCCAAACGCTCGACGCTGAAGGCGATCGTCATGGATCGCACGTTGCCGGTGGAAGACCGCTTCGATGCCACCATCAAGTTGGCCGCGTTGCCGCGCAACGGCGCCAAAGTGCGCATAAAGCTGCGTTGCGAGTTAACTGGGCGCGCGCGCGCCAACTACCGCAAGTTCAAGCTCTCGCGCATCGCACTTCGCGACTTGGCCAGCAACGGGCAGATCCCGGGCATGGTCAAGGCGAGCTGGTAAGGGAGCGGCATCATGAGCATGTCCGACGGACTAGGCGATATGCTGACCCGCATCCGCAACGCACAGCGGTCGCGCCATTCGAGCTGCGTCGCCCCAGCCTCCAAGCTGCGCGCCAACGTGCTCGACGCCCTGAAGCGCGAGGGGTTCATCCGCGGCTTCAGCGCCGAGGAGCTTCGCCCCGGCGTGTCGCAGCTGCGCATCGAGTTGAAGTACAACGAGGGTGAGGCGGTCATCAAGGAGATCAGCCGAGTCAGCAAACCCGGCCGGCGTGTCTATTCCAAGATCAAGGAGTTGCCGCGCGTGTACGCCGGGCTTGGCGTCTCTATCCTGTCCACGCCGCGAGGCGTTTTGAGCGATGCAGAGGCTCGCGCCGCCAATGTCGGCGGCGAAGTCTTGTGTCGCGTGTTCTGAGGGGAGCCCAGGCATGTCACGCATAGGCAAATACCCCGTCGAAATCCCGGCCGGCGTCGAGCTGGCGATTGTCGGCAGCACGCTTACCGCCCGCGGCAAGCTGGGCGAGATGACGCTGCAGCTTACCGACCGCATCGACGCCAAGGTCGAGGACGGCCGCTTCTCGGTGGCGCCGCGCGGCAACTCGGCGCCGGCGCGGATGATGTGGGGCACCACGCGGGCGCTGGTCGCCAACATGGTGCGCGGCGTCTCGACCGGCTACATCAAGGGCATGGAGATCACCGGCACCGGCTACCGCGCCGCGGTGCAGGGCAAGAACCTGGTGATCAACCTCGGTTTCTCGCACGATGTGGTCTATCCGATCCCCGACGGCATCACGATCACCTGCGACCGTCCGACGACGATCAAGGTCGCCGGCATGGACAAGCGTCAGGTGGGTCAGGTCGCCGCCGAAATCCGCGCCTGGCGCCCGCCCGAGCCGTATAAGGGCAAGGGCGTGAAGTACGACGGCGAGCAGATCCTCCGCAAGGAAGGCAAGAAGAAGTAACATGAGCGACACGAAGGATCTGGCGCTCCGGCGCCGGGCGCGCCTGCGCTTCCAGCTAAAGCGCAAGTCGGCCGGCCGGCCGCGCCTGTCGGTGTTCCGCTCCGGCAAGCACATCTACGCGCAGGTTATCGACGATGCCGCCGGCCGCACCGTGGCCGCGGCTTCGAGCATGGACCGTACGCTGCGTGAGGGCCTGAAGACCGGCGCCGACAAGGATGCCGCGATGGCGGTGGGCAAGCTGGTGGCCGAACGGGCGCTGGCGGCGGGCATCACCGCCGTGGTGTTCGACCGCGGGCAGTATCTGTATCATGGCCGCGTCAAGGCGCTGGCCGAAGCTGCCCGTGAGGGCGGTCTGGCGTTCTAGGAAAAGCATATGGCACGGGATGCACGAGACGGCGGCCGCGGCGGCCGCGAACGCGATCGCAGCCATGACGGCGGCGACGACCTGATTGACAAGCTCGTCACCATCAACCGCGTGGCCAAGGTGGTGAAGGGTGGCCGTCGTTTCGCATTCGCCGCCCTGGTGGTGGTGGGCGATCAGAAGGGGCGTGTCGGCTATGGCGCCGGCAAGGCGCGCGAAGTGCCGGAGGCGATCCGCAAGGCGACCGACCGTGCCAAGCGCACCATGATCCGGGTGCCGATGAAGGAAGGCCGCACCTTGCACCACGATGTCCAGGCGAGTTATGGCGCTGGCGAGGTCGTGCTGCGCTCGGCGGCGGCGGGCACCGGCATCATCGCCGGCGGACCGATGCGCGCGGTGTTCGAGACGCTGGGGATCGGCGACGTGGTGGCCAAGAGCCTCGGCAGCCGCAATCCGCACAACATGGTCAAAGCCACGTTCGCGGCCCTGCAACGCTGTGGCAGCCCGCGCTCGGTTGCGGCCCGGCGTGGCAAGAAGGTCAGCGACCTGCTGGTGGCCAAGCACGGCACCCAGCCGGCAACCGAGCCAGGCGTGGAGAGCGGCGATGTCTGATACCGCCAAGAAAACGGTCACGGTGACGCAGATCGCTTCGGTGCTCGGCCGCAAGCCGGGCCAGAAGGAAACGCTGATCGGCCTCGGCCTGAACAAAATCCGCAAGACCCGCACGCTTGAGGACACGCCTTCGGTGCGCGGCATGATGCGCAAGGTCGCTCACCTGATTAAGGTCGAGGGAGCAGTCTGATGAAGCTTAATGAACTGCGCGACAACGCTGGGTCGCGCCCGAAATCCAAGCGGCTCGGCCGCGGCATCGGCTCCGGCAAGGGCAAAACTTCGGGCAAGGGCGTGAAGGGCCAGAAGGCGCGCGAGGGCGTGGCGCTGAACGGCTTCGAGGGTGGTCAGTTGCCGATCTACCGGCGGCTGCCCAAGCGCGGCTTCAAGAACATCTTCCGCGTCGAGTATGCGCCGGTGAACCTGAACGCGATCAGCAAGGCGATCACCGCCGGGCGCATCGACGTAGCGACGCCGATCACCGAGGAGACGTTGCGCTCCGCCGGCCTGGTGCGCGGCGGCAAGGTGCGCGGCATCCGCCTGTTGGCGATGGGCGAGGTCTCTGCTGCTTTGACCATCACTGTGTCCGGCGCTTCGGCGGCGGCGGTTGCGGCGATCCAGGCAGCGGGCGGCACGGTGACGACGACCGTGCCAAAGCATGAGTCGGCGGTTCGCGCGGCGTCCTGACTTCAAGCGGACCGCGTCGCCCTTGCGGCGGAACGGCGAGGGACGCACATTGCCGATCAGCAACGGCGCCCGCGGGAGACCGTCGGCGCCGTCGCCATGTAATTTGCCGGATAGATTCTTACGCCGGTTGACGGCGGGGACGGGAGAGATCGATGGCTTCGGCGGCTGAACAGCTCGCGTCCAACATGAGCCTCGGGGTGCTGTCAAAGGCCACCGAGCTTAAGAAGCGTATCTGGTTCACCCTGGCGGCGCTGCTGGTGTATCGCGTCGGCACCTACATCCCGCTGCCCGGGGTCGATGCGTCGGTCATGGGCGAGCTGATGCAGCGGCACGGCGGCGGCATCCTGGGCATGTTCGACATGTTCAGCGGCGGCGCGCTGGGGCGCATGACCATCCTCGCGCTCAACATCATGCCGTATATCAGCGCCAGCATCATCATCCAGCTGATCTCGAGACCCTCAAGAAGGAGGGCGAGAGCGGGCGCAAGAAGCTGAACCAGTACACCCGGTACTTGACGGTGCTGATCGCCTTGTTCCAGTCGTATGGCATCGCCGTTGGGCTGGAAGGGATGCACGGCGCGGTCGGGCCGGCGGTCACCGATCCCGGCGCCTTCTTCCGCGTCTCGTGCGTGGTGACGCTGGTCGGCGGCACGATGTTCCTGATGTGGCTGGGCGAGCAGATCACCGCGCGCGGCATCGGCAACGGCATCAGCCTCATCATCTTCGCCGGCATCGTCGCCAACGTGCCGCACGCGCTGGCGACTTTGCTGGAACTTGGGCGCACCGGCGCGCTGAGCCCGGTCTTCCTGCTGCTGTTCGCGGTGATCGCGGTCGCTGTCATCGCCTTCATCGTGTTCATGGAGCGGGCGCAGCGCCGCATTGTGGTGCAGTATCCCAAGCGGCAGGTCGGCCAGCGGATGTTCGGCGGCGACAGCACGCATATGCCGCTCAAGATCAACACCTCGGGCGTGATCCCGCCGATCTTCGCCAGCTCGATCCTGCTGATCCCGGCCACCATTGCCGGTTTCAGCGGCGCCAAGAGTGGCTGGCTCGGCAGTATCGGCAATGCTTTGGCGCATGGGCAGCCATTGTACATGGCCGTCTATGCCGGCATGATCATCTTTTTCAGCTACTTCTACACGGCGGTCGTCTTCAACCCGCAGGAGACGGCGGACAATCTGAAGAAGTATGGCGGCTTCATCCCTGGTATTCGCCCAGGCACCAACACCGCCAATTATTTCGACTTCGTATTGACTCGCCTGACCACTATCGGCGCGCTGTATCTGTGCATCGTCTGCCTCCTGCCGGAAATCCTCATCAGCCGCTACGGCGTGCCGTTCTATTTCGGTGGCACTAGCCTGATGATTATCGTGTCGGTCACCATGGACACGGTGACGCAGATCCAGTCGCACCTGCTGGCCCACCAATACGAGGGGTTAATCAAGAAGGCCCGGGTCAAAGGCCGCGTGCGGTGAGGCTGATCCTGCTCGGGCCGCCGGGCGCCGGCAAAGGCACTCAGGCCAAGCGCCTGCAGGAGCGGTTCGGCATCCTGCAGCTCTCGACCGGCGACATGCTGCGCGCCGAGGTCGCCGCCGGTTCGGAGGTCGGCTTGCAGGCGAAGGCGGTGATGGACGCCGGCGCGCTGGTGTCCGATCAGATCCTGGTGGCGATGATCGGCGAGCGGATCGAGCGGGCCGATTGCAGCCACGGCTTCATTCTCGACGGCTTTCCGCGCACCTTGCCGCAGGCGGCGGCGCTGGACGTGCTGCTGGAGGCGCATGGCAAGCCGCTCGATGCCGTGATCGAGATGCGGGTGAGCGATGCCGAGCTGGTCGAGCGCATCGCCGGGCGCTTCACCTGCGTCCGTTGCGGCTCGCTGTATAATGACACCCTGAAGCCGACCGCCAAGCCCGGCGTGTGCGACGTGTGCGGCAGCACCGAGTTCGTGCGCCGCGCCGACGACAACCGTAGCGTGGTGACGCAACGGCTTGACGCCTACAACCGCCAGACGGCGCCGTTGCTGCCGCACTACGACAGCCACCGCAAGCTGTACGTCGTCGACGGCATGGCCGACATCGAGACTGTGACGCGCGAAATCATGGCAATCCTGCAGGCTTTGCCAACCGCGTCCGCCGATCCGGCCATCGCGAGAAATTGAACGGCTTGCGTTGACTCCGAGGGCGTCGCCGCTATAGTGCGCGACCTTGGTAGCGGATGCGGAAGCGTTCGATGCTTTTGGTTCAATCATGTGTTCCGATGCTGCCAGGTTCACGGTCGCAGCGACCGGCGAGCCTCCAGGACATTGGGTTATCAGACAGCCCAGGCACCTTGCGCTGGGCCGGGCAGGAGTGAGGCAGCGTGGCTCGTATTGCCGGCGTGAACATCCCGACCAACAAGCGGGTCACCATCAGCCTTCGCTATATCTACGGCATTGGCCCGACCAAGGCCCGTGACGTATGCACGAAGCTCAGCATCCCCGACGATCGCCGGGTCAACCAGCTTTCCGACGAGGAAGTGCTGCGTATCCGTGAACTGATCGACCGCGAGTACCGGGTCGAAGGCGACCTGCGCCGCGAAGTCGCCATGAACATCAAGCGCCTGATGGATCTTGGCTGCTACCGTGGCCTGCGCCATCGCCGCGGCCTGCCGGTGCGTGGCCAGCGGACCCACACCAATGCCCGCACCCGCAAGGGCAAGGCAGTGGCGATCGCCGGCAAGAAGAAGGTGACGAAGTAGCGCTTACGCGGCGCGCTTCGACACAGGCCACCCGCCGCGGCGTCATGCCGCGGCTTAGCTGCCGTCGCGGGCTTCGGTCCGTGGCCTCGAACTGGACAGGACCGGACACACATGGCGAAGCAGGCTTCCGCCGCATCGCGCCCTCGTAAGAAAGAGCGCAAGAACATCACTTCGGGCGTGGCGCACGTTGCCGCCACCTTCAACAACACGATGGTGACGATCACCGACGCGCAGGGCAACGCCATCGCCTGGTCGTCGTCGGGCAGCAACGGCTTCAAGGGCAGTCGTAAGAGCACGCCCTACGCGGCCCAGGTTGCCGCCGAGGATGCCGGCAAGAAGGCGCGCGAGCATGGCATGGAGACCCTGGAGATCGAGGTTTCCGGCCCCGGATCCGGACGCGAGAGCGCCCTGCGCGCGTTGCAGGCGGTCGGCTTCGCGATCACCTCGATCCGAGACATGACGCCGATACCGCACAACGGCTGTCGTCCGCGCAAGCGGCGGCGGGTTTGACGCCATGCGCCTTAGTGCCGCCTTGCAAAAAAACTGGCTGTCGCTGATTAAGCCGGAAAAGCTCGAACTCGAGTCCGGTTCCGACGCCACGCGTACCGCCACCATCGTCGCCGAGCCGCTGGAGCGTGGCTTCGGCATGACGCTGGGCAATGCCATGCGCCGCATCCTGCTGTCGTCGCTGCAGGGCGCGGCTGTCACGGCGGTGCAGATCGATGGCGTGCTGCATGAGTTCAGCACCGTGCCGGGCGTCCGCGAAGACGTTACCGACATCGTGCTCAACATCAAGCAGTTGGCGTTGCGGATGCACGGCGACGGCCCGAAGCGGATGTCGCTGACCGCCACCGGACCCGGCGAGGTCCGTGCCGGCCAGATCCAGGCCGGCCACGACATCGACGTGATGAACCCCGAGCTGATTATCTGCACGCTGGACGAGGGCGTGAAGCTGGGTATGGAGTTCACCGTCCAGAGCAGCAAGGGCTACGTCGCCGCCAGCGCCAACCGGCCCGAAGACGCGCCGATCGGCCTGATCCCGATCGACGCCATCTACTCCCCGGTGCGCCGCGTGTCGTACAAGGTCGAGCCGACCCGCGTGGGGCAGGTCACCGATTACGACAAGCTGCTGCTGACGGTCGAGACCAACGGCGCGGTGACGCCGGAGGACGCGGTGGCGTTGGCCGCGCGCATCCTGCAAGACCAACTGCAGCTGTTCATCAACTTCGATGAGCCGCAGCAGGTTCGCTTGGAGGAGCCGCAGGACGATCTGCCGTTCAACCGCAATCTGCTGCGCAAGGTGGACGAGCTGGAGCTGTCGGTGCGCAGCGCCAACTGCCTCAAGAACGACAACATCGTCTACATCGGCGACCTCGTGCAGAAATCTGAGCAGGAGATGCTGCGGACGCCGAACTTCGGCCGCAAGTCGTTGAACGAGATCAAGGAAGTGCTGTCGACGATGGGCCTCGGCCTGGGCATGAGCGTCACCGGCTGGCCGCCGGAAAACGTCGAAGATCTCGCCAAGCGGCTCGAAGAGCCGTTTTAGAACGACTAAGGAAACCAGACGATGCGTCACGGACTCGCCGGCCGAAAGCTCGGCGTAACCACCAGCCATCGCCACGCCATGTTCCGCAACATGGCGCACGCGTTGCTGAAGCACGAGCAGATCACCACGACGCTGCCCAAGGCCAAGGAGCTGCGTCCGGTTGCCGAGAAGCTGATTTCGCTGGCCAAACGCGGCGGCCTGCACGCCCGCCGGCAGGCGTATTCGCAACTGCGTGACGACGTCATCGTGGCCAAGCTGTTCACCACGTTGGCCGAACGCTACAAGGCGCGCACCGGTGGCTACTGCCGGGTGATGAAGGCCGGGATGCGTTACGGCGACGCCGCCAGCATGGCGGTGATCGAGCTGGTCGACCGCGACCCATCGGCCAAGGGCCAGGACAGCGGCCCGAAGCCTGAGCGTGCCGACGACTCCGAAAGCGAGTAAGCAGGCGGGGGATGCCGCCCCCGACCTAACGCTGGCCGACGGTCGCTCGCCGCTTGCCGACCGCCTGCGGCCACGGTCGTTGCCTGATATTGTCGGGCAGGACCACCTTACCGGACCCGCCGGTACGCTGACCCGGATGCTGGCGCGAGGATCGCTCGCGTCGCTGATACTGTGGGGGCCACCTGGCGTTGGCAAGACCACCATCGCACGTTTGCTCGCCGCTGCCGCTGGCTTGCGGTTCGTGCAGTTGTCCGCCGTGTTTTCCGGTGTCGCCGACCTTAAACGGGTGTTCGAGGAAGCGGTGCGCGGCCGGGCGGCGGGCCAGGCGACGCTGCTGTTCGTGGACGAGATCCACCGCTTTAACCGCGCCCAGCAGGACGGCTTCTTGCCGGTGGTCGAGAACGGCACCGTCGTGCTGGTTGGCGCGACCACCGAGAACCCGTCCTTCGCGTTGAACGGCGCGTTGCTGTCGCGTTGCCAGGTGCTCGTGTTGCGCCGGCTCGGCGATGCGGCGCTCGAGGCGTTGGAGGCGCGCGCCGAGGCGGCTGGGCTGACCTTGGCGCTGACGCCGGAAGCCCGCGAGACGCTGCGGGCGATGGCCGACGGCGACGGCCGTTACCTCCTCAACATGATTGAGCAGATCGCCGCCTTGCCGGAAGGCACGCCGCCGCTCGACGTGGCGGGATTGTCCGAACTGCTCGCTCGCCGCGCCGCGCTGTACGACAAGGACCGCGAGGAGCACTACAATCTCATCTCCGCGCTGCACAAGGCGCTGCGCGGGTCGGATGCGGACGCCGCGCTGTATTGGTTCGCGCGCATGTTGGCGGGGGGCGAGGACCCGCGCTACATCGCGCGCCGGCTGGTGCGCTTCGCGTCCGAGGACGTCGGCATGGCCGACCCGCAGGCGCTGGCGCAGACTCTGTCAGCGTGGGAAGCCTATGAGCGGCTGGGCAGCCCGGAAGGCGAGCTGTGCCTGGCGCAGGCGGTGATCTACCTCGGCACCGCGCCGAAATCGAACGCGGCCTATGTCGCGACCCGCGTGGCGCAGGCGGCGGCGCGGGCCACCGGCAGCCTGACGCCGCCGGCGCACATCCTGAACGCGCCGACCAAGCTGATGAAACAGCTCGGCTACGGCGCTGGTTACGCCTATGACCACGACGCCGAGGACGTGTTTTCCGGCGCCAACTACTTTCCCGACGACATGGCGCGGCATGAGTTCTATCGCCCCAAGGACCGTGGGTTCGAGCGCGAGATCGGCCGGCGGATGGCGCATTGGGCGAAGCTGCGCGAGGAGAAGACCGCTTGATCGGCACTGCCCCCATACTGAGCGGCGTGGCCACGCGCGCGGTGCTCGACGACGAGGCCGACATTCGCCTCGACCGCTGGTTCCGCCGGCATTTCCCGGCGATGACCCAGGCGGTGATCCAGAAATGGTGCCGCACTGGCCAGGTCCGCGTCGACGGCAAGCGCGCCGGTACCGACCTGCGCCTGGTGCCCGGCCAGATGATCCGCATTCCGCCGCTGCCCAAGGCCCCTCCAGCGGCGGCGGCCATCGTCGCGGTCGATCCGATCATGGTGCGCGAGGTCGAGAAGCTGGTGCTGTACCGCGACGACCGGGTGATCGTGTTGAACAAGCCGTCCGGCCTGCCGACGCAGGGTGGTCCCGGCATCAGCCGCCATCTCGACCTGATGCTGGAAGGCCTGCGCCAGGGCAGCGAGCATCGGCCTCGGCTGGTGCATCGGCTCGACCGTGACACCTCCGGGGTGATCGTCGTGGCGCGCACGCCGGGCACCGCCGCCAAGCTCGCCGCCGAGTTCCGTTCGCGCGCCGTGAACAAGATATACTGGGCGGTTGTGGTCGGTCGGCCGGTGCCGGTGGAAGGCCGCATCGAGGCCGACCTGGTGAAGATCGACGGCTTCCGTGGCGAGCGTGCGGCAGTGGCCGGCGAGTACGACACCGACGTCGCCAGCTCGATCACCGACTTCCGCACGCTGGACCACGCCGCGCGCAAGCTGGCCTGGCTGGAGCTGCGGCCGCTGACCGGGCGCACCCACCAGTTGCGGGTGCATTGCGCCAGCATCGGCGCGCCGATCCTGGGCGACGCCACCTACGGCGTCGAGAAGGAGGGCCGCAACAGTGCCATCGTCGACGGCCTCGGCGAGCAGCTGCATCTGCACGCCCGCCGCATCGAGCTGCCGCATCCCGACGGCGGCACCCTGGCGGTGGAGGCCGAACTGCCGCCGCACATCGTCGCCACGTTCAAGACATTGGGCTTCGAGGCGCCGCCGCCGAACCCGCCGCTGCGCCTGCGCTAACGTGCCGCCGCGCGCGATGACTCGCCGCTCCGTGCCGCTGCGCCTGTTGGCCGGCGTGGTGGTGCTGGCGCTGCTCGCCGGCGGCATCGCCGTCGCGTGGCCCGGCGCGGACTGGCTGAAGCCGCGTATCGAGGCGGCGGTGCGGCGGGCAACCGGGCGGGCGCTGAAAATCCAGGGACCGTTGCGGATCGGCTGGGGCCTGGCGGTGGACGCCAGCGACGTGAGCCTCGCCAACATGCCGGGCGGCTCACAGCCGGAGATGGCGCGGATCGGGCGGATTCACGCGCAACTGGCGCTGTTGGCGTTGCTGCGGGGCCAGTTCCGCATTTCGGCGCTGAGCTTGATCGACCCGCACATCCTGGTGGAGCGTGACGCCGCCGGGATGGTGAACTGGCAACTGCAACGCCCCGCCGGCCCGGCGCCTCCTGCCGCCGCGTCCGGCGGGTGGACGCCGCGGTTCGGCTTCCGTCTCGACCACCTGACCACCAAAGGCGGCGGCGTCGCCTGGCGCGACGCGCATCATACGGTGGCTGACGGCGAGCGGCCTTTGCCGGCCATCGACGCCGATTTCACCGGCCTCGCCCAACCGGTCGAGTCGCTACCGGCCGGGATTTTGCGATGGCGGTCGGGGCCGCTGCCGGCCCTCGCGGGCGCCGCCGCGTCGCAGTGGCCGCTGAGCCTGGCGTGGAATGCGTCCGACTTCGTGGCGGCGGTGTCCGGCGGGCTGACGCCGCCCTGGCCACCGCGCCAGTATGACCTCACCGCCACGCTGACCGCAGCCGCCAGCGGCACGCTGCGTAACCCGAGGCTGCAACTCCGCCTGCGGCAAGGCCAGCCGGTGCAGGCCGACCTTACCGGGCTGCTGGACCAGGAGGAGCTGCACGCAACCGGCACGCTCGGCGCCGACGCGCTGGATGGCGGGGCCGCGCCGCTCCAGGCTGCGGTTACCTGGGCAGGAGCCAAGGCGACCGCTGCCGGCACGCTGGCTGCGCGAGGCAGCGGAGTTGACGCGGCGGTTGCGGCGCAAGTCCCCGATCTGGCGCGGGTGGCGGCGCTGGTTGGCCGTTCGTCCGCGATCCATGGCGCAATCGCCTTGGATGGGCATCTTGTCGCCACGCGGCAGCGTGTCGCAATGACCGGGATGCATCTCACGATACCGGGCGGGGGCCTTGCCGGCGATCTTGCCTGGACCCGAGACCCGCGCCCGCTGCTGACGGGCAACCTCGTCGCCAAGCAGCTTGACCTGGCCGCCCTGCGAGCCTTGCTTGCGAGCCTGCAACCGCCTGCCACGACCGCGGCCCCGCCCGCCGCGGCGGTCCCCAGCCTCAAGCCGACCCACATCATCCCCGACCAGCCGCTGCCGTTCGCTGGCCTGCGGCAGGTTGACGCCGATTTGCAGTTGCAGGCGGCGCGGCTGGCCCATCCCGACCTGCGCGACCTCTCGATGCACATGCTGCTGCGGGACGGCCAGTTGACGCTCGATCCGCTGAGCGCCGACGCCGGCGGGAGACTTACCGGCAGTGTGCGGGTCGACGCCCGCCCGGCGACGCCCACGGTCGCCGTCGTGCTGCACGCGCCGGCGCTGTCGGTGGCTTCGCTGCTGCAGACTGGCGGTTTGGCGGCGGCGGCTACTGGCGAGTTGGCGGTCAACGCCGACTTGCACGGGGCGGGCCTCACGCTGCATGAGCTGGCGGCTACCCTGAGTGGCACCGCCACACTCGCCAGCAATGGCGCCAGTTTCAACGAGGCGGTCCTTGCGGGCTTGTTGGGCAGGTTGCATCTGCCGGCAGTGAGCGTCGGCAACGGACTTGCCAGCCTGCGCTGCCTGGCCGCCGGCTTCAACGTCGCTGCCGGTCAGGCGACGGTGACGCCCTTGGTGCTGGACACCAGCCGCCTGTTGGTCCAGGGCGAAGGCAACGTGGACTTGAACGCGGAGACGCTCGCCATGCAGATGCGCCCGTTGCTGCGGACCGGCCCTGGCATCGTGATCCCGCTGCGCTTGTCGGGTCCGTGGCGCGCGCCGAAGGTTTCGCCCGAGGCCGGCGGCCTGTTCGGCAGCCATGACCCGGATCCATGCGCCGCGAGCCTGGCGTCGCTCCACGCCCCGCCTACGACGACACTACCCGCGACGACGCCTCCGCCGCCGGCGGCCAAGGTCAAGCCGCCCAAGCCGATCGACATCCTGCGCGGGTTGCTGCGGTGAAGCGGTTCTGGTCGACCGCCGAAGCCGAGGCGGACGCGGAGGGCTGGCGCATCCTGCTCGACGGCAAGCCGTTGCGCGTGCCCGGAGGCGCTCCGCTGCGGCTTGACAGCCCGGCGCTGGCGCAGGCCGTTGCCGACGAGTGGCGGCAGGCCGGCGGCGAACCTGGCGGCGAGGCCGGTCCCGCCGACCTGCCCCTCACCAGCCTTGCCAACACCGCCCAGGAGCGAGTCGCCCCGCAGCGTGAGGCGATGGCGCTGGAGTTGGCGCGCTACGGCGAGACCGACCTGCTGTGCTACCGCGCCACCAGCCCGCAAGCGCTGGTGGAGCGCGAGCACGCCGGATGGCAGCCCTGGCTGGACTGGGCCGCAGAAACGTTCGGCGCCCGGTTGCGCGCCACCTCGGGCATCGTCCATGTGCCGCAGGACCCGGAGGCGCTGGCCGTCATCGCGGCGGCGACGGCGCGCGAGGACGTTCCGGCACTGACCGCGCTTGGCGTCCTGGTGCCGGCGTTGGGCAGCGTGGTGCTGGGCCTCGCGGTGACTGCGGGGGCGCTCGACCCGGCAACGGCGCACCGCCTCTCCATCCTCGACGAGCTGTATCAGGCGGAGTTCTGGCAGGCTGACGCGGAGGCGTTGGAGCGGCGTCGGCTGATCGGCCGCGACATCGACGTGGCCGGCCGGTTCCTGCAGTTGTCGCGCGCATGACGGCGCGCCGGGTGGTCATTGCCGGACGGGTGCAGGGCGTCGGTTGGCGCGACTGGATGATACGGCAGGCGCGGGAATTGGGCGTGGCTGGCTGGGTGCGCAACCGCCGCGACGGCACGGTCGAGGCGTTGCTGGACGGACCCGAAGCAGCGGTCGAGGAGCTGCTGCGGGCCTGCCGGCGTGGGCCGCGCGGGGCATCGGTGGAGTCCGTGATCGAGGAAATGGCCGAGCCACCCGACGATCCCGGCTTCCACCGCTTACCCACGGCGTAGCTGGCCTACTCGACTTCGGCGGACTCGGCGGCGGCGGTCAGCGCCTCGCCCAGCGACTTGATCTTCTCGGCGTTCTTGCCGTCCGACTTGCCGGCGACCGACACCGTCTCCTTGCCGAGCTTCAGCACCAGCTTCTTGATCTGCTCGCCATTAAGCTTGTCGGCCTGCAGGTGCTTCTTGAGGTTCTCAAGGTCCTTGACGATCGCCTTGGCGGCCGGGGCCTCGACCTTTTCAAGCGTCGCTTCCCAGCCCTCGATGTTCTTCACTGCGGCGCTGATGGTGAAGCTTTTAACGCCGTCCTTGATGTGCTTGATGGTTGCGTCGTACTGCGGCATTTGGCGTCTCCTAAGAGGCTTGCCGCGGCATTGCGGCAGCGCCACCGGGTAGCGCCGCAAGCCGTCGCGGGTTGCAGCCAAGCTCCGTTGTTATGCGCGGAATGGTGGTTTTTAACTGGAAGAAGCCGCGGGTCGCCTTCGGCCAACTCAGGGTGTCCCAGTCGCGCCGGACGCGCAGGCAGTCCGGCAGCGCCGCCGCCGATGGCCCGACCGGCGCCCAGGCCGCCACCACCGGCAGCCCATCCGCCCAACTCGACTCCAGCGTCGCCGGCTCCTGCAACGTGGCCGCGCAGCCGAAATACGTCCCGGCCCGCGCCAGCGCGTCCGTCATGGCGGTCCGGTCGGCGTCGCGGACCCGCTCGACCGCGCCGTCGGCATGGGCCAGCAGGCCGCCGACCCGCACCACGCGCGCATCCCCGAGCGGCAGGCTTTCGGGATGCAGGTCGTCGAGGTGCAGCAACAGCGCCACCTCGCCCTCGGGAGGCTGGTCGGCGGGCGGCAGGCTGCTTGCAGCGGCGGGTTCGGGTTCCTCCAGCGGCACCGGGTTCTCGTCCAGTCCGTCCGGATCGTAGCGGCCTTCGGTGTAGCGGCGGATGTTCTCGGCCTGCGCCACATACGCCTTGCCGCGGGTGTGCAGGCCGGCAACCCAGCGCCACGACAGGGTGTTGCTGGCCGGGTCGCCGTCGATCAGGTGGCGCATGAAGAAGTCGGCCCCCAGCGCCCATGGCAGCCGGAGCGTGAAGATCCAGATCGAGGCGAACCACATGCGGGTGTGGTTGTGCAGCCAGTTGCTCGTCGTCAACTCGCGCGCCCAGTCGTCGAAGCCGTCGATCCCGGTGCGCCCGGCCACCGCGTCCTCGAACACCCGCCGCAAGCCGGACTCGCTGGCGAGGCGCTGGCGGTCGAGCGTCACCAGCTCCCGGTAGTCCGTCCACAGCGTCGGGCGCGTCTCCAGGTGGCCTTTGAAGTAGCTGCGCCAGAACACCTCCTGGATGAACTTCTCAGCCCGCTCCGGTCCATGCGCGTCGAGCGCGGCGGCAACCACCTCCTGTTCCAGCACCAGGCGGCGGCGCAGGTAGGGCGACAGCGCCGAGGTGGCCGTCTCGTCCTCCGGCCCGCGGTCGGTGTTGCGCCCGGCGGCGTAGTCGCGCGTCATGTGCGGGGTGAAGTCGGCCAGGTGGCGCAGGCCGGCCTCGCGAGTCAGCGGAAAGCTACGATCCATGAAAGTCACCCAAATATCGGTTTCCAAGCCGCCAGCAGCGCCGCGTCGGTGTCGGCCAGCGTGGCATCGATGCCCAACGCCCGCAGGCTGGTAACGCCGTGGCCGCGGATGCCGCAGGGCACGATGCCGTCGAAGTGCGACAGGTCGGGCGCCACGTTGAGCGCCACGCCGTGCCAGCTCACCCAACGCGTGACGCGCACGCCCAGCGCGCCGACCTTCGCTTCGCGCCCGGTCGCGGCGTCGGCGATCCAGATGCCGATGCGCCCCTCCCGCCGCTCGCCGCGCACGCCGAACACCGCCAGCGTGCGGATCAGCCATTCCTCCAGGCCGGTGACGAAGCTGCGGATGTCGCGTGGGCGCACCATGCCGTGCGGCTCGGCGAGGTCGAGCATGACGTAGGCGGTGCGCTGGCCTGGCCCATGATAGGTCCACTGGCCGCCCCGTCCGGCGTCGTAGCTGGGGAAGCGCCCAGGCACGGCAAGGTCGGCGCGGTCGGCCGAGGTGCCGGCGGTATATAGCGGCGGATGCTCCACCAGCCATACCATCTGGCGCTCGGCGCCGGCACGGATCGCCGCCGCCCTCGCCTGCATCGCCGCCAGCGCCTCGGGATACGGCAGCAGCCCTTCGTTCCGACGCCACTCCACGTCCCCCGTCACAGAGGGCGCCGTCACGCGGGTCATTGCTGCGGGCAAATCCATCGGCTATACCGCGCGCCGCTGCCCGGTGCGGTCGTGGCGGAATGGTAGACGCGCAAGCTTGAGGTGCTTGTGGGGGCAACCTCGTGGAAGTTCGAGTCTTCTCGACCGCATTCTGATTCCAGCCCACCCTGCAGGCAAATGCGGCAGGCCGATCCTGCAGCGCCACAGTGCAGGGAAATGGGGATGGACGAGGATTTTAGGAAGGCGGCGCTCGACTACCACCGGCTGCCGCGGCCCGGCAAATTGCAGATCGAGCCGACCAAGCGCATGGCGACGCAGCGCGACCTGGCGCTGGCCTACTCGCCTGGCGTCGCCGCCGCTTGCCTGGAGATCGCCGCCGACCCGGCCACCGCGCGCGACTACACCGCCCGCGGCAACCTGGTCGCCGTCATCAGCAACGGCACCGCGGTGCTCGGCCTCGGCAACATCGGCGCGCTCGCCAGCAAGCCGGTGATGGAGGGCAAGGCGGTGCTGTTCAAGAAGTTCGCCGGCATCGACGTGTTCGACATCGAGGTGGACGAGCAGGACCCCGACCGCTTCTGCGACGTGGTGGCGGCCCTCGAGCCGACCTTCGGCGCCATCAACCTCGAAGACATCAAGGCGCCCGAGTGCTTCGCGATCGAGGCCAAGCTGCGCGCGCGGATGCGCATCCCGGTGTTTCACGACGACCAGCACGGCACCGCGATCACCGTCGCCGCCGCCATCCGCAACGCCTTGGTGCTGCAGCGCAAGCAGTTGCCGGACGTGCGGCTGGTCACTTCGGGCGCCGGGGCCGCCGCGCTCACCTGCGTCGATCTGCTGGT
>JAABUQ010005411.1_pt1 | contig 20448 bp, 17 predicted proteins | sample 5560001 | NCBI WGS metagenome assembly JAABUQ01 (sample SAMN10711888, study PRJNA513371) | rock metagenome | isolation source: Antarctica rocks | place: Antarctica: Victoria Land, Finger Mt nord | collected 2015-12-18
CCAAAATATCGCCTACCGCCCCGTGTGCGAAGCGTGCGCGCTTTGTGTATCGGTTCGCGTGCCGGTTTCCGAGTTCGCGCCGTCCGCCTCGCAGCGGCGTCTCGCTCGTCGCCAGAGCAATCTGGCGGTCACCGAACATCAGCCCTGGACGACCCCTGAACAGTTCGCGCTGCTGGCAGCCTATCTGGCCGCGCGTCATGCCGACGGCGGCATGGCGGCGATGGACTCGCTCGATTACGCCGACATGGTCGAACAGACGCCCGTTGATACGCGGCTTGTCGAGTACCGCGACCCCGTCTCGCACAAGCTGCTGGCGGCGTGCGTCACGGATCGACAAAGCGATGGTCTGAGCCTCATCTACAGCTTCTACGATACTTCGCCGTCGGCGCGTGGCGGGCTTGGTACCTTTATCATCCTCGATCACATTGCCCGCGCCCGCGCGCTCGGTTTGAGCCATGTCTACTTGGGGTACTGGATCCAGGGAGCCGCCCGCATGGCGTACAAGGAGCGCTTTCAGCCGATTGAACGGCTTACGCCCCACGGATGGGCACGCGACTAAGCGCGCGGTAGCGCCCGGCTTAGCGGCCGTGCCAAGGCGGCGCGCGTGAGGGAGAAGGAACTCAGGCTCGCGCTGGTGTGCTACGGCGGGGTCAGCCTCGCCGTGTATATGCACGGCGTCTGCAAGGAAATCTGGAAGCTGTTGCGCGCAAGCCGCGCCTACCGCGACCGAGACACGACGGGCCTGACCGATTCAGAATTTGTCTACCACGATTTATTCGCCGACATCGGTCAGTCGCTTCAGTTGCAAGTCGTGGTCGATATCATCGCGGGATCGTCGGCGGGCGGCATCAACGCGGTGTTCCTCGCGCACGCCATCGCCACGGGTCAGGATTTCGGTCAGCTCACCCCCTTGTGGCTCGACGAGGCCGACATCGATCGGTTGCTCGATCCGCTCGCCGCGCCGACCTCGCGCTGGAGCAAGGTCTATGCCGAGCCTTTGATCTGGATGGCGGGTCGTCGATATGCGCAGTTGTTCGCCGAAGTGGAGCCGCAAACGCGCGAGGAGGTTCGCGGCAAGCTCAGTCGCCTCATCCGCTCGCGCTGGTTCGAGCCGCCTTTTTCGGGCCGGATCTTCACCGGCAACATCTTGGACGCGTTCGCCGCGATGGCAGCCGCACCCGCCGGTCCACCGCTGATCCCGCCCGAACTGCCGCTCGATCTGTTCGTCACCGTCACCGATTTCCACGGCCATCCCGAACGGTTGCGGCTGAACTCGCCGGGTGAAGTGATCGAGACCGAGTACCGCCTCGTGCTGGATTTCCACGATGCCGGAACTGGCTGCGAGCGGACGCTCGGCGCGCTTCCCGGCCTCGTGCTCGCCGCCCGCGCCACCGCATCCATCCCCGGCATTTTTCCCGCGTTCCAATTGCCCGAACTCGACGCCGCACTCGCCGCCCGAGCGACCACCTGGCCCGAGCGCGACGCGTTCGTCGCCCGCGCCTTTCCCGATCGCTTCGCGCGCGGGGAGGACATGAACCTGGTCGCGCTGGTGGACGGCGGCGTGCTCGACAACGCGCCGTTCCGCCCCGCCATCGCCGCGCTTCGCGGGCGTCCGGCGAACCGCGAAGTCGATCGCCGCGTACTGTTTATCGATCCGACACCGGGCAAATCCGCCATCCGCCTGCGCCGCGACATCGGAGTGGGGACGCCGGGCTTCTTCACCAACATCTTCCGCTCGCTGTCGGACATCCCTCGCGAACAACCGATCCGCGACAGCCTGGACGCGCTGCATACCATCTCGCGCCGCACCAAACGGCTGCGCTACGTCGTGGATGGGATGCGCGGGGCCGTCGAAGCGGCGATCGAAGCCGCGTTCGGCACCGATCGCCTCGAAGCACCGCTCAGCCCCGAACGGCTGGGCGATCTGCGCGCCGGGGCGCATACGATCTCGGCGCGGCAAAGCGGCTTCACCTACCCCGCCTACGGTCAGTTGAAGCTATCGTGCGTGGTCGAGACCGTGGCGGAGTGGCTGGTCGCAGCGGGCGGACACGATGCGCAAGGCGGTGCGGGTGTCACCCGCGTGCGCGACGCGGTGTGGGCCCATGTGCGCGCGTCCGGCGTCACCAAGGTCGATGAACCGGGACGCGACGGCGCCGACCGCGTGCCCTATGTGCTTTTCCTGCGGCGTTTCGACCTCGCGTTCCGCATCCGCCGCCTGCGCGCGCTCATCCGCACGATGAACGATCTCGCCGCGACGCACCCGCCCGGCATCGAGCCAGCCGCGCTCGAAGGTGCCAAGCGCGAACTTTACGGGTTGCTCGCGCCGTTGCTCGCGCGCGTCGGCACGGCTTGGCCTATGACGGTCACCGAAGCCGCACGCGCCGCCGACCGGGATCCGGTGCCAGCGCTCGATGCGCTCGCCGCCGCGCTCGATCTCAGTCGCATCGACGGCAAGACCGACGCAGGGCTGATCGATGTCCTCGCCCCCCTGCCCGCCCCCGTCCGTCGGGCGTTGCTGCTCGCCTACCTCGGTTTCCCCTTTTTCGACATCGCCACGCTACCGCTGATCCAGGACGATGGCCTCGACGAAACCGACGAGATCAAGGTCGATCGCATCGCACCCGAGGACACCCACTTCCTCCGGCCCGGGACTGAAACGCTCAAAGGCACGCGGCTCAATAGTTTCGGTGCCTTCTTCTCGCGCGCCTACCGCGAGAACGATTATTTGTGGGGCCGACTGCAGGCAGCCGAGCGCTTGATCGACATCCTGCTCTCGACCCTGCCCGCCGACATGGCGCGCGCATCAGACTCGATCGACCGGGTAAAAGCGTCCGCGATGCGTGCGATCCTCGCGCATGAACAGCCCCGGCTTCACGCCATTCCCGATGTCATCGACGCGCTATTGGAGACCATGGCCACGAGAGCCTAATGTCGGCGGATTATGGACAGTGGCTTCGATATCCTAATCGTCGGTTCCGGGCACGGCGGCGCGCAGGCCGCGATCGCGCTCAGGCAACGCAAGTTCGCGGGCACCGTCGCGGTCGTAGGCGAAGATCCCGAACTCCCCTACGAGCGCCCGCCGCTCAGCAAGGACTACCTCGCGGGCGAAAAGCCGTTCGAGCGCATCCTCATCCGGCCCGCGCACTTCTGGGCCGAACGGGGCATCACGCTAATACCTGCCACACAGGTCGTGGCGGTCGACGCCGAGGCACACCGCGTCACCACCGCTACGGGCGGCCATATCGGCTATGGCAAGCTGATCTGGGCCACCGGAGGCCACCCGCGCCGGCTGACCTGTTCGGGGCACGATCTGATCGGCGTCCACTCGGTCCGCACCCGCGCCGACGTGGACCGACTGGTCGGCGAGCTTGCGACGACGCGGCGGGTCGTCGTCATCGGCGGCGGCTATATCGGGCTGGAGGCGGCCGCCGTGCTAACCAAGCTCGGCAAGCCGGTCACGGTCTTGGAGGCGTTGGACCGCGTGCTGGCGCGCGTCGCGGGCGAGCCGTTGTCGCGCTTCTACGAGGCCGAGCACCGCGCGCGCGGCGTCGACGTGCGCTTGAACGCGGTCGTCGAATGCATCGAGGAACGAGACGGCCGCGCCACCGGCGTCCGCCTCGCCACCGGCGAAGTGTTAACCGCCGAGATGGTGATTGTCGGCATCGGTATCGTCCCAGCAGTCGAGCCGCTACTAGCGGCGGGCGCGGTCGGCGGCAACGGCGTCAAGGTCGACAATCATTGCCGCACGTCGCTGTCCGGCATCTACGCGATCGGCGACTGCGCCGCGCACGCGAGCGAATACGCGGACGGCGCGACGATCCGGCTCGAATCGGTGCAGAACGCCAGCGACCAGGCGGCGGTGGTCGCCAACGCGGTCGTCGGCCAGCCCGAACCTTACAACGCCGTGCCGTGGTTCTGGTCGAACCAATACGACCTACGGCTGCAGACCGTCGGCCTCTCGATTGGACACGACCGGGCGATCGTGCGCGGCGACACCGCAAGCCGCAGCTTCTCGATCGTCTACACGAAATCGGGCCGCGTGATCGCGCTCGACTGCGTCAACGCCACCAGGGATTATGTCCAGGGCCGGGCGTTGATCGTCGCGCGCGCGCAACCAGTGCCAAGCGAGTTGGCCGACGCCTCCGTCCCGCTCAAATCGCTTGCCGCGCTCGCCGACGCGCGCGCGACCGACGCCTGAACGCTTGCGGGCTGCACGCGGCGCGGCCATGACCGCGATCATGGAACCCAAGCGCTCGCGTCGGCAAGGCACCGCGGTCACCATCCGAGATGTCGCGGCGCAGGCGGCGGTGTCGACAATGACCGTCAGCCGCGTGCTGAACGCCGACCGCGCGGTGGCGGACAGCACGCGCGAGCGCGTCCAGGCGGCGATCGCCGAGCTGAATTATGCGCCCAACCCGGCTGCGCAGTCGCTCGCGGGCGCCAGCCGGGTGCGCATAGGGCTGCTCTACTCCAACCCGAGCGCGATCTATTTGTCCGAGTTCCTCGTCGGTGGCCTCGATCAGGTCAGCCGAGCCAACATCGGCCTGGTGATCGAGCGCTGCGAACCCGGCGAGGACGAGATGGTGGCGGCCGAACGGCTGGTCGCAGACAAGATCGACGGCGTGATCCTGCCGCCGCCACTCTGCGACGCGGTCGACGTGATCGACTTGCTCGAAGCGAACGGCATCCCGGCGGTCGCGGTCGCCACGGGCCGACCGGCGGACAATGTGTCGGCGATCAACATCGACGACCGCGCAGCCGCGCGCGCGATGACGCGCCACCTGATCGCGCTCGGCCACCGGCGCATCGGCTTCATCCGCGGCAACCCGAACCAGACCGCGAGCGCCGAACGCGCGCTCGGGCTGGCGGACGCGCTCGCCGAAGCGGGCATCGCGCCCGATCCCGCGCTGAGCGTGCCGGGGCTGTTCAGCTACAAGTCCGGGCTGGACGCCGCCGAATTGCTGCTGCGCGTCGAGCCGCGCCCGACCGCGATCTTCGCCACCAACGACGACATGGCGGCGGCGAGCGTCGCGGTCGCGCACCGCCATCACCTGGACGTGCCGGGCGATCTGACCGTGGTGAGCTTCGACGACACCGAACTCGCGACGATCATCTGGCCGCAACTCACGACGATCCGCCAGCCGATCGCCGCGATGTCGCGCGCGGCAGTGGACCTGCTGGTCGAGGAAATCCGGCGGCGACGCGCAGGCGAGACCGCGCGCTACGTACGGATGCGGCTCGAATACGAACTGATCGAACGCGCCTCGGACGGACCGCCGGGGTGAGGGATGGCGGCTTACGACATCATTATCGTCCTTCGCATAGCAACAGTGCGATCCTACAAGCGGACGGGGAGTTGCGTGGCGCTGGACGGTCCGATTTATACCATAATAATTAAGCACAAATGTGCCAGCATGATCCTCATTAGGCGCGCCAGCTTTTCGACTGATGCAACGGCGGTGCTCGAAATCTGGCGTGAATATATCGTCAGCCCAAGCGTTAGTCCCGATTATCAGGGCTACGAGGCCGAATTACCGACCTGCCCGGCAAGTATGCCCCCCCTCTGGACGGCTGCTGCTAGCAGAGGGGGGAAGCGGCATCGTGGGCTGCATCGCCTGCGTAATGTGACTGACGCGATCTGCGAGATGAAACGGCTTTACGTCCGGCCCCGCGCGAGTGGTAGCGGTCTAGGATTGCAATTGGTCAATGGGCTAATTGGAGAGGCTAGACAGGCGGGTTATACCGAAATGAGGCTCGACGTACTGGCTGAGTTCGAGCAAGCGCATGAGATTATCGGAGAGGCGGCTTCGTTTTTGCAAAGCCGATTGCATTCAACCCTATGCTGGGTACATCTTTCCTAGGACTAATACGTTAGAAAGTAATGCGATAGCCCGCATCCATACTGAAAGGCCTGCCATGTACGATCTTGAACTAGACCTTCCGAATACGCCGGGGGCGCTGGCAAAAATCGGAGAAGTTATGGGTGAGGCGGGCATCCCCGTTGAAGGCGGGGGTGTCTTTGTAGTCGGCGAGCGCGCCATTGCACATTTCCTGTTTCGGGACGGTCAGGCGGCTGAGCGTGCAGCCCAAGCTGCCGGGATCAGGGTAGTTATAGTTCGTGAACCGCTTATTCGTCGCCTCAAGCAAGGTACGCCGGGGCAACTAGGAGCGATCTCACGTGCACTTGCGGATGCTGGAGTGAATATTATCGCCCAATATTCCGATCACCATAATCGTTTAATCCTGCTTTGCGATCAGGTGGAGAAGGCCGCGAGCGCAACGGAGGCATGGTCGGATAAGGTCGACTCACGAGTTCAAATGGAAACGTTGGCTGGCAAGCAGCACCGTTACGCTGTCACGGTGACGTGGGCTGGAAACACCGGCGCGGGAACCAACACTTACCTCGGCTATGAGCGGTCGTACGAAATAGCGGCAGAGGGGAAGCCGACCATTGTAGGATCGTCTGATCCGGCCTTCCGTGGCGACGCCCACCGCTGGAATCCGGAGGAGTTGTTGGTCGCTTCGCTCTCCGCGTGCCACAAGCTTTGGTTCCTTGGCCTTTGCTCGCAAGCGGGCGTTACTGTCACCGCGTATGAGGATGCAGCCGAAGGCAGCATGATCGAAGAGGCCAATGGTGCAGGACAATTCCAGTCGGTCACGCTCCGCCCTCATGTGACTATCTCGACCGCGTCGGACGAAGCGAAAGCGATGAAGCTTCACCACCAAGCGCATGCCATGTGCTTCATCGCGCGATCCGTGAACTTTCCTGTCGCTAACGATCCAACCGTTACCCGCGAAGCTATGACCGTGTGATCCATATCATTGGCGATGAGCCGCGTTGTAAGCTTTGTGTTTAAGCAGACGGTCGGCATGTCACTATCAGTGGGCACAAGCCGCCAATCTGCTGCGTCCCCATTGGATATTGCCCCTCACCGCCACCCCGCGTCCACGAAGTGCGAGTGGCCCGTCGTCATGCGCGCGTCGTCCGACGCCAGGAACAGCGTGAGCGCGGCCACGTCTTCGGGCATCACGCGCGTTTTCAGGCATTGCGTCGCCAGGATGCGCGCTTCCTCGGTGGCGTCATGCCAAAGCGCGTCCTGGCGGGGGGTCTTGATGCCGCCGGGGATGATCGCGTTCACCCGGATGCCGTCTTCGCCCAAGTCGCGGGCGAGCGCGCGGGTCATGCCCTCGATCCCCGCCTTGGCGGTTTGGTAGATCACCAGATCGGGCAGCGCGAGGTGCCACGAGACCGAGCTCAGGTTGAGGATGACGCCGCGCCGCGCCGCGCGCATCGCGGGGATGACCGCCTGCGCGGCGAAGAACAGATGGCGCAAATTCACCGCGATGCGGTCGTCCCAATAGGCGGGCGTCACGTCTTCGATGCGGTGGCGATCGTCGTTGGCCGCGTTGTTGATGAGCACGTCGGCCGGACCGAACTCGCGCGCTAGCGTGGCGAACGTCGCCGCGAGCGCACCGAGGTCGGTAAGGTCGCAAGGCTCGAAGCGGGGCGCGTGGTCGGCGTGCGCTAACTTGGCCACCAGCGCGCGGCTCGGCTCCTCGGCGATGTCGAGGAACGCGACGCGCGCGCCCTGTTCCGCGAACGCCTCGACGATCGCCTCGCCGATGCCGCTGCCGCCGCCGGTGACGATCACCCGGCGGTCGCACAAACTGGGATAGCTCGCGCGCATTGGCATCGGATCGCTCACAGCAAACCCCGCCGCGCGAGATTGGCCATCAGCGCGCCCACTCCGAACGTCCACGGGGGCGCGGCGGCACTGGTGGTGACGCGGTTGCGAAGCGTGCCCAGTTTGGGCGAGGTGATCGCCACCTCGTCGCCCTCGTGGTGGGTGAACCCGGCCCCCGGCGTATCCCGATCCTGGATTGGCGCGAACAACGTGCCCAGAAACAGCGCGAAGCCGTCGGGATATTGGTGCTCGCTCGCGGTCTGCCGAGCGAGGTCCAAGGGATCGCGGCTGATCTCCGCCATGTTCGATCCGCCTTCGAGCCGGTAGCCGTCCGTCCCCACGATCGTCATCGTCAGCTGCGCGCCGCGCACGTCGTCGATCGTGAACGTCTCGTCGAACAGCGCACGAACGGCCCCAAGGCGCAGGACGCGTTGTTGTCCTTCGCCTTGCCCAGCAGCAACGCCGAGCGTCCCTCGAATCGCGCAGATTGACGTCGTTGCCGAGCGTCGCGCCGACCACCCGGCCCTTGCTGTCCGCCACCAGCACGATCTCGGGTTCGGGATTGTTCCACGCGCTGTCCGAGCGCACGCCCACCGCCGCGCCCCAGCCGACCGCCGCCAAAATCGGACATTTGGTGAACACCTCCGCATCGGGGCCGATCGCGACTTCCAGATACTGCGACCACATTCCCTCCTCGATCAGCGCCGCCTTGAGCGTCGTCGCCTCGTGCGATCCCGGCACCACCGCGCGGATGCCCGCGCCGACCCGCACTTCAGCCCGGCGCGCAGATGCGCCGCCGCCGCGCTATCGCCGCGCGCGCTCCTCGATCACCCGCTCGATCGCCGACACCGCGAAGGTGACCCCCGCCGCCTTGACGCATTGCAGATCGATGGGCGCGAGCAGGTGGAGGCCGTCCAGTTCGCCGAGCGCCTCGCCGCCGCCCGACACGCCCGCGTCCAACAGCGCGCTCACCGTCGGCGCAACGCGGGCCATATCGCACGCCACGCCGTCGCGCACCACCACCGGGCTCGGCCCGTCGGCGGTCTCGACCCGTCCGACGAGCGTCGCGCGTCGCCAATCTTCGGGCAAATCGGCCCGCAATCCCGAAGTCACGCTGCCGTCCCCGATACCGATCATGTTCCGCCTTGATAGGGCTAACGCCATCGGGCACAAGCCCACCGCACGGGCGAAAAGGCGTCGGACGAACGCCGCTCTCGGGAGGACATGAGGTGGACGATTTGCCGATCAGCCGACGCGACGCCGCCAAGGTGTTGATCGTAGTTGGCGCGGCGGTGGCCTCGGGCGGCGCGGGCGCGGCCACGGCATTGGCGTCGGCCCCCTACCGCGACGCCAAGCTGCCCATCCCCGCGCGCATCGACGACCTGCTGTCGCGCATGACGCTTGAGGAGAAGGTCCAGCAGCTCGTCGGCATCGGCGACGGGCGCGACAAGATCGAGGACGCGCGAGGCGGGTTCGACCGCGCCGCCGCGCGCCGCAATTTCCCCTATGGCTTCGGCTTCATCTGCAGCGCCTCGTTCAATCACGTCATCAAAGCCGGCACCGACCCGACCTTCTCCGCGCCCGAGACCGCCGCCTACATGAACGCGCTCCAGCGCTGGGCCATCGAGGACACCCGCCTCGGTATTCCCGCGATCGCGCACGAGGAAGCGCTGCACGGGCTGCGCGGCCGCGACGCGACCAGCTTCCCCGCCGCGATCGGGCTGGCGTCGTCGTGGGACCCCGACCTGCTGACGCGCGTATTCGCGGTGGCGGCCGCCGAAACGCGCGCGCGCGGCTCGCACATGGTGCTGACGCCGGTATTGGACGTCGCGCGCGAGCTGCGTTGGGGCCGCGTCGAGGAAACCTACGGCGAGGATACATTTCGTCTCCGAAATGGGCGTCGCGGCGATCCGCGGCTTCCACGGCCCGAGCACGCCCGTCCACCTCGCGCCCGGCCACGTCTACGCCACGGTCAAACATCTCGCCGGTCACGCGGTGCCCGAAAACGGCAGCAACACCGGTCCGCTGATGATGGGCGAGCGCACGATCCGCGAACAGTTGCTGCCGAGCTACCAGCGGGCGTCCAGCGCGGCCAGGCGCAGAGCGTCATGGCCACCTACCACGAAGTGGACGGCGTGCCCTGCGCGGCGAACGCGTTGCTGCTGCAGACCGTGCTGCGCCGCGAGTGGGGCTTTAATGGGATGGTCGTCGCCGACTATAATTCGATCCGCGAACTCGCCACCGTCCACCACGTCGCCGGCGACTTCGCCGATGCCGCGCGCATGGCGCTGATGGCGGGAACCGATGTCGAACTGCCCGATGGCCACTGCTTCGCTTCGCTGCCCGCGCTGGTCCGCGCCGGGCACGTGCCGCTGGCGCGCATCGACGAGGCGGTGCGCCGCGTGCTCCACGTCAAGTTCGCGATCGGCTTGTTCGAGAACCCCTACGTCGATGTCGCCACCGCCGAGGCCGCGACCGGCAACGCTGCCTCTCGCGCGTTGGCGCGCGAGGCGGGCGGGCGCACGATGGTGCTGCTCAAGAATGAACACGGCACGCTGCCTTTGCGCGCCGAGGCGGTCGGGCGGCTGGCGGTGATCGGCCACTCGGCGGTCGACACGCCGATCGGCGGCTACAGCGAGCCGCCTCGCCATGTCGTATCGGTGCTCGATGGGCTGAAGACCGAGGCCGCAGCGGGGCGGTTCGCGGTCGAATATTCGGAAGGCGCGCGCGCGACGATCACGCGCGACTGGTACAACGACGACGTGCGCGTGCCGACGCCCGAAGCCGCCAAGGCCGCGCGCGAGGCCGCCGTTGCGCTCGCCCGGCGCAGCGACCGCGTGTTGCTCGTCGTCGGCGATACCGAGGAAACCGCGCGCGAGGCGTGGACGGTGCCGCACAAGGGCGACCGCGCGTCGCTCGATCCGTATGGCCACCAGCAGGAACTCGCCGACGCCATCCTCGCGCTCGGCAAACCCACGATCGTGCTGCTGCTGAACGGCCGACCGCCGTCCATCCCCGCGATCGCCGAACACGCCGACGCGATCCTGGAAGGCTGGTATCTCGGCGAAGAGACCGGCAACGTGGTGGCAGACGTGCTGTTCGGCCGCGTCAACCCCGGCGGCAAACTGCCGATCTCGATCGCACGCAGCGTCGACCAGCTGCCGATCTACTACGCTCGCAAACCGAGCGCGCGGCGCGGCTATCTCGATTCGAGCACCGAGCCGCTCTACGCCTTTGGCCACGGGCTAAGCTACACGCGCTTCGAGCTATCCGCGCCGCGTGTCCCCGCCACCGCGCGCGCGGGAACCGACGTGGCGGTCGAAGTCGATATCGCCAACGTCGGCGCTGTCGCGGGGGACAAGGTGGTGCAAGTCTACCTGCACCAGGAGGTCGCCAGCGTCACGCAACCCGTGCGCCTGCTCAAGGCCTTCCAACGCGTCACGCTCGCGCCCGGCGAGCGCCGCACCGTCCGCCTCACGCTTTCCGCCGACGCCTTCGCCATCTGGAATCTTGAAATGCGCCACGTGGTGGAACCCGGCCGCTTCCGCATCGAATCCGGCCCGAACCTGGCGGAACTCAAGGCGGCGGTGGTCACGGTCGCGTGAGATACCTCGCGCTCGGTCTCGTGGCCCTCGCGACACTGGCCGCCGCCCCGAGCCCCGTCGACCGCGTCCACGTCTTCGCGGGCACGTCCAACTCGCGCTGGCAGCTTTTCCCCGGCGCGACGGTGCCGTTCGGCATGGTCAAGCTCTCGCCCGACAACCAGGGCAACGTCTGGAACGGCGGCTACGAATACACCGTCGGCTCGGTCGCGGGCTTCAGCCACCTGCACGCGATGGGCCTCTCCGGCCTTTCGCTGATGCCCGTCGTCGGCCCGCTGCAAGTCGATCCTACTTCGTCGAGGTTCCACACCGGTGCCGCCGACGGCCCGTTCGGCGTCATGTGGACGGCGGGCTATCGCAGCCGCATCGACAAGGCGACCGAAACCGGCTCGCTCAGCTATTACGGCGTCACGCTGCTCGACTACGGCGTCAAGGCCGAACTCACCGCCACCACCCGCGTCGGACTGATGCGGCTGACCTGGCCCAAAACCACGCAAGGCCATCTGTTCGAAGGCCGTCGCCAACGCGCGCGCCGCCTGGGCCGCGAAGCTCGGCGCGGTCGAAGTCAGCGACGAGACGCCGGGCCGCGCCGACACCTTCTACACCGCGCTCTATCGCGCGTTCGCGGGCAAAAGCGTGATGAACGACGCCGACGGCCGCTACCGCGACTTCCGGGGCGAGATCGCGCACCTCGCTCCGCCCGCCGATGCGGTCTACTCTTCCGACGGGCTGTGGGGCATCCAGTGGGACCTCGCCCCATTGTGGACATTGATCGCGCCCGACACCGCCGCGTCGTTCGCCAACGGGCTGCTGACGTTGGCCGATCGTGGCGGTTGGATCCCCGCCGCGCCGGTCGATCTGCGCTACTCGCCGATCATGGTCGCGCAGCATCAGGATACGCTGATCGTCAGCGCGGTGGCGAAGCACTTGAGCGACGTCGATCCCGCGCGCGCCTACGCGGCGATGCGCCACGATCTGACCACGCCGGGCACGCTGCTCCCCGATGGCCAACATGCGGGCGACCGGCAACTCGCCGCCTACACGCAGCATAGCTACGTGCCGAACGAGGCGGGACCAACCTCAAACACTTTCGAATATGCCTACGACGATCACTGCATGGCCGAACTCGCCCGCCTTACCGGCCATGCCGCCGACGCGCGCGCCTTCGCCAAGCGCGCCGCATCATGGCGCAACGCCATCGATCCCGCCACCGGCTACGCCCGCCCGCGCGGCGCGGACGGCGCGTGGGTATCGCCGTTCGACCCCAACCGCTTCGGCACCGTCGGCGGCTGGAACGGGCCGGGCTTCGTCGAGGGCACCGCGTGGACCTACAGCTTTTGGGTGCCGCACGACGTCCCCGGCCTCGTCGCACTCACCGGCCGCGAGAGGTTCAACACGCGGCTGGAGGCGGGATTCGCCGACGGCTCGGTCGACCTCACCAACGAACCCGGGCTGCAATCGCCTTGGCTGTTCAACTACTCGGGCAAACCCTGGCTCACCCAGAAATGGACTCGCCAGATCGTCGCAGAGAACTACGACACCAGCCCCTACCGCGGCTGGGCGGGCGAGGAAGACGAGGGCCAGCTCACCGCCTATTACGCATTGCTCGCGATGGGCCTGTTCGAGATGGACGGCGGCTGCTCGGCGCACCCCGCCTACGATCTCTCCAGCCCCGCCTTCCGCCGCATCGTCCTCCACTTGGACGCTAAACACGACGGCGGCCACGACGTCGTGATCGAAACGGAAGGCGCGCCGGGCGACGTCTACATCCAGTCCGCCACCTGGAACGGCCATCCGCTGCACGCGCCCCGGCTCGCGCATGCCGATTTGATCCGGGGTGGCACGCTGCATTATGTGCTCGGCCCCGAACCCAACCGCGCCTGGGGCGTCACCCCCGCCAACGGAGACCACCGATGATCGCGATCGACCGCCGCACCGCGCTCGCTGGCCTCGGCACCACCGTTGCGCTCGCCGCCATGCCCGCGTTCGCGCAGGGGCAGGCGTTCGTCGCCGCGCGCGATCCGCGCCTCGCCATCGAAGGTCGCACCGCGTTCGGCGCGGACGGCACCCTCCGTATCGGCTACCCCGGCGTCGCGCTCCATTTCATCGCCGACGCCCCGCACGTGACGATGCGCGCGCGCCACCAGCCCGGACGTGTGGATCGACATCTCGGTCGACGGCGGCGCGCCCCGTGTGGTCCACCTCGCGCAGGGCGCGCAGGACATCCCACTATCCGACAGTCCCGGTCGCCACCGCTACATGATCCTCAAACGAACCGAGAGCTGGCAGGGCGTGCTCGAAATCGAGGGCTTCGGCGGCGTCGCGCGCATCGTGCCCGTCGTGCTACCCGCCCGCTGCCTGATATTCATCGGCGACTCGATCACCTGCGGCGCGTCCGCCGACGTGACGCGCGACGACCCGGGTAGCGGGACAGGGACCAACGACGGTGCAAAATCCCTCGGTCGCGTGCTCGCCGCCCGCCTGAATGCGCAGTGCCACCTCGTCAGCTACGGCGGACGCGGCGTCTACCGCGACTGGCAGGGCATCGAGGCGATCGTCAACGCGCCGACCTTCTACGAACGCGCGCTTCCCGACGATCCGCACGCGCTGTGGGACCCGCGCCGCTACGTCCCGCACGCGAATCGGCATCTGCCTTGGCACCAACGATTTCAACCAGGGTGTCCCCGACCAGAACCTGGTCACAAACGCCTACGTCGAGTTCATCGAGAAAATCCGCCGCGACGCTCCCGCCGCTCACATCTTCGTCGTCGATTCACCGATGACGATCGACAGCGACGGGCTGGGTGGGTTAGACAGTGGCGGATCGTTCAGGTCCGCGCGGGCGGGCTGTTCGCCTTACAGCATTACAGCGCCGCGCTGCGTTTCGGGCCGGTCCCAGAAGTTTGCGTCGGCGTATTTGGCGAAGATGTCGGGCGGGATGCACGGCCGACGCGGCTCGGGGCCGACCTTGGCCCGAACCTTGTGCAGGCCGGGAACGCCGAGGTTGGCGTCGTAGTCGGGTTCGTCGAACACGACGTTGTCGAAATCATGCTCGTACGGTACCTCGCCGAGTGCCTCTTACAGTTTGCGCATAACGACGGCGGGTTCGCGCGTCAGCCGGTCGTAGTTGACGATGATCATCCGGTCCTGAAGATTGCTGAACCACATCTCGCGCAGGCTGCTCCACGCCAGCCCGATCATGCCGGTTTCGGAGTTCATCAGCGCCTCTGTGCGCGAATAGACCGAGTTGCCCGGCTGAAAGTTGAGCACCCGCGCGACCTCAAGCGGATTCTTGCGCAGCAGCCGCTCGATGCTGTCGTTGATCCAGCCAATCTCGCGCATCATGCAGATAAACTTCGCGCGCGGGTAAAGTTCGACCGCGAGAGGTGCCTTGGCAGTCCAATTGCGGTTGGTGTCGAATACCACCGGCTGGACCTCGCCGTAGTAGCTATCGAACACGCCGTGCAACACCACCCTGCGGCGCGTATTGTCGAAGAAGGGCGCAAACTCGCTAATGCCGCTCATCTGGGCGACAAGGCTGGTGACGAGCCCCGAAACGGGGCTCGTCACACCCGCGTGGAAGTGCGGATTCTGCCGCAGGATCGCGCTGAGCAACGTCGATCCCGAGCGCGGCAGCCCGGAGATGAAATGGACGTCACTAATCATCTACTACGACGTCCGTATCAACGGCAATTTATTGTACGTCCACCCTTAGTATTTTGCCCGGATTCCAAAGGTGACGGTAAGCGGCCGAACAAAATATTACGAAGTTAGTCCTCCACTGCCCGTATAGTGCTGCTCCTTCGATCGCGTGAGATTCGTCCCGCCCGCGATCACGGAAAAATTAGAAGTTATATCCTCGCTGATCGAAGCATCGACCGACGCCTGCGCACGAACCAGGTCCGAGTGATCGAACTGAAACAGACCTAGCAAATACTTCGACGGATAAGTGTAACTCGCATGTGCACTGAAGCCATGCTTTTCATAATAGCCAGTCAAAGTCGCATTATGCTTGGATGACCCCGGCAGCGCATACTGCGGCTCGGGCGCGGGATAGAACCGGGCTTTCCCATCCACGTAGGTATAACTAGCCTCTATGCCGAATCCATCGAAGGGCCCCGGTAAGAATGTAAACGGCACGTTCGCGCTCGCCTCGAAACCATAGGCATACCCACTAAACGCATTGACAACCCTGCCCAATATTACCAAAGAACACGCAGTCCGGCTGACCAAGAACCGTTCCATTGGTACTAATACCAGCTATAAGGTCATGGACTTTTTTGTAGAAACCACTCGCAACCAGCGCAATATGTCCAGGATAATATTCGATCGTCGCATCGAAATTATCCGATCTCGTAGGTTTGAGCTTTATATTACCACCTCCGTAGGTGTTTGGTATGATCGTGCCGGTCGCGTCAGGTGAGTGGATCAAACCACTTCCGGACAGTAGGATCGCTCCTGAAACCGGCAGTGATAAGAATTTGTTATAGCTGAGACGGAGATTTACGTCCTTGCGATGCTGGACCAATAAATTGACCGAATGTAGAGAGCGCCAATACTCATTGGTGTCCGTGAAGAGCTTGAGCGTGTCGACAGTGCCGAGCGTGTGAGTGCTTAAATCCCCAACCCGATATATTGTACCTTGGTAGGCGGTACCTTATCGTAAACGTTGAGCGCACGCACGCCAGCGTTCCCACTGAGATGCCACGATCTAAGGTCGGCCTTACCGTCTATTTCGGTGTAAATCGCCGTGATCGTCTCTTTAAGTAAATCACCTTGGTTTGCACCATATTGCGCGTTGGCCGCATTCTGGTCAACAGGCGAGCCACCCGTCAGAATAGGGCTGCCGTTCGCAATGAACGCTTTTACCTCCGGGAACGCCTTACTCAGCGCATCGAAACTAAGCCTTGGTTGTGTCGTCGGATAGAACGCCTGCAGCACAGTCCCATTTTGATAGGGCAGGACTGTATTGAGAGGCCCTACGGTCTCGAAGATGCTCCGCCGAATGTAGGAAGAAGCTGAATACCGCTCTCCAGCCTTGAGTGTGATCGCGTCGATTGGCCTAAACGCAAAGTCGAGCCGCGCTTGATCACGTGATCCACCATTGTTCCCTGCATTAGGGAGGCTGGTCAACCCTGTACTGCCGTGATTGTTCAAGTAAAGAGGGAGGCTGTTATAATCCTACTTGGTAAGTATCGCGATTTTCGGAGTGTTGCCACGCAGATCGAGGCTGATCTCTGCCGGTAACGTATCCTGATTGTTCCCGAAGCCTACCCCCGATGTTAAATATTCAGACTCGCTGTGGGTGAAGTCGAGTGCTGCGTCGAACCGGCTCGAGTGGTAAACCAAGTTCACGCCGCCCGTCAGACTCTGATCACGGTAGCGATTACGCGACACGCCGATCTGCAGCGAACCCAGCAGAGGATTGTTACAGGAGTCTTGTCGAGCATTTTGGGGTCGAGGATATTGTTGTTAATAATTTGCGTGCTGTCGAGAAAAACGAGATCTGTCCCACGAACGACGGCACCACCAGATTGGACCAGCAATGGGTCTTGGACGTTGTACGCCAAATAGCCGTTTCCGCCCTCGCGGGTCACGTCGCGTTGTAGCCGGTTGAACTCGAAATCCACGTTTAGATGCCAGTGATCGTCGAGCTTCCACTCCAAACCTGCCGCAAACGCGGTTCGCACATTGTTACGGGTTTCAACGGCGTTGCTGAAACCGTCCGGCAGCTTGATGTTGTTGAACCTGTTGAACGTGCCGTCCTGATTTCGGATAACAACGCCCTGTCCCTGGACACCACCAGAGTATAGATAGTAGTTGCGCGGCTCGCGAATGCGCTCCTTGTTATACACACCTGAAATGTACACGCCGAGAGTGTCGTCCAGACACTTGCCCCGGATCACGGCATTGATACGGGGCTGCACGCTCTTCAACTCGGTTTCGAATTGTCCCTCCGCGTTCAATACCGCGAAGATATCATGGCCGTTTGTAGTCTTATGATCCAGTGGCCGCAGTGTCCGAAGATCGACTTCGCCCGCCAACCCAGGCTCGATTAAGCTCGCAGTCGGCGACTTGTACACTAGCACACCCGCAAGAATTTCCGGCGGGATTGAATCGTAATCGACGTACGATAGTTTCCAAACGCTGGGTTCCCGAGATAATCGCGACCGTTAATTGTCGACAAAACGAAGTCCGAGCCGAGACCACGGATCGAAAGCAGGGTTCCCGGTCCCTGCGCGCGGTTATCGCGCTGGATTTGCACCCCCGGTACGCGCTGGAGCGCGTCGGCAATGCTCGTGTCGGTGAACTTGCCCAAATCTTCGGATACGATGGCGTTGACGTTCGAATCCGAGTTCCGTTTGATATTGTCCGCCGTCTGCAGCGACTGTCGCACGCCGGTGACAACGATCTCGTCCGATTGCGGCTGCGCGGCGGCGGTGGGCAGGCTCGAGTTGGCCTGACCCGATCCCGCCGCATCCTGCGCGCGGGCTTGTTCCATGCTGACCGCGAGCCAGAACACTCGCGGTCGCGGCTACTCGGATTTCCTGGATAACGCCATGCTTCCCTCCCCTACGCACGTCTCAAATTATAAGACACTGTTTTCAAGTTATGATGCGTGCATAGCCGTAATGTCAATTGATCACAACGCAATCCCGAGCGCATCGCCGATCGTCGGACACCGTTGCAGAAACGCAACAGCGGTCGAGCCTACTGGCCCGCGCGCCATCCGCCTAAAGCGCCCGAACGGTAATCAAACCACCGCCCGCCGCCGCGAGCGGGTTGCTCAGCGCCAGGCCGAAGCCATCGGCGGCAATTTCAAACACGTCGCCCGTGCGCGCTCGACGCCGTCGGCGTAGGACAGCGTGGCGGTATCGAGGAAATGCACATGGACGTCGCCAGGGCGGCGGAACATCGCATATTTGAAATGATGGTGTTCGAGGTTGGCGATGCTGTGGCTCATATTGTCCTCGCCCGAGACGAACGGCTTTTCCCATGCGGCCGCGCCGTCGCGGCGGATGGAGCTGGTGCCAGCAACGCTCCCGGGCAAAGCGCCCAACCGCAACTCCGGCCCGATCGCGGCGGCGCGCAGCTTCGAGTGCGCGAGCAGGAGATAGTTCTTCCGCTCGGTGATGTGATCCGAAAATTCGTTGCCGAGCGCGAAGCCGAGCCGGTGGGGCGTGCCGTTAGGGCCGATCAGGTACACGCCTGCGATCTCGGGTTCCTGGCCACCATCTTCGGCATAGGACGGCAGCGGTAGCGGTGCGCCGGAGGCGACGAGCGCGGTGCCATCGCCTTTGAAGGACCATTCGGGCTCTGCGCCGGTCTCGCCCGGCGCGGGTTTGCCGCCCGCGAGGCCATCGCGGAACATGCGCATCGAATCGGTGGTGGCGGTGGCCGCGTCCCTGTGCCGCGCGTCCGCCGAGCCGAGGTGAGTGAGACCGTTGCCGGTCAGCCATAAATGCGCGGGATCGGGGTGGTCGATGGGCGAAAGAACGCGGCCTTCGGTGAGCGCGGTGGCGAGGTCGACGGTCTCGCCCAAACCTTGCGCGGCGACCGTAGCGGCGAGCGTCGTTTCCGTCGCGATCGCTTCCATGGCCAAGTCATATACCCGCGTCGCATCTCGCACGATTTGCGCAACGCCGTTCTCGCCCGTCGCGACGACCGCGCGCGAGCCGCCGTCCACGACCTGCGCAAGCCTCAATGATTGTCCCTTGGCACGCGGTGCGCGGCGGCGACGCGCTGGAACTCGACCGCGTTGCCGAGCACCATGCCGTCGCCCAGTTGCTGCACCTCGGCGCGCTGCATCGCCTGCCAGGGAGTTTGCGAGGCGGGATAGAGGTAGCCACCCGCCGCTTGCAACTCTGCCTTGCGCGAGGCGATTTCGGTGTCGTCGAGCAGGACATTGACGCGGTTGATGTTGAGATCGATCCGCAGCCGGTCGCCGGTGTGCAGCCACGCCAGCCCTCCCCCGACCGCCGCTTCGGGACTGACATTCAGGATCGAGGGCGAGCCGCTGGTGCCCGATTGCCGCCCGTCGCCGATGCACGGCAGCGCATGGACGCCGCGCTCTAGCAGGTAAGCTGGCGGGCGCATGTTCACCACTTCGGCCGAACCGGGGTAGCCGACCGGCCCCGCGCCGCGCATCACCAGGATGCAGGTCTCGTCGATCGCTTGTTCCGGATCGTCGATGGCGGAGTGATAGTGTTCGGGGCCGTCGAACACCACCGCGCGGCCTTCGAAGGCGTGCGGATCGCCCGGGTTCGAAAGATAGCGCGCGCGGAACTCGGGCGAGATGACGCTGGTTTTCATGATTGCGCTGTCGAACAAATTGCCGCTCAGCACGCGGAATCCCGCGTGCGGCTTCAGCGGATCGGCCATCGTGCGGATGACGGCCGCGTCCATGATCTCCGCTCCACGGCAGTTGTCCCCGATACTGCGACCGTTGGCGGTCAGCGCGTCCTCGCGGATCAGCCCGGCGCGCATTAGTTCGGCAATCACGGCGGGAACGCCGCCGGCGTGGTGGTAATCCTCGCCGAGATACTCGCCTGCGGGTTGCAGGTTGACGAGCAGCGGCACGTCGTGGCCGACCGACTGCCATTCGGTGAGCGCCAGTTCGATCCCGGCGTGGCGGGCGATCGCCGACAAGTGGATCGGCGCGTTGGTCGAGCCGCCGATCGCGCTGTTGACGACGATCGCGTTCAGGAACGCGTCGCGGGTAAGGATGTCCGACGGTTTTCGGTCGGCGTGGATCATCTCCACAATGCGCTTGCCGGTTTCGTAGGCCATCTGGCCGCGCTCGCGGTAGGGCGCGGGGATTGCCGCCGAGCCGGGGAGCGACATGCCCAAAGCCTCGCACAGCGAGTTCATCGTGGTGGCGGTGCCCATCGTGTTGCAATAGCCGGTCGAGGGCGACGACGAGGCGACCAAGTCGATGAAGCCCTCATAGTCGAGTTTGCCCTCGGCGAGCAGCTCGCGGGCTTTCCAGACGATCGTGCCCGAGCCGGTGCGCTCGCCCTTGTGCCAGCCATTGAGCATCGGCCCGACCGACAGCGCGATCGCGGGCAGATCGACCGTGGCGGCGGCCATAAGGCAGGCGGGGGTGGTCTTGTCGCAGCCGATCGTTAGAACGACGCCGTCCAATGGGTAGCCATGCAGCA
>JAABUQ010005412.1_pt1 | contig 20443 bp, 28 predicted proteins | sample 5560001 | NCBI WGS metagenome assembly JAABUQ01 (sample SAMN10711888, study PRJNA513371) | rock metagenome | isolation source: Antarctica rocks | place: Antarctica: Victoria Land, Finger Mt nord | collected 2015-12-18
AAGAGGGAGGAGAGGGGTTCGTTGATGAATGGCTAGGTACCGGGCTTGGGGGAAATTGTATAAAATTTGGTCGATGAGAGGTTACAGGATGTATATCGTTCATGACAGGGAAAAAGGAGTAACTCGAAGACACGCTTCGGCTCTATAGTATGCCTTTGAGGGGGATTGGTTGGTTGGGATGGAGGATAGAGGATGTGTCGGCCAAGGGCCGCGAGGGAGGGGTTGGTGGGCCAGGCCTGGTAGGGGGAAAAGGGGAGGGAAGGGTCTTCTTTGTGCTGGGTGCGAGGGGAGGAGTGATGTGGGATGTTTCGTTAGGTGGGCTGTGGGTGGAGGAGTCTTGGATTGGGTTGTGGGTTGGTTGTTATTAGGGGTGCTTGGCATTTTTGGGGAGGGGTTCTGGGTGAGAGTGGAGGTTTTGGATATATCTGGCAGCTTTGCAGGGTGGTATCGGATGCTGATTTTCTGTGCAGTAAGGTGAGGGTTTTGCTGTGTTTGGGGGAATTTGACTCTGTGATTTTATCAGGTTTTCGTCCAACGTTGTCCTTTTCGCGGAAAGATGATGGGGGTTTGCCGTTTCTTTTATATTTTGGATGGGCAATGGTTCAGGTATTTAATTCTGTCTTCCGCGAGTGGATATGCGATTACTTGGCAGGCTTGGGTGTTATACTGACGTCGACAACGCTAAATAAGGTAATCTTCCTATGATATCTTTATCCTCAGAGGGCGACCTTGATAAGATTCCCTGCGTCTTTGGTAAGAGAGACATTTTCGCCGGTAGACAATATGAGACTGTGCCTAGGATCGAAGGAAGCACGGGTCGGTGTGCCTGAACGTTAGAAGTGAAGGAACGAGGAGAAAGGTGCCCTGAATCTTGGAATGTCAGATATTTGACGATGCACGAGTCTCTCCGGAGTGTTCAGGATATTCTGCCCTCGCTTTGACGAATCGTGCTTCTGGGAGGCGAAGAATTCCTGTTTCCCACTTGACAGTCTCGCAGTAGGCAATGAGGTAGTGAAGCTTGTTCATCCATTCTTGTTGGTTCAGGTCACTGACGAGGGGAACAACCTGCGTTCCTTCTAGCAGTGTACTGTATTCCAATGGCCAACCAACTTCACCCAGCCTTGAGCCACTCCTTGACTGGTAATAAAGTGGACAATCAAGACAAGATTGCGCAATCGGTTGGAGCTCGACAGGGGCTCCGGGACAGCGGCTGAAACATGAGAAAAGAAAAAGCACAATCACAAATAGGAATAGGAATATTTCCTCCATCCGATGAAGCGAGGTCTCGTACGCGGAAATAAAAATAAGACAGCGGGTGTTCCTGGCGGATGAGTATGCAGCCGTTGCGCATGAGACGATGCTATGAAAAGCATTCACCCACCATTTGCACCAATGATAACGTCGGCAAGTACCCACAAAACGATGGCAGGCAAGACCGCAGGGAGTCAGGGACTCGCTGCGATATTTTAAACCTATGAAAGGAATTAAAACTGTGAAAGGAAGGTGCAAAGGGGAAAGTCGCCGAACCCGCCAGAGCCGAAATGGCGAAATTGATATCTCCACATTCATGCAAACGATTGAACGGTAGGACTTGGTGGGCTTGTGGCGCTCGCTACTACTCGGTACCCATACCCCATGGAGGGTGAGTCCGGGAGGTGCGGCCGAGATAGTTGATGGCGCTTTTCGATGGCGTGTCTTTAATTATGTGATTGTAGGTGGGATGGGGGTTTGAGAGGGAAGCGGAAATTTAAGCAGAAAATGTGTGTACACACGGTTGAGTCACGGGAAAGCTGATAAGTCATTGACGGGCAGTGCAAGGTGAAAAGGGCATCAACGTGCGAGGATCAAAAGCTGGATAGCCAATACTAAGAGCCAACGAAATTGGGAAACAACCAAATTACGGACCTCGTCTAGAGTTGGTGGATGAAATAAGATCACAAAGGTCCTCTTTGACTTTTCACGAGTTTCCCAAAACAGTGAAATGAAATCCAGGGACATAGTTGGACTTGATTAAGTCTCCAATTGTGTCTAAATTCTCCAACGTACCGGCGGCGGGAACCGAGTGAAGGCTGAGGCACAACAAGCATAAAATACGAACAGGGTGCCATCCCTGAGTGCTGCCTCCGTGGCACTGGAAAGCGAGCAGCACCAACATTGCTGAGGAAATACCAGGCGATGTTGTTATTTGGCAACCGACGGATCATGGATTGAAGGAGGTGGGAAAGATGAAACGCGACCGGTGCCTCAATACGGATTACTCCATACACTGTGGTGGTTGCTGGTTGCTGCAGGAGTTGACACGAATGTTCAAGGTCGAGAGTCGCCGCCTTTGATGTTCAACATGTTGGTTGTTGGATTGTTCGCTTCAATGGTTTTTGGTTTCTTCACATGTCGGTTGGATACATGGGAGATCAACACGATTTGCGATCGCACCCGCACATCTTGGATTGCGGAATCCTACCGACAATGACTTAGTTGGTTACTGCATACGGAGTACCTTAAAAAGATGTGCGTTCGCTGTGCCGTCACACGATGATACGTCTGCCATTCGAAGCTGCTTGGTCAATGGTCTGGGCTTTCAGGCTGACAAGAACAGCAAAGCTTCCGTTTCACCCAAAATCTGATCAGCCGGAAAGAGCAGTCGGAAAGGGTCAGATTTGGACTTCTCTATTTTACCCAAGTTTTGCCTGTAAGAAACCATTTATGTCAGGTCGTCCTGGAGCTTGCTACGCTCAGTTGCTTTGTGGTACGATTTGCTTTTGGGGCTGAGTCATCTTGGGCCTGTGCCCCGAAGGTGACTTGTCTGCAAGACGCATATTGTTCAATCCGATAACAATCCTTCCATACGCTCCACAGACACGAACCAAGCAAGTGAGAGCCGCGTGTTCTGCTGGAAATGTTTTTTGACGGGAACAGGTGTGGCTACGAGGCTGCGAGGGAGGGTATGTAAAAGCCTGAGCGGATAGCGAAGAATAGTAGTAAGCTAGAAACAGGGAGTCTAAGCGCAAAGGAGGCATTCGTAATACCCTAAGAATTGGTTAGAGGTGCGGGCAACAGTAGCAAGGGGGAAGAGTGGGGTCCATGGGTGGCCTAAAAATGGTGGCTGCTTAGGTACCTTAGGTTCCTTCTTAGGTAGCTTTCTTAGCTCTAGGCAGTGTGCATGCACGGATTATTTCTTGCGGCAGCCAACTTTAGACAGCCTGGGTTATGAGTATACTAGGAAATACTAAATAAATACTAACGAATAACTAATAAATACCTAATAATGCCTCTTCCCCAAGCTCCAATCTTCTCCCTCTACATCGCTAACGCAGCTCGTCCACCAGCATAAAGAGGCCACTGTTGAATCAATTGCTGGTATATCTCACCACAGTCACTCGTTGGCCAGCAATTGCAGTCTAAGAAGGGAAAAAAAGGACACGGCACTGTTGAAACACTTGGGGCAAAGAACCTACTTGTATCGACCGTCTCAGGTTCTCCGTGCACGTTTTATATTCCTGTGGTCAACAGACGATAGGAACCCCTACTCATATCCTCTTCGGGTCTCCAGCTGGGTTTTAGCTGTCTGGGCAGCTGGAAAGTGCCAATGCTTGAACTTCGACACATATATCCGCTCCCATGGCTTGCTTAGAACCCTGCAAAGGACCCGGAGCCAGACAAAAACAATCGGTTGTGGGCAGAGAAAGCAGTCGGTCAACAATACAACAATGGCCGCGAAGGACGGTACAGAAGTGTGAGGATTTCAGAATACCACGGTCAAGACCTCGACCTGGTCGGCGACGGGGCCGCGCACCTTTTACGACCTTGCACATGATTATGTCCGTCCTATGGATGCTATCGACGTTATGCGCACCCGCGTTTGCCCACAGAAAGTTTCAGATGAGACACCCAACCCTGGTGGAAAGAAAGGAAGGCATTATGTTTGACCCGAGACCTGTACCCGAACCGCAGCTCTTTAAACGTCAACTTCTTCCGTCAGACAGCTCGAGCTCGGTGAAAGCAACAACCACAAGCAACACCGAATCCCCGTCGGCCAGCTCAATTGCCGCAGCCCCGACCTCCACCTCCACCTCCCTCCCCAAGGCCTTTGACGGCGGCATCGGCACAAACTACACCCAACAGAGCTGCCCAACTTTCATGAAGCAAATGATAAGCAATGACACCTTCGCCTCCTGCCTGCCCTTTTCCCTTCTCCTCCAAGTATGCCCCCCCTCCCTCAACCCCCCACCCCTCCCTTCTCATTCAACTAACAACCCCCCACTCTCAGAACTCCCAATCCTTCTTCCAAGCCTCCCGCTCCATCCCCACCATCTCCCACGTCCTCGACGCCTCCTGCAACGTCGTCTTCCAAGCCTGCTCCTCCCTCATGTCCTCCTACGCGCTAACCCTACGCTCCCCCACCGCCTGCTCCGACGACTACGACCGCCAAAACCCCATCGTCCGCCAAGCCTACAACGGCCTCCTCGCCTACAACACCCTCTACCGGGCCTCCTGCCTCAAAGCCGCCCCCTCCCCCGCCAACAACAACAGTAACGACTACTGCTTCGCCGCCGCCGTCACCAACACTACCTCCCCAACCGACAACTACATCTACTACCTCCCCCTGGGCATCACCCTGCCTGCGGGGAGCATGCCGACATGCTCGCAGTGTCTCCACGACACGATGGGCTTGTTCGCCCAAGCGGCCGGGAACCAGAGCCAGCCGCTCAGTCTGACCTACGTCAATAGCGCGCAGATGGTCAATCTGAAATGCGGGCCTGCGTACGTAAACGCGAGTGTGCCGAACGCGAGCGGGGGCTCGAGCGGAAAGAGTGCCGCTGCGGCGCTGTCGCCCCCGTCGCTAAGCGTGCTCGCTGCCGGCGCTTTGCTGGCGGGGGTTTGGCAGGTGCTGGCTGCGCTGTGAAGGGTTGTGCCACCGGTTTATGCATGGGTTGGTGAGCGGGCTGGGTGCTGCATTACTCTACCCACTCCGCACCGACTTTTTCGAATCGGGCTCGACAAACATCTTCTCCCCACCCAAACCTAGCTCTCTTGGCCACGGCTTTTCGGATCAAAAGGATGGGGACACCAGGGATTCTTATTAGCGTTGGTGTTCCGTGGATCTAATCCCTCTTATTTCCCCCTTACCACTTCGTCTCCTTCCACTTTTTCCTCTTGATGGTTCTTCTGATACTTCTGATACTTCTCGGAACTTGGGCGGTCGGTTTCAGGGGTTATACGGTTGCCTGCACCGGTCTTAGATGGATAATGGGTTATTCGGGATATTGGATAATGAGATGGTTGGCTGACGATGGGGATGGGATTTGAGGTTTCCCTCCAGGGGCGAAGGGGGGGGAAGGGTCCTGGGTTAGATAGATAGACTAGACTAATGTGGAGAGAGTTCAGGTTAGAGATTGAAGCTGTACCATCTTGTGCCCGGAATCGCGTCGAGGACATGTTCCATCCTGGTTCTTTCTTCCAAGGAAGCTGAGGCGCGCGTGGAGAGGTGGAGGGAGGTACAAAGAAGCAGATTCTCTGCGTGGACTGGGGCTGTAAGCTATGGAGACGGAAATGGTGGGATTTTCTCTATGCATATGACTGATGCTACAATTTCTTGGTGAAAAGCCTGCATCAGCTTTACCTCTCCTTCCTCCTACCCCCCCATCCCCCTTTGCCCAATTCTCCATCTACCACGGACCCAACTCCACTTCCCCTCCCTCCCTGCACCTTCCCCTACATTCCCAAACGCTACCCCCCAAAACCCCCCCCCCTTCTCAAAATCCCACAATTACAACCCTCTCAAATCAACCTAGCCCCCTTAAACCTCTTAGCAAGCACATCCCCCTCTCCATCAACAGGCAAAGGACGCTTGGGAGGAGGCGGAGTCCACTCACCGCTCTCCTGCAGTATCGCCAGCAGCGTCGCCCACCCCGGTGTCTCGAGCAGTTGGAAGCCGGTCGCCAGATCGTGCGTGCGGGCTAGGCGGGCGAGGATTTGGAGTTCTTCCTGTTTTTGTTGGGGGGTGGTCAGCGAGCTGGTGACTATTTTGAGATTGCGTACAGGGGGGAAAAGGGGGTGGGGAGGAGGGAGAGGGCTGGATGGGATGAGGGCATGGGAGGAGAGGTACCTTGCTCAGAACACCCATGTTGTGGATGAAGCATAGGAGGTGAAAGTCCGATACTGATTTGATGCCCTTCTGCCCATCGATATTGCCGCCACTGACACCCAGCTGTGCGGCCACGCTTTTGAGCTCTTGAGCTTGGCCGATAGCCTCACGGTTCTCGACGGCGAACGTAGAGCTATTGAACATGGGCGAACTCTCGGTGGGGAAGCCATGGGTGAGCGTGACGAGGAGGTATTCGACGGGGAAGCTGGGTTTTGCATTTTCCTGCACACTGGCGCCGTACTCGTTGATGCGGCGGTAGAATACCTCGGGTATGTACCGCGCGCGGCTTGTTGAGCCATCCTCCTCTTCTTCGCTCTGGACGAGCATGACGGTTGGGTCGGCGGATGGCTCGACGATGTCGGCGCGGACCATTTCCACAGCGGAGTTCGAAACCTGGTAGGCGGTTATTGCAATACCGCCGTCTTCATCCCCAGACAGGACGCAGGTGACGAAGTTGGAGCCGAAGCGGCCCGTGTCGCTCCATTTGGTGGGTTTGGGGTTTTGGGCTTGGAGGCGGGCGGCGAAGGCGATTTCGAGCGAGGAGAGGTAGTAGGAGTCGATGTGGCGTTTGCAGACAACCTTACCGGTTCCTTCACCGTCGTCGATGAGATCTGTGAATATCACGCCGACTTTTCGTAGGCCGCATAATCGGGCCACTTCGTTCACGTCTTTTTCGTTCTCCCATTCTTGTAACGAGCACCCATCGACTTCGTCCACTTGTGGTGGCTCGTAGATGGCCTCTACCACGGCTTTGATGCCTAACGGTACCTCTTCGTATTCCTCGTAATGCCCGTACAAGAAGCCTATTCGCTGAGAGCCAGAAGCTCTCCAGAAATCTAGAAGTGTGTTGATGAGGGATGGCGACGCAAATTCGACGTGGTCAACCATTCGAAATGGTTGAGCCTGCAAGGTAATTGCACTTGGCTGACATTTCGTGCAGATCCCTTCTGGCCACTGAGGGTGTCCGGATGGACAATCGGGCCTTACTCGGTAATACGGCTCGCTCAGTGGTGGCATATATGATGACTTGAGCTCGGGCTTATTTGTGGCGGAGTTGATCTTTCGGAGGTGCGAGTGAAATGACAGATGCTTTATTTTCTTTTCTTCCAGGTACTTTGGAGCATACGGCTCGAGAGGCATGCAGTAATCACACATCCCCTTCACTCCATGCTGGCACATCTTTTCATCTTTTCTCCTCGGTATCTTGCCATCTTTTTTGTCTAATCGATTATCTAATTCTGATTGTTGTACTACTTCCCATGGACTTTTGATGGTTCCGGTAGGGACAGTCTGAGGTAGATCAAGGGGAGGGTCGTCTGCTGGGAGGATAGGAACTCCATTAAGTCTGTTCGAGGAGCTATGAGGTTGCGTCGATGTAGTAGGGGCGGACGGTGCCGAATGGCCGTTTGTTGGAGGTTGTTCGCTATACTTAATGAACATTTTGTCTCCATGGCTGCATCAGACATCAGTATGGTAGTATTGTATTTGGATGAGCCATACACACTGAAGACCAACTCTTGAGATGGAGACGCCTTTCAGGGAACTCAATAACCTCTCTTCCCCACCAAAAGGCTTGTTGGACAGGATAATAGAGCGCGAGTCGACGTCGTTCGGCAGGCTGTCAAGGATCTGGGAACGACATTCAGACGGAGGTACTTAATGATAAGGGTGTTTAAACTGACTTTGGAGAGCAGGGAAGGGAAGTGATCAGAAGGGTTCACGTTCAGCCTGAACTGGCCGTTCTTGCTCTCGAATCGCAGCAGGATGTTACTGGAAGTGGGCATTGTGACGGGATTATGAATTCAGGCACCCTTGAAGATTTGGTGTCACCTGGACTCCATATAGCCTAGAAGAAATATGATACTCGAGAGAAGTGTGAGAGATGTCCGCCGAGTAGGTAAAGTAAGTAGTACGGGGAATGTTATGGAAAAAGGAAGATGCCTCCGAGCTCTCTCTCTCCCAAAGTCCTCGGGCAATGACACAGCAAGTCTCTTATCTAATCTTAGCCTCTTGGCGCGAAAAGATTCACTTTTGGCCGAAGATCTTCCTCGTGTCCTTTCTTGAGAAACATGTGAACACTCAAAGCTTTCTTTCTTCCCACTGCTTCCCTGCCAACTTGAAGCAACTATCTTCTACTTGAAAGTGGGCCCCCATCTTGGACACCATCAGCTCGATTCATAGTCTAGAACACAGCCTTCCCACCTACTACACACTCAGCAATCCAAGGCGCTCGCGGACAGCCCTCCATACCGAGGAGCGACGGGGGCTGTCTCCAGGAACCTCTCGAAATCAGAAAAATAACACCATACGCACCGGTCCATTGCCAGCTCGGGGTATCTTCCACGCACCGCGGAAACCATGGTGGACTGGTTCGGGCTCGCCGTCCCTTTTGCCTACGTGGGCATTCTAGTCGGATCCCTAGCAACATTCTCGTCCCTCTATCGCAAACGAAAAGCAGGTAGGTTTTGCCCCTCGCTGCCCTTTCCCTTACCAATCGACGGCTCACGCTGTCCCCAGCAAAATCCCTATCCCTGGAACCATGGTTCCCCCCTCACGTCCAACGAAACATCTACCTCTCCCTCCTGCACCTCGAACCCCAACCCGGTCAAGAAAAAGCCACACCCGTTCCAGACTCGATACTGAAAGCTGCTCTGCTGCAGCGCGCCTGCGAGGATATTCGCCGCATATTAGCCGTCAGGAACTCGAAACAAGCGCTTAGCCAACTGCTGGCCAAAGGGAGTGTGGGGGATGATCTATGGCAACGGTTCTTAAGGGCCGAGAAGGAGGTAGAGGCTGAGTTGAGAGATGTGGTTGAAGAGGTGAGATCAAGCCCTTACGTACTCTAGGGGAAAGGGGTGACTAATGGGTGTCAGGCAAACGCTCTAGCAGCGAACTGGGGCCAGAATATATTCCAGAGCGCCAACGAAATGGTGAATAACGCCAGGGTTCGCGACCGGGTAGCAGAGCTGCAGGCCAAAGGACGAGAGGATCGGGAATGGTGGGATAAGGAGAGGGCGAACATACAATTGAAGTTTATGAAAGAGTTGGAGGACGACGCCGGTGGAGCTGGCAGCACCCCGAAGAAGGCGAGCTCGGATAAGGTGAACAGTGACGAGGACGCTGTGCTGGTGGAAGCTGGGGGCCCATCGGGATCGACAAGGGATTCGAAAGGGAGCACGAAGAAGAAGAAGGCGAAGAAGTGATCGTTGGGCTTGATGGTAGACTTTTGGAGGTTGTTGTATCACTAAACCCCGTCTCTGGGACATTGAACACCAAACCAGCTTTTGGTCATATCTTTGCCTCCCTGCTATGTACACCACCCTCAGCACAAACCCCAAAACCCCTGTTATCCCTAGCCCATCCCTCCCCCCTCCGAAGGGATAGACTTACGCCAAAAGATACCTGGCATGATGGTTGACATGATCGTCAGCAAAACTAGCCATCGTGAAATAAGAATGATCGTATCCATCCTGCCACCTCACATTCACCTTCCCCTTCCCCTCGGCGGCCTTCACAAAGTTCTCCGGCAGGAGCTGGCCCTGTTTGTAAAAATTGTCCGCGGTACCCTATCCCGCAACCTCGTCGTCAGCAGTACTCCCTCCCCAGCTCCCCGAGATGACAGAAAAAAGACCGAACAGGAGAGCCAGCAGGCCGCCAAACCACACAAGCCAGCGCGAAACCACAAAGAAAAGCGAAGAGAACATACCACATCTATCAAAACATCCAACTCCCCCCCCTCCCACCTCCCAACCAATTCACACGCATCATACTCCTTCCACTCCCCCCTGTCCTCCCCAAGATACCCCCTAAACGCCTTCTCGCCCCACGGACACTTCATCGGGTTCGCAATCGGCGCAAACGCACTCACGCTCCGATACTTACCCGGGTTCTTCAGAAACAGCGTCAGCGCGCCATGGCCGCCCATACTGTGACCGAAAATGCCAACCCGCTCCCCGTCCACCTGCTTGAAATGCGCGAAGACGGTTTTGGGGAGCTCGCTGGTGATGTAGCTGTACATTTTATAGTTCTTGCTCCAGGGCTCCTGTGTTGCGTCGACGTAGAAGCCGGCGCCGCTGCCGAAGTCGTAGGAGGAGTCTTCGCCGGCGATTTGGAGGCCGCCTATGGGGGAATAGAGGTTAGCTCTTTTCCGAAGCTGGAGGTACTTGCAACGCCGGGATGGGGTGGGAGTGGGAGTTCAAGGGGGACTGTGACAGGAGTGGGGGGAAGGGAAGGGGCCGTACGTGGACTGGTGTCAGGATACAATACCGCAATTCCCTTTTGGCTAGCCGCATGCTGGAAAAATCCCTTCTCGGCGCCATTGTCGCCAGTGCATGTTAAGCCGGCGAGATAAATGAGCAGAGGTGCTCTGTGAAGGGGGTTGGTGGTCGTTTGAGGAGGGAGGTAGAGGTTGAACGCCATTTCGCAGTTTGTAATGCTGGCATTGTGCGTGCATTTGAGGAGCTTGCCGCCGAAGGACGCGATGGTTGCTTTGGTCGTGACTGCCATTGCAGGTGGTCGAGGACTGTTTGTGGCTGGAGGGATGAGTGAAGAAAACCGATTTGCTTCGTTGTGCTCGAGCAGGGGAGCTTTTTATTTGTGACGTCGTTTGAGCGGATTGAGTTCCGTTCTTCCGTTTGATGATGGCTCACACTTTTTCCAAATCGGGGTAGGAAACGCGGAGGACTTTTAAGATATACGGAAAATGGGAGAAGAAAGAGAGGTTTATTTCATGTGACATGATTGTGCATCATTGGAGATGAGACAACGGACTCGCCATCATATGTTCCTGCCATGACTTGCGATTGATGGGATATGCATGCTCAGCAGAGAAAACAAAGGGAGCGAGGGGAGCATTGAGGCTTCCTTCAAACCAACGATCCGGTACCCCTGTACGTTCATACCCAATCGTGCATCATCCCGCGCTTTCCCACAATCAAGACAGAAATACTGGTATCCCATACACCACCGGCGCTGCTCCGTTCAAATACCTCAATATGCAAGACTCTCTCGACTTCGCTACTGCCGAGTCCAATGACATGGACTTCTTCTCAGCAGACGTCACGCTATTAGCCTCCTTGGCCTTCGCTTTGCCTTTTGGCTTTGCGCTCTTCTTCACTGGACTGCTCGAAACGGGTGGTGCCTCTTGCTGAAAGAGTCCCCATTTCTCCAAGACAGCCTGGGAGAATCGGTCGATATCTTTGTCAGTAACATCCCATAGCGTGGCCAGGAGTGCAGGACATCCAGCATGCATGTAGCTAATTGGGGTCCCATAAGGCTCAAACTCCCCTGCTTCAGTAAGTGCGGCACTACTGCAACCCATGAGCAAAGCGACGGCGCATTTCTCTAGCCGTTTGATAGTCCTTGATCGTATGTATTGGCTCCCTGAGCCGTGCCCAAAGTACAAGAACACTTCATGATTTCCCAAGCAGTCTTTCATTTCTGCCTCATCTGGTGTTCGTTGGATGATACACTCCCAGCTTGAGAGCTCCTGCAATGGCTCCTCAAATCTGTTTTGTGTGTTGGTCAAATCACCTCCTGGGTTCAATATAAATGCCCCATTGTGCCTATCAACAAGAAAGCGATCCTCTTCCTGCTGTGGCCGGTGCATCTTTTGCTGGTCTCGTTGTTCCAATATCCTTCGTCTCAGGCATGCAAGCGAAGGCAGCCTAGAGAGCGAATGGTCTTTGAGGCAATTCATGGACTCCCACGGAAAACAATGCAAGTTTTTGTCCAGGACCAGTATTGTATGTCCGTTAGTACCGTCATGAGGGCCTTCATACGCGGCTTGATGATAGTGGCGTAATGCATCGGTAGTCTCGACCACGATCTGTACAGCATGAGCATATGGCTACTATTTGTGGAATACAATACTTACTGAATCAAGTTCGATCTCGTCATATGCATTACGCTCGCCGTTGAATTGCAATATGTCGACGACAAAATACAGCAAATCCATCAGTGGCTCATCAATATCGTTCGATTCGTTAGGTTCGCCCAGACCCACAAACAGTTCAATGACATTCGAATCAAGTACGATTGGACGATTTCCCTTAGCTTTGCCTGTGCGCTGACGAGACGGCAGGTATTTGTCCAAGATGTTTTGAAGCGATTGTTGGAACCGAGCCAGGAGTTCTCGATGTGGCACGTGTTTTGAGAACATGCCACGGAAGCCTCCAATCCAGATGCTCTCGATATTGTTGAGCAAGTCCTTCAAGCGTGCGTCCAAGCTGGCCCTTGTGTCCCACCATTGCGTCTTGGCTCCCTTACCAGATAGGTCCCCAGAAACTTGGGCCGAGTGATTGGCAAGATCTACTATGTCTCGCAGATCTCTTTTGGCATCTGTGAACCCGAATGGTTCCTCGTCGTCTTCCAAAGAGTCCCGGCGGCTCAAGGGTATCTTTATTACGAAAGGGGTTCTCCGAGCACGAATTCTTGATATAGAAATCTCTTCAAAGGACTCGCTCAACGACATGGTGATTACTATCCAATCTTGTGGTATGATGTCAACATAATCGGCTTGGAATGTCGCCAACTCAAAGTCCGGGGTCGAAGATGTACCCTTTGAAGATGCGCTCCCGTTTGGACGAGGCCAGTGGTTCAGGTCTTTTTGCTGAACGAGTTGCCGTTCGACATCTATAGCTAGTGCCTCTCTCTTCATGGAAATCATTCGGCCTAGCTCTGTCTCTTTTGTTAGTATAATTTGGCAAAAATAAGGACGCTCAAAACAAGTTTACCTGTAACGAAGACTACAAAGATTGAGGAGACAGACTCGTTTGGCCCAGACAACAGTGCAATTTGTATCATGAGTATCTTTCGCAACACATCAGTAATATGATGAAAGTCCATGGTTGAGGAAACCCTAGTAGACAACCGAAGTACGTCGGCAATGCTGTCTTGTGCCAAATGCAGCAATCGAGCATAACCTCCAGCTGAATCCACATATTCTTGCGGTGACTTCTTGGTGACTGCTTTACCCAGAGGCTTCCTCGGCGCCCTAACGGTCTTTTGAGCTCCTTTTGACTCCTGTTTCTGATTTGTACGGCTTTCGGGCTGGCTCGTCGATGGACAAGAGACAGTAGACTCAGCGACGACGCTAAGCACTGGATCACCAAGAAGACTCTTCAATGCCCGACGCTGGTGTATTTCCGCAACTAGCAGAGCTTGCCTTACTGCGTCTTGTTGGGTGGTAGGCAGGGAAAGAGTTGATTGTAGTCGCTCGGCAGCCGTATCCAAAGAATCCTCTGACATAGCAGCTACAGCACATTCTCGGAATATTTCGCCCTTCATCTGACTTAATGAGATCACCTCAATCGGTGGCAATTCCTGAGATGAGGTATGTAATCCCTCTTGTGACAGAGCCGCATTTCTAGGTCCTTTTGATGTGGTAGGAGCTTTCTTGGTTCGACGCTGCGGTGCTGGCTTAGGCTTTTCCAAACAGAGATTGCCCAATTGCGTTTCCAGACTTTCTCTTGCACTTGCTCCATGGACTAGGCTGTCTAGAAAGGCTCTCGTCATCAATTGCTGAATCGTGTCTTTAGCAGTAGCAGTGCAAATATTACTAGCATCAAATTGTCCGTTCTTCGCGTATGATGTCGCCATTTGAATCTGAAGCGAAACAAATGCACGATCTCGTGGAGCTGCCAAAACCCTTTGCCTAGCAGCTTGCAAGAAAGAGACACCTTTTTCAGGGTCTCCAGCCAGGATCGTGTACTGCCCTTGTCTTGCCAATTGTTGACTGCTCATAGCCGAGGAGTCAAAAGCATCGGCGAGTCTCTGGCTCTCCTCAAGATGATAAGTTGCTTCGGAGAACAGACCGTTGTATGCAAAGCATTGCGACAAATGCAATAGACTCTGGAACAGCTGTGGTACAAGAGACCAGAATGCGGCACTTGGCAGATATACTCGTTTGGGCGTCGCCTTCACGGCTGAATGCTGTTCAGAGAGCGAGAGTTCCAGCATCGAAGTTGCCAAAGTCTCGTTGACGCTTTCATCAGCCTTCTTGTTGCGTTCGAACATTATACTACTTTGCCGACCCTCCGTAGCAGCCCAAAGGTGGTATTGGATCTTGACGCGTAATCGTGCGAAGAAAAGAGCCTCTCGTGACCGACCTTCAGCGGTTGCCAACGTTGATTGAATACGATATGCGTCGGCAATCAGTTGATTTACCCGGTACCGATCGCCAGATCTCGACTTGTCTGTGGTGCTGAAAGCTGCTTCGTTGTCCAATAGTGACCAAATTGTCTGGAGATGATCCTTACTAATGAACATTAGTATATACTGTACATATCCATAAGCCATGATCGCTTACCAAAGAGTATGGTTGTGGCTATTCAAGGCGTGTGTAGCGTAAGATAGATGGTACTTCATTGCGAGTTGCGGGAATGCATTCGAGGTTTCGAAATGTTGTTGGGCCTTTTGCAATACTATACCGCTCAGGCCAGAATAGCCGAGAGTTGCATATTGGAGTCCAAGATCCGCACAACTGGAGACAATATCTAGGCAATGGGCTGTGCCCATAGCTTCATGAATAGTGACCAGGATATGCAAAGCTGTGACTTTGAGAAGCTCAAGACCATGCACTGCTAGATACTCCACGATCAGCTGCAGCTGGAGGAGCCATCCGGCGACATCGTACACCTGAGACCGTATAGAAGGCCAATCAGGGTTTTGCTGCAGGACCTTGCACCAAGATCCTAGTGTTGCCTGGATATTCTTGACGTTAGGCGTCTTCTCTCGCAACGCAATGAATATTTCCAGAGAAGATATCAGGTGTGGTGAATACATTTGGAGACCTTCATCAAGACAAGGCTCATCAATTGAAGGAGTTTGGTGGTACCCATCAAGTGCAACAAGAAGAACAGAGTCTTTGACGGCTGCTGTATGAGTCGTATGCGCAAATAACAGTTGGATCACAACATACAGGCGGCGTACTGGATGTGTTGCAATTGCATATATCGACAGCAGTAAATCGGTGACCGAATGGAGCGTAGTGCAGATTTTCTGTGAAGGACCACGAGAGTGCAATATCGACACAAGACATGTGAACTGGTACTCCAGTAACAGCCCCTTTTCGTTGTTCGGAAGCATGTTCGCATCAAAGAAGACGGGACTTGCCCCAGCGTGTTCCTTCGTCAGGGTGACTTTGAGATAAGCGAGCACCAACCGCCCAAGACGTCTCAAGTCTTCATTCATATCAAACACATCCGGGAGAGATTTAGCAATTGCCGCTTCTGCAGCTCGAGACACAACACCCAGATCAATATTGGCCACTATTGCCTCTTCATAAGCTTTGAGAGTCCTTTTCGGCTCGTGAACATTCTCGTTTTGAAGACAGCCATGTTCGAGCTTCACCAAGAGCAGCCCAGCGATTTTCTCTTGGGATGTTCGGTTTTTGATGAGGTCGATCGAGGCTCGAATGCATTTTTCTAAGTCTTCCGAATTTGCAGAAGCTTTCTTAAGATTTAGATACCTGAACCAATACGCGGAAGATATCGTTGCAAAGGACATGTCTCGAGTGGCTTCTGAAGATTGTCTTTCAGCGAGATCTGAATCCTCAAGGATCTGAGCCATTGTCACACAATCACGAAGCGATGTCTCAAACAAGTCCCAGTTCTCGTCGCTTGCAGAGACTTTGGCAATAGTGCAAATTGACTCTAATGTAGGAGCCGCAACCTGAGATGCAAGTTTCCTGCGCTGCTTGTAGCGCAATAGAGGTTTCTCACCACTGCCTGAGCTGGGGCGGCTGCCAATATAACGGATCAAGAACCGAACAGTAAGTAGCACAACCCGCCGAGATTGTTCGATCAGATCATCCGAAGGCCGGTCTTTGGTATCCGCCAGACATTTGTGGCCATGTTGGAAGACAGAAAAAGCAGTCCGTCGGAGGCTCGTGACTCTTATCAAAAGCTCATCCAGATCCGAGGATTCTCCATGTAGATCTCCTACGATGCTATTTGCTACGTTTCGAAGACAGTCGACGAGAGTCGCATTGGTCTGGTAGGCAGGGTCTGCACGTATTCGAAGAGTAGTCAACTGACAATTCAAGGAACACCGTTGTGATTGCAGCCATTCGCAATCGCTTAGCTGTTCTAACGCTCTCTCGACCCATAGTATAGCATCAGGATACTCCGAACTTTCCTGAGCTAAGTCTGCTAGAATTTGATAGACACAAGAGAGCCCCTTTTGTTGTAGACTCTTTGTCTGTTCAAGTAATGTGGAGAAACCCAGGAAAGCGTTCCTAGCGATATGGTACTGTTTGTCCTTCTCAAGCTTACATCGGCGGCGGAAGGTTTCGAAAGAACGGGTGAGAGGCTTGACAATGTCTTCAGATATGTTTATCTGATGGTCAGCTAACGCCCACCACCTTGTCCGAATGCTAAGTATTAAAAGCTGCAGTTTGAGAGCTGTTTGCGCAGATAGACGACTTTGCCGATTGCGATTGTCGTCTGTGAACGAGCTGTTGATAGATAATTTATGCAGAGCTTGGGCCAAGTTCTCGAGCTGCTGCGCTGCCTTCTCCTTGGTTTGGGGTGACGCTGAATCAATCTGCTGTAAGATCAAATTCGCCGGTGAGTAGGCAACGTCGAATCCAAGACGTTCAGCCGCAGCCTCAATGTTGCAAGCGTGGCCTCCAATTGAAAGAATCCTAATGACTTGTATCTGCGTGGTAATGACCAATGAAAGCAACTGTCCTGTGAGGCCGGTGTTGTGGAAAAGCAACAACCCTGCTATCGTTGTTTTGTTTGATTTTAGTGTTTCGTCTTCGATAACATCGCTGTTTAGTACGCCAGGTCCATTGGTAGACGAGCGAATGCTCTCGAGTCGTTTTCTGAGGATGCAAAGCTCTTTCAACGCGAGGTCGTCAAAGCCCAAAGCTATTAACTTGTGGATCAAGGCTGACATGCCCATTTCCACTTGGAGAAATGGCAGAGTATTTCTTGAGCCTTCTTGAGCCTGAATCAACCGCAAGGTGGAAAATGCAATTCGAGCACATTGTGCTTGAGCTCTGAGACCTTCGGCTTGTTTCTTGAAAGAGTCTGAAGAGGAGCGTCGAGGGTAGCCTCCCTTACTTGGCGAGTTTGTGATGAGATTGACGCATATAGCCTGTAGGGGAGTCTGACATCGAGACGTACTACCATTATGAAAGGACGAATTCGATGAGGTTCTGGCTAATGGACCTCTTCTGGATTGGATTGCTTCCTGTGGTGCTGAGCCTTTCGCAGCGACTGCCAGAGCTTGTAGAGTAACGTTTACCACGCCGGTTGCAAGTGCTAGCTTCTGCTGCGGATTTTTTGACTCATTATCCTCCTGCAAGGTATCAAGGACATTAACTGCGGGCTGTCTTTTTAGTCTTGCGCTTGTGGAGTTCGGTGGTCGGATTGTTGATGTCTTGGCTTTGCTTGGTGGCAATTTATTCGACTGTACTACGATGGAAGGTTCAGGGAGAAGGAGGGTCTTTAAAGATTCGACAGTAGCTGGTGTGCATGTCAATGCCGATTCGACAGCCCGCTGGAGGTTGGCTGCTTGAGCCGAGAGCTCTTGTCGGGTCATTGTAGATTTGCTGGCACGTTTATCGACAAACAACCACAGTGGCCTTCCAGAGACGCCATACTCCGTATGATAAATGCAGTGTAAATATGTGGGAAGTCCCTTTGATCATAGAACGAAGCTTGAAAAGCGAGAAGTAAACATTGGGCCGGCGGTAAAGATTGTTAGACCCGGATTTAATTATCTTGGCGTTTTGGACCAAAAGATTGATGAACTTGAGCATCCATCACTTCACCACCTCGGGAAAGAAAGATTGTAATTCTAAATTAAAGAGAAGAATGGCTGCTTCTTCAGTCGCCCGCCTAAAGCCGTCTCCATTTCTACTTCCCATATTCTGCAGAAGGTCTTTCGTATCTTCGTCCCGCAGGCTCATTCCCCCAAAGGTGAAAGAAGATGAGTACGTCAATCCAGTGAACAAACTATTTCCTGTCCTGCGGCCCTCGTTCTGGATGTCTTTGGTCCCTCCGCCTTTGAGATTTTGGGAAAAGCGGACAACGCCGAAAAAGAAAGGATGGAATCCAGCAACGTTCCACATCTGGATCTTTATGATCATCGGATCCAATGCTATAAACACAATTAAAATGAAGAGCGAATATCTACTTGCAAGCCGCAAAACTGATATAAAAATTGCACAGCTCAAAGATGTGCTGGACAGGGTCCAACGTGGCGAGGACGTCGATGTTGCAAAGGAGCTAGGCACAGGTGATGAGCAACGAGAGCGGGAATGGAAAGATGGTAGGTCACTTTGATATTCAAGACTTGTGAGAGGTTTTCAATTGAAAGATGGGCTGATTACTCAATACACAGTGCTACGGAACATAGAGGAAGAGGATCGGATCTGGCATGACAAGGCCAAAAAGAAAGCAGAGAAGAAACAAGCAACAGGGGAAACTCAACCTGAATCGGCTCAATCTGAGTCAGAATTTGAGCAAAGATTCGCTGCTGTCACACAAGGCTTCCAAGACGACGATGATGTAGAAGAAGATGAAGATGCTTCCCGTAAAGCACGCAAAAGACCACGGGCCTTCTATTGAGCCACAATCATTGGGAAGTACTGACGTTCTGTCCGAGCCTTCTTCTATTACCAAACGGAGAATACTAGTATTTTTTTTCCCCCTCAAATGGGAATGTTTGTCCACAGAAAAATACGTGGTAAGAGATTTACTATCTTTCGAACGATACTCTGGCTGAACCCTGCTGAGCAGTCATAGCAATTAGCAGGGTCATTATAGCTATACTCACTTTGGACTTCCAGTCAAAGGGTCGCTCTAGGAACACAACATACCATAAATACTATTTGCGAACTTTGCTACGTTGGGTGCAGGCCGCTTCCAGGACCCCATTCTCCGTCATTTCCCCCCACTGCACAAGAGGAGATATGATCGTCCTATCCATGAACATGATATTCCGTCAGATCCCCACAATCCTCAACCAACAATAAACAAAATAAAGTTGCATACTCCTCCCCTTCGTCTCGCTCCTCCATAGCCTGGGACACAACCTCCGACAGCTTGACCAATTTCTCACCGAACACAATGGCTTCAAGCACCAGGTCTGCATCATAAGAATCGAGCGACTCAACACATTTGGCCTTTGTTCCCAAGTATTCCCATTCCAACCTCGAGGAAGGACTCTACCATTGCTTTGAGACACCCTGCGGAAGAACCCAAGACCAAGTCTTGTGCCACCAGCAGATTGTGTCGATCCATCATGAATTAGTCCAGAACGGGAGGAGGCCGCTCATGTACACGAAATGGAGGTGCGTGGTTGCATGGAGAGTAGGAATGTCACCTGTTGGACTCTCGGATCCTCCGCCCAGGATGTTGAGCCGCTAATGATCTAGCTTAGCTTGGTATTGGACGGTGGATTCTTGATATCTCTACCTGGACAGCGAATGTTGTGTTCTGGAGAAAAATCAGCACTGGTCGGAGGCTGTGTTCAGTGGTAGAAATCGTCTCGGTTCGCCGCTAGAAAAGCGACATTAATGGGAATACTAAGCATGAAGATCTGGTTTTGGATTTCGGAGCATCAATCGCTAGGTCAATTTCTACTTGAATAACATGATAGGGATCATTGGCGAAGAGAAATAGCATAGCACCTTCGAAACGTGGATCATGAATACCCATTGACACCACAACCCAGTATCTCACTGCAAGGAAAACAACCCAGCACTCCATCCCAATGTACTAGCAGAATCTACCGCCCTTCCCCAACCTTGTCTTTCAAATCCCCACCCACGGCACATCAAACCCGACTTCCCCTACTCCCCCTTCTCCCCACTTCCCAAAACCCCCCCAACCCACTCCCTATACCTGAAAACCTCCCTTCTCCCACCCCCCTCCCACCCCTTCCCGAAGGCCTTCCTCCCCACATACCCATCCAATACCCTGTCCACCTCCGCCGCACCCAAACCCCCTTTACCCCCAGTATTCGCAACCGCATCCCTCAATTCCGCCACATCAACCTCACCACTATCCCTCTCATCGAACGCAGCAAAGGCATTCAGTAATTCCTCCTGGCTACTCAGCGGCGCTAGCAGCCCTGACAGCGTGCTGAGGAAGTTCGGGAGAGGTAGGGTCTGTGGGGCGCCCGGCGGGAAAAAGGGTGAGATATCACTCGGGTTCGCGGGGAGAGAGAGCGAAGTTAGTGTTTCGGCGATGTCGGTGCGGGTGATTGAGCCAGAGGATGTGCGGTCGAGGTGGTGGAAGGCGGAGTGGAGTCGTGGGAGGAGAGAGTGGTTGGGGGGGAGGG
>JAABUQ010005413.1_pt1 | contig 20437 bp, 19 predicted proteins | sample 5560001 | NCBI WGS metagenome assembly JAABUQ01 (sample SAMN10711888, study PRJNA513371) | rock metagenome | isolation source: Antarctica rocks | place: Antarctica: Victoria Land, Finger Mt nord | collected 2015-12-18
CGCGATGAAGTTCGCGGTGGTGCCGGGCGCGTCGGCCTCGGCGAGCTGGGCGACGATGGTGCCCTGGGTGGTTTCAAAGGTCGCGTAGCGGTCTGCCATGTTTTCTCCTGTGCTAGTTTGTTGTTTGGAATGGTTGCTTTGTTGTGCTGAGTAGGCGGCTTGTTGTTTGGAACGACTGGCTTGTTGTGAAGGCTGGGAGCGGTTTGAACGTGGTTCTCGCCCAAGGCGGCGACTTCGCCCGGCGTGAGGTGACGCCAGGCTCCCGGAGCCAGCCCGGTCAGCCGAACCGCCCCAATGCGCACGCGGGTGAGCTTGGACACGGGGTGGCCGATAGCCGCCAGCATGCGGCGCACCTGCCGGTTGCGCCCTTCAAAGATGGTCAGCTCTATTTGCGAGCGGCTGTTGTCGGGCGTTTCTTCTTCCGCGCCCGCGCCTGGACGCGCCGGGCCGGTGGGAACACTGGGGCGCATCGGCCAGACGGTGATGTCTTCTGCGCCGCGCGCGAAGCCGTCTTCCAGCATCAGGCCCGCGCGCAGACGCCGCAGGGCGTCCGTGGACGGCACGCCGCGCACTTCCGCCCGGTACGTTTTGGGGACGTGGTACTTGGGGTGCGTCATCTTGTACAGGAAGTCGCCGTCATCGGTGAGAAAGATCAAGCCCTCGCTTTCCTGGTCTAGTCTTCCGACCGGGCGCAGCATGGGGCGCGAGGGCAGTTCCACCAGATCGGTAACAAGGTGGGCGGCGTGCGTATCGCTGCGGGACGAGACCACGCCGCGCGGCTTGTTCAGCGCGATGTAGTAATGCTTGGTCGGCGGGTTAATGGGCCGTCCGTCAAACATGACGCGGTCTTTGCCAGGCTGGATTTTCGTGCCTAGCTCAGTCACTAAGGCGCCGTTAACCCGGACGCGCCCGTCTTGAATCCACGTTTCACACGCTCGGCGGGACCCGACCCCGGCCATGGCGAGCCACTTTTGCAGACGCACCAAGGGGACGTCGGGCAGCGCGGGGGCGGGCGTTCTGCCCGGCGCGGGATGCGGACGCGCGAGGTCTGCGGAGTTTTTGTCGGGCCGTTGTGCGGGCATAAGTGATCACTCCTGCTACTAAAACAAGGGCAGCCGCCCCAAGGCCGCCCAGAACCATCAAGGCATCACGCCCGAGCCGCTTAGTGGTGCGCGCAAATGCAGCGGCGGGGGCCAGCGGCACATCCCGCGCGGCGACCGCATCGCCCGAGGCCTGCGGCTTGCCCTCGGCGTACACCATCACTGTTCCTAATTTCGTGCCTGCCGCGACCGGCGCGGACACGGTGCGGGCGAGCGGCACCACGCGCGTTTGAAACTGCGGCGCGGCCTGCCACCGGGAAACCACCGCCCGCAAGTCGCTGTCAGCCACGACGGGCACAGCACCCGCCGCCCCTGACACGGCGACTGTCCCCACCGGGGCGTCTTTGGCAACAGCCAGAGTTGTCTGGTAGTTGGCAAACCCATAGCCCAGCAGCGACATCACATCCTCGCGGCACGAGTTGCTGTCTAGGGCCACGGCAATCATGCGCCACGGCTTCCCCTGCGCATCCGTGCGCGTGGCCGACCCGACAAAGCAATGCCCTGCCTGATGAATATACCCGGTCTTGATGCCATCCGCGCCGGGGAAGAACTTCAAATAGGAAGTTGCCGTGTTGCGCACCCACACATCTTTGGTGTCCACCGAGCGCGTGATTTTATACTTCTGCGTTTTGACAATCGTATTGAACAGCGGCAGATGGGTGACCGCATACGAGGCGATCTTTGCCAAATCCGCTGCCGTGGAGTGGTGGTCGGGGGCATACAGTCCATTCGGCGTGACAAAGTGCGTGTGGGTCGTCCCGATCTCTTTGGCCTTAAGGTTCATCTGCGCGGCAAACGCGGGCACCGATCCGCAGAGGTAATCCGCGCCCGCGACAGCGGTATCATTGGCCGAGCGCAGCAGCATGGCGTACAGCAGGTCGCGCAGCGGAATACGCTCGCCGGTGCGGATATGCAAACTGCTTTCCGGCAGGCTCTGGATGCCTGGCGGGCCGATGACATTATCATCCAAATGCCCCCGCTCCAGCAGCAGAATCGCCGTCATGATTTTGGTGGTGGAGGCAATCTCGCGCGGCGTGTCCTGGTTGCGTCCCCACAAGACTTTGCCGGTTGCCACATCCACCAAAACCGCGTATTTGCTATGCACCTGCGGCGTGGTCGGGCCGACTATGGGCGGCGGCTTCGCCAGGGCAGGCGCAATCGCCGTCCCCTCCTGCGAGGCTTCCGGGTCCGCCTGCGCGAAACACACGGCGGGCAGCAGCAGCATCCACGCCAATAAATAACTTCGTTTAATCATATCTTGTGAGTAGGTTGCCATTAACTTCAGCGACGGCAGCGGCGTTGGGCTGTCATCCTTTTATGCGCTCGCCGAATGTCTTCTTGAACAAACCAGGCACACCGCCTATAAGCAGCCAGTCATCCGCCGTTCGCCCTTGCTTATCACGGTACGCCATATCTGCCCCAAACTGCCTTAGCACCTCAACAACGCCTTGATAATTCCAGTGCGCAGCCTCAATGGCTGAAGTGTCGCCTCTTTTGCCGGCGGCATTAATCTTCGCTCCATATGTCAGCAGGGCTTGGGCGATCTCTTCATGCCCTTCTGAACACGCCAAATGCAGAGCGGTTCTACCGTTTGGATGGGCGATATTTGGGTCTGCACCCTTGTTCAGTAACAGGTTGACAATCGGCAAATATCCCTCCCGTGCCGTCAGCATCAGCGGTGTGAAATGGTGGACACTGATGCTGTCAATGTCAGCCTCAGTCGCCAGAGCCGCCATGACCTCCTCGTATCTACCAAGTCGTGCCGCACGGTGCAGGTGTGTCATAAGTGTTGCATACTTGTGGCTTGGTGTTTCTCAGCCACTATTTTAGCCGTTTCCCCCGCGTTTCCAGCCTGTACCAACGATGGAACAATTTCTTCCGTCGTTGGTGCGCGCTGACGACGAGTGGGCAATGCCCATAGAAACAGAGTAAGAGGCCCCCCCACCCCAATAATGGGAAGCCGGAAGGGAGCCGGAGCAGGGCAATACAAAGTGCGGCTCGTGCCCTGCCTCTGTATTGCTCCCCATTATTGGGGCGGGGGGGCCTTTCTTGCAATTTCTGTACGTACTCTTACCCGTCCAAGCCCACGGCTTCTAGGGCGTCGTGGGCGGCGGCCTGTTCTCCTTCGGACTCGGCGGGAAGAATGTCTTCTAAGGGCGGCAAATCCTCTAGGGTGTTCAGGCCAAAGGTATGCAGAAAGTCGGGCGTCGTGGCGTACAAGATAGGACGACCGGCGACTTCCTTGCGGCCTGCTTCGGCAATCAGCTTGCGCTCGGACAGGGTGCGCAGGACGCCGTCGGCATTCACGCCGCGCACGGCCTCTATCTCCGCCTGCGTGACCGGCTGCTGGTAGGCGATAATCGCCAGCGTTTCCAGGGCGGGCTTGGACAGGCGCGCGCGGGCATGGGGCGCGGACAGCAGGCGTGCGATGCCTTCCGACAGAACGGGACGCGTCGCCATCTGGTAGCCGCCCGCGATGCGAACAACGTGCAGGCCGGAATTGATGCGCCGGGCATAGGCATTGACAATGTCTTCCAGCACTTCTTCCACCAAAGCAGCCTCAAGCTGAAGGCTGCGGGCGACCTCGCCGGGCGTGATTGGCTCCACGGCGACAAACAAATACGCTTCCAGCAGCGGCGGCAAGTCCAAGTCGGTGTAGGTTTTCGGGGGCAGTTCAGGCATGCGTTTTTAGGAAAGCGCTTCTTCCGGCACGGGAAGGGGCGCGGCGGGCGAGTCGACGGGTGTTACCCAAATCTGCGCAAGCGTGTGGTCTTGCGCGGCCTGAATGCGGCCCTGCCGGAGCATCTCCAGCAGGGCCAGAAAAGTCATCACAATTTCAACGCGCGCCAGAGGACGCTCAAAGCAGTCTTCCAGGGCCAGGCCGTGCGCGCCTGCCGCCTGCACCGCGCGCCACAAAGCCGCCATTGCCAGACGCAAAGTGACCTTTTGGCGGCGCACGCTGGTGACGCCCGCTTCCCCAGCTCCGGCCTCGGACAGCAGGCGGTTGAGGGCCGAAAGCAGCGCCTGGGAACTCAGCGCGCCAAAAGCGGTGGGCAGCTCATACAAGTCGCCGTAAGAGGCGGCCCCCCGAAAGAACAACTGGCGGCGGCTGTCTTCCCAGCCGGCCAAAGTGTCTACAAAAGTTTTGTAGCGCTGGTAGTCCAGCAGGCGCTGCACCAGCAGGGCGCGCGGGTCTTCGCCCTGCTCTTCGTCGGGCGTCTCCTCGCGCGGGGGCTTGGGCAGCAAGGTGCGGCTTTTTATCTCAAGCAAAGTCGCCGCCATCACCAAAAACTCTCCCGCAACGGTGAGGTTCATGGCTTCCAGGGCGCGCAGGTAGGCGAGGTAATAATCGGTGACCTGGACAATGGGGATGTCTTCAATGGCAATCTTGTGCTCGCGGACATAGTGCAGCAGCACATCCAGCGGGCCTTCAAAGGCGGGCAGGGACACGGCAGGCAGTGCGGGGGACAGCGAAGCCGAAGCGGCGAGCGGCAGAGCCGAAGAAGAAAGCGGCGAGGCGGGGGCGGGCATAGCTTTATCTTACAATCGGAGGGCGCAAGTTGTCAAGAGGAAGGCTAAAGGCAGCGAAGGAACTTTTCTTCTATCTGAGAGCCTATTGACAACACCGGCTTGCCCGTGTCATCATACACCCGTTTCAAGGCGCAGACGCCTTTCCCCACGGCCCGCATACGCGAACTATCCGGCGGGAAAGGCGTCTGTTTTGGCATCAAGGCAACTGCGCACTGCAAAAGACTGAAGTTTTCCCGGTATTTAGCCGAGTATAAGCAGTGTGAAACTCATACTCAAGGACACAGCAATGAAACAGGTAGACATGGTCGTTATCGGGAGCGGCCCGGCAGGCCAAAAGGCGGCAATCCAGGCGGCCAAGCTTGGCAAGCAGGTGACGCTGGTCGAGCGCAACCCGATTATCGGCGGCGTCTGCACGCACACAGGAACCATCCCCAGCAAGGCGCTGCGCGAAGCCGTGCTGCACTTGTCCGGCTACCAGCAGCAGACATTCTACGCGTCCGGCGATGCGGGGCGGCCTGAAGTGCGCATTGAAGACTTGATTTCGCGGGGACGGCAGGTTATTCAGACCGAGATTAACGTCATCCGCGAGCACATGATGCGCAACGGCGTGGAGCTTTTGTGCGGCGAAGCGCGCTTTGACGGCCCGAACACTCTCACGGTAACGCGCCAGTATGCCTCGCAGACCATCCAGGCCGACCATGTGGTGATCGCCACAGGCACTGTTCCGGCGCGTCCGCCCCATGTGCCCTTTGACCGCGAGCGCGTCTTAGACAGCGACGGACTGCTGGAATTGCCGCGCCTGCCCAAGTCCATGATTGTGGTCGGCGGCGGCGTGATCGGCACCGAATACGCCTGCATGATGGCAACACTGGGCGTGCGGGTCATCCTAACCGAAGCGCGCAGCCGCCTGATTGAGTTTGTGGACGATGAAATTAGCGAAGCGCTGCAGTACCGCATGCGCTCCATGGGCGTGACTTTGCGCCTGGGCGAGCGCGTGGACGAAATCCATGTCCTGCCCGACGGCCTGGTGCAGGCGACACTGCAGTCCGGCAAGCACCTGCGCGCCGATACGCTTTTGTATTGTATCGGGCGGCAGGGCACAACCGACAAGATGGGCCTGGACAAAGTGGGGCTTGTCCCGGACAACCGGGGCCGATTGAAAGTCAATGAGCATTACCAAACTGCCGTGCCGCACATTTATGCCGTGGGAGACGTGATCGGCTTTCCCGCGCTGGCAAGCACGAGCATGGAACAAGGGCGTCAGGCGTCATGCCATGCGTATGGCGAGCCGACAACATCCCTGCCGGAACTGTTCCCGCTGGGCATCTACTCCATCCCCGAAATCAGCATGGTCGGCAAGACCGAGGCCACGCTGACCGAAGAAGGCGTGCCCTACGAGGCAGGCGTGGCCCAGTACCGCGAGATTGCGCGCGGGCAGCTTTTAGGCGATGAAGTGGGCATGCTGAAGCTGCTCATTCACGAGGAAACGCGCCAGATATTGGGGGTGCACGCGATTGGCACTGGCGCGACGGAGCTGATTCATATCGGGCAGGCCGTGATGGCGTTGGGGGGAACCGTGGACTTCTTTATCAACAACGTCTTCAACTACCCCACCCTCGCCGAGTGCTACAAAGTGGCGGCCCTGAACGGCTCCAACAAGCTGCGCCTGCTGGCCCACGACGACTACAGCGACGGCGCGGAGCGTCTTGCTGCCTAAGCCACTGACATTCTAAGCCACTGACATTCGCCCTCAGTTCTAACAAGGAGCCGGATCATCAAATGGAACACGAAAACGAGCCGCGCGCCGAACAAGAAGCCGCCTTTGAGCCTTATCCTTTCTGGGACGTGGACGAGATGATTACAGACACCGACCTCTACGACCTAGAGCAAGCGGCGGACTTTTTAGGAGTAGACATCTACCAAGTGCGGCAGATGGTGCTGGACGAAGTGCTGGTCGGCGTGCGTGACCCGGATGCCGATGGCTCGCTGACTTTGGAGGAAGAAGCGCACTTGTGGCTAATTCATGGCGGCTCCATTATGGACTATTTGGATGAGCAAGAAGAGCAGTGGAAGCGCGATTATGTGGAGCGCGGCGAGGAAGACTAAGCTATTAGAACTTAGCTAATCGTCCATAGTCGGCGCGCAGGACGGCTTGCGCGACTGCGGCGGACGTCCATGCAGCTCATACGAGACGCGGAAGCGGGCCATCTGCCAGTACATCACCGCGCGGGACGCTGCGCCCTTAAATAAGCCAAGCTTTTCTTCCTTCATCGGATGGGTTACGCCGGGCAAAGTGACATCTTTGCGCACCATGCCGTGGTGGCGCACGTAATAGGTAATCGCAAGCTCTATCCCATACCCGACACTGTCCAGGCCAGGGATACACAAAAACACTTCGCGGCGGATCGCCCGCTGCCCGGTAATGCCGGGCGAAAAGCGCTGGGCAATATCCGTCGCCCAGCGCCCTCCCTTAAATATCCCCATCGCCATATGCGCCTCGCCTGCGCAGACTGGCCCAATCAGCGCCCGCACTTTGTCCGGCGTTAGCCCAATCAAGTCGGCATCAAAGAACACCAGCACGTCGGCATCGGTGCGCTCGGCCCCAAAGCGCATCGCGCCGCCTTTGCCTTTGTTGCACGGAAGCTGAAAGGCCCGCACGCCCTGCATGCCATTGGCAATGGCGAACGTGTCGTCTGTGGAGCCATCCGAAACTACCACGATGTCGTCCACTTCCGGCGTGGACGTTAATGCGTGCAGGACACGCTCAATCCGCCCTGCTTCGTTGTAGGCAGGCACGACAGCGGCCACTTTCACGGCTTTGTTCCAGGCGGCAGTGCGCCATGCAGTGCGTTTAGGCACGGGTCGTAGCAGAAGCGGCAAGCAGAGTGTCCCTTTCCCATGTTCAGCCCAATGGTTAGCGTGCTGGCTGCGCAGATGCCTGCTGCTGCCCCGCAGCAGGCGTCGCCAGCACGGAAGCAGGCCGCGTGGCGGGCGAAGCAGGCGTGGCGGGCGCAGGGCTTGGCGTGGATGGCAGCGCAACTGGCACAGGGCTTGGCGTGGCTGTCTGCGCGGCAGGCACAGGGCTGGACGTGGCTGTCTGCGCGGCGGCCTTGGCAGTGGCTTTGTTCTCGGCCTGGTCTTCTTTAGTCTGAAGGGGCAGTACGGGAGCCTGCGTCGCCAGCACCAGGGCCGGGTACGAGATGTCGTGCTCGCGGGCGGCAATCTTGTCGCCGCTGACTTGGTAGGCGGGCGAAACATACTGGCCGTTGTTGGCGCGCAGCTCTCGGTACTGCTCCAGCGCGCGCAGGGCGCGGTTCTGGCTGATTGGATGGTCCAGCGTATAGGCGGGCGGCATAGGCTCAGACTTTTCCAGCTTTTGGAACAGCGTCATCGTGCGCACCATGCCGCTGGGGTCAAAGCCCGCGTTGTAGGCGAACTTCTCTCCCCACCGGTCGGCTTCATACTCGTCATTGCGGCTGTAGCTGAGCTGGTTCATCTCTAACAGCGTGCCGCCTAGTTGCTGCACAGCCCCGCTGCGCGTCAGGATTGTCGCCAAACCCAGTATCAGGCCTTTGCCCTGCGCGTCCGAAATCTGCTTGACAACATGCTTGCGAACCACATGGGCGGACTCGTGGCCGATAATGCACGCCAGCGCGTCGTCGTCATTGGCAAACTTATCCACCAGCCCTCGGTACAGGTAAACATAGCCGCCCGGAATGGAGAATGCGTTGAGTTCCGGGCTGTCTATGACGCGAATGCGAAACGATTCGCCGGGACGGTCTTTGACTGCCTGCGCGAAGATCGGCTGGGCCAGCGACTGAATGTGGCGCAGATACGCGCCGTCGGTGACAAACTTGGCCTGCGTGTCTATTTGCTCGGCGTACTGATTGCCTAGGTCGTGCTCGTCGGTCGTGCTGATTTGGTTGTTGATGCGCCCGCTCTGGCAGCCGGCGAGGGCAGCGGCGAGAACCGCCGTCCCCAGGCCGATGCCCAGCCTGCGCGCCCATGTCTTGCGGGAAAAAGAGGAAGGATAGTGCATAGGGTTCTCTTTCACAAAGTCTCGGCGCTTGCCGCAAAAGCGCTTAAGGTTGACTGGCACGCCACAAGGCATGCGCCTGCGTTTGTAGACGGGCTGCCTGCGCGCGGAGCAGGCTGATTTGCGGTGCGGTCTTGGCGGACAAGTCCTGCATCTGCGCTTGCAGGGTTCTGAGCTGGGCGTCCAGGTGCGTGATCTGCGCGTGCGCCCGCAGCAAAGCCGTTTGCGTTTGCTCGACCGGCGCGCGGCCCGCGCGCTGCATATCCCGCGCGCCGGATGCAAGCTCCCGCTGCGCGCGGCTGACATCCCCGCCCGCTAAGGCTTCTTTGGCGCGGGCGACATGCGCATCCGCGCGGGACAGCCAGCTCTGGCCTGCGGCGGCGTCGCTTTGCCCGCCCTGGGTGTGCTTGTTTTGCGCCTGGGCAGCGCGCTCGGCCCGCAAGGCACTGACTTGCGCCCGCAGCGCATGCACCTGCCACGCGCTCTGCCCCCAGGCGGCCAGCAGGGCGACAATGATAATGCTGGACAGAATACGGCGGATCATGCGGCTTCCGTGCGCTTTCGCACCCAGGACTTGGCCCCGCTTTCCGCCGCCCACTCCCACGCCTGCACCTGCTGCGTCAGGCGAGGCAAACCGAGCGTCCCTTGCTTGACCAGCAGGCGGCGGTGGTTGACGCACGCGGCCTGCGTCCACTTCGCTTTATAAGGCTCTGCCCCACGCAGAAAGTCAAACGTCGTTCGCCCTTCGGCAATCGCGTCCTGCAAGACCCGCGCGGTCAGCACCGTTCCCAGGCTCCATTTCGCCAGGGTCGGCTCAAACCCGCCTTGGTAGTAGCACGTCCGGTCGCCGAACGCGAAGCAGTACAGCGAAGCCTGGGTCACGCCGTCCAGCTTCAGCGAATACAAGCGCAAGGCGTTCTGCCCAAGCAAGGCCCGCGCGGCCTCGCGGTGAAAGCGGCGCACGCGGCGGCTGCCGAACACGCCCGGCATCCAGCGCTGGTTCCATCGCCGCTGGTGCAGGTCGAACAGCCGCGTCATTTCGCCGTCCAAATCCCCTTCCGGCGAGACCACTCCGACTTCCACAGCGTACACTTTTTGCAAAGCGCGGTCGTAGTAGCCGATGTTACTACGCGTTTTTTTGCCGAATTGTTGCCGCTGCGCGTCCCAATCAGTGGATAATTTCAGGAATGGGCATGCCTCCAGCGGCGCGTCATGCCAGGCAAGTTTCGCCTCTGCATTCGGCAGGCGATTGTATAACACGCCGCCCTCGCGCAATTGCTGAAAGTCCGCCACATCCCACCCGCGACGTTTGCCAAGCTCGGCATAGAGTGACTGCGCCACAGTGTCCTCCCAGCCCGGAGCCGCCAGCAGGTCTAGGTAATCGGAGGTTCCCGTCCCCAAAAACGACAATCGCCGCAGAGGGCTGCCATACCAACAGGACACGCACAGGGGGGCCAGCCCGACCAGGCTGCCATCCTTGCCGCTGCGAAAGCAGAGAATGCGCAGGCGCCGCCGAAGCCTGCCGCCATAGTGCCGCCACCAAACAGCGTTCCATTCCCAGGTCTGAAACACGGTTGCCAGGGGGCTTGCCAGCGCCAGACGCCGCCACTCCACTTCCAGCCGCGCCAGGCCGGCCCGGTTGGTCACCATCGTGGGCGGCAGCAGGCAGCGCTCCCCATCGTCTTCAGCCGCCGCTTCTGCCTGTGTTTGCCCCGGTTCGCCGTTCATGCCGCTCCATCAATACCTGTGTATTATAGCATGATACCCTCGCTCTGTAAAGCCACGCCCCGCACCCTCTGCGCGTTGCCCGCGCTTTTCCCTCGCATTGCCAGCGCAAACCAACGACGGAGCAAATCTTTCCGTCGTTGGCACGCGCTCCAAATGCCCTGGAAACGCCGAAGCAATCACTTAGAAACGTGTGGAACACGGTATACTCTCCCTGTGACACTTCCCCAACTTCTCCCTGGCGGCCTGGAACCGGTGACCACGCCCACCGGAATGCTCATCGTCGTTTCCGGCCCAAGCGCGGTCGGCAAGGACACGGTGCTGGATGCGCTTTTGGCCGCTTCCCACTTGCCCTACCCGGTGCAAAAGTGCGTGACCACAACGACGCGCGCCCCGCGCCCCAAGGACGGCGGGCAGGAGATGGAAGAGGACGGCGTAGACTACCACTTTGTCAGCCCGGTGCAATTCAACGACATGGTCGCCCGCGATGAGCTGCTAGAATATGCCCCCGTGCATGACTACTTTTACGGCACCCCGCGCCAGTGGGTTTTAGACCGTCGCGCACAGGGCGCAGACGTCATCTTAAAGATAGATGTACAGGGCGGCATGATCGTCAAAAACAAGATGCCGGACGCTGTCCTCATCTTTTTGCAGCCGCCCTCCCTGCCCGAGCTTGAGCGGCGTTTGCGCGGACGACGCACGGAAAATGACGACCAGATTGCCCTGCGCCTCTTGAATGCCCGCAAAGAGCTGGCCCAGCGCCCCTATTATGACTATGCCGTGGTGAATGACAGCGTGGACGAAGCCGTGGACGCCATCCGCTCCATTCTGCTTGCCGAGCACTGCCGCATCCCGCGCCAGCTCCGCCGCGAAGGCGAGCGCGCCTAGCAAAGTTTTTATGACACACACACAAGCCCCGCGCGTTGTTTTGGGCGTCTCCGCATCCATCGCCGCTTACAAGGCGGCGGATTTGGCAAGCCGCCTGGTCAAATCCGGCGTGGATGTGTTTCCCATCATGACAGCGGAGGCCGCGCGCTTCGTGCAGCCCGCCACATTCCGCGCCCTGACCCATCACCCCTGCCCCATTGACACGTTTGAAGAGCCGTATCCCGGCGAGATTGCGCATATCTGGCTGGCCCGCAACTGCGACGTGTTCGCCATCGTGCCTGCATCCATGAATGTCATCGCCCGGCTGGCGCACGGCCTGGCCGAAGACATGCTGACAGCGGCGGCGATGGCCTGCACCGCCCCCATCGTGCTCGCGCCGGGCATGAACACCGGCATGTGGAACAACCCGGCCACCCAGGCGAACCTGGCCGCGCTGCGCGATTTTGGCTATTACTTCGTGGAGCCGACTGTGGGGATGCTGGCCTGCCGCACGGAAGGCGTGGGGCGCATGGCCGATGTAGACACCATCTTCACTGCCATTCATCAAATGCTCGCGCGGCAGTTGTCGTGGGCAGGCGTGCGTGTCTTGGTAACGGCGGGGCCGACGCGCGAGGCGATTGACCCGGTGCGTTTTATCTCCAATCGCTCATCGGGCAAAATGGGCTATGCCATTGCCCAGGCGGCCCAAAAGCGCGGGGCATCGGTGACACTGGTGACCGGGCCGGTTTCTTTGCCCCCGCCGGGCGGCATGGAAGTTGTCCATGTGACCACGGCAGCCGAGATGCGCGACGTTGTTCTGGCGCGGGCGGGCGCGCAGGACATTGTGGTTGCGGCAGCGGCAGTGTCTGATTACCGGCCCGATACAGTATCGGCGCAAAAGATCAAAAAAAGCGCGGGCAGTATGCCCACGCTCACTCTCGCGCCTACGGATGATATTCTTGGCCTGCTGGGAGCGCGCAAGGCGAGGGGGCAAACCCTGGTAGGCTTTGCCGCCGAGACCGAAAACCTGGAAGGCAATGCCCGCCAAAAGCTCTTAGCCAAAGGGCTGGACTGGATTGCGGCCAACGATGTCACCCAGGACGGCGCGGGCTTTGACGGCGACACCAACATTGTCACCCTGCTCGGCGCGCAGGGGCAAAGCGTGGCCCTGCCGCTGCTCACCAAGCGCGAAGTGGCGGAGAAGCTGCTGGACACCCTCCGCCCCACCTCTTAGCCCCCTCCCAACAGCCTACGGCGTCCACCACTTAGAGGTGATGGTCCCGGCGTTCGCCGCCGTCGCCGCCTGCCATTTGGCATGGCCGTCCGCACAGGCATAGTTCGCGCCGCCATTGTGGACATTGCCTGTCCCGTTGAAGTAATCCTGGAACACCTTGATGCGGGCGGGGTTTGCAATATCGCCCTCCGTCACCGGGCCGGTGTGCGGACGCGCGGGCGTGCCGAGTGGCAATGGATTGGCATCGGGGATGCTGTTGACGGCTAAGTAGGCATTGACCTGATAACTAGCGATGTCGGCGCGGGTGTTTTCCTCGGCCTGCCCCAATGCATTCACAGCGGGCAGGGCGAGCGCGGGGCAGGCCCACAGCGCATTGGCCTTGATGTACGGGTCTAAAATGGGGATGAGGGGCGATGGGTCCCAGCGATTAGACCTCTCGGCAGGCGTATCGCGCGCCAACTTGTCGTCCCGCACGGACGGGGTAAAGCGTGTCACCAATGCCCCGCTGCCCGGTGCGCCGGCGTTGTAAAAGAACGTGCTGTCGTTGTCTATCACATATTGCTGGGCAGCAAGGCCAAGCTGCCGCAGGTTGGAAAGGCACACGGACTGCCTGGCCTTATCGCGCGCACGGGCAAAGACAGGGAACAAAATGGCGGCGAGCAGGGCGATAACAGCAATCACAACAAGGAGTTCAATCAGCGTAAAGGCGCGTGCCGGAGCGCGCCTGCTACTCTGAGGCGGGTTTGGGCGGGGTGGCTGCTTTAGTGTAATCATCTAGCCCTTCCAACACCAAAGCGGGGCGGGATTGTTCCGCACGCCCCAGGCGCTTTTGTCCCCAGGGGCACAAGTCCAGAACAGGGCATCTGTCACAGGCAGGGTTATGATGGAAACAGCAGCGCTGGCCGTGCAGCATCAGCGATTCATGGTTGTCGTACACCTGCTGCACGCTCCAATCAGCGGGCAGTTGCGCTTCCAGCAAGGCATGGGATGGCCCCACACTCACGCTGGCAGGGATTAGCCCAAGGCGCACCGCCACCCGGTGATGGTGGCTGTCTACAGGCAGGGCTGGCAGGCGCAGGCGCGAAAACAGCAGGGTCGCCGCGCTGGTCTTGGGGCCGACGCCGGGCAGCTGTTCCAGCCACGCGCGGGCGTCGGGCACGGTCATCGCGCCTAAAAAGTCCAAGCTCATCTCGCCATCCCCCAGCTCACTGAGGCGGCGCAGGACAGCCTGCACGCGGGGTGCTTTTTGTTCAGGCCACGTACACGCGCTGATGGCTTGTTCTACATCGGCGGTGGCCGCGTCGCGCACGCTGGCCCAATCCGGGAACTGAGCGCGCAGCGTGCGAAAGGCCCGCCCCGAGTCGGCGTTCTTGGTGCGGTGCGAGAGCAGGGAAGACACGAGTTCGCTCAGCGGGTCCAGCGCGTGGAAGTAGGGGATCGGGCAGCCGTAGGCCGCGCACAGCCGGTCATGCACCAGCATGGCTTTGGCGGCAAGCGCGGGAGACGGCGGGGGAGTGCGCATAGACAAAGCTCTGTCTCAGCAAAAAAGCCACCGGCAACGGTGGCTTGGCTTGGTGGTGCACCCGGCTGGACTCGAACCAGCGACCCCCAGCTCCGCAAGCTGATGTTCTAATCCACTGAACTACGGGTGCGCAACGTGTTTGATAATACCCCGTTAGCGCTCTCCTGTCAAGCCCCGCCCCTGGGTTTGCCGTTTTGTTTCCCGGCCAATACACATCGGGTATACTTGCCCCAATACCCGACTTACGCGAGGAGACAACACAGTGATGAGCGTCAACACAGGCCGGACAGAAGACCCTAGCACGAAGAATGCCGACTGGGGCACAGCGGTGATTTTGCTCGTAGTGGTGATTATCGCCGCCGTGATTGCCTGGGTGTCAATCCACAACCGCGCCCTGCCCCAGCCCGCCATGACCATTGTCAACCCGCAGCCCAACATTGCCCCCGCCGCGCCGCAGCCACAGACCGCCGCGCCGCTGCCGCAGAACGTGCCCGCCGCGAGCATTGTGCCGCAGGCGGGACGCTCCGATGCGCCCGGCATGTCCGGGAACGCACAGGGCGGGCCGAGTGCCCTTCAGCCGAATGGCGCTTCCTCGTCGCAGGCGCCGGGCAATGGGGCCGGGATTGAAGCGCCCGGCCAGGGCGGCACTGTCGGTGGGCCGGGCGGCATGGGGGGAACCCCGAACGGCAGCTCTGCCGGCCCGAACGGCTCGGCAGGCGCGGGCGGGTAGTCTGCGTCTCACTTTGGTATCAGTACACAATCAAGCAGCGCCGCTGGGGTTTGTCCCCGGCGGCGCTGCTTTTTGAGGGCCGGGCTAGAATGCTTCCAGTGTCTGCCTCGCCTGAGCGACCAGCGGCAGGAGGCGTGCATCTAATGCCTCGTCGGTGTCTTCTATCCCAGCGGCAGGCGCAAGATACCAGTCTTCCGTGTGGGTCATTGACGCACCGGGGCTTAATGTTTGCAGGGGGCTAAGCGTTTCTAACTCCTGGAACGGCCCGTCTGTGTAGGTTTCAAAGCTGCTGCCGCCATCGGGAAACGCCTCCGCGCCGAGCGGCGAGACAGGGCAATGAATAATGAATGCCTGATGCGCGGTGACGTGCGCCGCCCAGCCCAAAGTGCTGTACACGCCTACTTTTTGCGGACGCTCGGCGGGCAGGTCGTCCTGGCGCAGGGTGATATATTTGGTGCCCCACCGCCAGCGCGGGTCGCCCATTTCCGTGAACTTCCAGACAACAATGGCCCGCGCGTGCAGCAGGTCATCGTCATGCGAGGCATAAGGCTCCTGGGGCAGCACCGCCCGCCCGCCGTTTGCGACAATGCTCAGCCCCCACGCCGAGACGGAAACAGGCCATGGGCTATGGTTGGTCAGCTTGTGAGCCACACGCGCGCCTGCGCCTTCAGGAGCCAGCGTGATCAACATCTCTTTTTGCAGCAGGGTCGTGTGTTCAACGGCACTGGTGATGTGCAGCGTCTCGCCCTCCATGTGCGCCGAAGCGACCGGACCGTTGTCGGGAAAGTACGACCGGGGGAACACTTCCGGGGCCGTCCAGAGGCGATGCCCGCCGTAGGGCTTCCAGGTTTCGCCGTTCCCGACGTCTTTGCTGAGTTCGGGGCACAGGGCAAACGCGTTAGGGCCGCCCAGCAGGCCGTAATGCAGGATGCGCGGCCCAAAGCCCGTGCTGACGACCAGTTCTACCATGTTGTTGCCAAGCCGCAGGCAGTTGTCATAACCCGCATAGGTAATTGTTTCCATGGGCGGCTATTCGCGCCGGGGGACGGGTTGTCCTGCCTGGATTGAAGGCACGGCGCAGGTGTTTCCTGGGTGTTCCCCTCTCGTTGCAAGCTATCACCAACGACGGACGGTTTTGTTCCGTCGTTGGTTCGCGCTTGCAAAACCCATAATCAGCGTGAGAGCACAAGAAACCACGGGGTTGAAACCCCATGCTGATAATAGAAAACCCGCCTCTGCACTGGCAGGCCTGGAAGGTCGCGGGTTAGGAAGCCTCTTATCTTAACCCGCGCCCTCCAGGTAGCCAGTGCTGACCAGTGCAGCAGGCGGGTTTCACCACAACAGCATGGCATTTCAATGCGGGAAGGAACTTAGAAAAACCTACTCAGGAGGCGAAAAGGGGCGGGCCAGCACAGTGCCGGGAAAGGTGAACACCGTGCCGTCCGGCTGGGGGAGATGAACGGCGACTGCCGTGCCAGGTTCCATAAACTCGCGGCGCACATAGCCGAGGGCGAGGGCGCGCCCGCCGAAGCGAGGCGAGGCGACGGCGCTAGTGATGCGTCCAATCTCGCGGCCTGCGTCGGGTCCCTGTTCGGGGGCATGGAGGGTGGCCCCGGCGTGAGGGACAGGAGCCGTGTCGGGCAGGAGAATGCCGCGCAGGGCACGGTTGGCATGGCCGCGCGCGCGCAGACGGGCGATAATCTCCTGGCCGATGTAGCAGCCTTTGGTGTACGAAACTGTGCCCGGCAGGTCGGCTTCCGGGAGCAGGGTGGCGTCGGACAGCTCACGGCCCCATGCGGCGTCCCCGGCTTCAATGCGCAGGATTTCGGCGGCGCGCTCGCCGACCGGCACAACGCCCTGGGCCAGCAGGGTTTCCCAGGCCAAAGGCGCAGCGTCGGCGGGCAGCCACAGGTCAAGCGCAGGAACGGTATCGGGGGCGGGCACGGCGACAAAGCAGGGTAAGCCATCCGAATACGCGGCGGCGTGCAGGGTCATTGGGGGCAAATCGGGCGGCAGGGGAGAGGACAGCAGGGCGGAAATGGCGTTGTGCGCACCGTCGCCAACTACGGACAAGAGCGCCCACTCAGAGGACACATCGGCGATCTGCACGTCCTCCATAATCAGGTACGTGTCCAGAGTTTGCAAAAGGCGAGCGGAAACCTGCGGGTCGGTGACGATCAGCAGGGCGTCGGGGGCGTTCCACACGCGCAGGTCAGCGAGGAGGTGGCCGGTCGTGTCAAGAAAGGCGGCACGGCAGCCCTGATTGGGAGCCAGGGCCAGAACGTCATTGCTCACCATGCCTTGCAGGAAAGCCTGCCGATCCGGCCCGGTCAGCCGCAGGACAGCGCGCCAGGAGCGGTCAACAACGCCTGCCCCGCCCGCGCGCTGCACGGCGTCGTACTCGGCGTGGGCGTGGTGGGGGGCGTACTCGGCGGGCATCTCCCAGAGACCGTCAGCGGCGGGCGCGAGAACCAGGTGCGGCGACAAACGGCGCTGCGTTGCGAGCAAGGGGGTATGAAGCATAGCGGTGGGGGCGCGAGGGCAAAGCTATTCGGGCAAAAACCGAACTTTGATAATGGCGGCAATCAGGGCAAGGGTCGCACCGAGCAGAAACCCGGACTTGGAGATAGGATTGGTCAACTTCGTACCTTTCTTCACAATGTATAGCACTGTACCAGACAGCGGATTGTTTGTCAATCCATCTGATTGTCGGTATACTGACTGCGGTTCTTCTGCTGTTAAAACAGCGGGGAGTGTGGGATAAGTTCCTGCCTGAGTAGTTTGAGAAGGGGGAGTAGGCACCATGACAAAAGCGATTATCTTTGCAGCGGCGGTGCTGGCGGCAGTGGGCGTGCCCGGTTATGCGCAAAGTGCTAGGCAGAAGCCCTTGCCTGCCATTGTGCAAAAGTACGTGGCGACTGTGCATGGTACGCCGACGCTGTATGTAGATGCCGCGCAAATGGGAGCCAAAGATACGGCTCGCATAGAACTCGCCGCACCCAACAAAATCAAGATTGTCTCGGTCAGTGACGGCAAAATAGCAACACTGGTGTGTGACGGAACACAGGTACGCGAATGGAACGCTGTGAATGTTGCGACAAGCCCAGCCCCGGCGACACTGGATAAACTCGACCCGCAACTGCCGATGGGCGCGGCGGCAAGCATAGCGTCAAGTTTGCTCACAGACAGCACCAGCATCACCGATTACGCCAACCTGCGTGATGACGGTACAGTAAAATTAAATGGAAAGCTCGTTGACAAGGTTGTGTCTGTTGAAGACGGCGACACGGCAACGTTCTGGCTGGCCTCGGACACCGGATTGCCAATGCAAGCCGCCTACACTGGCGGACGGCATAACCGGGTAATTACGCTGCGTTACTGGCAAATTAATCAATTCGGAGTTATGGTCTCCATCATTCGCATGGTCGTGCCGCAAGACTTTCAGGAGCAGCCGCCTGCGGGCCTGAAAGTCTACGTGCCAATGCCAACACCTGCCCTGCTGCCCGTGGGTCTCAACGCGCCCGACTTTGTACTGCCTCACGCCAGCGCAAACGGCGCGAGCGCGCGGACATTGGCCCTGTCCAGCCTCAAAAGCCAAGTGGTGCTCATTGACTTCTGGGCGTCCTGGTGCCGCCCCTGCAAGAAGACCATGCCGCACATCCAAGCCTTGCGCCAGACGCTCGGCCCCAAAGGCTTAACCGTGCTGAGTATCAACACCTGGGACAGCGCGCCGCGCATGCAGGCCTTTCTCAAAGCCCACCCACAATACACGTCCACGTTTTTGTACGATGCCCAGCCTGCCGAGAGTTCGGTGGCGAGCAGCAAGTACCATGTGTATGGCATCCCAACCGTGTATGTCATCGGCAAAGACGGCAAAGTGGCGGGCGCATTTATCGGGGACGACCCGCAGGCGGCGGTGCAGATTGAACAAACACTGGCGCGTCTCGGCATGAACTGAGAGAGGGAGCGGAGGCCCCCCTCGCCCCAATAATGGGGAGCCGGATAAAGATGAGGAAAGGCATGAGCCAGACCTCTCCTAATCCGGGTTCCCCAAACTTGGGGCGGAGGGGTCTCTTGAGAAGCGCCAAGATACAAAGCGCTTTTGCCCCGGCTTGCGCGTATCGGGTATAACAAAGGCAAGGACAACGGAGCAGCCTAAGAGTGAGCGAGACAAACCCAGAGTGAGCGAGACAACAAACAAAGCCTTTTATATCACAACGCCGATTTACTATGTCAACGGCGAGCCGCATGTCGGGTCGGCCACGACCACTCTGCTCGCCGATGCCCTGGCCCGCTACCACCGGCTGCGCGGCGACCGCACATTCTTCCTGACCGGCACGGACGAGAACGCGCAGAAAGTCGCCGAGGCTGCCGCACGCATGGAGCAGCCGCCGCAGACGTTTGTGGATACGGTCTCGCAGCGCTACCGCAATACGTGGGAGTTTTTGAGCATCAGCTACGACGACTTCATCCGCACCACGGAGCCGCGCCACGCCCTTGCTGTTGGAGAAGTGTTCCGGCGACTCAAGGCGCAGGGCGACATCTACGCGGGCAAGTACGAGGGCTGGTACTCGGTTTCGGATGAAACATTCTTCCGCGACAGCGAGGTCAAGGACGGGCGCGCGATTGAAACCGGGGCCGTGGTGGAGCGGGTGACGGAAGACAACTACTACTTCCGGCTCTCGGCGTATGGCGATAGGTTGCTGGAATATATAGCAGCGCATCCCGGCTTCCTGCGGCCCGATACACGGCGCAATGAAGTGCTGGCGTTTATCAAAGGCGGTTTGCGGGATGTCGCGATCTCGCGCCCGTATGCAGGCTGGGGCATTCCGGCCCCAGACGACCCATCGCAGGTGGTCTATGTGTGGTTTGATGCCGTCATCAACTACCTGAGCGCGACGGGCTGGCCTAATCAGCCCGGCTGGGATACGCTCTGGCCTGCCGATGTGCATTTGGTGGGCAAAGAGATTTACACGCGCTTTCATGCGACATTGTGGCCTGCCATGCTGCTGGCTTTGGGCCTGCCGCTGCCCGGCACGGTTCTAGGGCATGGCTGGTGGCTAGTGCGCGATGCACAGACATTGGAGCTGACCAAAGGCTCCAAGTCCAAAGGCAATATCCCCACGCCCGAAGATGCCGTGGCGTATCTTACCAATCTAAGCGGGGCGTCCACCGAAGTGGGCGTGGATGCCCTGCGCTACTACCTGCTTCGGGATATATCGTTCACCGGCGACACCGAGTTTTCGCTGGAGGCGTTGGTCGGGCATTACAACGCCGAGCTTGCCAACAAGCTGGGCAATTTATTGAACCGCACGCTGAACATGACCGCGCAGTATCTGAGTGGCATCGTTCCGCAGGACGGCGCAGAGCGCACGGCAGGCAGCGCCTATGCCGCTTTCGCTGGCGAGTGCGTGGAAGATGTAGACCGTGCCATGCTTGCTCTTGACCCCGGCGCAGCCCTGCTCGCTATCGGACGACTGGTCAAAGCCGCCAACGAAACCCTGGACACGCAGGCTCCATGGAAGCGCTACAAAGAGGGAGATACATTAGCAGTCGCCGACAGCCTGTACACGGCTCTGGAAGCCAGCCGCCTGGCCGGGGCGCTGCTCGCGCCGTTTCTGCCGCACGCGTCCACGCTCATCCCTCAGCAATTAGGATTGGGCGATGCGCCCGCGCAGCCCTGGAGCCTTTC
>JAABUQ010005415.1_pt1 | contig 20432 bp, 18 predicted proteins | sample 5560001 | NCBI WGS metagenome assembly JAABUQ01 (sample SAMN10711888, study PRJNA513371) | rock metagenome | isolation source: Antarctica rocks | place: Antarctica: Victoria Land, Finger Mt nord | collected 2015-12-18
GCCGGACAGCACCACCGCAAAGGCGCTCTCCCCCACGCGCCCCACCGCGTCCGTCCCGCGCAGCCCGGCCCGCAGCCGCTGCGCCGCCTCGATCAGCAGCAGGTCGCCGACCGCCGGGCCGCGGGCCGCTCGCACCTGCTGGAACCCATCGAGGTCCAGGTGCAGCAGCGCGCACCCGCCCGACCTCCGCGCCTGCTCGATCGACCGCTCAAGCCGCTCGGTGATCTCCGCCTGGCTGAGCACCTGCGTCAGATCGTCGCGGGACGCGGCAGGCGCGTCGGCCGGGGTGGAGGGCGCCGCATCCGCCGGGGACGCCGGCTCGGCCCGGCACCGCCAGGCCCCCTGTGCCAGCACCGCCGACGCCAGCGCCGCGCCCGCCGCCGCGACGCCTGCTGCCAGCGCGAACGGGACCGCCAGCTCAAGCCATGTCGGCGCCAGCAGCCAGGCCGCAAACCCGGCCCCCGCCGTGAGCAGCGCGCCCCCGGACCAGGCCGTGACCCAGGGCCGCGGGACACGCAGCCGCCAACCCTTCGCGATCCCGCCATCCACGCCGGTCATGCTTGTTGTCCCCGCCATCCGCCGTCCGGCCCGCGCGGTCGCCGAAGCGGCCGAGGCTACGAGGGGTACTTTAGCCAAACGTCAAGAACGTGTCCCGTCATAATTTTTATTATGTAACGAAAATGCTTGTCATCCGGCCTCGGCGTTCACAAGGCGCGCCAACTGGTCGAACTCCGCGATGCCCAGCGTTTCCGCCCGGCGCTCCGGCGCGATGCCAGCCCGCTCCAGCAGCGCCTCGCCGCCAAGCGCCCGCAAGGAGCCGCGCAGCATCTTGCGCCGCTGCCCGAACGCCGCCGCCGTGACCCGTTCCATGGCGGCAAACAACTTGGGCGGGGGCTGCGCCGGGTGCGGCTGGAGGCCCACCACGGCCGACCACACTTTCGGCGGCGGCGTGAACGCGGCCGGCGGCAGGCGCATCAGCAGCGCGGCCCGGCACGTCCACTGCGCCAGCACCGACAAGCGCCCGTAGGCCGCGGTATCCGGCGCGGCCGCGATCCGCTCGGCCACTTCCTGCTGGAACATCAGCGTCATGCGCTCCCACAACGCCGCCTGCCGCAGCCAGCCGACCAGCAGCGGGGTCGCCACGTTGTACGGCAGGTTCGCCACCAACTGCCGCGGTGCGGGCACGAGCGCCGCAAGGTCCGTCCGCGTCGCGTCCGCCGCCAGCACGCGGAGCCGCCCGGGATACGCCGTTTCCAGCTCCGCCATGGCCGTGATCGCCCGGGCATCGACCTCGACCGCGAGCACGCTTTCCGCCGCGGTGTCCAGCAGCGCGCGGGTCAGGCCGCCCGGACCCGGCCCCACCTCGGCCACATGCCGCCCGGCCAGGTCGCCGGCCTGCCGCGCGATCCGCCCCGTGAGGTTCGCGTCCAACAGGAAATGCTGGCCGAGCTTGCGTCGCGCATCCAGTCCATGCCGCGCGATGACCTCCCGGAGCGGCGGCAGCCCCGCTTGCGGCTCCAGCCCTTAGACCCCCCGCTCGTCCAGCATCGCCCGGCGCCGCAAATCCCGCTGCAACTGCCGCGACGCCAGCTCCACCCGGTCCTGCAGCAGCCGCTCGCTGACCTCCTCCCTGGTGGGCGCCGCCGCGTTCTTCTGCTCGCGCGAGCACACCATCAGCACCGCCGCGCCCTCGTTGGCCACCACCGGTTTGCTGGCGACGCCGTCCTTCAGCCCGGCCAGCAGGTTGCGCAGCGGCGCGGACGACACCGTTTCCAGCCGCACCTCGCCCGGGTCGGACGGGCGGACGGTGCCGGCGCGCTGATTGGCCTCCTCCATGTCCTTGCAGTTCCGGACGCTGCGGCTGACGCTTTGGGCCTGCTCCACCGCCTTCTTCTGCTGCTCGGTCGGCGCCGCCGGGTTCAGCGCGCCGACGAAGGGCACGAACACCTGCCGGATGCTCATCACCGTCGCCTGGTCCCGCCCGATCTCCCGCTTGGCGCGCAGCGAGATGATGCTGATGCCGCCCGGCACCTCGATGGGGTTGCTGACCGCGCCCGGCGGCATCTCCTGCGCGACGGCCGCCACCGCCGGGTCAAGCTGGGTCCGCCGCACCCAGCCGAGGTCGCCGCCCTGCAGCGCCGTCTGGCTCTGGCTGAACTGCGCGGCCACCACCGGGAACGGCGCCCCGGCGCGGAGCTGCGCGATCACCGTGTCGGCGAAGCGCCGGGCGTCGGCCGTCTTGGCGGGGTCGTCGATGGGGATGAAGATCTCGGACACGCGGAACTCGGGCTTGCCGATCTGCTCCTTGAAGATGCGCATCTGCTCGGCCACGTCGGCGTCGCTGATCTCGGCCTTGGCGCCCAGCTCCTCCCGCAGCACGCGCGTCCAGCCCAACTGCACCCGCACCTGGTCGATCAGCGTCCGCATCGCGACGCCCTGGCCGCGCAGGCTGGCGCCCAGCGCGCCCTTGGGCATGCCGTTGCGCTGCTCGATCTCGCCGATGGCGTCGGCGATCTCCCGGTCGCTCACGCCGATTTTGCGGCGTTGCACCTCCTGGAGCCGCAGCCGCTCATCGACCAACTGCTTCAGCACCTGGGGGCGCAGCCGCGCCAGGACCTCCGGCGTGACCGGCAGCCCGGTGCTCAACGCGAACAGCTTGCCGCGGTTGGCCACGTCGTCGTTGGTGATCACGTCCCCGTTCACCACGGCGATGATCTGCATGGCGTCGCCCGGGGCCGCCGCCTCGGGCCGCGCCGCCGGGGGCGCCGTGAGCCGCCGCGGCTGCGCCACCGCTCCCCCGGCGGCGGTCAACGCGGCAAGCAGGAGCAGGGCGTTTCGATGGGGCATGGGACTTCCTCCGCGGGATTATATGCGGTTCAGGCCGAACTGGCCGACCGTCTTGAAGGTGATCTGGAACAGGACCGAGGTCGCGCCGTTGTCGCCGTTCAGCGGGGTGTAGCGCTTGTTGTAGCTCACGTCGAAGATGAAGCACTCGTCCTCGTAGGTCGCCCGCACCCCGGCGCTGCTGTACTTCGCAAGGTTCAGGTCGCGCCGCACGTAGGCCGAGGCCCGGTACTTGTCGAACGCCGTGCTGGCCGACACCGTGGCCTCGTTCCGATGCTGGAAGTAGCTCGCCGGGATCGTCGGCGTGTCGTACAGGAAGTACGGGTTCACCGCGGAGTAGATGTAGCCGCCCGACACCCGCAGCAGCGGCACGCCCGCGCTGCCGATCGCGTCGGCGAAGCGGATGTTGCCGTTCCGGTTGTCGATCCGCGTCCGCCCTGTCAGATCCAGCCACGGCGCCGGCGCCACCGTCGTGCGCGTCACGATGTCGGACGCCTTGCGTTCCAGCCCCGATCCCACCGGGAACGTGTCGTCCCGCCGGGTGCGGAAGCTTTCCCCCACCAGCCCGTCCACCTGCGCGGACCCCACCGTCCAGTTCAAATGCAGCGCCACGTTGGCCCGGAGGCCGCCCTCCAGCCGGTCGATCCCCGGGAAGCGGTTCAGGCTGAACAGGTTCTGGTCGGTGAAGTCGAAGTCGAGGCTGTCCTCGTTCGGGATGTTGTAGTTGCGTCCGCTCCCGGTGTTGGGGCCGGCGATGAACTGCACGTGCGGCTCGATCAACTGCGTGCCCCAGCCGCTGCGCACGAAGGGCCAGCGCATGTCGAGCGCCACCTGCGGCTGCGCCCGCGCCGTTTCCGTGCTGTTTGCCGTGCCGTAGTTTGGGTTCTGGTTCAGGCTGGTCGCGCTGTAGGCGGCGCTGTCCACCTGCAGCGTCAGCCCGTACACCTCCCCGAACGATCCGGCGAACGGGCGCTCCCAGTTCAGCGTCGCCGCCGCGCGCTGCGTGTTGGTGCCGATCTGCCGAAGCACGTTGAAGTTCTGCGTGTCGAACCGCAGCCGCCCGCCCAGCGCGTCCGGCTCCCCAAAGAAGCTGTATTCATACCGCGGCAGCACATACGGCAGCCGGTTCTGCCGGATGCTGTCCACCAATCCCTGGTAGGCGATGCTGTCGAGCTTGGTGTATGCGCCCGTCCCGAACCCCTCGATGAACACCCGGCTGGTCAGCACGTCCGCTCGGTTGTTCGCCCGGTAGTCCCGCAGGTAGCGCGACGTGGTCGCCCGGTCGATGTCGAAGCCGTAGCGCCAGGTGTCGTCGTAGGCGAAACGCCCGGCGGCGAAGATGTCGGCCTCGATCTTGCCGAGATCCCGGCCGATGCCGCCCTCCACGTCCAGCGTGCCGTCGTTGAAGCGGCGGCGGTACTGGACGTCCAGGTTGCCGAATTGCTGGCTGCTGAGCGTTGGCGTGATCGTCGCGTCCGATACGTCGTCGATGGCCCAGAAATACGGCAGCGACAGGAACGCGCCCAGCCGGCTTGCCTGCCCGAAGCTTGGCACCAAGAGGCCGCTTTCCCGCTTCACCGAGGGGTCGGCGTGCCAGAAATACGGGAAATACGCGACGGGCACGCCGTAAATGTCGAGCACGGCGTCGCGGTACTCGATCTTCTTATGCTCCCCGTCCTGCACGCCGGAGCGGGCGCGGATCTGCCACAGCGGCGGCTTGCTCGGGTCGGCGGCGCACAGGTTGCAGGTCGAGTACACGACCCGCGACACCTCGTTGATCGCCCCCTCCGTCCGCCGCGCGCCGTTGGCGACCAGCTTGCCGTTCTCGGCCAGGATCGCCCGCATGCCCTTCAGCACGCCGTCGCGCAGCCCCTCCGTCAGCTCGGCGTAGTCGCTGAACAGCACCTGCCCGTCCGGCTGCACCATCACGACGTTGCCGGAAGCCGCCGCCACGTTGGCGTTGCGGTCAAAGGTGATCTTGTCGGCCCGCAAGACGTTGTCGTTCTGCCACGCTTCCACGTTGCCGGTCGCCGAGACGATGGCGTTGTCGCGGTCGTACTCCACGTGGTCCGCGGTGAACGTCACCGGATCGGTCCGCGTCAAGGGCTGCGGCGCCACTGTCGGACGCGCCCGGCGCACCCCGCTGAACTGCGCTTGCGCCTCCGGCGCCGCGAGGATGCCGGCGGCGGCCAGCCCCAGCAGCACCAGGCTGCGCCCAGAACGCAGCGTGCGGCGGCGCACCGCAAGGGGAGGGCGGATGGCGGGCATCGCGCCTCTATACATGCCCGGCCGCGCCGGCAAAAGCCGAAGCCTCGGCGGCGCCCCTAACCTTGAAGCCGTTGTGTCTTGCCGGCATCGCATGCAACCTTGGCGCGCAGATGTCCGGCGGGTTTACAGCCCCAGCTTGGCGAGGGGAGGGCGGCGATGGCGGATGGTGCTTTGTGGGATTGGCAGGTCGGCGTGTTCGGCCGCAACGAGGCGTCCCGCATCGGCCAATGCATCGCGAGCATCGCCCGTGCCGGGCGCGGCCTGCGCGTGCTCGCCACCGTGCTGCTCAACGGCGCCACGGACGACAGCGCGGGCATTGCCCTGCAGGCCGCGAAGGCCGGCGCGCTGCCGATCGAGATCTACCGCTTCGGCCACGCCGACAAGTCCAACGCGATCAACCGCTTCTTCTACGACCTGCGGGCGCCGGCTGACGCTGTCTGCTGCGTGGACGCCTACGCCGTGATCGGGCCGGACAGCCTGTCCGGCTTCGCCCGGGCATTCGCCGACCGTCCGGACGCGCGGCTCGCCACCGGCATCGCCATCAACGGCCGGTCGGAGCCGCGGGCAGTCGAGAAGACGCTGACCGTCGGCGGCGTCACCCATGGGCAGCTTTATGCGCCGGGCCGCGCGTTCATCGACCGGCTGACCGGGCGCGGCCTCCGCTTGCCGCTCGGCCTTTACCGCGGCGACGGCCTGCTCGGCTCCATGGCGGCGCACGACCTCGACCCGTTGTCATGTCCTTGGGAGAACCGCCGGGTGGTCGGCGTGCGGGACGCGACATACGAGATCGCGTCCCTGTCGCCCTTCCGCCCGGCGGACGTGCGCCGGCACCTGCACCGCCGGGTCAACCACATGCGCGGCCGGCTGGAAACCGCCGCCATCAAGGAGATCATCTACGCCCACGGCTACGCGGCGCTGCCGGAGCGCGCCGACGACATGATCCGCGCTTACCTTTCGGCGCACGGACCTCTGCCGACGCCGCTGCGGGACCGGCCCTTCATGGCGGCGGCGTTGCGCCGGGTCCGCAGCGCCCGCCCGCCTGACCCGGCCAGCCTGATCCCAGCCTTGGTCGCATCCGCCGGGACCGCCGCGCGGCCGGTCAGCCCTTAGCGGCGGCCGTGCGGCCCGCGGGCCGCCCAAAGCGGATGCCCACCGCGGCGGCGAGCAGGCCCACTGCCAGCATGGTCCAGCCTGCTGGCTCCGGCACGGGCACGGGCACGTCGTTCAGGCTGACCGATGCGAGCTGCACGCCCCCGGAGAAGGAGCTGCGCGCCCCGATGCCGAGCGACGACGCGCCGAGGTCGATCGGGCCTGGGCGCAGCGTCTGGAAATTGGTGCCGCTGACGAATGCATTCGCCGGGCCGCTCAGGATGAGGCTGGCGGTGAAGGCCTCGAACCCATACCCGGCGGTCAGGATCAATGTCTGGGAGGCGGCGGCGTTGTCCACCGAGATCAATCCGCCCGGCCGGAAGAAAGCAAAGGTCTGGCCGTTCACGCTGGCCGTGATGGCCAGGGCATCCTGCGACACGCCGCAGCTTACGGCGGTCTCGGGAGTATGGCCATCCAAGGGGAAGCAGTTGGTGGCGTCCGCCGAAAAGCTGCCGGCGACCGGCGTGCCGTTCAGCGTCAAAGGCCGCCCGTCCGGCCCCGTCGTCATCGCGTTGCTGGTCGTTCCGGTAAACGAACCAGAAATCGACGGCGTTGCTCGTGCCGCAATTGGCAGGAGCAAGGCGGGCAACAGGGCCACAACGTAGCGGGACAAGGGTTTCATTGCACACCTGCCAAATTCGACTTGAACGATGCTGCATCTCCCAGCCCGGCGGTATCAACATTCCGGTGAGTCGGCGCGACGGGCAACCCCCGCGCGCCCGGGCCGTTGCACCCCCTTTCGACACTGGACAACTCAATGCAGCAGCGATGGCCCGGCCACCTGTGGATCGTGCGGCACGGGGAGAGCGCCGGCAACGTCGCCCGCGACGCGGCGATGACGGCAGGTCTCCCGCGCATCGACCTCGACATTCGCGACGTGGACGTGCCGCTCAGCCCGCGAGGCGAGCGCCAGGCCGACGCGCTCGGCCGCTGGTTCGCCGCCCTGCCCCGGGATCGGCAGCCGGAGGCGGTGCTCGTGTCCCCCTACCTCCGCGCCCGCGACACGGCGGCGCGCGTCCATGCCCAAGGCGGCACCCCCGTCGCCCCCGCCCGCTTCGCCATCGACGAGCGCCTGCGGGAAAAGGAGTTCGGCGTGCTCGACCTGCTCACCCGCATGGGCATCGAGACCGAGTTCCCCGACCAGGCCCGCTTCCGCACCCTGCTCGGCAAGTTCTACCACCGCCCGCCTGGCGGCGAGAGCTGGTGCGACGTGATCCTGCGGCTGCGCAGCCTGCTCGACACCCTGTTCCTGCACCATGAAGGCCAGCGCGTGCTGATCGTCGCGCACCAGGTCGTCGTGCTCTGCCTACGCTACCTGTTGGAAGGCATGGACGAGGCGCAGATCCTCGCCGTGGACCGGGAAGGCGACGTCGCCAACTGCGGCGTCACCGAGTACGCGCCCGGCGCCGAAGGCCTCCAGCTCCTCCGCTACAACCACACCGTCCCCATGGAGCGCGAGGGCGAGCAGGTGACGGACGCTCCCGACAGTCCGGTGGCTGCACGATGAACACCGCGATCACCCCGGACCTGCTGCGCACGATGCCATTGCCGGCGCCGGGCGAGGACAAGGACCAGCGCGGCCGGGTGCTGATCGCCGGCGGCAACCGCGCGGTGACCGGCGCCGCCCTGCTGTCCGCGGAGGCTGCGCTGCGCGCCGGCGCCGGCAAGCTGCAGGTCGCGACCGGGCGCAGCGCGGCGCTCGGCCTCGCGCTGCTGCTGCCCGAGGCCCTGGTCATGGGCCTGCCGGAAACGGAGGACGGCGACCTCGGCCCGGACGCGGCGGAGGCCTTGGCGAAGGCGGCGGGGCGCACTAACGCGCTGCTGCTCGGCCCCGGCATGATGGACCGGGCGGCGGCGATGGCGTTGGTGGAGGCCGTGCTCGGCCAACTGGACCCGGCGCACACCCCGGCCCTCGTGCTGGACGCCGGCGCCTTGTGCGGCCACGCGGCGCTGCGGGACGCGCTGCGCCCCCACGCCGGCCGCGCCGTGCTGACGCCGCACGCGGGGGAGATGGCGACCATCCTGGATGTGGGCCGCGCGGAGGTGGAAGCCGACCCGCTCGCCGCGGGGCGCCGGGCGGCGGCGCTGCTCCAGCAGGTGGTCATCATGAAGGGCGCCCGCACCGCGGTCGTCAGCCCGGAGGGCGAAGCGTGGGAATACGCGGGCGGCGTCGTCGGCCTCGCCACCAGCGGTTCGGGCGACGTGCTGGCCGGCATCCTCGCCGGCCTGCTCGCCCGCGGCGCATCCCCCGCGCAGGCGGCCTGCTGGGCCGTTTGGCTGCACGGCGAGGCCGGCCTCAGCCTGGCGCGACGCATCGGCCCGATTGGGTTCCTGGCGCGCGAACTGGCGGCGGAGGTGCCGCGGGTGATGGCGGGAGCGCTTGAAGGGGGCCTGAATGGCCGTTGACCATTGATGGTTGAGGATTGTATCTAGCTAACAATCTAGCTGCCAGGAGCCGACATGGAAACCGCTAAGCAAACCTTCGGCGTGTTCGAAGCGAAAAACCGCCTGACCGCGCTGCTTGATGAAGTCGAGGCCGGGCACGAAATCCTCATCACCCGACGCGGCAAGCCCGTCGCGCGATTGGTCCCCGCCAACTCCGGATTTGACCGTGCCCGTGCACGGAAGGCCGCTGACAACCTGGTGCGGGCCAGCAAGGGCCTGACGCTGGACGGATTGTCGATCAAGGAGTTGATCAGCGAAGGACGGCGGTGAGTTTCGTTCTCGACAACTCCGTCGCCCTCGCCTGGTGCTTCGAAGACGAACAAACCCCGGTCGTCATGGCCATCCTGGACCGCCTAACGGAGGCCGGCGCTGTCGCACCACAGCTTTGGCCGATTGAGGCGATCAACGGCCTGCTTACCGCAGAGCGCCGCAACCGCATCACCGGGCCGGAACGGCAGCGCCTGGCCGAGTTTCTTCACGCCTTGCCGATCAGCATGGACGACGAGACGACCAGCCAGGTTTGGACCGCAACGGCTCAACTCGCCGGGCAGCATCGCTTGTCTTGTTATGACGCGATTTACCTTGAACTGGCCCAACGCCTTGGCCTGCCGCTCGCCACCCGTGACCAAGCGCTGATTGCCGCTGCCGGAGCCATTGGCGTTCCCTTGCTCCCAACCGCCTGACCCCTACCCGTCCTCCAGATGCAGCAGCAACGCCACCGCCAGCATCAGCCCGGCCCCCGCCGGCGCCCAGGCCGCCAGCTCCGCCGGCAGCGCGCCGGATTGCCCGAACTCCTCCGCCACCTTGCTCACCACGAACAGCGCGAACCCCGCCGCCACGCCGCTGCCGATCATCCGCGCGACGCCGCCGCGCCGGGTCGCCCGCATGCTGAACCCGGCCGACACCAGCGCCATCGTCCCGCACAGCAGCGGCAGCGCCAGCAGCGCCTGGAAATGCAGCCGGTGCCGGATCGCCGAGAACCCCGACCGCTCCAGCAAGCCGATGAAATCCGGCAGCGTCCACACCGAGAGCGTGTCCGGGCTGGCGAAGCTCTCCTGCACCCGGTTCACCGTTAGGTCCGTCGGCAGCCGCGTGGACCCAATCGGCTCCGGCAGGTGGTCCGCCGTCATCCGCCGCGCGTCCTCCAGCGTCCAATAGCCACGTCCGAGCGTCGCCCGCGTGCTCTCGATCCGGCTCAGCAGCCGGTCCGCGCCGTCCAGCCGGAACACGCTGACCTCCCGCCCCACCAGGTCCTTGCCCTTGAGCGTCACCCCGCGCGCGTGCAGGATCGCAACCCCCGCCGGGTCCAGCTCCCGGTCCGACTGCCGCAGCCACAACTGCCCGCCCTGCAGCGCCATCGGCCCGCCGCCGGTGCGGAGATAGGCGTTGTCCAGCACCTCCGCCCGCGCCAGCATCACGGAGGACAGCGGGCTGATCCCCCCGGTCGCCAAGGCTCCCAGCAGCGTGGCGCAGGCCAGCGGCGCCGTAAGGAACTGCCACGCCGACACGCCCGACGCCCGCGCCACGATCAGCTCGCTGCTGCGCGTCAGCCGCCAGAAGGCGAGAATGCCGCCCAGCAGCACGGCAAACGGCAGGATCTGCATGGCGACAAAGGGCAGCCGCAGCGCCGCGATCTGCGTCACCAGGCCGAACGTCGCGTCCGGCTTGGTGGCGGAGCGGCGCAGCAGCTCGATGAAGTCGAACAGCGACACGATGCCGGACAGCGCCGCGAGCATCGCGAGCACGGCCAGCAGGAATTGCCGGGCGATATACAGGGACAGCGTGACGGCCACAGCGCGACCCTTACAGCCCGGCGCGACTCAAGCCGGTCACCGGACGTGGTGCCGTGCGCCGCCCGGCCAATGCCTGGGGGCCGAGCAGCAGCCAGGCGCAGACGATGCCGGGCAGGGTGGCATGCAGCCAGATCAGCGGGATCAGCTCGGTCTGCCGCGCCGCCAGGTTCGCGGTGGCCAGGCCCAGCGCCAGCAGCGCCACCACCGTCAGCACCGCCGCGAGCGGGCGCAGCACGTTGCCATGGCGCTGGAACGACCCGGTCAGCACCGACAGCAGCGCCACCAGCGCAAAGCTCATCGCGGTCAGCGGCGCCGACAGCCGCCGGTGCGCCTCCACCAGCAGCTTGCCCACGTCCCGCGGGCTGATGGTCGCATCGGGGTGCATCAGCTCGCCGAGCGACATCTCCGTGGCGTCCCGGTAGCGCTGCTCGGTGTTCTTGCTGTTGCTGGCGAGGTCGATGGAGTTCTCGGCAAACGTCAAGACGTTGAGCCGCCCGCTGCTGCGGTCGATCTCCTGCCGGCTGCCGGCCTCCAGCAGCACGCGCGGACCCAAAGGCCCGTTCACCAGCCGCCCGCGCTCGGCCAGGATGGTGGCCCGGCTGTTCTTCTGCCGCTCGTCCTCCACCAGGATGCCGCGCAGGGTCCCGTCGGGGTCGCGGCTGCGCACGTACACCGTGAGGTCGTCGGACACCGGGGTGAACACGCCCTCCTGCAGCAGGAACGCCGCCAGGCGGTTGCGGATCTCGAACTGCTGCTCGCGGAACGCCGTGAAGCTGACCGGCACCACCAGCACGTTCAGCCAGTAGCACGCCGCCACCACCACGCCCGCCAGCACCAGCGCCGGCCGTGCCAGCGCCATGGGCGACAGCCCGGCCGCCCGCATCACCGTCAGCTCCCGGTCCCCCGCCAGCCGCTGGTACACGAACTGCACCACGACAAAGGTGGTAATCGGCAGGATCACCGCGACGAAGTTCGGGATCAGCAGCCCCGTCAAGTGCAGGAACGTCCCGAACGACAAGCCGCGGTTCACCACCAGCTCGACGAAGCGCAGGCTCTGCGTCAGCCAGATCAGCGCCACCAGCCCCCCGGTCGCCGCCACCAGGGCGGCGGCGAGCTGGCGGAGGACGTAGCGGTCGAGCTGGGACAGGATAGAGCGTCGCATGGCGCAGGATTAGAGCAACGGCCGCCGGGGTGGAAGCACCCGATGGGATGCGTCAAGGCCGGCGTTTATCCCCGCGCGTCCGGATATGGAATGGGTCGTAAACCCGGCCGTCGCCCGCTGCACGCCGCAACCCGAAGCGGCCTACGGCAGCACCTTCCCCGGATTCATCACCCCCCAAGGGTCCAGCGCCGCCTTGATCCGCCGCATCGCGTCCAGCTCCGCGCCCCCGCGCCAGTCCGGCATCATGCCCAGCTTGAGCCGCCCCACCCCGTGCTCCGCCGAGAAGCTGCCGCCGAGCCGCGCCACCACGGCGTTCACCGCCTCCATGATCGCGTGGCTCTGCCCCAGGAAATCGGCCGGGTCCCAGCCCTCCGGCTGCTCCAGGTTGAAGTGGATGTTGCCGTCGCCCAGGTGGCCGAACGGCACGGCGCGGACGCCGGGGATCAGCGCCTCGCACGCCGCCGTCGCCTGCTCGATCAGCTGGGGCACCCGGCTCACCGGCACCGACACGTCGTTCTTCACGCTGGCGCCCTCGCGCTTCTGTGCCTCCGCGTGCTCCTCCCGCAGCTTCCAGATCGCCTGGCGCTGCGCCTCGCTGTCGGCCAGCGCCGCGTCCAGCACCAGCCCGTCCTCCAGCGCCTGCTCCAGCACCGTCTCCAGCGCCTCCCGCAGCCGGGCGCCGGCGCGGGGCGTCGCCAGCTCCACCACCGCATAATGCGCGGCGGGTTCCGCGAGCGGCAGGGCGGCGCCCGGGATGTGGCGCAGCACGAAACCCATGCCGGCGCCGGACATGTACTCGAACGCCTGCACGGCGGCCGGGTCATGCCCCTGGAAGCGGCGGCACAGCTCGGACGCGGCGGCGGCGCTCGGCACGGCGCACAGCGCGACCTCCACCTCCACGGGGCGCGGCGCCAGCTTCAGCACGGCGGCGGTGATAATTCCGAGCGTGCCCTCCGCGCCGACGAAAAGCTGGCGCAGGCAATAGCCGGTGTTGTCCTTGCGCAAGGCCCGCAGCCCGTCCCATACCTGCCCGTCCGGCAGCACGACCTCCAGCCCCAGCACCAGGTCCCGCGCGTTGCCGTAGCGCAGCGTGTTGTTGCCCCCGGCATTGGCCGACAGGATGCCGCCGACCTGCGCCGTGCCCTCCGAGCTGATCGACAGCGGCAGCAGGCACCCGGCCTCCGCCGCCGCGTCCTGCGCCGCGCGCCACGGCACGCCCGCCTCCGCCACCATGGTCATGTCCACGGGATCGACTGCCCGCACCCGGTTCATCCGCGCCAGCGACAAGACGACCTGCTTCCCGTCCTCGGACGGCGTGGCGCCGCCGACCATGCTGGTGTTGCCCCCCTGCGGCACCACCGGCACCCGGCGCTCCGCGCACAGCCGGACCACCGCCGCAAGCTCCGCCGTATCCGCCGGGCGCACCACCGCGGGCGTACGGCCCTGATACAGCCGGCGCCAGTCCTCGCAATAGGGCGCGGTGTCGGACGGCGCGGTGAGCAGCCCGCGCTCCCCCACGGCGGCGCGCAGCGCTCCCAACAGGTCAAGGTCGAGGACGGGGGGAAGCGGCGTGTCGGGCATGGTCTTGGTCCCTAAAGTCTGGCCGGGCGGCGGATGCTAACCTACAACCCGCGATATGGCGAAGCTCGACCCCTTGCGAACCCTCCCGGAGTCCAGGCTCGGCCCCACGCCGCCGCTGCCGGCCCCCACGCTCTGCGTCGTGGTGCCCGTGCTGAACGAGCGCGACAACGTGGCCCCCATGGTCGCCCGCCTGCGCACGGCCCTCGACGGCCTCGCGTGGGAAGCGGTGTTCGTGGACGACGACAGCACCGACGGCACCCGGGACGCCGTGGCCGCCATCGGGCGGGAGGACAGCCGCGTCCGCCTGCTGCACCGCATGAACCGCCGCGGCCTCGCCTCCGCCTTCATCGAGGGGGTGGGCTGCAGCATCGCCCCCTTCGTCGCCGCCATCGACGGCGACCAGCAGCACGACGAATCGCTGCTGCCCCGCATGCTCGGCATCCTGCAAGCCGATCCGGTCGATATCGTCGTCGCCAGCCGCTACGTGCCCGGCGGCGACCTCGGCGACTGGAGCCGCCGCCGGGCCAGCCTGTCCGGGCTCGCCACCCGGGTCGGCCGCCTCGTGCTGCGGACGGAGGTCGCCGATCCCATGAGCGGGTTCTTCATGCTGCCCCGGCCCGTGTTCGACCGCGCCGCGCGCCGTCTCTCCGCCATCGGCTTCAAGGTGCTGCTCGACCTGCTGGCCTCCATGCCCGAGCCGCCGCGGGTGCGGGAGCTGCCCTACCGGTTCCGCACCCGTGTCGCGGGCACGAGCAAGCTCGACGCCGGGGTGTTGCTGGATTTCCTGCTGCTGCTGCTGGACAAGCTGCTGGGCGGCCTGCTGCCGGTGCGATTCGTGCTGTTCGCGGCCATCGGCCTGTTGGGCCTTTTGGCGCACTTGGCCGTGCTGCGGCTCGGCCTGACCCTGGGCGGCCTGTCGTTCGGGCAAGCGCAGGCGGCCGCCACGGCCTGCGCCATCGGGGCGAACTTCACGCTGAACAACCGCTTCACCTTCCGCGACCGCCGCCTGCGCGGCCCGGCGCTGCTGCGCGGCCTCTTGGTGTTCGGATTGGTCTGCGGCGTGGGCGCCTGGGCCAACCTCGGCGTTTCCGCCCTTCTGGTGCAGGCGGGGCACCAGGACTGGTGGCACGCCGGGCTGGCGGGGGCGGCGATGAGCCTTGTGTGGAACTACGCCGTCGGCTCGACCCTGACCTGGCGGGCGCGGTAGCTCAGGCCATCCGCTCCATGCGCCGCGCCAGCCGGTGCGCGGGCCGCTCGACCGTCCGGTAGAACATCCAGGCCGCGAGCAGGCTGGCCACAACCCCGATGGCCCAGATCGCCGCGGGGGACAGCCGGCCATGCAGCCCGTGCTGCAGCGCCGCGAGGATAGGCACATGGACCAAATAAAGGCTGAAGGAGACCGTCCCGAGGAACCGCAGCACCGAATGGCGCAGCACCCGCTGCAAGGGGCCGGGCTGCAAGGCGAGCCAGATCAGGATGGCGGAGGCGGTGAAGATGGCATAGTCGCTGCCGTTGCGGCACAAGCCCAGCACGGCCGCGAGGCCCAGCACGGTCATCCAGCGGTCCGCGGGCAGCCGTGCCGCGCCGCCGATCTCAAGCGCCATGCCAAGAACGAACGGCAAGGAAAAATAGAGCGTCGCCTTCACGGTCCCGATGGCGGTGTCGCCGACGTATGTCGTCAAGCCGTATGAGCCGATGGCCCAGCTCGACGCCGCCAGGGCCGCAAGAACCAGCGACGCCGTGCCCCGGACCCCAAGCACCGGCGCCGCGAGCACGATCGGAAGCAGCATGGAAAAGCGCCATTCGTGCACAAGGCTCCAAAGCGCGTTGTTCAGCGTGAAGCCGTCACCCAACGCGACTAAGGAAACCTGCGAGGCAACCGACGCCAGAGTCTGCGGATGCTGCCAGACCCCGTCCCTCAGCCACGCCCCTTCGCCCGGCCATGTGCCGTCGAAGAACAGCGCATAAAGGATCAGGGAAAGCGCCACCGACCCCGCGACGGGCAGGCATAAGCGGATCGTGCGCTGCGCGGCCCAGACGCCCCACGACCGGACGGACAGCACGAAGCCCCGGTCGCGCAGCGCCTTGGTCAGCACGAAGCCGCTCAGCATGAAGAAGAACATCACCGCCGGGCGCCCGGTCTGGATCGGCTGCAGCGGCGTCGCGCCCAGCCAATGGCCGAGCCGCCCGGCCATCAGGTCGGCGGACTGCAAGCTGTGGTGCAGCAGCACGACGACCGCCGCAAGGCCGCGCAGCGCATCGAGTTCCGACAAGCGCCGGCCCGGCGATGCCGCCGCGCCCTTCACGCCCGCGATCCCGAAGCGCGCGGGGGTTTTTTCTGTATCCACGCCAGGTTGATACCCCGGCGCGAAAGGATGGCCAGTCGAGACGCTATGCCGCGGAGTCATTTGGACTTGATACAGCAGAAATGTCCAAAATGAACCGATTCTTTCGTACCGGCGTTTGTGCGCCTTCATACCTGGATCGTCGGGAGCCTCCGATCCGGTCGTCGTCTTCTATGTCAATACTGTAACGATTAGATTGTAGCTCAGAATTATACCGGCAGCGGCGCCCGGCTCCGCGCCACCTCGCTCATCTTCGTTTCCGGCGCCGGCACCACCCGGCGCACGTACTCGCGCAGGCACACCACCATGGTGAACAGGTACCAGACCAGCGGCTCGAAGCTGATGTCGATGAAATTGCCGCAGGTCAGCAGCACGGCAATGGTGATCTGCAGCGCCTTGGCCATGTCATGCGCCCACTCGTGCGCCGGCTGCGGCGCCGTCAGCTTGATGACCCGCTGCAGCGACGCGAACAGCACGATGATCAGCAGCCCATACAGGAATAGGCCGGGGTAGCCGTGCTCTCCCAGAACCGCGAAGAAGATGTTGTGGAACGCCCGGCCGGTCTGCTCCGTTGCCGGCACGTTCGGGCCGCTGCTCTCAGTGACGATGTGGTCGGTCAGCCATACCCGGAAGCCGCCGCCGAACGGGTGCTGCGCCACGTAGCCGACCGTCCAGCGCCACACCAGAATACGCACATACGCCGAGTTCTCGCTCGCGTAGTCCTCAATCGTGCTGATCCGCGCCGTCCACTTGTCCGACGTCACCGCGAACAGCCCGGCGCCCACCACCGCCGACGCCAGCAGGAAGCGCGCCTTGCGCTTCGAGCGCAGGAACATCGCGACCCCCAGCACGCCCAAGCCCACTACGGCGGTACGCGCGAACGTGCCAATGGATGCGAACAGCCCGCCCAGCGCCGTCCCGAGATAGACCACGTCGCGGATGCGCCCCCGGGGCAGCAGCAGCGAATGCTGGCGCAGCGTCAGCAGCAGCGGCAAAAGCATGATGCCGATGGTCGCGACTGCGCTGCTCTCCGATAGCCAGATCACGTTCGAGCCGACCAGGCCGAGCGACTGCCCGTAGCCGCCGCCGGAGATGACCGTCTTCACCGCCCAAGGCAGGATGTGGGCGGACATCGAGAAGACGTAGATGTGCACGAATGCCTCGATCTGCACCCGCGAGCGGACGACGAACGGAATGAAGGCCGCGAACATCAACGCCTTGAACGCCACGTCCCACTTCGCCCAGCTTGCTGTCGGCACCGCCGCCCAGGACGTTGTCGCGGTGATCCAAAGGCCCATGGCGAGAAACAGCAGCGTCGGCCAGGTGATCCGCGGCGGCGCCCGCCGGTCCAGCAGCAGGTAGGCCGCCACCGCCGCCGCCCCCATGACGAAGGAAACCGGGATGAAGGACAGCGGCGACCAGCCCAAGTACTGCGGGCCGAACAGGTCCACCCACACATAGCCCAGCGACAGCACGAACGGCGCCATGGTGCCGAGCGTGAGGAAGCTCACATAGGTCAGGATGATGGCAAGGTCGCGCATGAAGCCTCAGCGCCGCGCCCGCACCGGGGGGCGCGCATCGCTGGGCGGCGCCTCCGCAGACGTCGCCTTTTCGAACCACGGCTGCTTCGCGTCCAGCATGGAGGCCCGGACAATGACATAAACGACTATCGCCAGGCTGAACAGGATGCAGAGATTATTGATCATCGCGACCTCGCAGGTTGCGCTTCGGGCAAGTTCAGCCGGCTCACAACACCGGCGTGCGGTAAACCACAAGCGCGCGGCCGGGCTGCTCGATCTTGCGCAGGATGTCGGGCGGCATCAACTCCGCCACTCCCATCCCGCGCAGCCAAGCGCCCAGCCGGCGGCGCGGCGGGTCGTAGCGCGCGATCTCCGTCCAGCCGGGGCCGGGCTGGAAGGCCAGCGCCGCCGCGCGCTGCGGGCAGGGGCGCGCGCGCAGACAGGCCTCCGTCACGCCGGCCTCCGCCGCCACCAGCGCGCCCGGCGGCGGCGGCCCGCTCGCCACACGGTCCAGCAGGCCCGGCCGGACCAGCAGCGCGCGGGTGCGCCAGCCCGTCTCCGCGTCCATGTAGACGGTGCCGGGCTGCCCGGCGATGAACGCCGCCGCGCGCTGCTCGGCGAACATCGGCTCGGTGTTCTCCAGATACAGCAGCCCCAGGCAGGACGCGGCGAACCCGGCCCCCAGCAGCCCCGCCGTCCCCGGCCGTGCCCGCGCCAGCGCCGCGCCCGCCACCGCGGCCGGCACCGCCGCCATCGCCGCCGTCACCATGAAGTAGCGCGGCACCACGTACAGGATGCCAACGTTCAGCGCGACGAACAGGAACGACACCACGGCCCCCATCGCCGCCCAGTCCAGCACCGACCGCGCCTGCGGGCCGAGCCAGGACGCGCGCCGCGCCACGGCATAACCCGGCAGCGCCAGCCAGAACAGCAGCCCGAATTTCTGGCTGACGAACAGCGCCGAAAGCGGCGTCCCCAGCACGCCAGCCGCCAGCACGCCCTCGCCGTCGAGCGCGCCCGTCACCCGCGCCGCCTGCGCCGCGCGGTCCACGTGGTCGTGCACCGCCGAGATCCGCAGGCGATACAGCGGGTCGCCGGCCGCCCACGCGAACCAACCCATCTGCATCCCCACCACCGCCACGAACCCAGCGGCGATCAGCAGGTATCGCCACCGCGGCATCGCCGGGCGCAGCAGGAACATCAGCCCGTACAGCGGCACCAGCAGCAGCGTCGTCTCCCGCGTCAGGAACCCAAGCCCGGCCAGCACGCCCGCGCCCAGCATCAGGCGCCCCGTCCGCGCCCCCGGCTCCCGAGCCAGCATCACCAGCCAGAACGACCCCATGACCAGCGCCATCTCCAGCAGGTCCGGGTTGGCATAGGTCGCCTGCACCGGGAACTGCGGCAGCAGCACGCCGATGGTGGTGAGCACCGCCGCCGCCGTCCCGCCGAACCAGCGCCGTGCGGCAGCATACCCCATCGCCAGAAACGCCGCGTAGGCCGCGAGGTCCACCGCCGCCAGCACCGGCACGGAAAACCCGAACAAGCGGATCAGCGCCGCCGTCGGCAGCACCAGCGGGTAGCGCAGCGCCCAATGCGTCTGGCCCAGCACCGGCGCGTGCTCCGCCCAATCCATCGCCGCCCAGGCGTAGTAGGCGTCGTCATGCCCCTGGTAGCCGACCCAGCGCCACCACAGCACGGCCGCCGCCAGCCCGGCTAAACCGAGCATGACCGCGGCGTGCGCCCACCGGCCCGGGAAGCGGAACGGCTCCAAAGAACTGGCCTCACAAACATTACGACCACAGAACTAGCATCGGCCGTTGGCGCGGCGCAACTCCCGGGATCGGCGGCCTACGGGCGCGGCGCCGCCGCCCGCTGCAGCCGGTCGTTGATCGCAAGCCCCAGTCCCTCCGTTGGCACCGGCATCGCCGCAATCCCGGAAAGTCCCAGCCGCGCCCCTTCTTCGTCCAGCCAGCGCAGCCCGGCGAACAGGCGGGCCGCCGCCTCCGCCACGTCGCCCGCGGCGCTCAGTTGAAAGGTGCACCCGGCCCCCGCCGGCGCCGGGCCGAACGCCAGCAGCGCCTCCCGCGCGTCCGCCGCAGTGGCCCCGAGCCGCACCGGCAGCCGCGGCGCGTAATGCGACACCAGGAGGCCGGGCGAGCGCAGCGTGCGCGTCGCCTCCGCCACGAGCGGGGTGATGCCGCGCCCGACCGGGCCGACCACCCCCTCGATGTCCGACGCCACCGTGCCGCCGGGCCGCAGCAGGAACGGGCGCCCGGCCGCGAGGTCGATCACCGTGCTTTCCAGCCCCACCGCGCACGGCCCGCTGTCCAGCACCGCCGCGATCCGCCCGTCCAGCCCGGCCAGGACGTGCGCCGCGCTGGTGGGCGACACCTCGCCGGAGCGGTTGGCCGACGGCGCCGCGACCGGCCGGCCCACCGCCCGCAAAAGCGCCAGCGCTGTCCGCCCCGCCGGCACCCGCACCGCCAGAGTGTCCAGCCCCGCCCCGGCCAGCAGCGCCACCGGACACGTCACCCGGCGCGGCAGCACCAGCGTCAGCGGCCCCGGCCAGAACCGCTCGGCGAGCATCCGGGCCAGGGCAGGGGCCTCCACATGGCGGAACGCGGCGTCGGCGTCGGGGTAGTGCGCGATCAGCGGGTTGAAATGCGGCCGGCCCTTCGCGTCGAACACCGCAGCGACCGCCCGCGTGTTTGTCGCGTCGGCACCGAGGCCGTACACCGTCTCCGTCCCAAACGCCACCAGCCCGCCTGAGCGCAGCAGCTCCGCCGCCCGGGCGATCCCGGCGGCGTCATCGTGCAGCCGTTCGGTCCCAGCCCGATCGCTCACGGCCGTCCGGTGCAGACGAAGCCCGGGTTCTCCCAGCCGGGCTTGCCGTAGCGCAACGGCGCCCCATCCATGCCGCAGACCTGGCCGCCCGCCGCTTCCAGCACCGCTTGCGGCGCGGCCGTGTCCCATTCCATCGTGCGGCCGAACCGCGGGTACAGGTCGCCCGCGCCCTCCGCCAGCCGCACGATCTTCAGCGCCGATCCCATGTGGGTGACGCCATGCACCGCCCGGCCTTGCAGGAACCGGTTCAGCCGGGCGTCCGCCGCGTAATGCCGGCTGGCGAGCACGCGCACGCCGTCCACGGGCGGCGTGCGGGCGCGAATCGCGCGCTCCCCGGCCGTGCTGCGCTTCCAAGCCCGCGACGCCGCCGGCGTGGCCCCGACCAATCCGCCGAACAGCTCGCCGAACGCCGGCACGCCGACCGCGCCCAGCACCGCCCGCCCGTCGCGCACCAGGCCGATGTTCACCGTGAACTCGTCCC
>JAABUQ010005416.1_pt1 | contig 20431 bp, 19 predicted proteins | sample 5560001 | NCBI WGS metagenome assembly JAABUQ01 (sample SAMN10711888, study PRJNA513371) | rock metagenome | isolation source: Antarctica rocks | place: Antarctica: Victoria Land, Finger Mt nord | collected 2015-12-18
CAACACTACTCTCAACACTCGTCTCTCACCACGCCTTGAACGTGTGCCCTTCATCAACTGCACAACGCTGCCCTAGACTTATGCTGGTGTGCCGCTACAGGCCACTGGTCGAGATTCGAGGGCGAATCGACAGGCGAAGGGGGAGGTGGTGGCGGGTGCTGGACGGTGTGCTGGGAGATGGAGGTGAGGGCGAATTTGGGGAGGGGGCAGGCGAGCATGGCTTGGGAGATGTCGTGGGAGAGGGTGGTGGAGGTGGCGAGGGAGAGGCGGCGGCGGGAGAAGGGGAGGGAGGATGTCATTTTCGCTGTAGGGGGGGTGGATGGGTTGAGGTTGAGGTGGGTGGGAGGTGGGTGGTGAGGTTTGGAGTGGTGGATGGTGATGAGTAGGGTTTGGAAGGGGGTGAGTCGATGGGTGATGGAATTCGTGCTGCTGAGCCAAAATGGTGGTTGCTCGTAGAGCTGAGGGATAATAAGCTGGCCAGGTGTTTCCGCTTGGTGAGAACGTTAACCTTGACTCAGATGGGGTGATTGAGTAAGGTGCTTACATTATTACAAATCCGAAGGATAATTCGACGGGAGCTGGGGTTTCGGTTGGGGTATATAGCTACCGGAACCCTGGCAAACAACTATGAGACAAAGAGAGAAAAGCGTAGAGGATGCAGGAAACTCAGATGCGGCGTCAGCTGGATCTTTATAAGATACTTTACAGGGAGAAAGAGAGTTGACAACGAGAAGAAAAAGAGAGAGATCCGAAATTGCGGAGAGTGGGCACATTCCCCGGACGGGCGAGACGGATCCTGTTTCCCCTTCCGCGTACACCGCCAGAAGCCATGGAAGGAATCTGACAGGGTGGATTGACAGCTTAGCCGTTGAAAGGAGCAAGGCTATGCTGACGTGGGTGGTGTCGTATGGGCTAAGGCAACCTGGAAGTAGTTCAATGGACAGGGGCTGACTCCCTGATTCTCCAATCTTGGGCATTTGTGCTTCCTTGATGTCGGACTATAAGGTGTATACGCCACCCTAGTGTACTTCCATATCTCTCGTGTTCACCACGAAGTCTTCGTGCTTCGGGATGCGATGAATATTCTCTCTCCACCAGGCTGGTTTATGCTGCACCCCAGACCCGGCAAATCTCGTGGCAGGACGATCTTTGACAGGGGCTTCAGCTCTCTTGGGAAACAAGCTACCCCTAAGCATCGGGAAGCGCTCCGATCAGAGCCCGTGTTCCAGATTTGGTGGCATCGGACCCTGGGTCATTCATCATTGGTCGACGCTTGGAGGAGTAAGGTACCTGCGTTAGCCGCACAACGCATGCTATCATATTTCTGGAGACCACCTTATCGTCGCCACGGAGAGCTGCAATGGAATTCAGACCAAGGCAGGACGTCGTTAGCAGCATTTCCAAGGCCATCGACGTGCCACGACGTAGCCAGCAAAATCGATGCAGTCATCAATCAATATGGACACAGATGCCATCCCTTTTAGAGACGGTCCGGCTTCAGGCGCATATACGGGCATATTAGGTAATTGGCGTGTCATCGCCACTCCACTCTGCCAATTGTAGAGAAAGGGAGTACGTAAATGAAAGTATCCAATTCCTCCTGGTCCGCGGAGATGTTTTATACACCGGTCTCTTGTCGGCTGGTTCCTCGAGGCTATTGAAAAGCTTCTTTGGACGACCTCAACTTTTGTAGGTCAGTAGAATATCAAGGACTTGTATGTCGAAAAATCACAATATGTGAAGTTTATACTCAACAATAATTTTTGTGAGATATCAGCGTAAAATTCATCTTTGATGGGAAATCCTGCCGCTAGTAAGGCACTTTACGCCACCGCCCTGCCCATGTGATCCATTCTGTGCACAAGAAACCACAGATCTGGGAGAATCGTTGTGCATGCCTTCATGAGCCTGTTGAAGACCATTGACGTTCCGCGTGCACCACATGATGCCAAGCCCAGTGATCGGAGTCTTGGGTGGGGGACAATTAGGTCGTATGTTGTCAGAGGCTGCGCATAGACTTAACATCAAGCTCGTCTTTCTTGATGCCGGCAATGCTCCTGCAAAGCAAATCGATGCTCGCTCCAACCATATCAATGGCTCGTTCACTGATCCCGAGGCTGTCCGTCAGCTTGCACAGATCTGTGATCTATTGACTGTGGAAATCGAACATGTGAACACCGACATCTTAGAAGAAATTTCTACGGGGACAGAGACCAGACCGGGTTGGAGAGTCGTTCCTGGGGTCAAGGTCGAGGTACAGCCAAGCTGGCAGACCATTCGAGTTATCCAAGATAAATATCATCAGAAATCGTATCTTGTTCAGCATGGGATCTCTTCTGCCCTTTCGACAGCAATCGAGAACAATCGCCTCACGGATCTAGAGGATGTCGGAAAAGAGCTTGGCTATCCGTTCATGCTGAAATCGAGGACAGATGCTTACGATGGCCGGGGCAATTATCCAGTCAAGTCTGTATCGGACATACAATCAGCGTTGGCTGCGCTCAAGAATCGACCCCTCTACGCTGAGCAGTGGGCGGACTTCAAAGCCGAGTTAGCCGTCATGGTGGTCAAAGTTCACGACGACGCAATAGTCACAGATTGGCAAACAGCGACCATGGCGTTTCCTGTAGTGGAGACTGTTCATCAAGACTCGATATGCAAACTGGTATACGCTCCCGCAAGGAATGTTTCACCTGCAATTATTCAACACGCGCAAGAACTGGCCAGACGCGCTGTTGCGGGTCTATGGGGCAAGGGTGTCTTTGGCGTTGAGCTTTTCTTGCTTTCAAATGGTAAGAGACAATCCGAGGTTTGGTTGAGATAAGATTGCTCATGGGGTAGGGAACCTTATGGTCAATGAGATCGCTCCAAGACCTCATAATTCAGGACACTACACGATCGAGGCTTGTCACATGTCCCAATATGAGGCTCACCTGAAGGCAATCCTCGGACGCCCTATTCCTGCTGAAAGCCTAGGCTTCATCTGTCCTAACATAAACGCTATAATGCTCAACATTCTAGGCGGCGCGCAACCGGACTCGCATCGCAAAGTTCAAGCAAGAGCTGACACCATCATTGGCGCAAGAGTCCATGACTATGGAAAGGGTGACGCAAGGCCTGGACGCAAGATGGGCCACATCACGCTCATGGCAGATTCTATGTCTACAGCCGAAGCTCGTATGGCTCCTTTGATTGACCTGGTCGACAAGATTAGATCAGAACGCATCAGTCCACAGCCCAATCTGGATGCAGACTCTAAACGAGCAGCTCAGAGTAATAAAGCGACATCGGAAGATGCGGCAGATGGGAAAGCTCCAACGGTAGCTGTTACCATGGGTTCGAAATCGGATAGTTCAGTACTTGCGCCCGGTATCGCTCTCTTGAGAGAGTTGGGAATCCCGCACTATGTCACCATCACGTCTGCGCATCGAACGCCCGAACGGATGGTCTCATTCGCCAAAGAAGCCGCAGACAAAGGGACCAAAGTCATCATCGCAGCCGCTGGTGGCGCGGCTCACCTGCCCGGCATGATCGCAGCTTTGACGCATCTACCTGTCTTGGGAGTCCCAGTCAAGGCGAGCGCCCTGGATGGGTTGGACAGTCTGCTCAGTCAAGTGCAGATGCCGGTAAGTCTACGGACATTATTTCATTTTCAGTGCTGACACGAAGAAGAAAGGTTGTCCTGTAGCTACTTTCGGCATTAACAACTCCATCAATGCAGCCCAATATGCGGCGCGGATACTGGCGCTCAACGATGTTAATCTTCGGATGCGGTTGACAAAGCATCTCGCGGATCAGACCCATTCCGTCATCGAGGATGCCAACGAGATGGGCAAGTTAGGCTTCGAAGAATATCTCTCGTCGATGTAGGGGTTCTACGGCGTCCGAGCGTGCAGATCGCACTAGTCAACAGCCGCATCGCGGCGCGCAATAGTATGGGGAAGCTCTGGATACCGTAAGCCACTTGTTGCAGGTCGTCCTAGCTGCATCATTAAGCATTGCTCCTTGTGGCTGTCACAGCTCTTTGAAAGGCCTGTCAGAGCTCCTGCCCTTCCCTCGTCGACCATCAGAATCAACATTCAGACAGCGCTAAACTATACGAAATCTGAAGGCTCTTGCTTCGCATTGGCTCATACACCGAGTATCATTTGATTATACGGAAGAAGTACGCGAAGATCGAGGGCCAGGTCTAGAGAACGTTGGCTAGGAGGTTGTCGGCTGTCGCGTGGCTGGAAACCTTGGATTGAAGCTCTCAGATTTCCATGCCGGATATGAAACCATGTTACAGAAATTTCTTCTTGGCTCTCTGTGGCTCGTATGCAGCCGCCATACTCAGACAGGTTCGGAACTGTACCATATGGGCAGTCTAGGCTTTGACCAAGAGCGTGGGTGAGAGACATGGGGACAAGGGGTCAGACAGGGGAGGGAAAAATTGGTGTTTCTTGCGATTGCAGAATATAAAAGTTACCATTCTTGCCACCTGCACCGACAAACTATCCTCAATCCTTGATCTAACAGTGTTTTGAATTGTTGGAGGCAGTAGTCGGTCCTTTGACTATGGTGGATGATTGCGCGTGCCTGGTGTAACTGAAGTAAGGGGCAACGGTCACTAAGCCGAGGCTGCCCAGCTAATGAAGTTAGCGGACGTTATCGGGGGTAAATCGTTATCTGCAGCCCAAGACTCGGCCCACTATCGCCGCCATGGTACCTGATCTGCACCCAGAGTCCCGCGATTATGGGGACGTCGAGCGGGAACAGCAGCGTCTACGTCTTTTCGATCTGGTCAACGACATCAATTGCGCCCCGACCTTCGAGTCACCTCACTCCACTACAGAGGTCTTGAACGGTCATAGTCCCCCGGAGAGCATTGAGAACAAATTATCCCAGAAAGAGAGTCTCTTCTGGCCTCATCTCAAGGCTATTCCGCTTGCATCCTATTACAAGATTCATCGCGTGCCCTCCTACCCCACGATGGAGGGACAGCAGAACGGCGTTCACGACATACCCCGAAGTGACACGCCAGGCTCAACAGAGGCTCCAAATGGCCTCCACAATAAGCTTCTGGAGCAGGTCATTCGTACACCAGGTCGCCAGCCGTCGCCGCAACCTACACACCTGAGTGTTCTAGGGTCGTCACAACACAATGTACTTCATGAGGAGGGATCAGGATATGTGGCTCCCAAATTTGAGGGCAAGGAGACGCAGATGGATCAGGGTCAGTCGCAAAGCTTCGGAGAATTCATACGAGCATTGAGCTAATCCAATTGGCAGTCATGGACCAGCTCGAAGAAAGAGGTTTCATCCCTCCAGAATTCGTCGAATCGGAAACCAATTGGTTCTACAATGAGCTTGGCATCGACGACATGTACTTCCAGACCGAGACAGTGCCCGCCATCGTCAATTCTATACTTTCGCTATATGCCGGTAAAGTCGCCGCTTACGCACGCGATGATGGTCGTTTGGAAATTCGCCTTGATAAGGAGGCTGTCGATCATGCCGTTTATATCGATACAAGCAAGCCTGGTGTCAGTGCGATCGGCGGGCCACGGTACGAGCAGCGCATAGACGAAAAGTACATCAATGGCTCCACGGGCAGCAACAGCTACCGTGTGGAAAGCTTCCGCTCAGCAAGCCACTTGCCAGGCGAGAAGGAACAACAGCTGCGGTGCTATTTCGTCTACAAGTGCCATTTCGCAAATCCAAATCCTGGACCCGACGAGACGAACCTAGATGTCATTGGCGAAAAGCGATTTTTGCAAAAAGCCACTCAGAATACCAAAGATATATATCAACAGGTGATGAACCACGCCATTTCACGCACGGGGCCGGTTATCGAGATGTTCGAGATCCAGGGCAGTCGTGAGAAGAGACTCGTGATCGCCTACAAGCAAGGCTCGGCAATGGGCATATTCAGTGCGCTGTCTGATCTGTACCATTACTACGGTGTTACTAGCTCCAGGAAATATGTCGAGCAATTCTCGAACGGCGTCACGGTCATGTCAATCTATCTTCGTCCACTTCCCCCTTCCGCTGAAGCCATGAAGCATCCGCCCATCGAGGCCTCGATTCATCAGATCATGAAGGAGGTTTCTTTGCTTTACTGCATACCACAAAACAAGTTCCAGTCGCATTTCGCCAGTGGAAATCTTAGCTTGCAAGAGACGATATATGCGCACTGTGTTTGGGTCTTCGTTGGTCACTTCCTGAACCGTCTGGGATCCGAATATGCGTCACTGGCCTCGTTGCTCGACCCTAATAATAGCGTTCATGCGGAGATGTTGTCCAAGATCAAACGACGTCTTAGGACAGAAACGTTCACGTCAGACTACATTCTTGAGATCGTCAACAAGTACCCCCAGCTCATCCGTTCCTTATACCTGGCATTCGCGAATACCCACTATGTCCAGACCAGAGGCGAGCAGGATGACTTCATTCCAACCCTCAGCTATTTGCGGCTCAAGGTGGACACTGTCCTCAACGATGCCGAGCTCAAGTCTCTCATCTCCAAGACCGTTGCGAATGAACACGATGAGATGGTCATGACAGCATTCCGAATATTCAATGCCGGAGTCTTGAAGACTAACTTCTATACCCCTACCAAAGTCGCCTTGAGTTTCCGCCTGAACCCGAATTTTCTTCCTGAGGTTGAGTATCCACAACCCCTGTACGGTATGTTCCTTGTCATAAGCTCGGAGTTTCGTGGTTTCCATCTACGGTTTCGGGACATTGCGCGGGGAGGTATACGGATCGTCAAATCGCGAAACAAAGAGGCATATTCCATCAATGCTCGCTCGCTATTTGACGAGAATTACAATCTCGCAAACACGCAGCAGCGCAAGAACAAAGACATACCAGAAGGCGGGTCGAAAGGTGTCATTCTCCTTGACGTTCACCATCAGGACAAGGTCAAAGTGGCCTTTGAGAAATATATTGACAGTATCATGGATCTTCTATTGCCCCCAACAAGCCCTGGCATCAAAGATCCGATAGTGGATTTGTACGGCCAGGAAGAAATACTGTTCATGGGGCCGGACGAGAATACTGCTGATTTGGTCAATTGGGCAACAGAGCATGCCAGAAAGCGAGGTGCTCCCTGGTGGAAATCTTTCTTCACTGGGAAGAACCCCAGACTTGGTGGTATCCCTCATGATACCTATGGCATGACAACGCTCTCAGTCAGGGAATACGTCCTGGGCATTTACAGAAAGCTCAATCTCAAGCCGGAGACGGTCCGCAAGCTGCAGACCGGAGGCCCTGACGGGGACCTTGGATCGAACGAGATACTCCTTGGCAATGAGAAATACACGGCCATCGTGGATGGTGCGGGCGTACTCGTTGATTCAAACGGACTGGATCATACCGAGCTTCTCCGGCTTGCCAAGAAGCGAGCGATGATTTCCGAATATGATACCTCGAAATTATCTCCCAACGGCTACCGTGTCTTAATCGACGAAACAGACATCACCTTGCCGAGTGGCGAGGTTGTCAGTAACGGTATGATCTTCCGTAACACATTCCATCTGCGAGGTGAGAAACAATTCGACGTATTTGTACCTTGCGGCGGTCGTCCGGAATCGATCGACCTCAGCACCGTCCACAAGCTCATCGTTGACGGCAAGAGCACCATACCCTACATTGTCGAGGGCGCAAACCTATTCATAACTCAAGACGCCAAACTCCGACTGGAGAAGGCTGGCTGTATCGTGTACAAGGACGCTTCAGCCAACAAAGGTGGTGTCACGTCGTCCTCACTCGAGGTCCTGGCGTCTTTGTCGTTTGACGAGCAAGGCTTCATTGACAACATGTGTATTAAGGAGGACGGGACTGCGCCACCATTCTACGATGCGTACGTGAAGGAAGTTCAAGCTACCATCAAAAGGAACGCAGCGCTGGAATTCGAAGCCATCTGGAGGGAGCATCAACAGACTGGCATCGCGAGAAGCACACTGAGCGACACGCTGAGCATTGCAATTACCAAGCTGGATGAAGAATTGCAAAAGACGGATCTTTGGAAGAATACTGAACTACGAAAGTCAGTCTTAGAAGATGCATTGCCCAAATTATTACTGGACAAACTCGGCATGGACACGATAATTGACCGCGTTAGTCGTCCTCCCCCATATTTTCCAACGATAGCCGCTTACAGAATAATCAGGTACCTGATAATTACCTTCGGGCAATATTTGGAAGCTATCTGGCAAGTCGTTTTGTCTACGATCATGGCAGTAACCCGAGCCAATTCGCCTTCTTTGATTTGTAAGTGGACACTCTACCTCCAGATGGTTTCGATTAACACCCCGATAGCATGTCGAAAAGGATGGCACGTCTGAGTCATCACCAAATGTCGCCGCCCTCGTACGAGTCGAGTCTGAGCGCATAGCAGCTTCATGTACAGTATTGTATGCTTCTTGCATTAGGGGGCAACTTTGCTAGCATAATAGACGATAGCAATTAGACAGCCTTAGCGATTCAAAGGGGAGTGGAATGTAAGAGTAGCCGCTTGAGGGGAATTTCGGAACTCAGGGACTTCTTTCTCTGACACCTGAGCACATGCTACCTTGACCACAACAAAACCACTCTCAACTTCATGAATACCTGCCACAACCCTCTCGATTACCCAGACAAGCCCATACACCTGTGAAATAGCTGATTTAGACTTCTCAGTAAAGGTTTAAGACGTAAGTAAGCAGCGGACGCAGTGCTATTCTATTGCCTTTGCGACAGAAGCGCGTTGTTTTGATTTCTGGCACCCACACAACCCCAAGTAAATCCCACTTTTCTCGTCCACTCAACCCCACAATCTTTTTCCATTGCGCCCTCTTTCTAGCAGTGTTCTGTACTTCGTGAGAGCGTATCTCCTCTCTATAACCTGTATTCCCCGCTTTCCTTGCCGCGTTGGTCTTGCTATCAGCGTTCCCCAGAGTCTCCGCACTCTAACTAATCCCCACTCCAGCTTCTATACGCCATCATCATGGTCGAAACACGCAAAGCCACCGGCCACTCCGCGCCGCGCAAAGCCGATCCTCTCATGGAAGCTGGCCCCGCATCCACAAAACGCGCCACCAAGCCCACAAAGTCTACCAGCACCACCAAGCGCGGTCGCCCCGCCGGGTCCAAGGTCACCAAGGCGGCTACGGACGCAAAGAACAAAACCAAAGCAGCCGCCGGCAAGGTCAAGAAGGAGGCCGTGAAAGCGGAAAAGAAGGTCGAGAAGAAAGCCACCGAGACGAAAGCCAATACCGGCAAGCCTAGGGCCAAGAAGGCAGAGGGCAAGAAGGAGAAGGTTGTTAGTGGGAGGGTTGAGAAGAAGCCGGCGGCGAAGAAGGCGAAGACGCAGAACAAGCGCGAGCCTGGGGTTATGGATAAGATTGAGGGGGCGGTGGAGAAGGTTGCGGGGACTATTCAGGGCAAGCCGGGCAAGAAGGTATGTCTATAGACCGCTCTCCAAGGCGTGAATTGTCTGGGCAAGCTTTGGTCTTCTAAGTGGGAATTGCTACCTTGGTTGCTTGATGCTGACAGATATGTGAATAGGTTGCCGGCACACGAAAGATGCGTGGAACGGACGGAAAGGGCGCCAAGCGAGGAGGAAAAGCCTCGTAGAAGGCAGTCCGCGCTGCTCGGACATCTCTCTCCATCGTTTCCAATAGGCCATGGGCGAGGCGTTGGGGGCGTCGGCCTAGGGAACAGAGACTTCTCGGTCAGGGCTCTTCTACGGGGTTATATGCTCCTGCGGAGCAAAAGACTTGTTTTTGCTATGTCCTTGACGGGTTTTGTATACTTATACGCGGTCTACTAGGGATGGAACGGGTGCAACTAATGCTCGGTGGGGGAACGGACGTCGGTTCTGGCCTACAAAGGTCGATACCCCCTTTGAGTCATGTTGATAGGCAAATTATGATGCTTTTCCTTCACCTTGGCTGTTAGAACGTCGTCGTGATGAATCCACTAGCAATGAGACTTTGGATATTATACCGGCTAGAATTCTTGTTTTTTAGACCCCCCGCGAGCACTAGGTTCAGGGGTCAAGGAAGAGGGAGCGGAGCTTCATATATACAGAAACGTCTCAATATGTATCGCCCTTAGAGCAGTACTTAGCCTCTCTACAGAGGAATCACCCTCGAGATTAGTCGCCGATCCCAACCCTCAACTAGCTCTTGTTTCTCCCGTTATCGGATTGGAAAGCGTTATCAAAGTGCCATCTTCACTGACGTCTTCCGTCCATCAAATTATACGCATATCTCGGTTTTGATACGATGAGATTCTGTGTTGACAGTATTTCCACGAGCTATTTGGAGTCTTCTATAGAAGTCTTCTCGTGTGGTATCGAGCTGAAGAGGGCGAATTCTCAGTGTATGGTCGGCGATTCCTCGTATTATCGTAGGCAACGTAGACGAACGTAGTGTAAAGGTGTCGAATGAGATTCTCGAGTCGTATTAGTATCCCCTGCGCCGGCACGAAGTGGTGCACTCGCTCCTTGAAAGAATAGAATGCAAAGACGCAAAGTTGATGGACTGAATCACCAATGAAGACCCATAGCTGAAGAGGCAAACCGTCAGAGCGTTCCACTCACTTAATCAAAATACCTAAGAGCGACGAAGAACCCCAGAAAAGGGCACTGTACCGGCGCATGGATCAAGGATAGTGTACGGAGGCATCGTTCTTCGGCGATCGTTGACTTCGTGTAAAACACTTGAGTCGATGACATCTCGTAAGGATACTTGATTCTGTTAAAAACAGGTTGGTAGCCGACACCATGTACAGGTGATCCTCTTCGTCGGCCGACTTGGGATATCATACAGCGGACTAGCTCCAGCTTATGGCTGCAACCATTAGATAAAGTTTCACATACTCCAAGTTTATGCACGATACAAGGGGTTACCTTTGACTTCAAGAATCTCAAGTTAACGTTCTTAATTAACAAATTTGGGTTGATATAAGATCGAAGAGGCCTGCATTTTCCTGAGATCGTACTGTATGCACGAGCAAAAATAGTGGAATTATAAGTGTCTAGGGTTACTAAAGTCACGAGACGCTGCAACGCGATAAAGCGCAACAGCCCTAATCTAGTCGAGGTGAAAGTGCTTTGAATAGAGTAAGAATCTTGGATATACATCGACAGACTTGATCTTTCGGCTCTGCAATTTCCATCGGACAGGATGGCATCTACGAAGTCATGCAAGGCTCGAGCTCTCGCTGACGCCGTTCAGCAACCCACTCCGCCAAGACAAGATGAATTTTCTGACAGCTATAATGGCCTTGAGAGCGATGATATCATGGAGAAGGACGAGACCGAGCTTGAACTCGAGAAGCTTGTATTTGGGGACGAAGCAGGCTTTCAAGAGGGATTGAGCGCCTACCGTTCAACTCAAGCTGCACCGAGTCCCGTGAGTGACGATGAGGTTTTGCAGGACGGTGGGGAGGTTCTTGCAGGAATCGATGATGCAGATGTAAGTCTTAATAGTTCCTTTTGCGCAGGCGAATCTGCTGCTGACCTGATCTCAGCTGTATTTCCTTGACACTGAACCATCTCAAGCAAAGTCTCAAGATCTCATAGTTCCGGAGTCTCCTGATACTGACGGCGATCTACATCCTAACGGTAGCGCACCGGCGTGGGTCGACAGTGATGACGAGCGCATCATCGTCTCACTAGCGTCAAACCCTCGACTTCGCAAGCTACGACTCACAGAGGCGGAAGACCTGGTCAATGGCAGGGAGTATACCAAGCGGTTACGGCAGCAATTTGAACGACTGTATCCTGTTCCAGAGTGGGCAAATCCTCCTCCGAGACGGAAATCGAAGAAGCCGAGGATAGTCTCCAATGATTCAATGGAATCAGACACAGAGGGTTTTACAAGTGACATGTCCGTTGACAACGAAGAGCTCTCAGCTCCCCCTCTCGCTAAGCTCCTTCAAAACGCCGGCTCCTTCCTACAAAACCCCTCGACTAGCTCTACTTCCCGTAGAAAGCTCCGCCCCGAAGTGATCGATGTTCAGCGAAGTAAAGACGTCGGAGGCGCACAACCGGCAAGCACAACTATCGGTTCCAATTCTCGATTCTCGACTAACGAGCTTTCAGTCCGCTATAACATCCCTTACCTTCCACCCCTCCCACCCACTCCTCCTATCCTCCGGCCCCGCCTCGACGCTCTATCTCCACCACATCTCCCCGCACCCACCTCACCCCAACCCTCTCCTCACATCTCTCCACATCCGCCACACCCCCATCTCAATCTCGACCTTCACCCCCACCTCCGGCTCCAAGATCTACTTCTCCGGCCGCCGCCGCTACTTCCACACCTGGGACCTCTCCTCTGGCAAAATCCAAAAAATCTCCCGCATCCTCGGCGCCCCAGACCAACAGCGAAGCATGGAGCGCTTCAAGCTCAGTCCCTGCGGCAGATGGATAGGCCTTGTCGGCTCCGGACGCAAAGGCGGAGGCGTGATCAACATCCTCAACACCACCACAAGCCAATGGATCGCCGAGGCCCGAGTCGAGGGCAAAGGCGGCGTCGCGGATTTCGCCTGGTGGGGCGACGGCGAGGGCATGACTGTCCTCGGCAAAGGAGGCGAAGCCATCGAATGGTCCGGGCGTGAGAAGCGCGTCATCGCGCGCTGGATCGACGAAGGCGCCGTGGGCACGACCGTCGTTGCTCTCGGCGGGCACTCCTCATCATCCGGCCCTGCAAATCTGGGCGGCGATCGCTGGATCGCAGTCGGCAGCTCCAGCGGGATCGTGAACGTCTATGACCGCCGGGCGTGGGAGAAGGAAGTCCCCGCCAGACCGAAGCCCGTGAGGGCGTTTGATCAGCTGGTGACGCCGACAAGCCATTTGGAGTTCTCGGGGGATGGGCAGGTGCTGTGTATGGCGAGTCGGTGGAAGAGGGATGCGTTAAGGCTGGTGCATTTGCCGAGCTGTACGGTGTATCGGAATTGGCCGACGGGTGGGACGCCGTTGGGGAGGGTGAGTGCTGTGGCGTGGAGTCCGAGTGGGGAGTGGTTGGCGGTGGGGAATGAGCAGGGGAAGATACGGCTTTGGGAGGTTAGAGGCTGAGGATAGATGGGAATGATAGAGGAAGGCTGTGTGCTGCCCAGACATTGTGCGCCTGCTATTACCATGACGGAAAGGACGCGGACTGCAAATGTTGAATTATGGTCTATGATCAGCCGCCCACGCAGCATCTACTTATATATATCTATGGAGAAGTCGTCGTATCCACATATCGACATATCCACAAGCCGTCAAATCGTCAAAGAACGTAGCCAGATCAGACCGTCCTCCCCTCTACCTCATCCCCTCCGTATTTCTTATCCCCGCTAGGTTCCCCTCCGTATTTCTTATCCCCGCTAGGTTCCCCTCCCTCACCCGCTTCATCGTCAACGCCGCAATCAGCGCCGCCCCAACCCCCGAGCCATCCTCCGCCGGCAGGATAACAACCTTATCCTTCGTCCCCTTCGGCCAATCCATCATCTCCCTCAGCGCCTGCGCGCCCCTCGCTTTGAAATGCGGGTACTTGTTGAAGACGCTCCCGTCCGCGCCCACATGGCAGGACTCGATATTCTTCTTCTTGCAGATCGCCGCAACGCCGCACGCCGACAGCCTCGCCGCGCGCGTGCCGATGAGTTCGGCCAGCCGACGACAGAGTTCCAGCTCCGGTTTCGTGACGGAGAGGCCGAGGGTGCGGAGCATCAGGTCGGCGGTCTCGGAGAGGTTCTCGAAGGGGTCTTCCTCGATGCTGGAGAGGAAGGAGGCGTCCATAGAATAGGCTTTGCGGAGCTTGGCGATGTCTTGGTGCTCGAAGATGTGGATGTTTTTGTTGTCGTGCAGGTCGACGAGGACGAGGCGGAAGAGCTCGCCGAGGTAGAGGCCGGCGATCATCTTCTCGAAGGCTTGCTGCCCGGGGCGGGGGGACTCTTCGTCGATGATGAGGTCGTAGGGTGTGCGGGGCAGGACGGCGTGCTCGTTGTCGAAGGCGCCGTATTCGCAATTGATGGCGATGGGCATGTGGGGGTCGAGGTTCAGGTGCGCGATCTTGCCGACCGAGCCACAGTTCTCCATGTAGGCGGCGTTGCAGCCGGTGCCGAAGATGCAGCCGATTTGCATGGTGCCGTCGGTGTAGTGGGAGGCGATGAGGGTGCCGGTCGTGTCGTTGATCAGGGCGCTGAGTTTGATGGGGAGCTTGCGCTTCTTCAGGGCGGCATCGAAGAGCGAGGCGACGTCTTTGCCTTCAACGCCGGAGATGTCGAAGCCTTTGGTCCAACGTTGGAGGATACCGTGGTCGATGTAGTCCTGCGTGGCGGGGTAGGAGAAGGTGAAGCCTAACGGGATCTTCTCCTCTTGGTTCTCTAGTTCGTCGACTTCGTGATGATACTCGATGAATTGTTGTATGCAGTCCGCGATGTATTCCCATAGCTCTTCCGAGTTTCCCGTTTTAAGCTCTTCTGGCATTTTATATTTGGATTGAATGATTTCGAATTCTCCTTTTTCTTCGGGTAATATGATTTCGCAGACGCGGAGATTGGTTCCTCCCATATCCAAAGCGAGGAAAGTCCCTTCTTCGTGGCCATCTGGATAACCCATAACCCACGTTGGATTCATCGGCTATCCTATCGCATCAGTAGGCGGACTGGCGCTAGGTCGTGCTTGACTACTGACAATGCTGCCGCCTTCTTTGCTAAGTCCTGATCGAGTATTAGGGCTCTATCTCAATGGGCTATGCGCTTCTCCTGACTTGCCCTTTTCTAATTCTTTGACGAAGTGATCTCTGATCTCTTTCAGCTTTGCTGTATCCACTGTGAACAGCCTTTCCAGCTCTTTGATCTGATCGAGGAGGTCCTTTGGCACATCGGCCATTGACCCTGTGTCATCACGTCAGCATCTCTTCTGAATAGCGCTTAGAGGGAACATACCCCTGCGAGAGGGCTGCCTCCTGGGACCGAAGGCTGGCATCTCGAGTGCTTGCTGGTCGGAGATGCGGTTGCGCTTCGTGCCGTGGTGAACCGGGCTGTAACAGGAGGTGTAGACTTCCGATGTGGCAAATGACGATCTTCTAGAACGCGCAATGGGAAGCAGAATATATGCGAAGAGAGGCGGATTTTCTGATCGATTCCGAGCCCGGAATCAGTGCTAGCTTTTGTGTGAAAGATGCCGAAGCCTGCGGATTGAGGCAATCGTTATATAAATCGAATTGTCAATTCACCACTATGAGTGAGCTGGATTTGACTTGGGGGTTAAGATAGGCTTTCGAGTGCGCACTCCAATGTCAATTGGGCAAAAGCGAAGGGAGTGTCTGCTGGATTACTTTCAGCTCTGAAGAGCCAGCTCAATTGTGAGAAGTGTTGAAGCTGTTGAATGGCCCCGCGGCCCGCATCGGCCGGACTCGTACCGTAAGCCCCACCAAGATAAGATCTGAGCTAGCCCGGAGATAAGTTCCCCCTGTTCGAGACCCGTAGATGTTTTAATACAATTGGCGATAACATGACACACGTACCTTTGCTAGCCATTGAGAAGATCGAACCCTCCTAAATTATGAAAACGTGGAGTGTGGCGACTCCGTGGTGCTAGAAATAGGTGTGTTTGACCCTTTGTATTAAACCGTGTAGTCGTTGATGGAGGAAGTCGCAGACTTGCATTCGGCTATCGGTAGGACTGGAGGTGATTGGGCGACGCTGCCGCCGCACGATCAAGAAAGCGTCATGGCAGGGGAGTCGCGTTCGGGATTCAGACGCTAATTGCAGATCTCTAATTACAGAATCGCTTCACCCTTTCCTTCAATCGCTAAGCACAAAGAGCCTTCAAACATCACGATTGCCCATTGTTTGTGAGTGAATGCCTCATTGTTCACTCACAACAACTCACACGCCTCATAACTCCTACGGGTCGGGCACTTTACCTCTCTTCCTCACACCAGCATGTGGATCTGCTTTGGACCTACTTGACGTTCGTTCTTCTTGTATCAAAATCACTTCTTAATTCAAACGGCTCTGGCAGTCGTTGGCCACTATCTTCGTTATTTTAATATTTTACTCAACACAGTCTCTGGCAAGCATACCAAATCCAAGGCACAGTATTTAAGTGCTTCAATATCATGTCCAGTACCACAGCAGCATCAGCTAGTCCTTCAGGCAAAGGCTTCCTCCCCGGCATCGACAGCGGCTCTGGCAAGGCTCAAGGGGCCCAGGGTATATCTTTGCCAACTTTCTTCGCTTCTTTGGTCGGTGGTCTTGCCGTCTTTGGGATAGAACTATTTCTCTTCCTGTTAATTAAAAGCAAATTCTCGCGAATATAGTAAGTTCTACCCTAGAATCGCCTACGGCGAGCTTATTATTGATTTACTTGATAGCTCGCCCCGTACATACCTCGTACCAAACAGAGAGCGGACAACAGCGCCTCCGAAAGGCCTGTGGCAATGGGTCCTTCCTATATTCCATACCTCGAACTCGGAATTCATACAGAAGTGTGGTCTGGACGCCTATTTCTTCCTTCGGTACCTGCGAACTCTTCTCAAGATCTTCCTCCCACTTGCATTCGTCATTCTACCAATCCTGCTTCCTATGAACGCGGTGCACGGCCGCGGGCCTCATTTCGCCACAGGCGTATTTGATAGGCCGGATTGGACCAACGTCAATGGGATGGATAAACTTGGGTGGGGAAACGTTCACCCGTGGAGGAACAACCGTTATTGGGCCCATCTGATTCTGGCTGTCCTCGTCGTGGTGTACACTTGCTTCGTTTTCTTTGATGAGTTGAGGGGTTACATCCGGCTTCGTCAGGCATATCTTACATCGCCGCAACACCGGCTCCGTGCATCGGCAACGACTGTCCTAGTCAGCGCTATACCAAGGAAATGGTGCACATTTGAAGCCCTTAACGGACTTTACGATGTCTTCCCAGGTGGTATTCGCAACATATGGATAAATCGCAATTTCGACGAGCTGAATGATAAGGTAAAGCAACGTGATAGTCTCGCCCGGACACTGGAGTCAGCCCAGACGGCTCTGATCAAAAGTGCAAAGAAAGCTCACCTAAAACGGTTGGAGAAAGAAGCCAGAAAATCGGGCAAGAAATCACCGGACGCTAAGCTGTCGGAACAGGAGATCCTAGCAGACAATAACGGAAAAATTATGGCGGATACAGGAGGTATCAGTTCAGGCGATCCGCATCAAGTACGACATACCATTGACGAAGCCCTCGATAATCCTTCTAACGAGCCCTCGAAAGAATCTTCTCCGATTGGCGGCAAAAAGAAACCACTTGTTCCGATTCCCACGTTTAGTGAAGGTCTTGAAGCTGTCGGCCATGGTCTCGGCACTATTGGTCAAACAGTCTTCGGAGGTCTCAAAAAGGTCGGAAGGGGTGTCGATGATAGACTCGAGACGACGGGAGGCTTTTATCCAGAGACGGAAGCAGACCAACAAGGTGTATCGGTATCTAGTGTCCCTCATCAAAAACAATACAACGAAGCTACGAATGCTACTGGCAACGTTGAAGACGACTACCGCCATACACCAAGCCAGGAAAGCCGGCGGCCCGTATCGCGCGAAGGATCAGACGAAACCCGTGTTCCTGACGATATATCAAGGGGTAAGTAAAGTCTCACTGGCTGATGTGGTCCTCTTCCTTCGTTCAACTTTTCTAATGTACCTGTTTAGGCTACGACGGACATCGTGATGATGAGCGAGCAATCGAAGCCGGCATGGAGCTTCACCGCAATCCTGAACAGCTCGGTAGAGTCAAATCATCTCGAAAATCCAAGGTAAAGTTCTGGAAACCGAGTCAAAATGTTCCCTTCGGCATCCCCAGCCCAAAACCTCACGGCTATGAAGACGATGAATTTCCCCTTAGTGGGGATACCATACCCAAGAAATCAAATCTCCCTCTCACGGATCGCAAAGAGAAAAAAGAAGAGGAATATCCACCAGCTTATACTGAGGACTATGAGCCAGACGAGGGTGAGCCTGTATGGAAGAAGTATCTTGCAGAGAAGGATCGTGAGACTATGAGGCTTCCCATATTTGGTTGGCAGTGGATGCCTTCATTACCATTGATCGGGAAGAAGGTTGACGCCATCAATCATTGCCGCAAGGAGGTCGCTCGTTTGAATCTTGAGATCGAGCAGGATCAACAGGAACCGGAAAAGTTTCCACTCATGAATTCTGCTTTCATTCAATTTAATCACCAAGTCGCGGCGCATATGGCTTGTCAGGCTGTCAGCCACCATACGCCAAATCAGATGGCGCCTAGGGTGGTTGAAATCTCTCCCAACGATGTCATCTGGGACAACATGTCCATCAAATGGTGGGAATCTTACCTTCGGACTGGAGGCGTCATCGTTGCTGTCTCTGGCCTCATTATCTTGTGGGGTATTCCCGTCAGTTTCACAGGCCTGTTATCGCAGATCAACAACCTGGCGCAACAGTACCACTGGCTAGCATGGTTGACCCGTGCACCAAAAACTGTGATCTCAATACTCCAAGGTATCCTGCCTCAGGTACTACTGGCAGCGCTGCTGTCCCTTCTTCCCTTCATCTTGCGGTTCCTCGCTAAGAGCCAAGGCGGGTATACCGGCATGACCGTCGAATTAACCGTCCAGGTATATTACTTCGCATTCCTCTTCATTCAGCTGTTCCTGGTTGTCTCCATTTCCTCCGGCATTGGTGGTATCCTAACACAGCTCTACACCACCCCTAGTGCCTTACCGCAACTACTAGCCACAAACCTTCCTCAGGCGAGCAATTATTTCTTCTCCTACCTCCTACTCCAAGCCCTGTCTGTCAGTGCAGGAGCTTTGGTTCAGGTCCTGGGCCTGATCAAGTGGTTCATTCTTGCACCTCTGCTTGATAACACTGCTCGACAGAAATGGACAAGACAGACGAAGCTACCGGACGTGCAATGGGGGACCTTCTTCCCCGTTTACACCAACTTAGCTGTCATCGGTAAGCGAATGATACCGCTTTATGATTGTATGGTTTACTAACAAGCATCAGGTATCATCTACTCTGTCATAAGTCCTTTGATCATGGTATTTAACATTATCACCTTCAGTCTCTTCTGGCTGGTCTACAGATACAATACCCTTTACGTAACGAAATTCCGCTTCGACACCGGTGGTCTACTGTACCCAACGGCAATCAATCAGCTTTTCACGGGGCTATACTTCATGGAGATCTGCTTGATTGGCCTATTCCTCCTCGTACGCGATGCAAACGATCAGGGAATTGCATATGGCACTCCTTGCAAGGGCCAAGCTATCGTCATGGCTATCGTTTTCGTGTTCACCGTCCTTTATCAGTGGCTCCTAAATCGGGCATTTAGTCCGCTGTTCCGATACTTGCCGATCACCTTGGAGGATGAAGCTGTTATTCGCGATGAAGAATTTGCGAGAGCGCAGGAGAGCCAGTGGCGCCTCGACGAGAACGAACAGCCGGGTGAAGATATTAATGATGTTTTAGAAGACCGAGAGCGCCGCTCACGAGAGGAAGACGCACGGGCGGAAGAGATTGAGATGAAGGAAATCGAAGCTCGCATACAAAGGGGCAGGCTGAACCCAAAAGAGAGAGGCATCGGCAAGATCGTTCCTGACGCCATTGGCAATCTGATCCCGTCGAAAGGAACCTGGGCAGACCGCTCCCGGAAAGAGAAGACGCATGGTACCCCGAAACACGACAGTTATGATATTACGAAACTCCACCGCAACCGTCAACGTAAAGCGACGGACGTTGAAGCTCAAAAGAGTGGGAGTGATCGTATTGGCGAGGCGCTGTTCGCCGGGGTCAATGATGAGATCGAGGATTTGACCCCCGATGAACGCGACCAGCTCGTGCGACACGCATTCCAGCATCAAGCTCTAAGAGCGAGGAGACCCGTGATATGGATACCGAGAGATGAGCTCGGAATCAGTGATGATGAGATTCTGCGCACGCAGAAGCTCAGCAAGCATATCTGGATCAGCAATGAGTACACGGGCTTGGATGCCAAGGGCCGTGTGGTGTACAGGCGAAGTCCACCAGACTTCTCGGAGGTGGATCTGATTGAGTTGTAGGCGCAAGGTCTTGTCGTGGTTTGAGCGAGCATTGCAGGAGCGTGGCGGCGACTTCTTCTTGGGTACTGAAGCGCCTTTAGCGAGTTTGTTGAGAGATATCCACTTGCTTTTGGTTGTTCAAACTCATCACAGCTTGGTGTCCCTTAATCCTAGAACCTAATACAACGATCTCTTTACTCGAACGGGGTGAAAACATGACAAGCTGGCATCGGGACCATCAGAAGCGCATGTCAACCAAGGTTTCAGGAAGGCAAATCCACCCGCAACCCGACCCTTCTTTCATCAATGCATCAGTGCCCATCCCCGCCACCGCTCTCCTTCTCCGCTTCCTGCAGAGCCTCTCCCCCCCCCCCCCCCCCCCCCCCCCCCCCACACCCCCCCCGCACCAAAGA
>JAABUQ010005417.1_pt1 | contig 20431 bp, 14 predicted proteins | sample 5560001 | NCBI WGS metagenome assembly JAABUQ01 (sample SAMN10711888, study PRJNA513371) | rock metagenome | isolation source: Antarctica rocks | place: Antarctica: Victoria Land, Finger Mt nord | collected 2015-12-18
ACGCCGCCGACTACGGTGCGCTCTCGTCCGCTTCGCAGGTCGGTCGCCAAGTGTATCTGGACGCCTCGCCCGGCTTGGCGGCGGGCTATTACACGCTGCTCCCCGCGCACTACGCGCTGTTGCCCGGCGGGCTGCGCGTAGTCGAGCAACCCGAATACGGCACCCCAGTGCCGGGCCGTTCAACGCAACTGCGCGATGGCACCACCGTGGTGGATGGCTATTACGCCACCGCCAACACCGGGCTGCACGATAGCGCGCTGCGCACCTTTACGGTGCAGACACAGGCAACTTTCAAGAATGCCTCGCTGATCGCCACCACTTCGGCGGACACGGTGTTCCCGGCGCGCGCGGCACGCAACGGATTGACCTCGCCGCGTATCCCGTTGGACGCCGGACGACTGATAATCGACGCGATCACCGGCATCACCGCCGATGCAACCTTTCAGACCGCGGCAGCCAGTGGCGGCCGCGCATCGGCGACCGATATCGCGGGAAACAATTTCCTGATCGTCGGCACCGCGCCGACCACGGCACCCGTGCCGGGCACGATCGTAGTCACCACGGGCACGCTCGCCGCGCTCAACAGCGCGAGCCTGCTGATCGGCGGCACGCGCACCGACAACGCCGATGGCACCACCAGCCTCGTCGTCAGCACCAACTCGATCACGATCGCTAACGACAGCACCACCCCACTCACCGCGCCCGAACTGCTGTTCGCGGTCGCGGGAGCCGGATCGTCGATCACGCTTTCCGATGGATCGTCGGTGGCGGCGAGCGGCGCGATCGGCGACATGCGCACCGGCAACTACCTGCTCGACGGCGCATCGGGCGCAGGCGCGCTGTTGCGCCTGTCTACCGGACCCGAGCGCGTGGCGCGGCGCACCAACGTGACCGCCGGATTAGTGCCACCGCCGCTGCTGTCGGTCGGCCTAGCTCATCTCGCGGCAACCTCGCTGCTACTAGATTCGAGCGGTGATCTGAACATTGCCAGCCCCGCCACGGGCGCGGCGGACATCGCGGCGAAGCAGATTGCGATCGGCGCGGGCGCGGTGGCGTTCGCGGGCACCGCACAACCGGCGGGCCTTAGCATCACGCCGCAACTACAAACCGCGTTCGCCAAAGCCGCGACGCTCACCATCCGCAGCCCGCAAGCCGTATCGTTCGCGGCGGGCAATTATAACTTCGGCGCGTTGACGCTCGACGCGCCCGCGCTTGCGTTGCTCGGCGATCCGGGAGCGGTGACACTGACCACGGGTGCTTTGCGGTTACAAAACAGCGCGCTCCAGCTCGCCACCTGCGCGCCCGATTGCGGGACGGGAACGCTCGGCGTCACCGCATCCACGATCGGCTTCGGCTCGGGCCAGATCCGCACCGCCGGGTTCGGCGGCGGGATAACGCTGACCGCGCCCGGCGGCGTGACGTTCGACGGCGCCAACAGCACCTATAGCGCGATCCAGAATGACGGCAGCACGCTAACAAACGGAGCGGCGGGACTCGAAGTGGGCAACGCGCCGCTCACCATCGCCACACCGTTCCTTGGCGACCGCGCGCTGCCGCTCATGCCGGGCCAGTCCGCCGTTTTGCCGAGCCTTGCGCTCGCCACGACCGGCGCGTTGACGCTCACCAGCATCTCCGGCGCGATCGTGCCGACAGTGGCGGGCACGCCGGGCGCGCGCATCGCTCTCAGCGGCGACACGGTGTCGATCACCGACACGAAGGTCGTCGCCACTGCGGGCGCGCTCGACGTGCGCGCGGCGAACGGCATCGCGCTAGCGGGCACCGCCTCGCTCTCGACACCGGGCTACTCGAAGGTGTTCGGCGATGTCGCCGATCCCACCATGGTTTCCGCGCCCGGCGGGCTATTGACACTCACCGCGACGAACGGTGCGATCGACCTTGGCGCGAACACGCGGCTGTCGGTCGGCGGCGCGCAAGGCCAAGCGGGCGAGCTGCGGATCGTCGCGGCGAACGGCGCGGTCGACGCGAACGGCGTGCTCGCCGCCGCCGCGCCGGACGGCGGCGGGCTGTTCACGCTGGTGACGCGCGGCGGCTTCGATCTCGTCAAGTTCGCCACCGGCGCGGCGGGCGGCTTCGATCAGCGTATCGATATCCGCACCGGCACCGGCGATCTCGCGCTCGCGGCTGGGCAGAGCCTGCTGTCACGCATCGTCCGGCTGACCGCCGACGGCGGCGCGGACAGCATCGCGGGCACCATCGACACCTCGGGCGTCAACGGCGGCCAGATCGCGCTTTATGGTGAGAACGGCGTCACGCTCGCACCCACCGGCAAGCTGCTGGCGCGCGCGAGCGGCTACGGCGCGACCGATAGCCGTCAAGCCAAGGGCGGCGACGTCATGATCGGCACCGACGGCAGCGGCGCCATCACGCTCGCGGCGGGATCGACGATCGATCTCTCCGCCACGCGCCCCGGCGACCGGTTGGTCACCGATGTCCGCAACGGCATCACTTACTATCGGGTGGCGGCAAGCGATGTCGGCGGAACGCTCGCAATCCGCGCGCCGATCGTAGGCGCGGCGGGCGCGAACACGATTAACGTCAGCGCGGCGGGCACGGTCACCGGCGCGCGCGATGTATTGGTGGAGGCGTTCCAGCGCTTCGATCTGGGCGCGATCGCCGCCGATCCGGCGTTCATCGGCGTCACCGTGGCGAACGGCATCGCGACGCTCGACCTCAGACAAACCGCGCCGGGCAGCCTCAACTTTCTCGGCGACACCGGCGCGGGCACCATCCCGACATTCGTGCAGACGTTCGACATCTCGGCCGCCGCGCCGAATCTCAAGGGACTGGGTGCCTACCGCGCCGATCCGGGGATCGAACTCGATTACAGCGGCAACATCGTGCTCGCATCGAACTGGAACCTCGGCGCGGGCACGGTCGATCTCGCGGGCGCGGCGGCGGCGGGGTTGGCGGTCGTCGATCCGGCGAACGGCCTCTACTCGATCGTCCCCGGCAAAGAGTCGGCGGTGTTCTCGCGCTTCACCACGCTCACCTACCGCGTGGGCGGCAAGGTCGACGGCGAGCCCGGCGTGCTCACCATCCGCGCTGGCGGCGACCTGACGATCGGCACCAACACGACCTGCACCGATGGCGGCTCGTGCGACGGCGCGCTCGGCCTTGGAGGCGCGGCGTCGATCACCGATGGCTTCTTCGCCTTCCGCGACCAGACCACCCCCGAGGCGATCAGCCTCGCCTATGGTGGCGGGCAACGCTCGTTCAACCCGACATTACAGCCTTATTGCCTTGGCGGCTGCGCCGCAGTGGCCTTGTTCACTCTTAACGCGGTCGATCAGTTTGCGACCAACTCGGTCCTGATCGACTTCGCCGGCGTGACAGGCCCCGCTGGATCGCTAATCGGCCAAACTTCGCTTCCCGCTGCCATCCCTTACAATCTCGATGCAAATAGTCCCTCGGCTGGCACTAATTCGGGCGATCCGCTCGGCACCGCCGAGGTTTTCCCGCGCCTCGCCGATGGTCGCGCGGTGCGTAGTTTTAGCTATACACTGGTCGGTGGCGCGGACTTGGCGGTCACAGGTCGTCCAAGCGTCGATCCCACGGCGGTCAATGCCGCGTCGACCGGCAAAGTCGTCGTTCGCGGTGAATCGAGCTACGCTGTTACTCCCAATCCAAACGGCGCCGAGCCCGGGATTTTCAGCAAGCAATTGCTGATCAACAATAGTTTAAGTGGAACGCCGTTTATAGCCGCAATCGCACCTAGCATGTTTGCCGCTGACTTTAGTAATTCTGAGTTTCAGTCTAACGTGAATGGTGTAACGGCCGACACGGCCAGCACGATAATTACTTTGCAAGGCCCGAACGACGTCGCAACAAGTTACCTCACGGGTCAAGCACAAAAATTCTTCGCCGGTTATTCAAATACCTCCTATTCAAGCTCGGTTTTAGGGATCGACGGGATCACGCCAATCACGTCTGTGACGACGACGTTGGCGCTCGCCGGTCAGTTCCTAAATCAGATCTCGGCGAGCTATGGGCAGTTGATCGCCAACCAGGCGACAGGCGATGCGCCGCCGGTAAGTACTCCGACGGTCAGAGTTGCGCAGCCGTATAACTTCGTACGCACGCGCGTGCGCACCGGCACCGGCGGCATCTCGATCGCGGCGGCGGGGAATATCGATACAACCAATGGGCCATCGATACTGCGCCAATCGGGACAGAGTTCTTTTCTCCAGGTAGGCGGGACCGCAGTTTATACGGCAGGGGTTCGTGCAGACCTCTCCGCACGCCGCCTACCGGACTCCAGCGGAAACGCACGCACTATCGACACGAGCGCGTATTCGCAGGTTCCTTCCAACTTTAATGATCCGACCCAAACTCCGTTGTTGGATGCATTGATCGCCGATCCACTGTATCTCGACCAGGGTGGCTCTGTTGACCTCAAGGCCGGTGGCGACGTACTCGGACTGCGAGACGGGGTAGGCGCTTCTCGCGCGTTGGACCAACATGGCTCGCGTATATTTGTAGGCCCGACCGACACACCTTTTCGGATCGGACAAGTTTCCCAGATCACCGACATTCGCGCCAACCCGCAGTTGTTTCAATCCGGGATTGCTACGCTTGGCGGCGGTAATATTTCTGTAGTGGCGGGGCGTGATGTTGTCGATTTGACCATCACCGCGAATACCTCGGTGATCACCGCCGATGTCAAAGGCGGAGGCGTGGATCCCACGCTTGCGCTCGTCACCAAGGGAGGTGGCAACATTGCCGTTAATGCGAGCCGCGATATCCTGGGCGGATTGTATGACGTGGGCGAGGGTTTGCTCAAAGCTCGCGCCGGGCGCGACGTTACATCTACCATTGCGCAAGCGCCGGTACTGGCAGCCCAGTTTGGCTTATCGAATAATATTAGCAACACGCTTAGGGTACGCTTGGCAGACGCGAACGCCTCGATCCAGGCGTCTGGCCGGATCGCGCTGCACGACATCGCGGCATTTGGTGCAAGTTCGTCGAGTATTTTGGGCGAACCGAACGCTCTCGCCTTCTACACGCCTATTGCCGGCTTCGCGGCGAAATCGAACGGAAGCTTCACGCTCGAATCCTACGGCAATGAGCTTCAAGCAGCCGTGTCTGGTGGTTTTACACCTGTCGTATTGCCGGGATCGCTCTCGGTCGTAAGCCTGACGGGCAATCTCAATCTTGCGCCGTCGGACGCGCCGTCTTTCCTTTTTCTTTCTCCCAGCCCGGTTGGACAGTTGCAACTTTTCGCGGGCGGTAATTTGCGTCCGGTCACAATCGACATGGACGACGGCGATCCCGGACTGTTGCCCGGCTATTTAACGGCTTTTGCCACCGATCCAGTTAGGACGACAGCTTCGACTCAGTTGATTTACTTCCCTACCGTACTATCCAGTACCTCGGATACAACTCGCCGCAGCTATCACAACGCGTTCGGGGCGACGCACGCGGGGGATGCGGAACCCGCTCGCATCGCGGTCGGCGGAGATATCCAGAACCTGATCCTGAACACGCCCAAGCAGACGCGGGTTAGCGCGGGACGGGACATCCTCGACTCGGCGGTATTCGCACAGAACCTGTCGGCGAGCGATATCACGCGCGTGGTGGCGGGGCGGGATATCATCGCGACAAGCGCTATCGGGCAGGCATATGGCATTAATCCTACTACGGGTGTATTCGGCCCGATCGGTTCAGCGTTGCCGTATGCGCAAGGCAATACGTTCGTGATTGGTGGTCCGGGGCAATTCTACCTCGAAGCTGGACGGGATGCTGGGCCATTCCTCACTTCGGTCCAGGCCACGTTTTTCGGTGGTTTAAGCGTTCAGCAAACGCTAGGCGGCGGCGTGCTCTCCGTTGGCAGCGAGTGGAACCCCTACCTCGCCCCCGTCGGCGCGAACGTCACGGTGCAGTTCGGCGTCGGCAAGGGCGTCAACTACAGCGGCTTCCGCGACATCTACCTCGATCCCGCCAACGTCATGAACCTGCCCGACGATCAGTTCGCGCAAACGGTCGACAAATATGGCCGATCGAACGCGATCCGCAGCGAGCCGATCTACGCGCCGCTGCTGCTCGCCTATGTGCAAACGCACGCGGCGGCCGAACTGCTCGCGGCTTATGGTACGACCGAAGTCACCGTCGCGCAGGCGTACTCGGTATTCAAGGCGCTATCGCCGCTGCGCCAGCGCGAACTCGTGCAGCAGGTGTATTTCAACGAGCTGACGCAGACTTCGATTCCAACCAGCGTATCCTACCTGAAATATTCGCGCGGCTACCGCGCGGTTAACCTGCTGTTCCCGCCCGCGCTCGGCTACACCGCGAACGACCTGTCGGGCGGCGGCAGCACCGGAACGGTGCCGGTGGAAACGGGCAACCTCGATCTGCGGCTCGCCACGATCCAGACCTCGCGCGGCGGCAACATCGACATCCTGGGTCCGGGCGGCCGTGTGCTCGGCGGCTCGACGGTGCGGACCTCAGCGCAGGCGGCACGGCGGTTGACAGGTGCTGAGTCCGTCTATTCGGGCGTAGCCTCCAGTTTGCTAGCATTATCCAGCGGAATCGCCTCGATCACCTCGATCCCGACCGGCTACGAGGGCTTCCTCACGCTGCGCGGCGGCACATTCCACGGGTTCGTCGACCGGGATTTCTTGCTCAACCAGTCGCGCGCGTTCACCCAGGCGGGCGGAGACATCGCGCTATGGTCGTCGAACGGCGATCTGAACGCCGGCCAGGGACCCAAGACCAGCGCCAACTTCCCGCCGGTGGTGGTGCGCGTCGGCCCGAACGGCAATTCGGAGGTAGACGCGGTCGGCGGTGTCACCGGCGCGGGTATTGCCGCGTTCCAGCCCGCGCCCGGCACCCCCGCCCCCGACGTCTACCTGATCGCGCCGCGCGGCACGGTCGACGCGGGTGACGCGGGCGTGCGTGTCGCGGGAAACCTGTTCGTCGCGGCGTTGGCGGTGGCGAACGCGGACAATTTCGCGGTTGGCGGCAAGGCGTTCGGCATCCCGAGCGGGCCGGTGGTAAATGTCGCCGCCACCTCGGCGGCGGGGGCGCAAAGCGCGGCGGCGGCGCATGCGGCGCAGGCGACCGCGAACGACGCGAGCCGGCGGAACATCGATCCGCTATCGCGCATCGTGGTCGACGTGCTCGGCTATTATGGGTCGGCCGATCCGTGCGATCAATTGCCGCGCCCGAGGGATTGCCCCGCGCGGCGCAAGTAAGTCACTCGGCGGCGCGCACCCAGATGGGCGCGCGCGGATCGCCCGTTGGCTCGACGATGGTGGCGCGCGTCAGCCGCCCGCCGCGAGCGTCGCGCGCGGTGACGCGCACGGTGAAGCGCCGCCCGGTCAGCACCGCGTCCGCCTTGTCGTCGAAGCCGAGGCGGGTGCGCTGACCCCTGATTTCACGCGCGCGTTCGATCGAAGCGGGGCCCTGGTCGTCCTCGCCGGTCATCACGCGAATGGCGAACGGGCTCGCGGTCCGTTCGTTGAAGCCGCCGGTTTCGCCGAAGAATAGAGTCACATACGGCACGATGCGCGCGTAGATCGCGGGGGTCATGCCATTGATCCGCGCGAGTTCGCCGATCGCGGTAATGTCGCCGTTCCGGGCGCGGTAGCCGCGCCTGGTGTAGTCGGCGGATTCGGCGCCGTTGGGTCGGCGCTCCTCGTCGTCGTCGCGCCAATCGAGGAAGCTGTCGGTCAACGTCGCGAGCTGCTGGCCGCTCGCGCCCGCCGCCTCGAACAGCCGGCGAGCCTCGGTATCCGACAGGACGTTCACCGGGATCTTGCCGCGCTCGTCCTCGATGGCGACGGTGAGTTGAATGCCGTCGAAGGTCGGCGTGCGCGGCGTGCCGTCGATCGGCCAGCGCGGCCCGCCGCCGACCAGCCCGGCCTCCGCCATCGCCAGCCCGGCGTCGGCAGCGGCTTCCATGCGCGCGCGATCGACTTCGGCCTGCGCGGTGACGATGTTGGTGCGTCCCTGCAGCACGATATCGTAGGCGAGGCCCGCGAGCGCCACCACCGCGACCAGCACCGCGATCATCGCGAAGCCGCGGTCGCGGGGGCGGCGGTGGGCGGGCGTCACGGCAACGTCTGGCCCGGCTTGAACGGCCGCACGAGCTGGATCTTGCGCTTCAATTCTTCGGTGATCGCGCGCCCGTCGTCGACGGTGCGGATGACGCGCGGGCGGAGAAGGATGAGCAGCTCGGTGCGGTTCAGGCTGTTGTTGGTTTGACCGAATAGTAGCGGACCGAGGATCGGGATTCGTCCAAGCAACGGGATAGTGCTTCTGCCACGCGTTTGATTATCCGTTATTAGGCCGCCGAGCGCGATCGTTTCACCATCCTGCGCCGCGATCGAGGTCGCAATCCGCCGGGTGGTGAACGTTGGCGACTGGCCCGCCACGGTGCCGCCGCCGCTAGTCGTCGCGGTCGGGGCAACGCTGCTTACTTCGAGCGCGATGTCGAGCAGGACGAGCCCGCCAGCGTTGACGCGCGGGGTGACTTTGAGGATCACGCCGGTGTCGCGGTAATCGACCGAGTTGGTGGTGTTACCAATGCCGCCTAATCCGGCCGATACGGTGCCAGTTACCACGGGTACCTGACTGCCCACCTGCAGCGAAGCGGTCTCATTATTGATGACCATCTGCTTTGGCGAAGACAGTACGTTGATCTTGGTAATGCCCTCGAGTGCATTCAGCACGGTGGCGATATCACTGTTTGCATACAGGAAAGAGAAGCCGGGAAACTGACGCACGATCGAAGGAACGAGCGTTCCTGTCGCCGTGCCACCGACTGTTGGACTACCCGGAACCGTCGTGCTCTGCTGGCTCTGCGTCAGCACGGTGCTCGTACGCCCGCTGTTGAACAGGGTTTGCAAGCCGTAGCGTAGTTCGTTGGTAAGCGTGACTTCGCTCACGGCGGCTTCAAGCAATACCTGCGCGGGAGGAGTATCTAACTGGCGTAACGCGTCTTCGATGATCGCGTAGTCGTGGGTGTTACCGTAGACGAGGATCGAGTTGGTGCTTTCGTCCGCCGTGATCGTCGCGTTGAGCGCCGAGCCGCCTACGCCCTGGCCGCCTGCCGATCCCTGCCCCGCCGCCGGGTTCGCCAGGCGCGCCGAGGCGGGGACGTTGTTGAGCGCGGTGCCCACACCGCCGCCTTGACCGCCAAAGCCGCCCGCCGCGCCGAACCCGCCCCGACCCGCTGGCGAGCCATTGCCGTAGCCGGAGACGTTTTGGCCACCGGCTCCGCCCGCCGTGCCAACACCGCCCGCGTTGCCGTTCCCGCCGAACCCGCCGGAGTTGCCGCCAAATCCGCCGGAATTGCCGCCAAAGCCACCGTTCGACCCGAAGCCGCCACCATTGCTCGCACCGCTGATCTGCCGTCCGCTGCCAATCGCGTCGACCGAGCCGGGCTGGCCTGACGCGACCGTGCCGCCGCCGCCCAACGCGGTCAGGATCACCTTCGCCAGATCGGCGGCGCGACCGTTCTGTACGCGGTAAAGGAACATGCGCGGCTGCGAACTCTCGCCCTCGCGGTCGAGCAATTCTACGAAGCGCCGCGTGTCTTCGAGGTATTGTCGCTGGCCCGAGATCGCCAGTATGCCGTTCAGCCGCTCCATCGAAATAAGCCGCACCAGCCCGTTGGTTGGCGCGCCGGGTGCGTTCAGCAGCTTTTCCAGTTCGGGCGCGATCAGCCGCGCGTCGGTGCGCTGCGGCACGAAGAGTGCAAAGGATACGCCGCGCAGCCAATTGACGTCGAACTGCTGGACCAGCTCACGAACGGCGGTGCGCTGGCCGGTCGATCCCGCCACGACCAGCACGTTGCGCCCGTTATCCGCCGAGATGACCACGCCGGGCAGGATCGGATCGAGCAGCTTCTTCAGTTCGTCCGCGCTGACGAATTGCAACGTCAACGTCTCGCGCGCGAAGCCCGGCACATTGCCCTCGGGCACGACATTGGGCGCGCTCGCCTTTGCCGCCTCGATCGGCTGGATGGCGAAAACACCATTTTGCGGAACCAGCGCAAGGTTCGCGTTCTTGAGCGCGTCCTCGAACAGTCGCAGCACCTCGCTGCGTGCCACGGGACGCGTGGTGACCAGCGTCACCGGCGTCCCGACATCGCCCGCCACCGAATATTGTAGCCCGAGGATGCCGCCGAGCACGGCTTTTGCTACCTCACGCACGTCGGTCGCGGCGAAATCGATAGTCACATCGCCCGATTTGGGCACGACCTTGACGTGCGTGGGAGCGGGCGCGGCGGCGACCGCGCGGCCACCGATAATCGTTGAGTGTACTTCGGCGCGCGGGGTTGGCGCGGGTGGCGCGGGCGCGGGCGTGCCGCGCACCGGGGTGGGTTGCGCGAACTCGAGCGCGGGTTCGCCGGGCGGATGCGCGCACGCGGCGAGCAGCGCCGCCAGCGTCAGCGCGGCGGCGCGGGCCTGCGCCCTATGGTGTGTCATGACTGCGTCACCTCGGGTGGAGATTGTTGCACGGCGGGCTGAACCTTCGATGTCTCGCCGACAATTAGCGTCCGCACCACCCCGGCGCGGGCGAAACTCGCCGATGCCGCGCCGACGCGTATTAGCCGCCAATCGCCAACTCGGCCACCGGGTCGGACGGAAACCGTGGTGCCGCCCGCGAGCCGCAGTACGGCGACCGCGAACGCGCGGTCGCGGGCGATGCCGGCCAAGGTGGCACCCGCGAACGGATCGACGACGGTGGGCGCGCCGTTCGCGCTGCCCGCAGCCGCGCTTGCGGGATCGAAGCGGCGCGAGGGCGCGAACAGCGTGCGCTGGACCAGCAGCGGCGAAGCGGGGACCGCTGCTACCGGCATTATGCTGCGAGGCACCGCGCGCGCGGTGGACGGCGCGACTTCGGGGAGCGGCGTGCGCACGGGAAGCGCGAACTGCGCGACCAGCCCGGCCAGCAGCACGGCGGTGGCGAGCACCGGCAGCAATGGCGGTAGCGGGCGGCGAGACGGCCTAGCGCGCGGCAAAGGTATTTCCATTGCCGCGCGGCGCATCATAGCGCGCCGACACATCGACTTTTACCTCCACCGGCGCGGCATGGCCCGAAGTGGCGGCCTGATCCGCCGAGATGCCGAGCTGATCGACCACCAGCAACGGCGCGCCGTTCTGCAGCATCGCCAAATATGGCCCGAGTTTATCGATCGAGATCGTCAACCGTGCGTCAACCGCGACGAACCCGGTCGGCGCGGGCGCTTCCTGGACCGAGCCGACCACCGCCTGGTTCGCCCGCGCCGCGACCCGAACGCGCTCGCGCAAGATGTCGATCGCCGACGCCTGATCGGGAGCGAGGATCGCATATTGGCCGAGTGTCGCGCGCTGCACCCGCGCGGCGGCGCGCGTGACGCGCATCGCGCCGATGACGCGCTCGCCGCGTGTGTAGGTGCCGAGCAAATCCTGCCGGCGCTCATTGCGCTCGGCGAACCCCGCCAGCATCGGGCGCACCGCGACCAGCCACACGAGCGCGAACACCGCCGCCAACAGGCCGAGCGCGATCAACCGCCGTTCGCGCAAAGCGAGCGCGCTCATCGGCTTCGTATCGGCGGACGTGCACCACCGCGCGCTTCCGCGGTCACGTCGAAAGGCCGATCGGTCGGGTTGGCGGGCGGGACGTCGGAGGAGGTCGAATGGATCGCCACGAACGCGGGTGAACGGCGCAGCGCGGACTCGACATCCACCCCGTCCACCGTCGAGCCGACCAGCCGCAATATGTGCCCGTTCCAGGTCGCGCGCTCGACCCAAGCCGGTGCGGGGATCGCCACGGTGGCGGTGGTCAACGGGCGTAGCGGCTCCTGCGCATCGCGTCGCGCGACCAGCTCGGTACGGCGTGCATCCTCGGCGCGCACGCGGCCCTTGGTGCGTTGCGCGAGCTGCACGGCGTCCTGCTGCGCGGCTACCGTGTCGCTCAGCGCACGGACGTCGGCCGAATCGAGGTAAATCGCGGTCGCGATATTGGCGAGCAGTAGCGCTACCGCTCCCGCCCACCAGGCGCGAGCGTCCGCCCACAACGGCGGCTTGTCCTTGCCGGCGCGCAACTGGCGTAGGAAATCAAACCGCGCGCGGCCCTCGCCATCGGCAATCCCGATCGCGGCGGGATCGATGCCGAGCTCGGTCGCTTGCGTCAACGCCCGCTCGGCGGTCGCGCGCTGCACCACCGCGAGCCGAACGCTCTGCCGACCGGGCGGCGCGCCCGCCTCGACGCTCTCGAAATCGAACAGCGATGTCGCGGGATCGAGTGGGGTCAGTCGATCGAGATCGAGCGCCAGCAGGCGGCGGGTATCCGCCTTGGGCAGGCGCGGCAACGTTATATCGCGCACCAGTGCCTGCGCGGGCGGTAGCGCAATCGTCACGCCCGATACACCCGCGCCACCTGCCAAGCGGCGGCCATCGCGGAAGAACGTCGGCGTGACCCCGTGCAGCTCGGCGACGACGCCGCCCCGCCCGCTACGGCTGGGAAACATCGCGGCGAGTTCGTCGACCCACCAGTCGAACCCCGCACGGAGTTGCCGCCCGACCGTTTCCAGGTCGGCGTTCATGATATCGGCGAGCGCCATCAACGTCCCTTACACTTCCCCGTCTGAATGTTGATGACGCACTGCGTGTCGATCGTCGTTTCGGGATGCACGATCAGATCGGGCCATCGACGCCGGTCGCCGGGCGCGAAGGTGACACGCACGCGGATCAGTTCGGGCGGTTGCGACTGCGGTGGCCAACGATCTGTCCAGCGCGGCGGATCGCGCGGTGTGGGCTGCGGCCCGAAATAGCCGAGATCGAGCGTCGCCACGCCACGCAGCAGCACGCGGTCCTGTCGCTGCGGGTTTCTGAGCGGGGCGAGATCGCCCGTGCCCGACAACACCAGCTCGCTCCCGGTGGAGAGCGACAGGCGGTAGTCGGTCAGCGCGTCGGGTTGCTGCGCGTAGGGTGCGGGCGCGATGAAGAACAGAACGTCGTGCTTGCCCTCGATGTCCGAGTACGGCGTGATCGCGTCGTAGCGGGTGAGCGGCACCAGGCGCGCGAGCCGATCGCGGATGATCGTCTGCGCCGCCTCGACCTGATCGATGTTGGCGGACGAGCGGTCGACGCGCTCCCACACGCGCCGACCCGCGCCGACGCCCGAACTCATCAGCAGGCCAATCAGCGCGAGAACGGCAAGGCTGACGAGCAGTTCAATGAGGGTGAAGCCGCGCGCGCGTGTCATTGGCTTGCTGCTGGGGCGAAGCGCAGCGTGGCGAGACGGGCGAGCGGCGGCGCGCCGGGGCGGGCAACGGTGACGTTGACGCGGACTAAGTCCGCCGCGCGTTCCACGCCGACGTGCCAGACGAACCCCTGGTCGATCCCGTCCACATTGCCCGGCGCGAGCGGGATTGCGGTTCCCACCTGTTCGAGCGTCGAACGGGCCACCAGCAGCGCCGCGCGGGTGTCGGCGACGTGCCGTGCCGCGCGCGTCGAGCTGGCGACGGCGTCGAGCGTCGCGCCAAGCACGAGCGCGAGCACGAGCAGCGCGACGATCGTTTCGACAAGGATGTAGCCGCGCGCGCGGATCATCGGCTGCTCGCGACGATCGTGCCGGTAGGGCCGTCCACGGTAAGGCGCACCGGGTGACGGACGGTGCCGATGGTCAGCACCGATCCGCTGGCGCTGCCGTCGGGATAGAACACGACCGGTCCGACCGGGTCGGCGTGCACGCGGATCGCCGGATCGACGCGGAGCGCGCCGCCGTCCCAGCGCCAGCCGCCGCCATCGGCATCGGCGGCGAGCGAGATCGGGCGATCAAGATGCACGGCCGCCGCGTGGGCGCGCTTCAAATCGGCGACCAGCGCGGCCGACTGCGAGCGGAGCGCCCGCGCGGCCTCGCCCGCGTGCATGGCGGGCCAGCCAATCGCGCCGATCATCGCGGTGATAGCCACGACGACGAGCGCTTCGAGCAGGGTCATGCGGCGTCGCCCTAGTTGGAAATGTCGCGGTCCTCGCCCGAGCCTCCCGGCGCATTGTCCGCGCCGAGCGTCTGGATATCATACGGCCCCGCCTTGCCGGGCACGTGGTAGATATAAGGCCGTCCCCACGGATCGTTCAGGCCGTCGGCGCGCTGGAGATAGGGTCCGTTCCACGCGGTTTCGTTCGGCGGCTGGCTGACGAGCGCCCTCAGGCCTTCCTCCTGGGTGGGCAGATGGCCGACGTCCAATTGATATTGCTCGACCGATTGCGCGATGTTGCGGATCTGCACCTGCGCGGTCTGGCTCTTGGACGAGCCCAAATAGCGCAGCACCTGTGGCGCGACGATCGCGGCAAGCAGACCGAGGATGGCGAGCACCACCAGCAGTTCGAGCAGCGTGAAGCCTTCCGCGCGCGGGCGTTTGGCAGGGAGGCGTTGGGCGATAAAACGTCTGACGGAGAGGCGGGCGAAAACACGGATCATTGCGGTCCTATCGCCAGTTCGTTGAAGCCGAGGATCGCGGACATGAGGCTCGCGATCACGAAGGCGATGACGACGCCGATGACCACGGTGATCGCCGGTGTCAACACGCCGATCGCGCGACCGATCGCGGTGCGGACCTCGCGGTCGAGCACATCGGCCAGCCGTTCGAGCATCGCGCCCAGCCGCGCGGTCTCCTCGCCGGTGCGCATGAAGCTGATCGCGATGCGCGGAAAGACGCCGGTGGCGATCAATGGCCCGGTAAGGCCGCCGCCCTGCTTGAGGCCAATCGACACCCGGTCGACCGCCGCGCCCATGTGCGCGTTGCCGATCGAGCGGCGCGCGATCGCGAGCGCGGCAGGGACGGGGACACCGCCCTCCACCAAGCTGCCGAGCACGCGCGCAAAACGCGCGGTTTCGGCGTTGGTGACGATCGTGCCGAGCAGCGGCAGGCGGAGCGTTATTCTATCGAAGGCGGCGCGCGCGGCGGGGCGCTTCAGCGCCTGCCACAGCACGACGCCGCCGAGCGCGATCAGGCCGAGCGCGACGACGCCATTCTCGCGCACGAACTTACTCGCGCCCATGACCATCTGCGTCGAGGCGGGGACCTTGCCCGCGCCCGAGCTGATGAGCGATTCGAACTGCGGCACCACGACGAGCAGCATGACGAGGATGACGCCGGTGGCGATGACGAGCAGCATCGCGGGATAAATCAGGCTGGAGACGATCGTTTCGTTCAGTTGCTCACCGCGGTCTAGCGTTTCGGCCAAACGGGTGAGCGCGATGTCCAGCCGTCCGTTCGCCTCGCCCGCCTCGGCCATCGCCCAGGCAGCGGGCGGGAACAGGCCGGGCGACGCTGCCATCGCTCGGCTCAAGGGCACGCCCTCCTTGACCGATTTGTGCATGGCGACGAACCCCGCCTGCGCCGCCTTGTTTGGGATGTTGTCGATCGCCACCGACATCGCGCGGTCGAGCGACAACCCCGCGCCGAGCAATACCGCAAGTTCGCCGAGCGCGCGTGTGGCCGCCTTGCGCGCCGCGCCGCCGGCCTTGGCGGTCGGCACGGCGGTGCCGTTGGCGAGTGCGATGGCCTTCATCGGGGCAGCCTCGATCGGGGCGAGACCCTGCCCGCGAAGCCGCCGCAGCGCTTCGTCGAGCGTGTCCGATTCGATCACACCCTGGCGGAGATCGCCGCCGGTGGTCGCGGCGCGGTAGCGGAACTGGGTCATCCCTCGCGCGTCACCCGCAGCACTTCCTCCACGGTGGTCTCACCCGCCTCGGCCTTGATCAAGCCATCGACCAGCATAGAGCGCATTCCCGCGCTGGTGGCGGCACGGCCGACCTCGCGCGCCTCGGCGCGGTCGAGTACGAGGCGTCCAATCGCTTCGTCCATGAGTAGCAGCTCGAGGATTGCCACGCGGCCGCGAAAACCCGTCTGCCCGCAAGCGTCGCAGCCGCGCGCGTGGTAGAGCGTGGCGGCGCGGTGCTGCGCCGGATCGACACCGAGCGCGACCAGCTCGGCGTCGGTCGGGATATAGGGTTCGCGGCAGTGCGGGCACAAGCGGCGCACGAGCCGCTGGGCGAGAACCGCGTTCACCGTCGAGGTGATAAGAAATGGCTCGACCCCCATGTCGAGCAGCCGCGTTACCGCGGATGCCGCCGTGTTGGTGTGCAGCGTCGAGAGGATGGTGTGCCCGGTCAGCGCGGCTTGCACCGCGACCTGCGCGGTTTCCAGATCGCGGATTTCGCCGACCATCATCACGTCGGGGTCCTGGCGCAGGAACGAGCGCAGCGCGGCGGCAAATGACAGGCCGATACCCGGCTGCACCTGCGTCTGGTTCACACCGCCGAGCCGGTATTCGATCGGGTCCTCGATGGTGAGGATCTTGCGCGTCGCCTCGTTCAGCACCGCGAGGCTGGCATAAAGCGTCGTAGTCTTGCCCGATCCGGTCGGGCCGGTGACGAGCACGATGCCGTGCGGACGATGAAGTACTTCGTCCCATACCGCCTTGGTGACGCCGTCGAAACCGAGGCTATCGAAATCGAGCTTGAGGTTCGAGCGGTCGAGCAGGCGCAGCACCACACTTTCGCCGTGGATCGTCGGCGAGATCGCCACGCGTAGATCGATTTCATTGCCGCGCACCGCCATACGCAACCGGCCATCCTGGGGCAGTCGCTTCTCCGCGATGTTCAACCCGGCCATAACTTTTACACGGCTGACGAACGCCGCTTTCATCGAAGCGGGCAAGGGCGGCTCGTTCCGCATCGCGCCATCGACGCGGAACCGCACCCCGAGCGCGTCCTCGGCGGGTTCGACGTGGATGTCCGACGCGCGCGCCTCGACCGCCTTGGTTATGAGTCGGTTGACCGCGCGAATGACCGGCGCGTCCGAAGCCATGTCCTTCAGCCGTTCGAGATCTTCTTCTTCGGCGGCGGTATCGGTCAGCGCATCGTGCGCCGCCGCGCCATAAAGTCGATCGAGCGCGGCTTCGATATCGGACGATCGCGCCACCATCGACTGGACCGGACGGCCTAGCGCGAACGACAGCGCGTGCGCGGCAAAGGGATCGAGCGGATCGACGAGCGCGACCCGGACGCCCTGATCGGTTTCGGCCATCGGCAACGCTTTGGCATCGCGCAGGAAGCGCGCGGACACCCGGTCCGCCGCGACCGCAACCAGTGGATAATCTCGCGCCGCCGCAATCGGCAGACCGCTTTCGGAGGCGATCGCGTCGGCGAGCGCCTGTTCGGATACGAGGCCGAGGCGGGTCAGCACCGAGTCGAGTCGCTCGCCGGTTTCGGCCTGAACCACACGCGCGCGCGCCAAAGTTTCAGCCGAAGCTAAACTCCGATCTATAACAAGCTGGTCGAGCGCTCCGGGCATCACATGCTTTCATCGTGAAATTACCAACGTCCGTCTTGGCTGTTGTTACCTTAATCGCCGCCGAACGCTACGCCAACATGGTAAAACCGGCCGAGTTGCAACGTTTCCAACCACAACGATCCACATGATATTTTAACATTGGCTACGCGCTGTCATCTTCTTGTTACATTTATCCGGCATGGGACTTTCGATCTCGCAACGGGTTCGCACACCGACCAAACCGGGACGGTCCGCTTGCAAGCGGACCGTTTCGTTTGCCGAGTGCGTGCCTTCGAGGTGGGTCACTCGGGCGCTCTCTCCGCCCTTTTCGCGATCCGATGCGGATCATCAACCAGGACCAGGAGTCTACAAATGACTATTCGTTCAACCCTTCTGCTCGCGGGCGCTCTGCTTGCTGGCGTTACTTCGCAGGCGAATGCCGTAACCGCGACCGTTCCTTCGACCGACACCTCGGGCAACGCCGGCGAATCCGTGCCGACGATCTTCGGCGGCGGTTCTTCGCTGATCGCCCCCTACATCCGTGAGGCTGCCGATTGCTTCGCCGACAAGATCGACCTCGGATCGAACGGCAAGTCCGCCACGACCAACATTGCGAGTTTCAACTATAGCGGCAATCCGCCCGCGACTTGCGGCAAAAAGGGCCTGGTCAAGCCCAACAATGTCGTGAGCTACATCTCGACCGGTTCGGGCCGCGGCTTCCTCGGCTATTTCTCGCACAACCCGCTCTACAGCATGGGCCAGGGCAACAAGGATACGTGGCTGTTCGACGGCACGTCGACGGCGGCGACCCCACAGTCGGCCAACCCGTACTACGCGACCAAGGTCGATTTCGCGGCGGCCGACGCGGGCCTGCCACGGACCGATCCGAACTTCGGCGGCGATATCAACACCTACGTCAATGGTGGCTATGTTTCGGCCAACAAGATCAGCATCCAGATCGCTCAGCAGAACGGCACGGCTCCGACCGGCGCGGCTCCCTCGGGCACGATCGTGACGACACTGTATCCCAACCCGCTCAAGACCTATGGTCCCGCGATCCAGATCCCGCTCCTCGTCGCCGCTCCGGTGGTCGCGTTCAGCCCGGTCTACAAGAAGGTGCGCACCTCGGCGACGGCGATCACCTTCTATCGCTTCTCGACCGCGGCTACCCCTGGATCGCTCAAGCTCACCAACCCGCAGCTTTGCTCGATCTTCACCGGTCAGATCAGCAATTGGAACCAGCTTCCCACTTCGACGGTGAACAAGGATCCGCGTGACCCTGCCGCCTTCTCGGTCCCGCTGCAGATCGTCGGTCGTTCGGACGGTTCGGGCACGACCTCGATCGTGTTCCGTCACCTCGCCAAGGTATGCCCGGGTAGCTCGTACGCCATCCAGGCGGCTGCCAACGGTGGCAACGTTCCCACCAAGCTGCCCGACGGGAAGACACCCAACACGGTCAACCTTCAGGGTCCGGTCACCGATCCGAACAACCCGAACGCCTCGCCCGCTGGTGAAACGCCGACCAAGTTCACGCTCGCCAACGGCAGCGGCGGCGTTGCGAACTATATTGCCTTCCTGGCGAATCCGACGAACGTGGTGGGTAATACGGTCGTTCAGGGCCGCATCGGCTACATCGGTGAAGACTTCGTGCTTCCCTATGTGATCCAGAACAACCAGAACCAATATGGCCTGTTCTCGGCTTCGTTGCAGAATGCCAAAGGCGCGTTCGTTGCTTCGACCCCGACTTCGGCTGCAATTGCTGCGAGTGTAGTTACGCCTCCCAGCGCCAGCAACCGTTCCGATCCCGCAGCAAACACCACTGCCATGACTTGGGTCGCGGCGGCGAACACCATGAGCCCGCTCGCGGATCCCAATCCTACCACTGCGGGTAGCTACCCGCTCGTCGGCACGACCAACGGCCTGTTCTACCAATGCTATGCGGATGCGACCGAAGCGTCTTTGGTTCGTAGCTTCCTCAGCTGGTATTACTCGTCGCCGATCGTGAACGACACCACCAGGGGTATCCTGGCCAAGAACGGCTTCGCGCCGGTCTCGAGCGCCTACAGCGCCGCGATCACCGATGCGTTCATCACCAACGCCAGCAAGCTCGGCCTCGACATCGAGCAGACCGGCACCAACGCCGCCTGCACGGGCGTCAAGGGCGCGTAAGCGTTCCGGCAACGACGCGACGAAAAGAGTGGCCCCGGCACTCGCCGGGGCCACTTTTGTTTTGTAGGGTCAAGCGATGCGAATTGCATGCATCCTGGCGCTGGTTGGATCGCTCTTCGCGCGGCCAACGCAAGCAAGCGAACCGGTCCGCGATCCGTCCGACCCGTCCCTGGCGTGTCTGACATCGGCGATCTACTACGAAGCCGCCCGTGAGCCCCTGGATGGTCAACGTGCCGTCGCGCGCGTGGTACTGAACCGGCTCGCCAGCCCCGCATATCCCAAAACGGTGTGCGCCGTGATTTACCAGGGCTCGTCGCGGGCCACGGGTTGCCAGTTCACCTTCACCTGCGACGGCGCGTTATCGCGCCGCGCCGATCCCGGACTATGGCAACAGGCGGCCGGGATCGCTGCGGACGCCCTGACGCATCCCGAGGCGCTGCCCATGCTCGGCGCGCTCCACTATCACGCCGACTATGTCCGGCCGTATTGGGCCGCATCGATGCGCGAGGAGGTCCGCATCGGCCACCACGTCTTTTGTGCACGCGGGCGTGTTCCAACCGCGCCCAAAGTTATAGCGGGCGGTAAACAGGCTACCGCTGCGACCTTCAGTGCCTGGGGGCTATCGATCGCACGCGTTACGCCCGATGTCGCCGGTTCGATGTCGATAAGTTCCTCACCGACCGACCCGAGCTGAAGCCGCTCACTCGGTGCGCGCGGGCAAGCGGCGCTGCTGGCTGCGCTTGCCGACGTAATCGATCGCGGTAAGCGCGGCGACACCCGCGATGCCGAGCCCGCGCGAGCGCCGCGACAACATCGCCGCGCCGAGCGCCGCGCCCGCGACGTCGCCGTGGCGCGCCGCAATGCGGCCAATCAGGCGACGGGCAACCATGCTCAAGATTATACGACCGAAGAACATGCGCGGCACTCCTGTTGGTAGGCGCACAACATGGGCCGCGCTTTAGGGTTCCG
>JAABUQ010005418.1_pt1 | contig 20427 bp, 15 predicted proteins | sample 5560001 | NCBI WGS metagenome assembly JAABUQ01 (sample SAMN10711888, study PRJNA513371) | rock metagenome | isolation source: Antarctica rocks | place: Antarctica: Victoria Land, Finger Mt nord | collected 2015-12-18
TCGAGACGCCTACCCGTCACCGTCGTTCGGGACGACTTGTCCTTGACGCGGCGGGTGCCGCCGCAGGGGCAGGCCCGGCCGGGAGCCCCTTTTGCTCGGCCGAGTCGGCCTGACGGCGGAGCGTGGCCTCCAAGGCGCGGCGGGTCAGTTCGCGGCCGGCACGGATCGCGGCGACCTCGGAGACGGCCAGGACCTGGCCATCCGGGGCGTCGTCGGAGACGATTTCCAACTCGCGGGCCATGGCCAGGGCTTGCTCGACGAGGATCGATTCGAGCTCGGTGCGGATCGTGACGGTTCGTTCCAAGGCTCGGCCTCCTGGAGGATCGGGGATGGTCCCGTCATAACAGGGACCGGGCCGAACATCCAGGATCGAGAGCTACACCCACGGCCCTGACTCAGGTGGCGATCGGACTTGACGGGCCGGCGACGGCCGCTATGATAGTCATCTTCGTTCGTCGCCGGGGCGGGTGTGACCGTCCGGCGGGCCCGGACCGGAGTCGCCGACTCAAATCGGGGAAGTCCCCCGTCTGTCGCAAGCAGGTAGCCCACGTCCATGAATTGTTACCAGGCCAAGGCGAACGAGCTGACGAAACAGTGGTACGTCGTCGACGCGACCGAGCAGGTCGTCGGCCGGCTCGCCGCACAGATCGCCCCGATCCTGATGGGCAAGCACCGGCCGACGTACACGGCGCACATCGACACCGGCGACTATGTCATCGTCACGAACGTCGAGAAGGTCGTCTTCACTGGCAATAAGTGGACGCAGAAGTCCTACCAGCGCTACTCGGGGCACCCCGGCGGCCAGAAGGAGGAGCAGGCATTCAAGCTCCTCAAGCGGCGGCCGGAGCGGATCCTCGAACTGGCCATCCAGCGGATGATGCCGAAGAACAAGATCGGCCGGCACATGATGTCGAAGCTCAAGCTGGTCGTCGGCCCGAAGCACGACCACCAGGCCCAGAGCCCGATCCCCCTGGCCCCGCTCTCGGGCCGGCCGACCGCCGCCGGCGGCCTGTTCGTCGTCCCCAAGGTCGACGCCATCAAGGTCCCGACTCTCGGGCGGGGCGAGCCCGCCGTCGCCGAGTCGACGATGACGCCGACCCCCGAGCCGGTCTCCACGCCCGTCCCAACGGTCGAGCATCCCGCGCCGACGGTCGAGCATCCCGCGCCGACGGTCGAGCATTACGAGTCGACGCCCGCGGTCGAGCCCCCGGCCGCCGACACCCACGAACATCCCCCGGCCTGACCCCCGGCCGACACGAACACGAGACCTGCCCGCTCCCACCGGACCCCACCGGCCGAGGACGTCTCCCGGCCGGGCCAGCCGAGGATAGGATCAGCCCATCATGTCCACCGCGGTCGCTCAACCGTTCATCTGGGGCACCGGCCGGCGCAAGACCGCGGTCGCCCGCGTCCGGATCCGCGAGGGGACCGGCCTCTACCGCGTCAACGACCTCGAGATGGACGCCTACTTCCTCGAGGCGACCCACCGGACCGACGCCCGCGCCCCCCTCGCCGCCACCGAGATGGGCGGCCGGGTCGACGTCTTCGTCAACGTCCGGGGCAGCGGCAAGAGCGCCCAGTCCGGCGCCGTGATGCTCGGCGTCGCCCGCGCCCTCAAAGAATACCGCAGCGACCTCGAGCCGAAGCTCCGCGAGGGGGAGTTCCTCACCCGCGACGCCCGCAAGGTCGAGCGGAAGAAGTACGGCCACAAGAAGGCCCGCCGCAGCTTCCAGTTCTCGAAGCGGTAAACGGAAACGAGACAGTGTCAAAATCACGGCACCACGCACCACGCACCACGCACCACGGGGAAACAGCAAGTCCGATGGTTTCCGTGGTGCGTTGGATTCATAAGAACAAATTACTTGCGTGATCGTACCCTTTTAGGTAGACACGTTTATGCTCGATCCAAACACGTTTTCTAAATGCTCCGAGTTTTACATTATCGAAAAAGTCGTTGAAGTGGTCGCTTCCATCGGGGGTAATAATCATACCTTTCGTATCGGGTGGTGTCCTGGCCTGATTGCAAGATTGCCATAAGTAACAACCGGGAGCTGATTTGAATCCAGGGAGCTTCTGCCTTGCCCTCTGGGTCCAACCCCCACGGGTGTTGAGACTTATGGGGACCAAACGCCGAGTTTGCAATCAGGCCAGGACACTACTCGACGTTCTGGTGGATGAGATTGTCGGGCATATTTTTAAACATTTATCAAACGATTTCTCGACCGCCTTGCGGCCGGAAGGTTTTTTCATGGCCCTCGTCGCGGCCGACGGCCCGATGATCGTCGAGTCCGCGGGGGTGGGAGGTCCGCCCCCGTTCCGGTATCCTGGAAGCGTCGATCTTCGATCCGACTCGATCCGACCCGTCCCCGACTCCCAGGGTAAAGCGGCCAGCCCATGACGACCGACGACCTGCGCGAAGCGTACCTCGACTTCTTCGCCTCGAAGGGCTGTGTCCGCAAGCCGAGCGACCTGCTCGTGCCCAACGACCCGACCGTCCTGTTCACCCCGGCCGGGATGAACCAGTTCAAGCGCGAGTTCATGGGCCTGGGCGACCCGGCCTTCACCCGCGCCACGACCTGCCAGAAATGCCTGCGGACCGGGGACATCGAGAACGTCGGCCGGACGGCGTTCCACGAGACGTTCTTCGAGATGCTCGGCAACTTCAGCTTCGGCGACTACTTCAAGCGCGAGGCGATCCACTGGGCCTGGGAGTTCCTCACCGCGACCCTCAAGATCGACCCGGCGCGGCTCACGGTCACGGTCTACCTCGACGACGACGAGGCGTACGGAATCTGGCACGACGAGGTCAAGCTCCCGGCCGACCGGATCAGCCGGCTCGGCGAGGACGACAACTTCTGGCCGGCGGGCGCCCCGACCCAGGGGCCGAACGGGGTCTGCGGCCCCTGCTCCGAGATCTTCTTCCACGGCAACGGGCCCAAGGAAGTCGAGATCTGGAACCTGGTCTTCACCCAGTACAACCGGGTCGGGCCGAACCAGCTCGAGCCCCTGCCCAAGAAGAACATCGACACCGGGATGGGCCTCGAACGCGCGGCGGCGTGCATGCAGGGGGTCCCGTCGGTGTTCGGGACCGACGTCTTCGTGCCGATCGTCGCCCGGGTGGCCGAGACACTGGGCGTTCCTTACCGGGCCGACGACCCGTCCGGGGTCCGGGTCCGGCGGATGGCCGACCACGCGCGGGCGCTCACCTTCGGCATCCACGAGAACGTCCGGCCCGGCAACCAGAAGCAGGGCTACGTCCTCAGACGCCTCTTACGCCGGGCCGTCCTCGACGCCTACCAGATCGGCCGACGCGACCCGTTCCTGGTCGACGTCGCCCCCGCCGTGGCCGAGGCGATGGCCCGGCCCTACCCGGAATTGAAGGAGAGCATCACGCGGGTCCAGGGGGTCATCCGCGAGGAGGAGGAGGAGTTCCTCAAGAACCTCGAGAACGGCCTGAAGCTGCTGAACGACACCTTCCGGCGGACGCAGTCGGCGGGCTCGGACACCGTCGGCGGCAGGGAGGCGTTCACCCTGCACGCGACCCACGGGATCCCGATCGAGATCACCGAGAGCCTCGCGGCCGACCAGGGGCTGAAGGTCGACCGGCCGGGGTTCGAGGCGGCGGGGGCCTTGCACTCGGCGGTCTCGCGCGGGACGAACGAGGCCGCGGCCGTCTTCGCCACCGGGCCGCTCCACGCGCTGAAGGCCGATCACCCCGGCGGGACCGAGTTCGTCGGCTACGAGACGACCGAGGCCGAGGGCCGGGTCATCGCGATCGTCACCGAGGGGATGCTCGCCGAGAGCGCGACGGCCGCCGGGGCGCAGGTGACGCTCGAATTCGACGACGACGAGGGGGACGCCTCGATTCCCCTGGTTGGCGGCGTCGAGTCGGCCGGCGACAGGCCGATCGCCCTGATCCTCGACCGGACCCCCTTCTACGGCGAGAGCGGCGGCCAGGTCGGCGACACCGGGGCGATCGAGGGGGAGGGGTTCACCTTCGCCGTCTCCGACACCCGCAAGGAGGAGGGCTTCACCCTCCACGTCGGCCGGATCACCGAGGGGATCGTCAGCCTCGGCGACCGGGCGACGGCCGCGGTCGACGACGGCCGTCGCGAGGCGATCCGACGGGCGCACTCGGCCACGCACCTGCTCCACCACGCGCTGCACACCCACCTGGGCAAGCACGCGCAGCAGGCCGGCTCGAAGGTCGAGCCCGACCGGCTCCGGTTCGACTTCTCGAACCCCGAGGCCGTCGGCCGCGACCGGCTCGACCGGATCGAGGAGACGGTCAACGACCGGGTCCTGCAGGGCGCGCCGATCGGCTGGCGGACGATGCCGATCGCCGAGGCCCGGGCGCTGGGGGCGATGGCCCTCTTCGGCGAGAAGTACCCCGAGGTCGTCCGCGTGGTCGAGATGGGCGACTTCTCGCGCGAGCTCTGCGGCGGGACGCACCTCGACGAGGTCGGCCGGGTGGGACTCTTCCGGGTGATCGGCGAGGAGTCGGTCTCGGCCGGGACGAGGCGGATCACCGCCCTGACCGGCCGGGCCGCGCTGGACCTCGCCCGCCGCGAGGAGAAGGCGCTGGCCGAGGTCGCCGCGACGTTGAAGGTCCCCCCGGCCTCGGTCGCGGACCGGGTCGCCGCGCTGGTCGAGGAGGTCAAGTCGCTCAGGAAGCAGCTCGCGACGAGCCGGAACGAGGCCGCGCCCCGGACCTCGCCCGACAACCTGCTCGCGGGCGCGACCGCGGTCGGCGACGCCCGGGTGATCGCCGCCTCGCTCGGGTCGAGCACGGCCGACGAGCTCCGGCAGCTCGCCGACGTCCTCCGCCGGAAGCAGCCCGACGGGCTCGCCGTCCTGCTCGCCTCGGCCGTCGACGGCAAGGTGATCCTGGTCGCCGCGCTCACGCCCGACCTGATCGCCCGCGGCCTGAACGCCGGCGGCTGGCTCAAGGAGGTCGCCCCGGTCGTCGGCGGCGGGGGCGGCGGCCGTCCCGACCTCGCGCAGGCCGGCGGCAAGGAGCCCGACAAGATCCCGGACGCCCTGGCCAGGGCCCTCGACGTCGTCCGCGGCAAGCTCGGGGCCTGACCCCCACCGAAGGCCCATCGCCCGGCCGGGGCAGGGCCGATCGTGAAGTTTCGATGAGTCCGCGGCGCGGATGCCGGGTTCGGCGTGCCGGTTGCAGCCGGGACGGCCGCGAAGGTACCGTCCCGGAGCCGAGCCTCCCATGCCGCTGCACCTGATCCCGCGCGAGGCCAAGTTCTTCGACCTCCTCGAAGGGCTGTCGTCCCCCCTGGCCGACCGCTCGGCGGCGCTGGCGGGCCGGTCGGCGGCCCCGGCCGATCCCGAGGCCGGAGCCGGGCCGGCCGACGCCATCGGCCGGATGGTCGCGGCGCTCGATGCCTCGTTCATCACCCCGTTCGACCGCGAGGACATCTATCGGCTGGCGGTCGCCCTCGTCGACGTCCGGTCGACGATCGACGACGCGGCCCACCGGCTCGGCGAGTCCGAGGACACCTCCGGGTTCGCCGCCGCCCTCGGCGCGATCGTTGCGATCTGCACGGGGATCGACGCGGCGGTCCGGGCGCTCCGCGACCCGTCGAAGAACGCCGAAGGCCTCCGGGGGCACCTCGTCGCGATCGAGCGCGACGTCGACGCGGCCGCGCGCCGCCTCCCCGCTGACGGGCCCGAGGGGCGAGAGGACCTCGCCGCGGGCCTCCGTCGGATCGGCATCGAGGCATCGGTCCGTCGGGCCCTCGACGCCTGCCGTGAGGCCGGGCGGGCGGTCGCCGTGGTCGTGGTCAAGGGGGCCTGATCCCGATGCTCTTCGCCGAGGGGGGGCCATTCCAGTTCGGGACCGTCCCCTTCGACCGGCTCCCGACGGTCGTCTGGGCCCTGATCGCGCTGGCGCTGGCGTTCGATTATCTGAATGGGTTCCACGACGCGGCGAACTCGGTCGCCACGATCGTCTCGACCCGGGTCCTCGGGCCGATGGCGGCGGTCTTCTGGGCGGCGGCGTTCAACTTCGTCGCCTTCCTCGTCTTCCGGACGGCGGTCGCCTCGACTATCGGCGAGGACATCGTCGACGCGAAGCTGATCACGTACCGGACGATCGCCGCGGCCCTGGCGGCGGCCTGCGCCTGGTCGCTCCTGACCTGGTACCTCGCCCTGCCGACCAGCAGCTCGCACGCCCTGATCGGCGGCCTGATCGGGGCCGGTTTCATGGAGGGGGGGATCGCGGCGCTCCGGTTCGGCGGGATCGGCAAGACGGTCGCCTTCATCGTGCTGGCCCCGCTGATCGGCCTGGCGCTGGGGGTCCTCTTCGGCACGATCGTCTTCCGGCTGGTCCGGAGGTGGACCCCCCGGCGGGTCGACCACCTCTTCCGCAAGGGTCAGCTCGCCTCGGCCGCGCTGTACAGCCTCGGGCACGGGGGCAACGACGCGCAGAAGACGATGGGGATCATCTTCGCGCTGCTGATCGCGGCGAGCCGGCAGGGCCACGGGTTCTCGGCGCCGGAGCACGTCCCGGCCGAGGTCGTGCTGGCGTGCCACGCCGCGATGGCGGCGGGGACCCTCAGCGGGGGCTGGCGGATCGTCCGGACGATGGGCCAGAAGCTCCTGCCGCTCCGGCCGGTCGACGGCTTCTGCGCCGAGGCCGCCGGCGCGACGACGCTGGCCCTGACGATCCGCCGGCATCCCCGCGAGCACCACGCAGACGATCGCCGGCGCGATCGTCGGGGTCGGCTCGATCCGCCGGCTCCGGGCGGTCCGCTGGGGCGTGGCCGCCCGGATGGCCTGGGCCTGGGCCATCACCCTCCCCGCGACCATCGCCGCCTCGGCCGCGATCTGGTGGGGCCTGGGCGTCCTCGGTGACCTGCTCGTAACCGTTCACGGCCTTGGTTGACCGCTTCCGAGATGGTAGTCTCTTTGCCATGATGCCGCCACCGCTTACCCAGGACCTCTTCGACTCGCTGCCCGTGGCGGCTCGGCTCTACATCCGTCAGATCGAAGCATTTGCCGCCCAGGTGGCCCTGCTCAACGCGCGGGTCGCCGAACTCGAAGCTAAGCTCGAACAGAATTCGTCGAACTCCTCGCGGCCTCCGTCGTCGGATGGTCCCCGGCACAAACGGGGTGTGCCGCGAGCCAAGAGCCAACGGCGGCGGGGTGGACAGCCGGGCCACAATAAGCACGACCGAGTGATCCTGAGTCCCGACCAAATCATCGACCACAAGCCGTCTCAGTGTCGGCTCTGCCCCATGCGTCTGACGGGCGACGATCCCGATCCCCTCATCGATCAGGTCATCGACCTGCCCGAGGTCATCCGCCACGTCACCCACCATCGTCGCCACACCCTCGCCTGCCCCAGCTGCCAGGCCCGGACCACCGCCAAGTCGATCCCCGAGGCGGCCCAGGGCTTCGGCCCCAAGCTTCAGGCGGCGACGGCGTATCTCAGCGGCGTCGGCCGGCTCGGCAAACGCGCTATCCGCTTGCTCTATCGCGATCTCTGCGACATCCCGATGGCCACCGGTAGCGTGAGCAAGCTCGAGGCCCGGACCAGCGCCGCCCTGCACGCGATCCACGACGAGGCGGCCAATCATGCGCGGGGGCTCGACGCCAATGTCGACGAGACCGGCTGGACGCAAGGCTCAAAGAAAGCCCGGCTCTGGGTCGCGGTGACGAAGTCGGTCTCCGTCTTCTTGATCCGAAGCCACCGCGATCGCGCGGCATTCGACGACCTGGTCGGTCCGACGCCCGGGGTGCTGACGACCGATCGCTTTCCGGTTTACACCCATCTTCGCGACCAGAGGCGTCAGGTCTGCTGGGCGCATCTCCGCCGCGATTTCCGGTCGATGATCGACCGAAGAGACCGGGGCTCGGGGATGGGTCAGGATCTGCTGATGTACGCGGATATCCTGGCCGATCGCTGGTCGAAGGTGCGTGACGGCACCGAGACCCGAGAGTGGTTCGGGCGAGAGGTTCTGCCGTGGCTGCGTGACGAGGTCCGGCAACTCCTCGATGCGGGATCGCGGTGCGACGGCGTCAAGACGGCGCGGATGTGCCGCGAGCTTCTGGCGATCGAGTCGAGTCTCTGGACGTTCGCGTCGCGGCCGGGCGTCGAGCCGACGAACAATGCGGCGGAGCGCGCGGTGCGTCACGCGGTCTGCTGGCGCAAGACGAGCTATGGGACCAACAGCGCGCGAGGCAGTCGGTTCGTCGAGCGGATGCTGAGCGTGGTCGCGAGTTGCCGAGCGCAGGGCCGTGACGTGATGGAATTTCTCAGACGAGCCATCACCGCTTGCCACGATCAGGCCGCGCGACCTTCGCTCCTACCTGAAGGCGCGTAAACGGTTACGATTACGGCAGTCCGTACGACCCCGATCTCGATCAACAGGCCACGCACCTGCTGGGTCGCATCTATCAGATTGACAGATTGAGGGCACGTCTCAGCTCAGGTCCGCGCGGGCGGGGCTGGCAGGAGAACGGCACGCAGCCTGCCGATCCACGACTATAGCCCCATGCGGTCGCCCGCGTGCGGCCCATCAATCCCGGCGGGTCGAGGGCCGGCTTCAATACTTCCGACGCCGATCGGCTCGGGAAAGGTGGAACGATGCGATCCGTGGCGAGAGCGATCCTGGTGGCGACCGTCACCCTCGGTGCAGCGCTGACCGTCGGCACTCCGACGGTAAACGCGCAGGGTAGCAGCCTGGGGGGCTACGGGGCGATGGCGGGCGGGACCGGCTCCGCCATGGGCGGCGGGTCCGGTTCCGGGACGGGCATGGGGGCCGGGACGGTCGCCCCCTTCGGAGGCCGGTTCGGGGCCGCGATGCCCTCCGGCATGGCGGGAGGCGGCGGGCTGTCCTTCCGGCCTCTCCCGTCTGCCGCCATGAGCAACACCCGCACCGCGTTCACCATCGGCCCGATGGGCGGTGGGGTGTCCGGCGGGATGGGCCAGGGCTCGGGGAGGCGTCCCTTCGTCCTTTCGGGCCGCGGCCCCTCGGGCGGATCGGGCCTGGGCGGCGGCATGCGGCGGCAGATGCCGACCGCGGGCGGCATGAGTGTGATGCCGCCCAGCTTCGCCTACCCATTCCGCCAGCCGCCGAGCCTGGTAGCCCCGTCCGCCCCAGGAGCGGGCATGTCGATGTGATTCGCTCGGCGGCGGTCCGGCCTTCAGAGCGGATCGGGCGGCTTGGCCGGATCCGCCCCGGCGGCGGGTTGAGTCCGGCGGAATGGGCCTCCCGCGGGCGGGGGCGGGGGCGGGGGAGGCGGGGAGGTTGCTGGGCCCGCCGTCGTGGCGGCCTCGGGGGCGGGCGGGTGGTCGTTGATCTGGCACCCGACGGCCCGCTCCAGCGCCGCGAGGGCCTTGCCCAGTTCCGCCTCGACCTGGGCGATCTGGAGTTGGACCTGGAGCACCTCCCTCAACGCCGAGATCAGCGCCGCGAAGTCGACGTTCCCCTTGCCGTAGTCGCCGCCGGCGTTCTCCAGGGTCTGGCGGGTCCTGGGGAGGATCTGGTCGCGGAGGAGGCCGAGGACGTTCTGCTGGACCCTGGCCTGGGTCATCAGGTCCGCGATTTCGCTCTGCGTCTCGTCGCGCTGGGCCTCGTACAGCTTGGCGTCGGCGATCGCCCGCTCCTTCGCCTCGCAGACCCCGGCCCGGTACTTGTCCCGGTAGACCGGGAGGTTGAAGGCGACGAAGAGGCCGACGTTGGGGAAGCCGCTGGCGGTCCTGGGTGTGGCGGCGTTCGTCTTCTCCATGTCCATGTAGGTCAGCCCCAGCGTGAGGTTGGGGTAGAACCGCTTCTGGGCCAGCTCGATGGCCTTCTCGTCGCGGGCGACGGCGGCCAGGCGGCCCTTGAGTTCGGGGCGGGCGGCGATCGCCAGGGCGTGGAGGCGGCCGATCTCCGCCGGCACGCTCGCGGGCGCGAGCTCGGGCAAGGTCCGCAGGTCGGCCTCCGGGCTGGCGTGGACCTGGCGGGCCAGGGCGGCGCGGGCAGTTGCGATCCCCTGCTGATTGTTCGCCAACTCCCGGTCGAGTTCGCTGATGAGGACCTCGGACCGGAGCACGTCCTGCTGGGAGCCGCCGGTCTCGAGTCTTCGGCGGGCCACCGTCTGGAAGTCCTCCAGCAGCTTGCGGTTCTCGACGAGGAACTCGCCGGCCCTCTGATTCGCGTAGAGGTCGTAGTAGGACCGCTTCACGGCGGCGACGGCGTCGAGCTGGGCGGCGGCCAGCTCGGCGAGAGCGACCTGGACGTCCCGCTCGGCGGCCTCGCCCCGCAGGCGGAGCGTGCCGAACCAGGGGAATTGCTGGGCGAGCGTGAGGTTGTAGGGGTTGTAGCCCATCAACGAATACTGGGGGGCGACGCTCGGGATCGGGAAGATCGAGTTCGAGGCGACCGGGTCGTCGAGCGTCGTCACCTGGGGGATGCGGTACTTGAGCGACCGGACGTTGTGGAACGCGGCCTGCACGGTGCGGTTTTCGGCCAGAGCCCGGCGGATATAGGCATCCACGGGCAGAGGCCCGACCAGTTCGGCCGGTGCCGGTGCCGGATGGGTTTCCAACGCAACCGCCATGGGACTGCCGGGACGGGAGGGATTCTGAGGATGGTATGCGGCGGATACGACGTCCCCACCGAGCTTGGCCGACTGGGGCCGAGGCCTCAGTGGGGCGCACCCGAGCACGTCCGAGAAGAGGACCGTCAGAAGGGCGGGGCACCATCGTCGAATCATGGCCGGCCTCCTCGGAGGGCCACCGCGTCGCGCGGACCCTCCGCGCAACCGGCAACGCCGATCCCATGAGCCCGGTGGGAAGATCGGCCGAGGAAGTGGCCCGGCTTGTGCCGAATGCAGCCGATGGGGCGATTCTCGCGAACAAGATCGGGATGCCGGCGTACAAGGGATCGGTCGAGGGGATGACGGTCGGACGCCGAGGTTGTCCTTGTCCGTTCGTGGCGGAGGGTTATAATTGGCCCGGCGTGATGACGGTTCGGACCATCTGTTCGAAGTTTGGCTGAGATTATGACTCGCGCGTGCCATCATCTCCGGCTCCCCTGGATCGCCCTGGCGGCGATCGTCGGGCTGCTGTCGATGGTCGGCGAGTCGGCGGCGGCCTGCGAGGGGAAGAACGCCCCGAAGTCCGCTCGGTCCTGCTGCGCGAGCCGTTCCGCCTCCGGCGATGGCAACTGCTGCTGCAAGCCCGCCGAGGATTCGTCGAGGTCCGTGACGAGCGAGCGGACGGCCGCCCCCGCCCTGGTTGAAGTCGGCCTCCTCATCCCGCAGAGGCCATGCGAATGCCGTCCGGGCGAGCCCGCCGCCCCGGCCTCGAAGCCGGAGTCGCGTCCCGCCCAGGCCCGGCCCGATCACGACCGTGACGAGTCTGTTGCCTTCGCCTTCGGGGATCGGGCTGCCGTCAAATTCGCCCCGCTCTCGCCCCGCCCCGACGGCCCGCCGAAGATTCCCCTCTACCTCCGCACGTCTCGCCTCCTCATATAAGCCTCTCCCTACTCCGGGACGTCCCCGTCCCGCGATCGCCCGGCGTCCGCACCCCGAGCCCGGGTGCTGATCCGACGCCCTCCGTCCATCTCTCACATATCCTCGTCGCGGTCCGGTCCTCTGGATCATGCCGTCCGGGCTGCGCCCGCGCCGGCGTGGGGAGCTAGATCATGTCTTCCAATGGCCTTGCGGGTCCCGGCGGCCCCGTCGCGTCCGGGACGGACGTCGACGGAGAGGCCCCGCGAACACGCTGGCAGAAGTTCCGCCTGGTGGTCAAGGTCGTCGAACTCCGGCTCCGCTTCGTCGCCCTGATGGCGATCACCGGGCTGGTGTTCGCCTACTGGGATACCCTCTGGAACCGCTACGACAAGTGGATGCGGCCGTCCGCAGGCGGTCACGTCGCGGCCTCCGGCATCGAATTCTACTGCCCCATGCACCCGTCTGTCGTGCAGGACGAGCCCGGCAAGTGCCCCATCTGCGGCATGCCGCTGGCGAGGAGGAAGAAGGGGGAGAAGTCGGCCCTGCCCGAGGGGGTCACGTCCCGCGTGCAACTGGCCCCGTTCCGCATCGCCCAGGCCGGGATCAGGACGGCCGAGGTCGGCTATACGCCACTGGCCCAGACCCTCACCACCGTCGGGTACGTCGCGTTCGACGAGCGTCGGCTGGCGAACGTCGTCTCGAAGGCGCCCGGCAGGACGCGGGTCGAGACGCTCTACGCCAACTTCACCGGCAAGGAGGTGAAGGCGGGGGAGCCGCTGGCCGAACTCTACAGCCCCGAGATGTCCCAGGCGATCGCGGAGCTGCGCACGGCCCGGGACGGCGAGCGAGAGTCGGCCGGGTTGCAGACCGCCGCGGCCCGCTCGCTCCTCGGCGACCGGAGGACCATGGTCCGCCTGTCGACCGAGAAGCTCAGGCGGTGGGGGATCGACCAGGCCCAGCTCGACGAGATCCTCCGCCAGGGCAAGGACGACTCCAAGATCCCGATCCTCTCCCCGATCGGCGGGACCGTCGTCAAGAAGAACGTCGTCGAGGGCCAGGAGGTCCAGGAAGGCTACCCGATGTTCGAGGTCGCCGACCTGGGCCGCGTCTGGGTCCAGGCCCAGGTCTACGAGCACCAGATCGGCCTGGTCCGCGAGGGGCAGTCGGTGGAGGCGTCCGTCGAAGCCTTCCCCGGCCAGGCCTTCCCCGGCACGGTGGCATTCATCCAGCCGACCCTCGACCAGGCCACCCGGACGGTCGAGGTGCGGTTCGACCTGGAGAACCCGGGGCGTCGCCTGCGGCCGGGCATGTTTGCCACGGTGACGCTCAAGATGCCGGTGGCCGAGACCCCGGCCTTCCGGACGCGGCCGGCCGCGGGCCCCCATCCCCACGGCGAGCTCCGCACCGCGAGCCTCACCGTCGAGGAGCAGAAGAACTGCCCAGTCACCGCCCTCAAGCTAGGCTCGATGGGGGACCCCATCCCCGTCGAGGTCGAGGGCCGGAAGGTCTGGACCTGCTGCGCGGCCTGCTCGCCGAAGCTGAAGGCCCAGCCCGCGAAGTACCTGGCCCGGCTGGCGCCCGCGCCCCGAGACGAGGTCCTCAGCGTGCCCGAGTCGGCGGTGATCGACACGGGGAGCCGCAAGGTCGTCTACGTCGAGGCCGGGCCCGGCGTCTTCGAGGGCCGGGTCGTCGTCCTCGGCCCCCGGGTCGGCGACCGCTTCCCCGTCCTGGAGGGGCTGGCGCCCGGCGAGACGGTGGCGGCGGCCGGCGCATTCCTGATCGACGCCGAGAGCCGCCTGAACCCCGCCCCGGCACCGGCCCCGGCGGGCGGCGGCCCCCCGGCCGGGGCCGACGCCCCGGAGGCCCGGTCCGCCTCCGTCCAGACCCCAGCGACCCACCGGCATTGAGCCGGACGGAGGACGGGCCATGATCGAGTCGATCATCGAGTGGTCGATCCGCAACCGCTTCCTCGTCATCCTCGCCTCCGTCGCGCTCGGGGTCGCGGGCGCCCGCGCCATGCTGACGACCCCCGTGGACGCGATCCCCGACCTGTCCGAGAACCAGGTCATCGTCTTCGCCGACTGGATGGGCCGCAGCCCCCAGGAGATCGAGGACCAGGTCACGTACCCGCTCTCGTCGAGGCTCCAGGGCCTCGCCGGCGTGAAGGTGGTCCGGTCGTCGAGCGAGTTCAACTTCTCGATGATCACCATCATCTTCGACGACGCGATCGACTACTACTTCGCCCGCCAGCGCGTCCTGGAGCGGCTCGCCGCGATCGCCCCGGAGATGCCGGCGGGGGTGGTCCCCTATATGGCCCCCGACGCCACGGCCGTCGGCCAGATCTTCTGGTACACCGTCGAGGGGGACGGCAAGGACCTCGGCGAGCTGCGGTCGATCCAGGACTGGTACGTCCGCTACCAGCTCAACAGCATCCCCGGCGTCGCCGAGGTCGCCTCCGTCGGCGGCGCGCCGAGGGAGTATCAGATCGACCTCGACCCGAACCGGCTCCGCGCCTACGGCGTCAGCCTGGGCGAGGTGTACGGGGCCGTCGCCCGCTCCAACTCGTCGGTCGGCGGGCGGGTGATCCACCAGGGGAACGCCGAGTACCTGATCCGCTCCGTCGGCCTGATCGAGAACCTCGACGATATCCGGGACACGGTCGTCGCCCCGCGGAAGAACGGTACCCCGGTCCGGGTGGGCGACCTCGGCACCGTCCAAATGGGGCCGGCGTTCCGCCGCAGCGTCCTGGAGAAGGACGGCCGGGAGGCCGTCGGCGGCGTGGTCCTGATGCGCTACGGCGGGAATCCCCTGGAGGTCACGCAGAAGATCAAGGAGAAGATCGCGGCCCTGGAGGTGAGCCTGAAGGGCCAGGGGGTGCGGATCGTCCCGTTCTACGACCGCACCCCCCTCATCCACAAGGCCTTGGAGACCGTCAGCGGCACCGTCAAGGAGGAGCTGATCGTCTGCACGATCGCCATCCTCCTGGTGATGGGCCACGTGGGCAACGCCTTCGTCGTCGCGATCGTCCTGCCGATGGCGATCCTGTTCAGCTTCCTGATGATGAAGCTGTTCGGCATGTCCTCGAACATCATGAGCCTCGCGGGGATCTCGATCTCGGTCGGCATCCTGATCGACCAGGCGGTCGTCATGGGCGAGAACGCCGCCCACCACCTGACCCGCCACTTCGGGCGTAATCGGGTGACCGGCGACACCACCGAGATTGTGATCCGGGCGTGCCGGACCGTGGGGCGGCCGATCTTCTTCTCGGTGCTGATCACGATCCTCTCGTTCCTGCCGGTCTTCGCCCTCTCGGGCCGCGAGGGGAAGATGTTCCACCCGCTGGCCTACACCAAGACCTTCGCCCTGGTCGGCGTCGCCCTGCTGTCGATCACGCTGGTGCCGGCGCTGATCCCGATCTTCCTGCGGGGCCGGATCAGGTCGGAGGACGAGAACTGGCTGGTCCGCACGATGATCGCGATCTTCAAGCCGATGCTGGCCTGGCTGATGGACCGGACGACGCTCGTCTGCTGGCTGTTCGTCGTCATCCTCGGGCTCGGGTACGTCGCCTCGACGAGGCTGGGCCGCGAGTTCATGCCCGACCTGGACGAGGGGTCGATCATGGACATGCCGACGACGGTCCCCCGCGCCTCGGTCGCGCAGGCCGCCGACGACCTGAAGGTCCGCGACGCGGTCCTCCGCGACTTCCCCGAGGTCTGGCAGGTCGTCGGCAAGGCGGGCCGGGCCGAGACCCCCACCGACCCGTCCCCCCTGGACATGATCGAGACGGTCATCAACCTCCGCGACCGTGAGGTCTGGCCGAAGCGGAAGCTCCGGTTCGAGGACGCCCTGGCCCAGACGCGCGACGCCCTGGCCGCCCTGGAGGCCAGGGGCCTGCTCCGCCGCCCGGCCTCCGCCGAGGAGCGGGAGGGGCTGGTCAACGAGGCCGCGATGACGGCCGCCGAGGCGGTCGACCGGACGCTCCGCGAGCTGGCGGTGCGGCGGCTGAAAGAGTTCCGCCCGGAGTTGGGCCGCGCCCTGGTCGGCGACGCGGTCGATGCCCTCCTCGCCCGAGTATCCCCCTCCGCCATCGCCCGCAGGCCGACACCGGCCGAGCGTGACGCGGTGATCGGCCCCCTGGCGACATCCCACGGCGACCGGCTTGCCGTCGGGGTCTCGCCGGAAGACACGGCCGAGGTCCTCCGGGACGCCGCCCGCCGCTTGGTCGACTTGGGCGTGCTCCGCGACCGTGCCGACCTGCTGACCCCGTCCCCGGCCCCCCTGGAGCGGGCCGCCGAGATGGCGGGCGACGTGCTGGGCTTCGCCAGGCCGACACTGTTCACGCGGGTTGCCGACGGGCTCGCCGCCTCCCATGCCCGGCGGCTCCAGGAGCGGATCAGGTCGCTCAACTGGGAACTCTTCGACCGGGCCGTGGGGACCGCCACGAGGGCGGCCCTCGACGCGTTGACGAAGCCCGGACACGACCGCAAGCCGGCCGAAGCGGACGCGACCCCCGAGGTGTGGCAGGCCCTCGCCGCCGGGCTGGAGAGGCCATTCGCCGACCGGCTGCTGCTCTGGAAGAAGACCAAGCAGGACATCGTCGAGGAGATGGAGACAGCCCTCCAGATGCCCGGCTGGGGCAACAGCTTCACCCAGCCGATCGCCAACCGGATCGAGATGCTTTCGACCGGCGTCCGCCTGCCCGTGGCCGCCAAGGTCTTCGGACCGAGCCTCGCGGAAGTGCAGCGGGTCAGCCAGGAGGTCGCCGGGGTCCTCCGCGGGGTCCGGGGGTCGGCCAACGTCTTCGCCGACCAGATCACCGGCAAGCCGTACGTCGAGATCCGGATCGACCGCAAGAAGGCGTCCCGCTACGGGATCAACGTCGGCGACGTCCAGGACGTCGTCGAGGTGGCCATGGGGGGGAAGCCCCTGACCCAGACGGTCGAGGGCCGCGAGCGCTACCCGGTTCGGGTCCGCTACGCCCGCGACTACCGCGACGACGTCGAGGCGCTCAGGAACATCCTCGTCTCCGCCCGCGGCATGACCGCCGACGCCGGCCCGGCCGGCGGGATGGGCGGCGGGATGGGAGCCCCCGAGACTGCCTCCGCGCCGGGGCAGGCGAAGGCGGGACCGATCCCCCTGTCGGCCGTGGCCGACGTGAGGGTCGTCGAGGGGCCGTCGATGATCAAGAGCGAGAACGGCCTGCTGCGGGCCTACGTCCAGTGCCGGGTCCAGGACCGCGACGAGGTCGGCTTCGTCGAGGAGGCGCAACGGGCCGTGGCCGAGGGGGTCAAGCTCCCCGGCGGCATGTACATCGAGTGGTCCGGCACCTTCGAGCATCAGGTCCGGGCCAACAAGACGCTTCGGATCGTCTTCCCGGCCGTCATCGCCGTCATCGCGCTGATCCTCTACCTGACCCACAAGAGCTGGGTCGACGCGATGCTGATGATGACCAGCGTCCTGGGCGCGCTGGCCGGCGGGGCGATCTTCCAGTGGCTCTTCGGGTTCAACTTCAGCGTGGCGGTGCAGGTCGGCTACATCGCCTGCTTCGGCATGGCGGTCGAGACCGGCGTGGTGATGCTCGTTTACCTCCACGAGGCGATCGCCGAGCGCGGGGGCCTGGAGGGGATCGGCTCGATCGCCGAGCTGCGGCGGGCGATCCTCGAAGGGGCGATCCACCGCCTCCGGCCCAAGCTGCTGACCGAGGGGGCGGCCATCATCTCGATCGCCCCGATGCTCTGGGCCACGGGCGTTGGGGCCGAGGTGATCCGCCCGATGGCGGCCCCGGTGCTCGGCGGCCTCCTGATCGCCGACGAGGTGATCGACGTGTTCCTACCCGTGCTCTACTTCGCCGTCAGCAAGCGGCGGTGGCGGAAGCTCCACGGAATCACTCTCTTCAACGAGAGTCTGGCGGCCAGTCGGCGGCGCGAGCCGGTCTCGGCCTCATGAGACACGCCCCCGACCGGGCTTGGGGCGGGCCGGTCGGGGACGTAACGCGGACGTGTTGACGACCCGCCCCAGTGCAACCCAGGGAGAGAGCATCATGGATCGCAGGGAATTGCTGGGCGTCCTCGGGGCGACGGCCGCCGGGTTGGCGACCGTGGCCGGAGCCGGCGAGGCGCGAGCCGCCCAGGGCGGCAAGGACAACACCCACGCGCAGTGCGCCGAGGACTGCGTGGACTGCGAGAAGCACTGCAACCAGGGCTTCCACCACTGCTACAAGCAGGTCCAGGCCGGCAAGCAGGACTACGCCAAGGCGATGCACCTGTGCGTCGATTGCGGCGACATCTGCTCGACGGCGGGCAAGCTGGTGGCCCGGATGAGCCCGCTGATGACGCACACCTGCCGGGCGTGCGCCGAGTGCTGCGACGACTGCGTCGCCGCGTGCGAGAAGCTCAACGACCCCGAGATGAAGGAGGTCGTCGTGGCGATCAAGACGTGCGCCAAGTCGTGCCGCGAGATGGTCAAGTCGATGGGCGGTCGTTGAGTAGACCGTCGCCGGTCCCCCGCCCGAGGGCTCACGGGCGGGGGAGTCGTCCCTCGTCTGCGGCGGCCGGACCCGTCGCGTGAAGCTAGTCACGGAGGCCGACACAAGAGTTTGGAGATACCACGATGCGATTCCGACTTCGGACGATGGCCTTGGCGGGCCTCCTCGCGCTCGGGAACTTGGCGATCGCCTCGGCCCCGGCACACGCCGGATGTGGAGGCGGCGGTGGCGGCTACTCCCGCGGTGGCGGCTACGGCGGGCACACCTTCGGCACCTCCGGTGGCGGCGGTTACTACCGGGGTGGAGGCTACGGCGGCGGGGGCTCCTGCTGCGGCATGGGCGGGATGAACATGGGCGGCATGCAGATGGGTGGCATGCCGATGGGCGGGATGCCGATGTCCGGTCCGGGCATGCAGGGCATGAGCATGGGCGGGAACGCCGCCCCCGCGGCGGCTGCCCCCGTGCCGGCGGCGGCCCAGCCCGCGACGGCCGCGACGGGCGGCTCCCGATACTACTGCCCGATGCATCCGAACGTCGTGAGCGCCTCCCCGGCCACCTGTCCCTACTGCCAGATGGCCCTCAAGAGCCGGTAGCCGGCGAATCCCAGGGGCTCCCCGGAGACGTTCCGGGGAGCCCAGTTATCCTTTCACGGGAGGGGAAGACAGATGCACGAGACCACGAGGAAGAATCCGTACACGTTCCTCGCGATGTTCGGGTCGGCGCTCATACTGGGCGTTGGCGTCGCGGCCACGGCCGACGAGGGGCACAAGCACGGCGCGCCCCTGCACGGCGGCACGGTCAAGATGACCAAGGAGTACCACTTCGAGGCCGTCTTCACCAAGGATGGCGTGAAGCTCTACCCCCGGACCCACGAGGACAAGCCGCTCGACACCTCGAAGGTCGCGGCGACTGCCACGTTCTACCACCCGAACTCGCCCAAGCCCTGGTTCGAGCAGAAGCTCGCCGCCCCGGCGGCGGCCCCCGGCAACGCCCCGACCTCGCTGGACGCCTCGGTCGGCCTGGGCCGGGTCCCGGCCGCCGGGGCGAAGGTCGAGTTCAAGGTCACGGGGCTCCCCGATGCCGAGGAGCCGAAGGCCACCTTCACCGTGCCGTTCGCCCTGGCGAAGTCCAACGAGATCACCTACGCCAAGGCGACGAAGGACGACGCGAAGGCGGTCGCCGCCCAGAAGACCTGCCCGGTCAGCAAGGAAGACCTGGACTCGATGGGCGGCCCGCTCAAGGTTTCGCGGGGCGACAAGTCCGTCTTCATCTGCTGCAAGGGCTGCCTGAAGGACATCCAAGCCAACCCGGATAAATTCCTCGGCGCGTCGGCCGCGTCCGGTCCCGCCCAGTCCAAGGACGAGCATCACGACCATAAGCACTGAGACACCGGGGCGGAGGTGCGATCGCGTCATACCGCTCCCCACCCCCCACCGACTCGACTTCCGCCCACGTCACGGCGGCGAACTCGCCGCCGCTTCAATCCCCAGGGAGTTTCCTCGATGACCAAGCGACATGCCTTCCGTCCCGAGAGCCTCGGCCCCCTCGAAACCCGACTCGCCCTGAGCGGAGCCGCCGCGACCCTGCATGCCCTACCCCAGGTTGTCCACCTCTCGACCGTCCGCGCGGAAGCCACCGCTCGGCCCGATCGGAGCACGATCGGCTTCGAGATCAACTTCCTGACGGGCATGATCCCGCACCACCAGATGGCCATCGACATGTCGCGGCTGGCGCTTCGCTACGCCACCGACCCCCAGGTCAAGGACCTGGCCAAGCGGATCATCTCCGAGCAGCGGCCGGAGATCGCCCGGATGCAGCACTACCTGGCCGTCGACGGCGTCCGCAACTACCGGCCTGGCAAGGCTGCCGACGAGTTGATGGACCTCAAGACCCTGAGCTCGCAGCGCGGCAACGCCTTCAACGTCGCGTTCCTGACGATGATGACCGACCATCACACCAGGGCGATCCATGGCGACAGCATGGGCATGATCGGCGCGGCCGAGGCCAACGGACGGGTCGCTCAGCCGGGCCTGAAGCAACTCACCGCCCAGATCGTCTCTACCCAGAGCCGAGAACTTCAGGAGATGCAGGGCTACCTGGCCCGAGGCGGCTGACGGACGGGGATTCGCCGGGTGGCTCAGGCCACCCGGCCGACCGGCCCTGTCGCGGCCCGCCGCCCGTCCCCCGGTGCAACCGGGATGGGACCTTCGTTGCGTAATGAGCCCCGCACGAGGGAACCCCATCACGACCAAGCCGAGGGTGGCGGGCGGCGGACCGCATCGGGGCCGGGTCGCCCGATGTATCTTAGGGCAATCGATCTCCCCGGCCAACTTCGCTGAGATGCCCGCCAACCACTAGTGGGTCAAGTGGCTTGGGCGTGGCCATAATCGAAGCCGGCCTGTCTTGCGATGGGTAAGCGTGTACATGCTCCAGATCCGCCGATGCGATGCCGGTCGCGTTGCCGTCGCCGCCTTGTCGCC
>JAABUQ010005419.1_pt1 | contig 20422 bp, 21 predicted proteins | sample 5560001 | NCBI WGS metagenome assembly JAABUQ01 (sample SAMN10711888, study PRJNA513371) | rock metagenome | isolation source: Antarctica rocks | place: Antarctica: Victoria Land, Finger Mt nord | collected 2015-12-18
ATTGTTGGGAATTAGTGAGGGAGCTATTGAGATTAGCTCCTAATAAGAACAAGTATTATCAACGTGGTCAGAGGGCTATGAGGCTTATTCTGTCTGCATCTTAGCTCTTTTTGTCGCCCCCTCAGGTCAAAAACTTGCCTCCAACTGTTGCACTACAGTCAGAGCAGAATATCTAACACCAGCAGTACCTTCCCCTGGATGGGTTGAGTCATCCACTAGCCATAGATGTTTAATCGGGGTGCGATTAGCAAAACCTTCGCTTTATTGCTTACTCTTTACTGAACGATTGTTATTTAGTACCAAAGCTTGCTTTAGCAAAGATAAGTCGAGGTTTCTTCTACCAATCTGAATCCAAATCAAGATGCCTATAAGTGCGAAATAGGGCAAAATGATAACTTGCACTGGAGTACCAACAAAGAGGTAAACTACAACCGCTCCAAAACCAGCTAGAATTGCCACAATAATACGACCATCCTCAATTAGACGCTCTACCTCTGCTTTAGCACACTCCAAAATCTCTTCGTCATAGAATGAAAGTTCTTCAACTTTGCTTTGTCTGTCTAAAAAGTTTTCATAGCTCTTTTCTTTTTCTTTCTGACTCCCCCTCTTAGACCTGCCTCTTCTAGGCTTGTTAGACTTGCGCAGAATCGTCAATACTTCCCATAGTTTCTCGCTGTGGTTGTCAGTAACCCTTACTTTGCCCTGCTGCTGACTTTCAATAGGATGCATGTGAGTAGATTTCGCGCCTATACCTTGATTTGGGCTATTTATAAACTTAAGGTAATTTTGGTATTTCTGCAAATATCTCCGTTACCAGCCTCGATTACGTTTCTTCTTATCACCTGTATCATTTCAAGGTCGCCTTCTTCCAAAGCACCTTTTAGATACGCTTCAGCCTCTTGAGGAGCTTTAAGTGACTCAATTAGATAAGAGTGATAATCAATACTTTTAGGCATCTCCTCTTCTCCTATAGTCTTCCCAGTAGTCCTGTGCTTTGAGGATATCTGGAAGCGTAATATATTTGTAGCTTCTCAGATTAATGTCAATAAGAGCTAAAATGAAACAACCTTATTGAGAAATCGAACCCTAGAAACCTTGTTTTTTCATTAAATATTCTCAATAATTTTCCCTTCATAATATCTTACGAGAATGGGCTGTAAATATATTACGCTCCAAGTTCAGTTCTCGGCGTGCTGCGCGGCCTCCTCGATCAGCGCCGCCACCTCCTTAGGACGTGACTCGTAGACCGAGTGGCTCGCCCCCTCCACCTCGACCTTGTGGCTATGGGCGCGCTCGGCGTACATGCGCTCCAGGTCGGGATTGATGATCCTGTCCGCCGTCGCGGCAAGCGCCCAGCTCGGCTCCACTTTCCAGGCGGGATTGGTGACGGGGGTCGTGAACACTTTGGCCGCGGTAAACATCTGCGAGTGCGCCTCGAACTCGGCTTGCTCGCGCGGCAGGTCGGCCGCGAAGTCCTCGAAGAAGCGAGCAGGATCGAGAAAGAGGAAACCGTCCGGCGTCTTTTCAGGCGCTTTGGCGGCACTCGGCATGCGCTTATTGTTGGCGGACTCGGTCTCGCCCGTATCCGGCTCATGAGCTGCAATGTAGACGAGTCCGGCGACATGTGGGTCTGTTCCAGCCTCGGTGATGATGGTGCCCCCGTAGCTGTGAGCGACCAAGATGCACAGGCCTTGCTGGCGGTCGAGGGCACGCTTTGTCGCGGCGACATCATCTTCCAGTGAAGTCAGCGGTTCCTGGACGACGCTGACGTTGTACCCGTCCTTGGTCAGGATCTCGTAAACGGGCTTCCAACCCGAGCCGTCAACGAAGGCTCCGTGGACTAGTACAATGTTCTTCACGGGGGCGGCCACTACGGGAGCCGAGGCTCCACCAAGGACGATGAAGGCGGCTGCTGCTGAGGCAAGGCGAGCATTGAGGCTGTTCAGGGTCATATGAGGTCTCCTTACTTGAACTGCTAGTTCTAGTTGATGTCGATCGGTTGTTGCTGTGGTCGTTGGTTGCTGCAAGCTCCTTCCCTGCAAGAGGTTATTGAGCTGCTTGTTGACATGCACTTCGTGAAACCCGTCGCCATTCTCCGGAACGGGCATACTCGCCTTGAGCATGGCACACACAATGAGTGCTGATATCCCCAGGTGATGAGCCGTGCATAAATTTTATGCTATCGTTTTCGTCTCGGTCATTTTCAGACGAGCATGCAGGACAAGGCTACCAGCTTAAGCCGGGACAGTTTGCAGGGTCAGGGTTGTAGACTTTACTGAATTTTTAGAGATTCTGGGACGGGGTAAATCACCCATCCGCTATTATTAGGGGTTCACAAAGATGTGTCAGGCAGCCATATAGCAATCTTCTGCACAACGAACGAAATTGTCAGATCTGAGTATTCAAATTACAGCTTTTGCATCAAACAAAGCTCTTCCTTTTCCTTTCTTTTGTTAAGTAGCTTGAAATATCTCTTGCAATTCATTCGCTCGGATCAAAAAGCGTTCTCTTCGCTCAGATAAAGACATGAACTCTGCCATTTTCACTCTCGGTCGCAAAAACTGTCTCACTTCATCATCCGCTTGACAAAATCGTTTCGCGCTCTATACCCGAAGTTCCGATCGGAGGAAACCTCCGCTCGGACTTCGCGCTCTCAAACGCACCAAATCCTAATGTCCTTCCGCCAAGTGGTGTGAGGTCTTATACCATCGTCAAAGGTAATTTAACACTGACGATCGTACCAATTTCTGGTGCAGATTGAATCAATAGTGTCCCACCGTGAGCATTCACAATTCGTTTGGTAATTGCCAGCCCTAACCCAGTACCATCAGCTTTTGTGGAACAAAAGGGTTGGGTTAGCTTGGGAAGAACAGCCGCAGGAATTGGCTCACCACCGTTATGCACACGAATATAAACTTGCTCGGTATCTGCACTGTCTACTTCCCACTTGACCACTTCTCCTGCTGAAATACCTTCGCATGCGTTGCCAACGAGATTGATAAACACTTGTTTCAGCTTATCCTCATCTCCCAAGATTTTAACCCCAGTCGATGCTGGCATAAATTCGATTTGCCGCTCCTGTACTTCTGGCATCTCACGGATTGTTGCCAGTAGTTTACGAATAAACTCGTTGATCTCTAACTCAACCAGTTGCAACACCTGGGGCTTGGCGTATTGTAAAATTTCATTTAACAGACGTTCTAGGCGGCTGGCTTCGTCGAGGGCAAGTACCAGTCGTTCTTGAGCCGATGGAGCCAGCACAATTTTTTTGAAGTACTTCAACCCCATAAAGATCGTGCTGAGGGGATTACGGATTTCATGCACAATCATGGCAGCAAATTCACCGATCGCGGCTAGTCGTTCCTGTTCAACCAGTTTCACTTGAGCTACCCGCAGTTCTTCTGTCCGTTTTTGGACTTCCGCTTCCAGTGCTTCGTTAAATTGGCGTTGCTGCTGATAGAGGTGATAGTGATCGATCGCCGTTGCTGCCCGTTCTGCAAACAGTTCCACAATTTGGATTTCGTCGGGCGTAAACTCGCGGGGTTGACGATGAAAGGAACAAACCGTTCCAATCATTTCACTTTCAGCCGTCCGCAACGGCACTCCCAAATACGCCCGATATCCCGGTGCTGGTTTGCCATACTCTGGCTGGGCGATCACATCTTTCACCGCCAGCGTACACCGCTTTTGCATCACGGTGTTAATCAGCCGACTATGTAGGGTATATACCCGCGGTGAGTCACCCATATCTAGACTACTTGCCAGGACATTTTCAAACCCCTCCTGACAGATGGTCACCACTGTCCAATCCACATCAACCAGTTGACTGACTGCACAAGCAATATCGTGCAAATAGCAGTTCAGTTCACCAGTTCGGTAGCTGAGGGAGGACAATATTGCCATTGCTTGCCGCTCTCGCTGCCAGGCATGGTGTTGTAGAGACTCGTTATCTTCAACGCAACTCATGGGGATGAACTACCTGCGTAAAGCGTGAAACTACCAGAAATCTATCACGTTTGTTGGTGAGCAACCGCCGAGTGGGCTACCAATTTAAGCCGGGACATGCCATCTTTTGCGAACGAACTACAGCTACAGTAGGAAGATTGTTTGCTTGGTTATTAAAGTGAATCAATCTGATAAACCCCTGATAGATGCAAAAATCTCGATAGGTTGGCACGGAAGTCTCAACCTGGTTTTCGCCCAGCGTCACGGTGCAACTCAGTTGATTCATAATCGGGCTCAAGCACCTCTAAAGATGCAGCGACCGTTTTATCCAGAAGGACCAGATATTTGTCATAGTGTGATGTTGCATACAGCCGGGGGAGTTGTGGGGGGCGATCGCCTCTCGCTCAACTTCCAGCTCGAACCTGATGCCCATTCCCTGATTACAACAGCTACGGCTAGCAAGATTTATCGCAGTAATGGGTTAGAAGCCAGACAAAACATTCAGATGCAAGTAGCGGCGGGTGCTTGTTTAGAGTGGTTTCCCCAAGAGACGATTGTATTTAATGGCGCGATTTATCGGCAAGACCTACAGGTAGAATTGGCTCCAGGAGCAAGCTGGTTAGGCTGGGAGATAACACGGTTTGGTCGCAGTGCTAGAGGTGAGCGGTTTTTGCAGGGAGAGTGGCGATCGCACACCGAAATTTGGCAGCAAGGTCGTCCTCTCTGGATTGACCGACAATGGCTACAAGGTGGGGAAAAAATGCTCAACAGTCCTCACGGCTTAGCTGGACAACCAGTCATTGCTAGTCTGAGCTGGGTTGGGGCAACTGTTTCACCGGAAATAGTTGGGCAGGCGCGATCGCTTTGGACATCTGTAGAGCGGCAAGGCGAAGCCGGTGTCACCCGTCTAACCTCTGGACTATTGTGCCGGTATCGTGGTGCTTCCACGTCTGAGGTGAGAAACTGGTTTACGGACGTGTGGCAGCTACTGCGCCTATCCTTTTTAGGAAGACCCAGCTGTCCACCGCGAGTTTGGCAAATCTGAAGGGAAAATTCATGCAACTCACACCGCAGGAAAAAGATAAGCTGCTAATTTTCACTGCCGCTCTGCTGGCAGAACGACGTAAGGAAAGAGGACTGAAGCTGAACTACCCGGAAGCTGTTGCTTATATTTCTGCTGCCATTCTGGAAGGAGCGAGAGACGGTCGCACTGTAGCGGATTTAATGAGCTACGGGGCAACCCTACTGAGGCGGGAAGACGTGATGGAAGGCGTGTCAGAGATGGTGCATGAGGTGCAGGTGGAAGCAACATTTCCTGATGGGACAAAGTTAGTGACTGTTCACAACCCGATTCGTTAGCAGAACATTGGAGGTTTTATGAAGATAGCGTTTGTCGTCTATAAGGGAATGACTGCATTAGATTTTATCGGTGTTTACGATCCAGTCATTCGGCTCAAGACAATGGGTTTTATGCCAGAACTAGAGTGGGAGATTTGTGCTTATTCCCCAGAAGTGAGCGATCGTGAAGGATTGCGTTTTATTCCGACCAAAGTTGGCGAATCACTTCAAGGCTATGACATGGTGATTGTACCGGGTGGAGTTACTTACACAATTATAAAGTTAATCGATGGTGTCGAGTTAGTTGACTGGCTTAGAAGTGCAAAGGATTGCAAGCTAAAAGTTTCGGTGTGTACAGGTTCTTTACTCTTGGGCGCTGCGGGATTCTTAGAAGGAAAAACAGCAACTACTCATCCCAATGCTTTCAGCGAGCTTCAGAAATTTTGTGTATCAGTTGTAGACAAAAGGATTGTTGATGAAGGGGACGTGATTACTGCAAGAGGTGTGACTTCATCAATTGATTTAGGGCTATATCTTTGTGAAAAGTTTACAGGTTATGAAGACAAGGAAAAAATTCGTAAACAGATGGACTATCAGCATGCAGTCTGACAAGAAGATTCAGGAATTTACGGAGTTGGCAATGATTCCAGGGGAAATGATAATCCAGCCAGGGGAGATTGAGCTGAATGCAAGGCGTCCTCACATACGGTTACGGGTAGCAAACCGGGGCGATCGTCCGATTCAAGTCGGCTCTCACTTTCACTTCTACGAGGTAAACGACGCCTTGGATTTTGAGCGAGAGCAAGCACGGGGGATGCGACTTGATATCCCAGCTGGTACAGCCGTCCGCTTTGAGCCAGGGGATGAACGGGAAGTGGAGTTAGTGCCTTTTGCTGGTAGCCGCCAGGTTTATGGCTTCAATGGCAGAATTAATGGTGTTCTAGATAATTAAAGTTACAACTTTGTGTATCCAAAAATTTTGGTTGGCGCATGGAGGAGCTGTGGTACAAACCCTGAAAGCAAACAAGGTAACGTTGGGGGAGTTGGAGGCGCAGTTTGGGTTAGTCATCACCCATGCTGCTCAGTTTTTCACAGAGTGGATGGAAGCGTCAGGGGAGGTGACTATCGAAGACACTCAAGCCTTAGAGCGAGTCAAGTCAAACTTTGAAAACTTGCTTAAAGACCCGCCGCTGCTGGAGGGAGCCGTGAAGATGGTGGTTTTATCTCCATTGCTGGACAAAGCCGGGTTCTATCAACCGCCTTTTCGGATTAAAACCGAGACCGAGATCCGCATCGCCAACACGGACGAAGAAGAAGGTGTTGTCATCAGCGGCGTGATCGACGTGCTGGTCGTGTCGAGGATATTATGGGTTTTGGTTATTGAGTCAAAGATGAGTGACTTTTCCCTCACCAAAGCCTTACCCCAAGCCTTGAGCTACATGCTATCTAGCCCCAGTCCGGTCTACTTTGGGCTAATTACCAATGGTAGTGAATTCGTCTTTTTGAAGCTGAGTCGAGAAGGCATCCCTCAGTATGCCACCTCAAAGGTGTTTTCCCTACTGGCTCCAGGTAATGAGCTGGTAGAGGTTTTACGAGTTCTCAGACATTTAGGTCAGTTGGCGGTTCGAGACTTGATTGAAGAATCGAGAGAGAATCACTCTTCTTAAACAGTTACCCTGATTACAGTGTCGCAGCTGTATCGCAATGAGAGGCAAGCATGAGTTATCGCATGGATCGCCGCGCCTATGCCGAAACCTTTGGTCCGACTGTGGGCGATCGCGTCCGCTTGGCTGACACCGACCTATTCATCGAAGTGGAGCAAGACTTTACAACCTACGGTGATGAAGTCAAATTCGGTGGCGGCAAAGTAATTCGGGACGGCATGGGACAATCCCCAATTTCTAATGCTGAGGGTGCTGTTGACCTCGTGATTACCAATGCCTTAATCCTGGATTGGTGGGGTGTTGTCAAAGCAGATATCGGAATTAAAGACGGTCGGATCGCTAAGATTGGCAAGGCAGGGAATCCCTATATTCAAGACAACATTGATATCATCATTGGTCCCGGTACGGAGGTCGTGGCTGGGGAAGGGATGATTCTCACGGCTGGCGGCATCGACAGCCACATTCACTTTATTTGTCCGCAACAGATTGAGGTGGCGATCGCCTCCGGAATCACCACGATGATTGGCGGTGGTACTGGTCCTGCCACTGGCACGAATGCCACCACTTGTACACCTGGTCCCTGGAATATCCACTGGATGCTCCAAGCAGCTGATGCGTTCCCGGTCAACTTAGGCTTCTTAGGTAAGGGCAATAGCAGCAAACCAGCAGGGTTAATCGAACAGGTGGCAGCTGGGGCGATGGGCTTGAAGTTGCACGAAGACTGGGGGACAACACCAGCTACCATCGATACCTGCTTGAGTGTTGCTGATGATTACGATGTGCAGGTTGCTATTCACACCGACACATTAAATGAAGCAGGGTTTGTGGAAGACACTATTGCTGCCTTCAAGCATCGCGTTATCCATACTTACCACACTGAAGGAGCCGGTGGCGGTCATGCACCAGACATCATCAAAGTCTGCGGCGAAGCTAACGTTCTGCCTTCTTCCACTAACCCCACGCGCCCTTATACAGTTAATACGCTGGATGAACACCTGGATATGCTCATGGTGTGCCATCATCTTGACCCAGCCATTCCTGAGGATGTTGCCTTTGCTGAGTCACGAATTCGCCGTGAGACAATCGCCGCTGAAGACATCTTGCACGACTTGGGCGCGTTCAGCATGATTTCTTCCGACTCTCAAGCAATGGGACGAGTGGGCGAGGTGATTATTCGCACTTGGCAGACGGCACATAAAATGAAGCAACAGCGGGGGCAGTTGGCTGAAGATACAGCTCTTAATGACAACTTCCGAGCAAAGCGATATGTTGCCAAGTATACAATCAACCCCGCCGTTACCCACGGCATCGCTCAGTATGTGGGGTCAGTCGAAGTGGGAAAGCTGGCAGATTTATGCCTCTGGCGTCCGGCATTTTTTGGGGTGAAGCCAGAGATGGTGATTAAGGGGGGTGCGATCGCTTGGGCGCAAATGGGGGATGCCAATGCCAGTATTCCCACGCCCCAGCCAGTTCACATGCGACCGATGTTCGGTAGTTTTGGAGGTGCGATTGCCACGACTTCACTAACTTTTGTCTCCCAAGCAGCGCTAGAGAGGGAAGTTCCAGCGCAGCTAGGGTTACATAAAAACGCTGTTGCTGTCTCAGGGATTCGCCAGTTGAGTAAACGAGACATGAAATTAAACGATGCGTTGCCCCATATGGAAGTGGACGCAGAAACTTATGAAGTCAGAGCTGATGGAGAGCTGTTAACTTGTGAACCAGCGACGCTTTTGCCATTAGCACAGCGCTACTTCCTGTTTTGACTTAGTAGCTTTTAGGGCCGATCGCACCATTGGGTGTAATCCTAGTGCCATTAGGAGTGGTGTACCCACCGTTCGAATTGGTGGTAAAGCCACCAAGGCTATTGACCACCCCGACGGGAGTGGCGATTTCCTGACCGTTGGGGCTAATGATTAGACCATTGGAAGTAATATTAGTGCCATTAGGGGTAACAATCGTGCCATTCGGCGTGCTGGTAGAGCTGCCAGTGGCAGTTACCGTCCCGGCAGGAGTGGTGATCTGCTGACCGTTGGGGCTAACGACTATACCACTAGGAGTAAAACTGGTGCCATCAGGGGTGACGAAACTACCATCTGGCTTAGTGGTAAAACCGCTGATCCTATTTGCTGTGTCAGCAGGGGTGATGGGCTGCTGATTGGGGCTACTCTTAGGGGTGACATTAGTGCCATTAGGAGTGGCAAAACTACCATCTGGCTTGGTTGTAAAGCCCCTAGTGGTGTCTATACTCACCGTCCCGGTAGGGGTGATGACTTGTTGACCGTAGGGGCCGACGATCTTTCCATCAGGGGTAATAATGGTGCCATCAGAGGTAGCAAGCGTTCCGTCTGGCTTGGAGATAAAAAAGCCGCTGGCGCTAGTTGCTGTTCGAGTGGGGGTGGAGAGCTGCTGACCCTTAGGGCTGATGGAGAGATTTTGATCTCTTGGTGGGGGTGCAGTTTGCGATAAGGCTGGAGTTATGCCTCCCAGCCAGACAAATGATCCTGCCGCTAATAGGGCGGCGACTCCTTGCTTGATCATTACCGTCTCTACTCGTTTGCCAAGTGTTTGCAATTTTAGTTTGGTAAGTATTGTTACTCTGACACGGCGATCTTGCTAGAAACATCATCTCCCAGACGGATTTGTCTGAAAAATATTACACACTGTCACACTGAACTTTAGACCAGGAACATCGAAAAAATCGTCCTTCCCTGTCACTTTGCAATTCTTATTTTTCCCCCAACTTTTCCCCACAGATTCCCCATCGTTTCCACAGGGTTATTCAACTTTTTCCACAGATTTATCCGAGTTTTCCACAGGCTCTGACGGCAGTTAATGGTTTTCCAGTAAAGCTGTGGATTGTTGGTTGATGAACTGAGAACGCCAAAATTAGGCCGAAAATGTAAAGATATGTAACAATAATCGAGCTGAAAGGCTGATTCTTTCGTAAATCTGTTTTTTCCATAAAGCTAGTTTTAACATTTCGTAGCATTGACAACCCTACCCCCTCTTGCCGCACAATGATGCGACTTGCTTATTAAGTCTGTTTGACTGTCAGTTGTGGTAGGGAAAATGGGTGAGGCTATTGCAGTCCCACTAGAAGACAGTGAAGGCATGTGCGACGCCTAGATTTGGCTCACTGGAAGTAAGGTTGCTCTGTTTATCTTAAAAAAGGGGAAATTTTGCATGCACGCTAGCGTTAGTATCTTGACTGAAATTCCGGAAGAACTGCACGAATCGCTCAAAAGCTACTTAGAGACTCATCCCGACTGGGATCAAGACCGGGTATTTACAGCAGCCCTGTCGCTGTTTTTACTTCAAAATAGCAATGGCGATCGCCGTGCGGCTCGGGTGTATCTAGAAACCTTGTTCCACCGCTGCTAAACAGTAATGTCGGTGTCTGATTCAGCTAGTTCAGCCAACACACAGCACGGTAAATGCCCAAACTTCGGGTGATTTACCGTTGAGTGCTGCTGAGTTACTGGGTTTGACTAAGGAGCTTCAAATTTATAGCCAACACCGCGCACGGTCTGAATTAAGACTGGCTGGGTCACATCAATTTCAATTTTCTTGCGAATTTGACCGATATGAACATCTACAACCCGCTGGTCTCCTACGTACTCGTAGTCCCAAACCTCTTGGATTAGCTCTGCTCGCCGCCAAACCCGACCTGGATGGGTCGCTAAAAAACGCAAGAGGTCAAATTCGAGAGCGGTTAAAGAGATCAGTTGGCTGTTGAGTGTCACCTCTCGTCGCTCTGGGTCAATCACCAGCTTTTCAAAGGTCAGACGTTGCCTTTCTACCGTATTCACGACCCGTTGGCGCTTCAAAATGGCTCCTACTCGTACTTCCAACTCCCCTAGACTAAATGGCTTGGTGAGATAATCATCAGCACCTTTAGAAAAGCCTTGAATCTTATCTGCTTCGTCAGCGCGGCTGGTAAGCATGAGAACAAAGACACCAGTACGACTCTGCATTTCTTGACAGAGGTTATAGCCAATCGCGTCCGGTAGATTGACATCCAAAATCACCAGGTCTGGGTTGAACCGCTCAAACACCACGTTGGCAGTCTTGCCATCTTCGGCAGACTCCACCTGATAGTTCTGCTTGCTCAAAAATCGTTGGATTAAATTCCGAATCGAAGGATCGTCATCAACGACAAGAATCTTGGCTAGAGCCATGGCCATCACTTTGCACAACAAAAAGGAAAATCGACAGGCAGATGGGAAATTAAGCAGCAGAGTTTAGAGCTAGGAGAATAGCTGACGGTTTGTTAAAGTCATAGTGGATTCAGCATTTAAGACAATTATCGTTCTAGATTCAGGTATTGCCAAGAGCTGTTTACAATCACTGTGCCTTCCTGCTCTTAAATTCTCCTAATTTAACCCCCACCCCTCATCCCTCACCCGTTTTTTTCGGGCATACATTGTGTCCTTGGCATGTGTTAGAGTGATTGTGGCTGAAGGCGCCAGGCGGTCGTCAAACTGCCCTGTTAAAGTTATTGTCTCCTCTCTACAGGCTGCCTCTGATTGAAGGTGAGGCAAAAAATCCATGATCGACCAAAATCCTTACGAAAAGCTTGGGGTAGCCGAAGACTCTACATTCGACGAGATTCAGCATGCTCGCACCCGTTTGCTGCTACAGCATGGCGACGACGCGAAGCGAAAAGAAGCGATTGAAGCAGCATACGATGCGATCCTCATGGAGCGTTTGCGGATGCGTCAAGAGGGCAAAATTAAGGTGCCGGAGAGGATTCGGTTTGCAGAGCGTCTCTCTCAGGCGCCAGCCAAAGAAAGTCCCACCCCGGTTAAGCAATCACCTGCCTGGCTGCAACGACTGATCGATAAGCCAAGTCTGTCAGATGTTCTCCTGCCTGGTATGTTTTTTCTTGGGTTGAGTGGGCTGATTGGCTTTTATAGGGAGGTAGCAGATCAGGAGGTTTTGCAGCTAGCCTTGGTAGCTGGGGTTGGATTAAGTCTTTACTTTCTTAATCGCAAAGAGCGAAAGTTCGGTCGAGCGTTACTGCTAACTGGCGTCGGCTTAATCGTAGGCTTAATTGTTGGAGGTTTGCTTGGTAACTTCCTCATACCACAAATAGGCGCAATTGCTTTGACGCCTGAGCAATTTTCAACGATATTAACGTTTTTCCTGCTTTGGCTAGTTAGCGGCTTCCTCCGCTAAGTCAGAGTTATCTAACTTACCTGGGGTGGAGAAGGGTGTTGGAGGACTAGATCCACAGCCTCGCTGAGATCTTGAACAATTAAGTCAGGCTTATAGAGTTCAAGTTGAGCCTGATCGCGGATACCACAAAGCACTACCATCACTTTGACACCATGATTTTTCGCGGTGATGATGTCCGCTTCCGTATCCCCAACCATCCAGGTATGCTCGGCGGGAGGAAGTTCGGCTAAGGCTCGTTCCATAAGCAGGGGCTTATCATCGATGTCACGGGTTTTCACGTAATCGTTGCTCAGGCAGTAACACCGATTTTTGGGGAAAAATCTGCCTAAATCGCAACGAGCAAAGGCATATTCTAGCTCTCGTACCCGGCGCATGGTCATAACAGCTAGATCGACTCCTGCCTTAAGGACTTTTTCTAAAGCGTCCACTGCTCCAGGGGCAAGGCTATCATAGCTGAAGTATGGCTGTGTGTGTATAGTTTGACGCCTAACTTGAGCAAATTGTTTCGCTTGCGCTTCGTCGAGGCCGGAAATCATGGCGATTTGTTGTTCTGGAACACGCGATCGCTTCAACTGCCAAAATTCTGCTTTGGCAAGCGATTGCACCGTCTGTTCTGAGCGTTTAGTCTTTTCTAGGCAGAATTGGTAAACGCGGTAGTACCGTTCAGAAACATCAATGATGGGACCGTCGAAGTCAGTAATGAGTCTAATCATTGTTAAAACTGCCTCGTTTTTGCTGTTCGCGTTCAATTGCTTCAAATAGGGCGAGAAAATTGCCTTCCCCGAAACCCTGGGCTTGGAACCGTCGCTCAATTAGTTCAAAGAAAAAGGTTGGCTGTCTAAAGATCGGCTGGGAGAAGATCTGTAGTAGTAAGGCTTGAGGAGTCGTATCGTCCCAGTCAACCAAAATTTGCTCTTGCGCGATTTCCTGCAATTGCCGTGCCGATAACGGTAGTCCTTGGCGTTGCTGTAGCTGTGTGTAGTAGCTGGGGGAGACTGGGAGCAAAGGTAGACCTCTTGGGCGCAATTGTGCGATCACTTGCACAATGTTGGTTGTCTGTAAAGCAATGTGCTGAATTCCTGGCCCTCGATTCACATCCAGAAACTCCTGAATTTGGGAATTGGGTGATGCTGGTTCATTAATCGGGAATTGTACGCCGCCTCTAGCAGAAACCATGACCTGGCTGTGCAAGGCGGAATGGTCGGTTTGAATTTTAAACGCCTGCTGGGACTGAAAATCTAGGGTGTTTTTGTACCAAGTGACGGCACGCTCCAGGTCGCCAGCAACTACGTTCAACACGACATGATCAATGCCGGTAAAGCTCCCCCTCTCACACTCCCCCTCTCTCTCACTTTTGCAAGAACACCTTTCTATAAGGGTATGACTGAGGGAACCCCAAGCGGCAATTTTGCCCCACTTGCAACATTCCTTACCCTGTTGCTGCTGGATAGGTTGTAGGACTTTGGCTCCTTGGGCGATCACCCTAGTCATGACTGCTTCTACATCCTCAACTCGAAAAGCTATGTCTGCAACACCAGATGGGTGCTGACGCAGAAATTGAGCCACTGGACTTTGTTCTGTAAGCGGTGAAGATAGGACAAAGTAGACAGGGCCGCTTCTGACCACTTCGCTGTATGTATGAATACAGCTGACGCCACTAGTTACCACTTGAAAGCCCAGATGGTTGATAAACCAGTCGCGCGATGCTCTGGCATCTTCCACATAAAAGTGAACGTGATCGATTTCCATATCTAGGCGAATATTTTGTTCTTAGCTAGAAAAAGAGGTGACTTTCTGGCTGAATATTAATTTCCATTGGCACGGCTGACGCATCAGATGCCAGGGCATATAAAATTGCCTCGGCAGCGGTTTGGGTACTGAGCATTTTTTTCCGGTCTACCTTGAGCTGTACCTTGTCCCAGAAGGGAGAATCTACCCCACCAAGGTAGAATAGGGTAAACTTAATGCCGAAGCGTTTCAGCTCTTCTGCCATACACTTGCTGAAGCCAACGACGCCAAACTTTGAGGCACAGTAAGCCGCCGCCATTGACATCGAGTGCTTGCCCAAAATTCCTACCACATTGCAAATATGACCAGACTTGCGCTCCTGCATAAGTTCAGCTGCTGCCTGAGTGGTGTAAAAGCTGCCCTTCAAGTTTATATCCAGCATGGCATCTAGATCGGCTGGTTCGAGTTTGCTGTACTGCTTCATAACTCCCGCCCCAGCTACATTGACCAGAGCGTCGATTTGACCGAACTGGGAGATAGTCTTTTCCATCAGCACTTCGACCTGCTGGCGGTCGGTAATGTCTGTGGGAACTGTTAACACCTGCGATGGTTCGGGCAACTCAGCTGCTAGAGCGGCTAATCCACTACTATCTCTTGCCGCTAGCACTAGATGTGCCCCAGTAGAAACCAATTTGCGAGTTAATGCTGAACCAATACCACCAGTCGCACCAACAACCACAACAACTTTATCCTGCATAGCTATTTACATTTCTTCACATCTCTTCCCATAATAGCGGGTGGGAAATACCTCAACCGAAGCGACCTTGGATGTAGTCGCGGGTACGGGGATGAGTGGCGGCGGTAAAAATTTGTGGCGTTGAACCAAATTCAACCATCTGACCGATCCGACTTTCATCGGTACTAAAAAAAGCTGTGTAATCGGAGACACGGGAAGCTTGTTGCATATTGTGAGTCACGATCACGATCGTCAGTTTCTGTCGCAGGGTGTGAATCAGGTCCTCAATCTTCATTGTAGCGATCGGATCGAGGGCAGAGGCAGGCTCATCCATTAGCAACACATTTGGATTCACCGCTAAGGCTCGAGCAATACAGAGCCGCTGTTGTTGACCGCCAGAAAGTCCCAGAGCGGATTTTCTCAGGTTATCTTTCACCTCTTCCCAAAGGGCGGCGCTTCTGAGGGCAGATTCTACAAGTCCATCTAGCTCCCCCTTGGCTCGATGACCTGCTACCCTGACACCGTAGGCAACATTGTCGTAGATACTCATGGCAAAGGGGTTCGCCTTTTGGAACACCATGCCAATCTGGCGACGCAGCCGATTTATATTGACGCGACGGGAATAGATATCTTGGCCATAGAATTCGACATGACCTTCAACTCGCACTTTTCCTTCTAATTCACCAATCCGGTTTAGGGATTTAAGAAAGGTGGACTTGCCACAACCAGAAGGACCAATAATCGCGGTCACCTGTCGTTGGTAAATATTCATTGACACCGCTTCGATCGCCTTTTGACTGCCGTAGTAGAAGCTTAAATCTTTGACTTGAAGGGCTGGAGTCAAATCCTCTACTTCTGAGTCAAGCGGGTCCCTACTTGGATTGTTATTCGCAGATAGCATAAATTTACCATTAGCCCCTGATCTTTAAGCGTTTGTTGGTAACCAAGCGCGAGACAATACTTACACACAACACCAGACCGATTAATACCAAAGAAGCTGTCCAAGCGATCTGATTTTGTTTGGGCTCAGAGGATTGGGAGCCATAGTTATAAATTAATACAGATAGGGAAGGAGTGGGATTGAGAAATCCCTGTGGCCAATCTTCACTATTTAGAGCCGTGAATATTAGCGGTGCAGTTTCACCAGCAGCACGAGCTATAGCAAGTAAGACGCCGGTAGTAATTGCAGGGATGGCAGTAGCAACCACGACGCGAAAGGTTGTTTGGAGGCGGCTAGCTCCCAATGCGGCGGAAGCGAGGCGACTACTGTTAGGTACGAGTCTCAATGCTTGTTCAGTGGTGAGCGCCACAATCGGTAGCATGAGAACCGCTAAAGCAAAACCGCCCGCTAGAGCTGAAAATGTTTTGGTCCTAAGGACAATGACGCCATAGGCAAAGACGCCAATGACAATAGAAGGGACGCCCGTGAGGACAGTTGTCAGAAAGCGCACCGTACTGACAAGCGCTGACCCTTGATCGAACTCAGATAGAAAGATAGCGGTAATTACGCCTACGGGAATACTTAGGAGAGAAGCAATCCCCACCATCGTCAGCGTACCGATAATCGCGTTGGCAAACCCATCCGAGGCGGGCAAAGAGGTGAATACTTCCCACTTTAAGTTAGGAATTCCTTGACGCAGGATGGCAATCAATATGGCGAAAAGCGGTAACAGTGCCACAGCAGTGAGGGCAATAGCGATCGCTGTGATGCCGATGTTGAACAATGTCCGATTACTAGGTAGTGGGCTGCACAATTCGGCGACGAGGGATTCGTCTTTCGAGGGTATGACTGTCATGAGTCCAAATCCAAAATCTAAAATCTAAAATTCGCGACCCTATCACCGTTGTCGAACGATAGCTCGAACCAGCAACACAGCTACGATGTTAACCATTAGTGTCAGGGCAAACAGAATCAAAGCCAGATACATCAAGGCTCCGATATGCAACTTTTCCTGTGCTTCCCCAAATTCATTGGCGAGTATAGCAGGAATTGTGGAAGCCGCATCCAGCAATGAGGGGCTGAGTTGAGGTGAGTTACCAATCACCATTGTTACTGCCATAGTCTCGCCCAAAGCTCTCCCTAAGGCAAGAATTGCCGCTCCTAGAATGCCTGAAGCCCCAGCTCTTAGCAGGACGCCAAATATGGTTTCCCAGCGAGTCGCTCCCAAAGACATCGAGCCACTCCGCAACTCTTTGGGAAGGGCTAGCAACACATCCCGGCTAATAGCAGCCATCGTAGGCAGAATCATGATGGCTAGGATGACACAAGCAATTAGCATACTCTGCCCATAGGGTTCCGTACTAAATAAGGGAACTGCGCCGAGATAGTGGTGTAGCCATTGTTGAATGGGTTGGAGGAAGGGAATCAAGACGAAAATTCCCCAAAGCCCAACAATAACGCTGGGAATTGCGGCAATCAGCTCAACAATAAAAGCCAATGGCGATCGCACCCAGGGCGGCAAAAAATCTTCAGTTGTCAATAGTGCCACCCCAAGCCCCACTGGTACAGCCAATAACAGAGCAACCAGTGAAGATACCAGCGTTCCATAAATAAAGGGCAAAGCACCAAAATTCAAATTGCCTATATCCCAGCCTTGGCTCCACAGAAATCCCCATCCAAACTGCTGAATTGCTGGCTGAGCCTTCTGGAAAATCAACCAACTCATCCAAAACAGCACCGCCACTGTAGCAAAGGCAAAACTACGCACCAGCCAGGTAAACCCCCGATCTAGCCAAAGATTCTGCCCAGTTGCGGTCGTGAGGTCGGTATCAACAAATGGTTCTTGCATAAAAGGGTGAGGGGAGAAGAGAGCAGGGGGAGCAGGGGAGGCAGGGGAAGCAGGGGGAGAAAATGCAAGCTGTTCTCTTGCCCGTGGGCTCTATCTGGGGAAGACCTCTATAGTCAAGCTCTGCCTTCAGCTCATTTTGAAGAGACACAGCATCTAACCAGGCATTCCCCAGCAGAACCGAGGAACGAGAAAAGCAGTCTTCTTGCTCCCCCTGCCCCCTGCCCCCCTGCCCTCTTCTAGGGGCCAGTAACGCTGCTATTTACCGTTTGAACTATCTGGTTTGCCACATCCGACGGGATCTGAGTGTAGCCCAGTTGGCTATTCAGTGCTTGACCCTTGGTAAGGCTCCACTGTACCATCTTCTTGATGGCATCGGCTTTGCCTGGCGCAGTGTAACTTTTATAGACCATTATCCAGGTCAAACCAGAAATAGGATAGCCATTAGCAGGGTCTCCTAACTGACTAAAGTTAACTCGGTAGTCACCGTTAAACTGCACAGTTTTTAGAGCTGCATTAGCGTCATCTAGGTTAGGAGCCAAGAAGGTTCCTTGCTTACTCTGTACTAGTGCTGCCGCGAGGTTGTTTTTCTTAGCATATTCCGCCTCGACATAGCCAATAGTGCCCGGAGTCTGTCTCACTATCTGGGCAATGCCGGGATTTCCTTTCCCTCTCAGGGGTTTTCCCACCCAGTTAGGAGTGGTACTCACACCAACTCTGCCCTTGAAGTAGGGGTCGACAGAACTCAGGTGATTGGTCGTGATGTAGCTTGTACCGCTGGAATCAGCACGTACAACTAGTTTGATCGGCTGATTGGGCAGATTCACACCTGGGTTGTCTGCTGCGATTTTTGGATCGTTCCAATTTGTGATTTGACCGTCAAAGATCGCGGGAAGCACCGTGCGAGACAACTTGAGATTGGTAACGCCCGATAGGTTGTAAACTATAGCGACTGGACCGCCTGCTACAGGTACAAATACGACTCCTTTAGTGACTTGGGCCGCTTGCGAATCTTTCATTGCCACATCACTACCGGCGAAGTCAACGGTGCCAGCGATCATTTGATTGATCCCGCCACCGCTACCAATTCCCTGATAGTTGATCACAAGGTCTGGATATTGTTGTTTGATTTGTGCCGCGTACAAGCCGAGTAGGGGTTGGACGAAAGTCGACCCGGCACCGTTTACGGGAACGGCTCGGGCGATCACCGTAAAAACGGGTCCAAATGCAACGGTAGCTGCGACGACTGAAGTCACAACTACACGACTACGAAAAGCATCTGTAAAGAAAATCATTTTGCTTCTCCTCGAGTACCACAAAAAATTGGAAATTGACTACACTTGATTAACTTACATCTGGCGCTACTTCGTAATAGTTAAGTACTTGTTAAAATGGGTTAATTTTTGTTTAAGATTTGTTTAAGAGGCTCTGATTTATCTCTCTATAAAAGTATTTTTGCTTAAGATTTCTTGCTATGAATAATGTCCTGCTACGGGATATGGTAAGGCTAAGCGTGAGCAACGTGTTTTCCTCCTAGCAAAATATTACGCTCCAGTCTTACCCGCTAAAAAACTTATTATGTCTTGCCAGCACTAACTGGAATTGTCATCCAAATTGCTAAAGGCGCGGATGAGACAGGTTACAGTACCCAGTAGACCCAACAGTGTAAGGCTAAGAGGCAGGTTTCAGGGGTTGGTTGCTTGAGCAATAATAAAGAGAAGGCTTTACATGTCTGAAATATTCAGATTTTCTTGAGCGATGGCGAGAGATTTGCGGGGATTCCTAAAACTGTTGGAAGAACGGGGCCAATTGCAGCGGATTGACGCCCTAGTGGATCCAGACTTAGAAATTGCTGAGATTTCTAATCGGATGCTGCAACGCGGTGGTCCAGGGCTACTTTTTGAAAACGTGAAAGGTGCAGCCTATCCGGTAGCAATCAATTTAATGGGGACAGTGGAACGGATTTGCTGGGCGATGAATATGCGGCAACCGGAGGAGTTGGAGACACTAGGTAAGAAGCTCGGTATGCTACAGCAGCCCAAGCCACCAAAGAAAATTACTCAGGCAGTGGAATTTGGCAAGCTGCTGTTTGACGTCCTGAAGGCGAAACCAGGACGCGACTTCTTCCCCGCTTGTCAACAGGTGGTAATTCAAGGAGATGGGTTGGATCTGACCCAGCTGCCGCTGATTCGTCCCTATCCAGGCGATGCTGGCAAGATTATCACCCTGGGACTGGTAATTACAAAAGATTGTGAGACTGGAACGCCAAATGTAGGGGTATACCGGCTACAGTTGCAATCGCGCTCCTCAATGACGGTTCACTGGTTGTCGGTACGTGGTGGAGCGCGGCATCTACGTAAGGCAGCTGAGCAGGGAAAGCAACTGGAAGTGGCGATCGCTCTTGGTGTTGACCCTCTGATTATCATGGCAGCTGCTACACCGATCCCAGTAGACCTATCGGAATGGCTGTTTGCCGGTCTTTACGGAGGGTCTGGAGTTCAACTGGCTAGGTGTAAAACAGTGGATTTAGAAGTCCCAGCTGACTCGGAATTTGTTCTGGAAGGCACAATCACGCCAGGGGAAGTGATGCCAGATGGTCCATTTGGCGATCATATGGGCTACTACGGTGGGGTGGAAGATTCGCCGGTGATTCGCTTCCACTGTATGACTCACCGGAAAAATCCCATCTATTTGACCACTTTCAGCGGTCGTCCGCCGAAGGAAGAGGCAATGATGGCGATCGCCCTCAACCGGATCTACACACCTATCCTGCGGCAACAAGTTTCAGAAATTGTCGATTTCTTCCTGCCGATGGAAGCTCTCAGCTACAAAGCGGCGATTATTTCAATCGACAAAGCCTACCCAGGTCAAGCTCGACGTGCGGCTCTGGCTTTTTGGAGTGCCCTGCCTCAATTCACCTATACCAAGTTTGTGATTGTGGTGGATAAAACTATCAACATCCGCGATCCGCGTCAAGTAGTGTGGGCAATTAGCTCCAAGGTAGACCCAACGCGGGATGTGTTTATTTTACCTAATACTCCTTTTGA
>JAABUQ010005420.1_pt1 | contig 20422 bp, 30 predicted proteins | sample 5560001 | NCBI WGS metagenome assembly JAABUQ01 (sample SAMN10711888, study PRJNA513371) | rock metagenome | isolation source: Antarctica rocks | place: Antarctica: Victoria Land, Finger Mt nord | collected 2015-12-18
TGAACATCGAGGTTGCGGCGGTGGACGAGGTGCGTGGCCTGATCATGGTCCGTGGTGCGGTGCCGGGCAGCAAGGGTGAGTTCGTAAGCATCCGCGATGCCGTGAAGAAGCCGCGTCCGGCGGAGGCACCATATCCAGCCTCAATCCGCACCGCGGCAGAAGCGCCTGCGCCCGATCCGGCCCAGGTCTAAGGAAGTCTGCGATGCAAGTCGAAATCAAGACACTGGATGGCGGGGCAGCCGGCTCGGCTGAACTGCCGGACGCATTGTTCGCCGCGACACCGCGCAAAGACATCATTGCCCGGGTAATCCACTGGCAGATGGCGAAGCGCCGGGCTGGCACGCATAAGACTAAGGGCATGGGCGAGGCGTCCGGCACTACGCGCAAGCCGTACAAGCAGAAGGGCACAGGTAACGCTAGGCAGGGCAGCCTTCGGGCGCCGCAGTTCCGGACGGGTGGCGTGGTGCATGGCCCGGTGGTGCGCAGTCATGAATATGACTTGCCGAAGAAGGTCCGCCGCTTGGGCCTGATCAGCGCGCTGTCGCTGAAGCAGGCTGAGGGCAAGCTTATCGTGCTGGATAGCGCGACAGGCGGATCCGGCAAGACGAAGGACCTTGTTGCGAAGCTCAAGGTGCTCGGCTGGACCTCTGCGCTGGTTGTGGATCACACCGTTGATGCCGGCTTCCTTCGCGCCAGCGCCAACATCGTCGGCGTGAACGTGTTGCCGACCGTAGGCGCGAACGTGCACGACATCATCCGCCACGATGTGCTGGTGGTCACCACCGCTGGGATCGAAGGCTTGCGGGAGCGTTTGTCATGAGCGTCAGGCAAGTGCAGGTCGCCCGCCGTCGTGCGGCTACGATGTCGCGTGAGGCGATGTATGAGATCGTCCGCAACCCGGTAATCACCGAGAAAGCGACGACGCTGTCTGAAAAGAACCAGTTCGTGTTCCGCGTCGCCATTGATGCGACTAAGCCGGAGATCAAGGTGTCGGTCGAGGCGCTGTTCGGCGTGAAGGTGCTGGGCGTGAACACGCTGGTGCAGAAGGGCAAGACCAAGCGCTTCAAAGGCCGACCCGGCGTTCGGTCGGACATCAAGAAGGCTTACGTGCAGCTCGCTGAGGGACAGTCGATCGACATGTCCACCGGCCTGAGCTGAGGGATCGACAGCTATGGCACTCAAGCAATTCAATCCCGTAACGCCGAGCCTGCGAGGCACGGTGTTGATCAACCGCAGCGAGCTGTGGAAGGGCAAGCCGGTCAAGACGCTGACCGAGGGCAAGCACAAGACGGGCGGACGCAATAATCACGGGCGTACGACCTCATTCTTCCGCGGTGGTGGGCATAAGCAGACCTATCGCTTCGTGGATTTCAAGCGCCGTAAGTATGATGTGTCGGCAACCGTTGAGCGGCTGGAGTATGATCCGAACCGGTCCGCCTTTATCGCACTGGTCAAGTATGACGATGGCGAGCTGTCCTATATCATCGCGCCGCAGCGCCTGCGTGCGGGTGACAAGATTGTCGCCGGCAGCCGAGTGGACATCAAGCCTGGCAATGCCATGCCGATGGCAGCTATTCCGGTTGGCACAATCATCCATAATGTCGAGATGAAGCTAGGCGCGGGCGGTAAGATGGCCCGGGCTGCGGGCACCTACGCCCAGCTTGTCGGCAAGGACGCCGGCTATGCCCAGGTCAAGTTGCAGTCCGGCGAGCTTCGGGTCGTCCGCGCCGAGTGCATGGCTACTGTGGGTGCGGTGTCCAATCCGGACAACCAGAACCAGAGTTTAGGCAAGGCTGGGCGTGCCCGCTGGATGGGTCGCCGCCCGCATAACCGCGGCGTGGTGATGAACCCGGTCGACCACCCGCATGGCGGCGGCGAAGGTCGTACCTCTGGTGGTCGTCACCCTGTCACGCCCTGGGGCAAGCCGACCAAGGGCGCCAAGACCCGTGCCAATAAGCGTACGGATGACATGATTATCCGCCGCCGTCCGAAAGGGAAGCACTAACCATGGCGCGTTCCATATGGAAAGGTCCGTTTGTAGACGGATACCTTTTGGGCAAGGCCGAGGCGGCCCGCGGTTCCGGCCGCAACGAAATCATCAAGATTTGGTCGCGCCGCAGCACCATCTTGCCGCAGTTCGTCGGGCTGACATTTGGCGTGTATAATGGCCACAAGTTCCTGCCGGTGCAGGTGAACGAGAATATGGTGGGGCACAAGTTCGGCGAGTTCTCGCCGACGCGAACCTTTACCGGGCACTCGTCCGACAAGAAGGCGCGGAGGGGTTAGCATGAGCAAGCCGAAAACACCGCGCGCCCTGGGTGAAACAGAGGCGCAGTGCGTTGTGCGCAACATCCGCATCAGCCCGCAGAAGCTGAATCTGGTTGCTGGGCTAATTCGCAACCAGCCGGCGAGCCAGGCAGTTGCGACGCTCACGTTCAGCAAGCGGCGTATTGCCCACCAAGTTCGCAAGGCTCTGGAAAGCGCTATCGCCAATGCTGAGAACAACCATCAGCTTGACGTGGACCGGCTAGTGGTCACACGGGCCGAGGTCGGCAAGTCCATCGTGATGCGGCGTTTCATGGCTCGCGGCCGCGGCCGGGCTTCTCGGATCGAGAAGTGGTTCAGCCATTTGCGGATCGTGGTCGCCGAGCAGGCACAAGTACCGACGCCCGAGCGCGGCTCGGCTCAGAGAGAGGCGGCGTAGCCATGGGTCACAAGGTCAACCCCATCGGGCTTCGGCTCGGCATCAACCGTACGTGGGACAGCCGTTGGTTCGCCGGCGCGGACTATTCCAAGCTGTTGCTTGAAGACCTAAAGCTACGCACGCATCTACGGGCCAAGTTGTCCGGGGCCGGTGTGTCGCGCGTGGTGATTGAGCGTCCGGCGAAGAAGCCGCGCGTTACGATCTACGCCGCGCGTCCCGGAGTCGTCATTGGCAAGAAGGGCCAGGACATCGAGGTCCTTCGCAAGGATCTGGCGAAGATGGCTAAGGCCGAGGTGTCGTTGAATATCGTTGAAATCCGTAAGCCGGAAATTGACGCGACCTTGGTGGCGGAAAACATCGCGCAGCAGTTGGAGCGGCGGGTTGCCTTTCGGCGGGCGATGAAGCGCGCGGTGCAATCGGCGATGCGCTTGGGCGCGCAAGGCATCCGGATCAACTGCGGCGGCCGCCTCGGCGGCGCGGAGATTGCCCGAACCGAGTGGTATCGCGAAGGTCGGGTGCCATTGCATACGCTGCGAGCCGACATCGATTTCGGCGTAGCGACGGCAAAGACCACTTATGGCACTTGCGGCGTGAAAGTCTGGATCTTCAAGGGTGAGATCTTGGACAACGACCCGTCAGCGCAGGATCGTCGCGCCGCCGAACAGGCGCCGCAGCGCTAAGAGGATCAGAAGATGCTGTCTCCGAAACGGTCGAAGTACCGCAAGGCTCATAAGGGCCGTATCCACGGGCTGGCGAAGTCCGGCACCTCGCTGAATTTCGGCGCGTTCGGCTTGAAGGCGCTCGAGCCCGAGCGGATCACTGCCCGGCAGATTGAGGCGGCGCGGCGTGCCATCACCCGGTCGATGAAGCGGGCAGGCCGCGTGTGGATCAGGATGTTTCCAGACGTGCCGGTGTCGCAGAAGCCGGCCGAGGTCCGCATGGGCTCCGGTAAGGGCAGCCCGGAGTTCTGGGTGTGCCGCATCAAGCCGGGTCGCATCATGTTTGAAATCGACGGAGTGTCGCCGGAGTTGGCACGTGAGGCGCTGACACTCGGTGCGGCAAAATTGCCGATCCGCACCAAGTTCGTCACGCGGATTGGGGAGGCCTAGCCATGACCAAGCCAACCGACATTCGCGCCAAAGGCGCGGAGAACCTGTCCACGATGCTGCTGGATCTGCGCAAGGAGCAGTTCAACCTACGCTTCCAGCGTGCGACGGGGCAGACCGAGGGTGTGGGCCGTGTGCGCCAGGTGCGTCGCGACATCGCCCGAGTGAAGACGATCATGTCGGAGCAGAAGCGGTTCGCCGCCCAAAGCTCCGTGAAAACCTAGAGGGAGACGGACGATGCCGAAGCGCGTCCTGACCGGGCGGGTGACCAGCGACAAGATGGACAAGACCATAACGGTCCTGGTCGAGCGTCGCGTCATCCATCCGCTGTATAAGAAGTTTATCCGGTTATCGAAGAAGTACGCTGCGCACGATGACACCAACCAATGCAAGGTTGGCGATGTCGTGCGCATCGAGGAATGCCGCCCGATCAGCAAGCGCAAGACCTGGATGCTGGTCGAACGCAATGGCGAGCTTGTGACGCCGCCGCCGGGCTTCACCATTGCTTACAACCCGTCCCGTGCCGCCCCGGTGCAGGCCGAAGCCTCTGCGGCCCAGGCGTAGGAGCCGGTAGATGATCCAGGTCGAATCCAACCTCGAGGTTGCCGACAACTCCGGCGCGCGGCGTGTGCAGTGCATCAAGGTGCTCGGCGGGTCGAAGCGGAAGACGGCATCGGTGGGCGACGTGATTGTTGTGTCCATCAAGGAAGCCATCCCGCGCGGCAAGGTCAAGAAGGGCGACGTGCATCAGGCGGTGATCGTGCGGACCTCCTTTCCAGTGCGCCGCGCCGATGGCAGCGCTATCCGGTTCGACCGCAATGCCGCCGTACTGATCAACAAGTCGCAGGAGCCGATTGGCTCCCGTATCTTCGGACCCGTGGTGCGCGAGCTGCGCGGCAAGAAGTTCATGAAGATCATCTCCCTCGCGCCGGAGGTGCTGTGATGGCGGCGCGCATCCGTAAGGGCGACACCGTCGTCGTCATCACCGGGTCGGACAAGGGCAAGCGCGGTGAGGTGCTGTCCGTGCGTCCCAAGGACAACCGCGCTGTGGTCCAGGGCGTGAACATCGCCAAGAAGCACACGAAGCCGCAGGGCATGGGTCAGCCGGGTGGCATCGTGGAGCAGGAAGCGACTATTCACCTGTCCAACCTAGCGCTGGTGGATCCGCAGACGAACAAGCCGACCCGCGTCGGGTTCCGGGTGTTGGATGATGGCCGCAAGGTCCGCATCGCCCGGCCGAGCGGCGCCGTGATCGAGGGTTGATTGTGAGCGACACCCAACAGGCGGCAGCGATGCCGCGGATGCAGCAGCGTTACCGCGATGAAGCTAAGCCTAAGCTGCAGGAGCAGTTTGGCTACAGCAACGTCATGCAGGTGCCACGGTTGGAGAAGATCGTCATCAACATGGGCGTGGGCGAGGCATCTGGCGATCAGAAGAAGCTGGATGCGGCAGTGGCGGAGCTGACGCTGATTGCCGGGCAGAAGCCGGTTAAGACGCTGGCGAAGAAGGCCATTGCCGGGTTCAAGATACGCGAGGGCCTGCCAATCGGTTGCAAGGTGACCCTGCGCAAGTCGCGGATGTTCGAGTTCCTTGACCGGCTCGTAACCATTGCGCTGCCGCGAGTGCGCGACTTCCGCGGCATTCCGGCGGGAAAGGGCTTTGACGGCCGGGGCAACTTTGCCATGGGCTTGAAGGAACAGATCATCTTCCCGGAGATCGAATACGACAAGGTCACGGATATCCGCGGCATGGACATCGTGTTCGTCACGACCGCGAAGACGGATGCGGAAGCGAAGGCGCTGTTGAAGGCGCTGGACATCCCGTTCGCCGCGTAAGTAGGTTTTTGATACCCAGGCCATAACCAGCCCGGGATTTTAACGAGTGTGGAAAACTACCAACGGCTGCAAGGCCGAGGCGGGTTCCAGGAGGTAGAGCAGATGGCCAAGACATCCGCGGTGAACCGCAATCTTAAGCGGGAGCGCATGTCGTCTCGCGACAAGAGCAAGCGGGCCGAGTTGAAGGCGCAAGTGATGGACCGGGCCGCCCCGGTGGAGGAGCGGTTCGAGGCCTCGATGAAACTGGCGCAATTGCCGCGCAACGGCGCCGCTGTCCGGGTGCGCCTGCGTTGCGCGTTGACAGGCCGCGCCCGCGGCAACTACCGAAAGTTCAAGTTGTCGCGGAACATGCTGCGCGCCCTGGCCAGTTCCGGCCAGTTGCCTGGCATGGTCAAAGCAAGCTGGTAGGGGAACCGACCAATGTCGATGTCCGATCCGCTAGGCGACATGATCACCCGCATCCGCAACGCGCAGCGCAGCCGTCATACGCAGTGCGTGGCCCCGGCTTCCAAGATGCGCGCGAGCGTGCTTGAGGCGTTAAAGCGGGAAGGCTTCATCCGCGGCTACTCCGCCGAGGAACTGCGGCCCGGCGTGGCGCAGCTTCGCATCGAGTTGAAGTACAGCGAGGGTGAGCCGGTCATCAAGGAGATTACTCGCGTGTCCAAGCCGGGCCGCCGGGTGTACTCTAAGATCAAGGAGTTGCCGCGCGTGTATGCCGGTCTGGGTGTTTCCATCCTGAGTACGCCGCGCGGCGTGCTGAGCGACGGCGAGGCGCGCGCTGCCAATGTTGGCGGCGAAGTCTTGTTCCGCGTATTCTAAGGGAGACAGGCAAATGTCTCGTGTAGGCAAGTATCCCGTCGAATTGCCGGCCGGCGTTCAGGTTGCCGTGGTGGACCGTGTGTTACAGGCTAGGGGCAAGCTCGGCACCATGTCGCTGCCGCTGACCGACCACGTCGATGCGACGGTCGAGGGCAACAAGGTCACGATCACGCCGCGCAGCAATGCCAGCCAAGCCCGGATGATGTGGGGTACTACGCGCTCCATCCTGGCGAGCATGGTGCAGGGTGTCTCAGTGGGCTACACCAAGACGCTTGAGATTACCGGGACCGGGTTCCGTGCCAGCGTTCAAGGCAAGAACCTCGTGATCAACCTGGGGTTCTCGCATGACGTGGTGTATCCGGTGCCGGACGGCATCACGATCACTACGCCGCGGCCAACCGCGATCACGCTGGCAGGCGTGGACAAGCGGCAGGTCGGGCAGTGCGCCGCTGAGATCCGCTCGTTCCGTCCGCCGGAGCCCTATAAGGGCAAGGGCGTGAAGTACGAGAACGAGCAGATCCGCCGCAAGGAAGGCAAGAAGAAGTAAGATGAGCGCTCCTCAGGACCTCCGGGCGCGGCGGCGTGAGCGCCTCCGCTACCAGCTAAAGCAGAAGTCGGCAGGTCGACCGAGGCTGTCAGTGTTTCGGTCTGGCCGCCACATTTACGCGCAGGTCATCGACGACGCACAAGGCCGCACGCTCGCTGCAGCTTCGACGCTCGACAAGGATGTCCGGGCAGGCGGCAAGACTGGCGCAGACAAGGATGCCGCGGCGGTGGTCGGCAAGTTGGTTGCCGAGCGGGCGGTAGCTGCCGGGGTAAGCCAGGTAGTGTTCGACCGTGGCTCGTATCTGTATCACGGCCGCGTCAAGGCGCTGGCCGAGGCTGCCCGCGAGGGCGGCCTGGCGTTCTAGGGAACAAGCAGCATGGCACGGGACTCAAGGGATGGCGGGCGCGGCGGACGCGACCGCGACCGGGATGGCGGCGACGACCTGATCGACAAGCTGGTCACGATCAACCGCGTGGCAAAGGTAGTAAAGGGCGGACGGCGGTTCGCGTTTGCTGCATTGGTGGTGGTGGGCGACCAGAAAGGCCGGGTCGGCTACGGTGCCGGGAAGGCGCGTGAGGTGCCGGAGGCAATCCGCAAGGCGACCGAGCGGGCCAAGAAGACGATGATCCGCGTCCCGCTCAAGGAGGGGCGCACGCTGCACCATGACGTGGAGGGCGTGTTCGGCGCCGGGCACGTTGTGTTGCGGGCCTGCACTGCCGGAACCGGCATCATCGCGGGCGGGCCGATGCGCGCGGTGTTCGAGACGCTCGGGGTGGGCGACGTCGTGGCCAAGTCGCTGGGCAGCCGCAACCCGCACAACATGGTCAAAGCCACGTTCGCGGCGCTGCAGCGTTGCGCCAGCCCGCGCAGCGTCGCGGCCCGGCGTGGTAAGAAGGTCGGCGAAATCTTCGGCAAGCGCGACGGCACGCCCGAAGCGACAGCGCTGGAGACGGCCGATGTCTGACATGCAGAAGCCGACCGTGAAGGTCACGCTAATCCATAGCGGCCTCGGTCGGAAGAAGAACCAGGTCCAGACCCTGATTGGTCTGGGCCTCAACCGGATGCATCGCACGCGGGAGCTGGAAGACACGCCATCGGTTCGCGGCATGATCCGGACCGTCGCGCACCTGGTGCGGGTGGAGGAGCGGACATGAAGCTCAACGAACTCCGGGACAATCCTGGGGCACGCCTGAAGTCCAAGCGGCTTGGGCGCGGCATCGGTTCCGGTAAGGGCAAGACGTCCGGCAAGGGCGTCAAGGGTCAAAAGGCTCGCGAGGGTGTCTCGCTGAACGGGTTCGAGGGCGGACAGCTTCCAATCTACCGGCGGTTGCCGAAGCGCGGGTTCCACAACATGTTCCACAAGGAATATGCACCGGTGAACTTGGGCGCCATCGAGAAGGCGATTGCCGCCGGCAAGCTGGACGCGGCAACGCCGATTACCGAGGCCTCGCTGAGCGCCGCGGGCCTAGTGCGGCTGTCCAAAGTCGAGGGCGTGCGGTTGTTGGGCACAGGCACGATTAGCCAGGCCATCACCATCACGGTGTCCGGCGCTTCAGCGACCGCGCTCGCAGCGGTGCAGGCGGCGGGTGGCACCGTCACGATGATGGCGCCCGCCGCACCAGCTGCCTGACGCTGTTGGCCAAGCTTGCGGCCCGGCGGGCTATGCCGGCAGACTAGGAAAACGGCGAACGGCGCCCCGGGTCTTTTGGACGCGTGGGCGCCGTAACCTTGTTGGGGGAAACGGCAATGGCGTCTGCAGCCGAACAACTGGCGTCCAACCTCAGCTTAGGCACGCTGGGCAAGGCGACCGAACTCAAGAAGCGTATCTGGTTCACCCTCGGCGCGCTGCTAGTCTATCGCGTGGGCACCTACATTCCGGTGCCGGGCGTCGATGCGTCAGTGATGGGCGAGATGCTGTCGCGCAACGGCGGCGGCATCCTGGGCATGTTCGACATGTTCAGCGGCGGCGCATTGGGGCGCATGACTGTGTTCGCGTTGAACATCATGCCCTACATCAGCGCCAGCATCATCGTGCAGTTGATGTCTGCTGCGGTTCCGTCCCTGGAGACCCTCAAGAAAGAGGGTGAGTCCGGCCGCAAGAAGTTGAACCAGTACACGCGGTATCTCACAGTGCTGATCGCACTGGTGCAGTCCTATGGTATCGCAGTCGGACTTGAGAGCATGCGGGGGTCGTTCGGCTCCGCCGTGCCGGACCCCGGGCTGTTCTTCCGCATGTCCTGCGTCATCACCCTGGTCGGCGGGACGATGTTCCTGATGTGGCTGGGAGAGCAGATTACCACCCGTGGCGTCGGCAACGGCATCAGCCTGATCATCTTCGCCGGCATCGTCGCCAACTTGCCGCACGCCTTGGCGAGCCTGCTGGAGCTGGGGCGGACGGGCGCGCTGTCCCCGGTGTTCATCCTGCTGTTCCTGGTGATCGCCGTCGCGGTGATTGCCTTCGTGGTGTTCATGGAACGGGCGCAGCGGCGGGTGCTGATCCAGTATCCGAAGCGCCAGGTCGGGCAGCGCATGTTCGGCGGCGACTCGACGCACATCCCGTTAAAGGTCAACACGGCCGGGGTGATCCCGCCGATCTTCGCCAGTTCGATCCTGCTGGTCCCCGCTACCATTGCCGGCTTTTCCGGCAACAACGGCAGCTCCTGGGTCGGTTGGATCGGGCAGCGGCTGGCGCATGGCGAACCGCTGTATATGGCTGCCTATGCCGGCATGATCATCTTCTTCTCCTATTTCTACACCGCTGTGGTGTTCAACCCCGAAGAGACGGCGGACAACCTCAAGAAATATGGCGGCTTCATTCCCGGCGTACGGCCTGGCTCCAACACGGCGGCCTACTTCGACACCATCCTTGCCAAGCTGACGACGGTGGGAGCGCTTTACTTGTGCGTCGTGTGCCTGCTGCCAGAAATCCTGATCAGCCGATATGGCGTGCCGTTCTACTTCGGCGGCACCAGCCTGATGATCATCGTGTCCGTCACCATGGACACGGTGACGCAAATCCAGTCGCACCTGCTGGCGCACCAGTATGAAGGGCTGATCCGCAAAAGCCGGGTGAAGGGGAGGGGAGGCCGATGAACCTCATCCTCCTGGGGCCTCCAGGCGCCGGCAAGGGAACTCAGGCCAAGCGGCTGGAGCAGTCGCGCGGCATGGTGCAGGTCTCCACTGGGGATATGCTGCGGGCCGAGGTGAAGGCTGGCACCGAGGTTGGGCAGCGCGCCAAGGCAATCATGGAGGCCGGTGGATTGGTCTCCGACGACCTCATCATCACCATGCTGGACGGCCGTATCCGTCAGCCCGACGCCAGGGAGGGTTTCATCTTGGACGGCTTCCCGCGGACGATCCCGCAGGCCGTGGCGCTCGATGCGATGCTGGACAGGGCCGGTCGGCGCATCGACGCTGTGATCTTGCTGCAAGTGGACGACGAGATGCTGGTGGACCGCATCGCCGGGCGCTTCACCTGCGCGAAGTGCGGGGCGGGCTACCATGACAGCTTCCAGCGGCCCCACGTCAACGGTACCTGCGATGTTTGCGGCAGTCACGATTTCATACGTCGCGCGGATGACCGGCGGGAAACTGTTTCCGCTCGCCTGGACGCCTATTACACCCAGACCGCGCCCATCCTGCCGCACTACCGCGACGCCGGCCGACTGATTGTTGTGGACGGCATGGCGGATGTGGACGCCGTGACGCATGAAGTCGCGGCAGCCTTGGATACGCTAGACGTTCACACGATAAGTTGATGTGCCTGCCTTGACTTTTGCGGCCTGACCAGTATAGACGGCCTCCTCCGCCAGTCGTGCAAAGACTGGCTCAAGGATTTTCCCAGAGCCCTCAACGCGATTGCGAACAGGGGTTAAGCAAGTGACCGGTGCCCGGGGGCGATCTGTCCCGCATTGGCATGACCAGGAGTGACCAGCGTGGCGCGTATTGCCGGTGTTAACATTCCGACCAACAAGCGGGTGCTGATCAGCCTCCGCTACATTTACGGCATTGGCCCGTCGAACGCGGTGGACATCTGCACCAAGCTCGGCATCCCCGATGACCGCCGGGTCAACCAACTCTCCGATGAGGAGGTGCTGAAGTTGCGCGAGTTGATCGACCGGGATTACCGGGTCGAGGGCGACCTGCGGCGCGAGGTCGCGATGAACATCAAGCGGCTGATGGACCTAGGTTGCTACCGCGGCCTGCGCCACCGCCGTGGCTTGCCGGTGCATGGTCAGCGCACCCACACGAATGCGCGCACCCGCAAGGGCAAGGCGGTCGCCATCGCCGGCAAGAAAAAGGTTACGAAGTAACGCCCGGCCTGACGAGAAGCCTTTCTAACAAGAAGTCTGCCGCGCGAGCGGCGTTGAAGCACAGGATCACCTCAATATGGCGAAGACCGCCACCGCACGGCCCCGCAAGAAAGAGCGCAAGAACATTATCGCCGGCGTGGCGCACGTCGCAGCCACGTTCAACAACACGATGATCACCATCACAGACGCGCAGGGCAACACCATCGCCTGGTCGTCCAGTGGGATGCAGGGCTTCAAGGGCAGCCGCAAGAGCACACCCTACGCGGCACAGGTCGCTGCCGAGGACGCCGGCCGCAAAGCGCGCGAGCATGGCATGGAGACGCTTGAGATCGAGGTCAGTGGCCCTGGCTCGGGACGGGAGAGCGCGTTGCGGGCGTTGCAGGCGGTGGGCTTCGCCATTACGGCAATCCGCGACATGACACCGATCCCGCACAACGGCTGCCGCCCGCGCAAGCGCCGGCGGGTCTAGCCTTCTGCGCCTGAGCGACCGGCGTACCCTGGGACCGTAGGTTCCGGGGACGCCGCTTATCCTGTTTGGAGGTGATCCGTGGTCATCCAAAGAAATTGGCAGTCTTTGATCAAGCCGGAAAAGCTCGATGTCGAGCCCGGCAGCGATCCGCACCGCATCGCCACCGTGGTGGCCGAGCCGCTGGAGCGCGGCTTTGGCATGACGCTCGGCAATGCCGTGCGCCGGGTGCTGCTGTCGTCCTTACAGGGCGCGGCGGTGACGGCAGTGCAGATCGACGGCGTGCTGCATGAGTTCAGCAGCATCCCCGGCGTCCGGGAGGATGTGACCGACATCGTGCTGAATGTGAAGCAACTCGCGTTGCGGATGCACGGCGAAGGTCCGAAGCGCATGGTGCTGACGGCAAACGGCCCCGGCGAGATCATGGCCGGGCAAATCCAGACCGGCCACGACATCGACGTGATGAACCCCGACCTGGTGATCTGCACCCTGGACGAGGGCGTAAAGCTCGGCATGGAGTTCACCGTCAACCTCGGCAAAGGCTACGTGCCGGCGGCTGCGAACCGGCCGGAGGATGCGCCCATCGGGCTGATCCCGATCGACGCCATCTACTCGCCCGTCAAGCGCGTGTCCTACAAGGTGGAGCCGACACGCGTCGGGCAGGTCACCGACTACGACAAGCTGCTGTTGCAGGTCGAGACGAACGGGGCCGTGACGCCGGAGGACGCGGTGGCGCTGGCTGCCCGCATCTTGCAGGACCAGTTGCAACTCTTCATCAACTTCGACGAGCCGCAGTTGGCCCGGTCGGACGAAATCCACGACGACCTGCCGTTCAACCGCAACCTGCTCCGCAAGGTCGATGAACTGGAGCTGTCGGTCCGCAGCGCGAACTGCCTGAAGAACGACAACATCGTCTATATCGGCGACCTCGTGCAGAAGACTGAGCAGGAGATGCTGCGGACGCCGAACTTCGGTCGCAAGTCGCTGAACGAGATCAAGGAAGTGCTGACGGCGATGGGCCTGAACCTCGGCATGAGCGTGCCGGGTTGGCCGCCGGAGAACATCGAGGACCTGGCGAAGCGGCTCGACGAGCCGTTCTAGCAGCGAGAGTTAGGAGCTTAGACCATGCGCCACGGTGTATCCGGCCGCAAACTGAACGTTACGTCGAGCCATCGCCTGGCCATGTTCCGCAACATGGCTGTGGCGCTGATCAAGCACGAGCAGATCACCACCACGCTGCCCAAGGCCAAGGAGCTACGCCCGGTCGCAGAGCGGCTGATCACCCTGGGCAAGCGCGGCGACCTACATGCCCGGCGGCAGGCGTATGCGCAGCTTCGCGATGATCGCATCGTTGCCAAGCTGTTCACTGCGCTGGCCGATCGCTACAAGGCGCGAGCTGGCGGTTACACCCGCGTGTTGAAGGCCGGCGTGCGGTATGGTGATGCGGCCGACATGGCGGTCATCGAATTGGTGGACCGTGATCCCAGCGCCAAGGGCCAGGACAGCGGCCCCCGCAACGAGGTTCCGGATGACGAGGACCAGCAGGCGGCATAGCCTCACACCCGCCAAAAGCGGTCTCGGATAACCCGAAGGCTGCCTGCCTGTTTCCTCTCCTGGAGCGAACAGGCAGGTTGTGTCCTCGTGCCAGGTGCATCGACCCGGCTTGTCCGCCCAGGCCGATCCATAAGCATCGGGTTCTCGCATCGCACGGCGTCCGGCACCATCTGAGCATCATGGCGTCGCGCCCCAACCCTGCTAGCGATCTGTTCGGCGTACCCTCCACCATCGTTGCCAGCTCGACAGGTCCGCTTGCCGAGCGGCTACGTCCACGCACCTTGGCCGAGGTCGTCGGACAGCCGCACCTTGTCGGACTGGACGGCACGCTGACGCGGATGCTGGAGCGCGGCACGCTTGCCTCGCTGGTCCTGTGGGGTCCCCCGGGAGTTGGCAAGACGACGGTTGCCCGCCTGCTCGCCGCCGCGGCTGGGCTGCGCTTCCTCTCCCTGTCCGCCGTTTTTTCTGGCGTAGCCGACCTCAAGCGCGTGTTTGAGGAGGCCCGGCGGCGGCGTGAGTCCGGCCAGCGGACCCTGCTGTTCGTCGATGAGGTACACCGGTTCAACCGCGCGCAGCAGGACGGCTTCCTGCCCGTTGTGGAGGACGGCACGGTCGTGCTGGTGGGGGCGACGACGGAGAACCCGTCCTTTGCCCTGAACGGCGCCCTGCTGTCCCGCTGTCAGGTGCTGGTGCTGCGTCGGCTCGACGACGATGCCATGGAAGAGCTGCTGGCCCGGGCGGAAGCGGCGGACCATCCGCTCGCCCTGACCCCGGATGCCCGAGCGGCGATGCGGGCGATGGCGGACGGTGATGGGCGTTATGTGCTCAACATGGCGGAGCAGGTGCTGTCCCTGCCAGATGGGCCGCCACTGGATGCGGCTGGGTTGGCAGAGGTCGTCGGCCGGCGCGCGGCGCTATACGACAAGGACCGGGACGAACACTTCAACTTAATCTCTGCCCTGCATAAGTCGCTACGCGGGTCGGACCCGGATGCAGCGCTTTACTGGTTCGCCCGGATGGTCGCCGGGGGTGAAGACCCGCGCTACATCGCCCGCCGCCTGGTGCGCTTTGCATCGGAGGACATCGGCTTGGCCGACCCGAACGCGCTCGTGCAGGCGATGGCGGCCTGGGAGGCGTTCGAGCGCCTTGGCACGCCGGAGGGTGAGTTGGCCATCGTGCAGGCCATCCTCTACCTCGGCGCCGCGCCGAAATCGAACGCGCTGTATGCCGGCTACAAGGCCGCGCTGGCCGCGGCGAAGGCGACCGGCAGCCTGGCGCCGCCGGCGCACATTCTGAACGCGCCGACCCGACTGATGCAGGACCTCGGTTACGGCCAGGGTTACGCCTACGACCACGACACGGCGGATGGCTTCTCGGGGCAGAACTACTTCCCGGATGGCTTGCCACGCCAGGCGTTCTACCAACCAGCCGACCGTGGCTTTGAACGCGAGGTGGCCCGCCGGCTGGAGCATTGGGCCAAGCTGCGCCAGGACCGGCAGGAGGCCGCCCCATGACCATCGCCCCTTCATGACCACCCAAGTCCAGACCCGCGCCGTGACCGACGACGAGGCGGAGCTGCGCCTCGACCGCTGGTTCCGCCGCCACTTTCCGGCCGTAACCCAGGGCGCCATTCAGAAGCTGTGCCGCACCGGGCAAATCCGCGTGGACGGCAGGCGCGCCGAGGCCGCCACCCGGCTGGAGCCAGGCCAGGCTGTCCGTGTGCCGCCGCTGCCGGACGCGCCGCCACCCAAGCCAGCCCAGACGCACGCCTTCAACCCCGTGATCGCGCGCGAGCTGGAGGAGATGGTGCTGCACCGGGACGACCATGTGCTGGTGCTGAACAAGCCGCACGGCCTGGCGGTGCAGGGCGGCCCCGGCATCACCCGGCACCTCGACGGCCTGTTGGACGGCCTGCGCATGGGCAGCGAGCACCGGCCGCGCCTGGTGCATCGCCTGGACCGCGACACGTCCGGCTGCCTGGTGCTGGCGCGCACGCCGGGCACCGCGGCGAAGCTGGCGGCGGCGTTCCGCGGGCGGGATGTCAGCAAGACCTACTGGGCCGTCGTCGCCGGCCGCCCGGTGCCGGTCGAGGGCCGGATCGACCTGCCGCTGCTGCGCTACACGGGTCCGCGCGGCGAGCGTAGCATCCCCGCTGCCCGGGACGACAAGGAAGGCGCGCGGGCCGTCACCGACTTCACCATCCTGGACCATGCCGGACAGAAGCTGGCCTGGCTGGAGCTGTCGCCGATCACCGGGCGCACCCACCAACTCCGCGTGCATTGCGTCGCCATCGGCGCGCCCATCGTGGGGGACCAGAAGTATCACGAACCCGACCAGAACGGCGCCGGCAGCGCCTTGGTCGAGGGCCTGTCCGACAAGCTGCACCTGCACGCCCGCGCCCTGGACATCCCGCACCCGGCCGGCGGACGGCTGGTCGTCGAGGCCGAGCTGCCGCCGCACATGCGGGAGACGTTCGGGACGCTGGGCTTCCAGACCAGGCCCGCCCAGGCGCCGCGCCGCCGATGACCTGGCGCCGGACCGAGACTGCGCTGCTCGCCCTGACCTTCCTGCTGGTTGTGGGCACCACGGTGGTGGTCAGGACGCAATTCAACGAGGACGCGGTGCGGTTGCGCGCCCAGGACGCCGTCCGGCGCGCGACGGGCCGCGAGCTGACGATCCAGGGTCCGGTGCGGCTCGCCTGGTCGCTGACCCCCACGATCGCGATGGAGGACGTGTCCCTGGCCAACCCGCCGGGTCTGTCCCGCCCGGCCATGGCGCACGTGGCGCGGGCGGAGGCCCGGCTGGCGCTGTGGCCGCTGCTGTCGTCGCGCCGGGTCGAGGTGCTGGGGCTGACCCTGGTGCAGCCCGACGTGCTGCTGGAGCGCGACGCCCAGGGCCGTCCGAACTGGGTGTTCACGAAGCCTGCCGCGGCCCCGTCCACGCCCCAGGCTCCAGCCGCGGCACGGTCGCCAAGGCCGATGTTCATCGTGGACGACGTGCAGGTGAGCGACGGCCGCATTGGCCTGCGGACGGCGGACCGGGTCGATGTGGTGCAGGTCGCCACCTTGTCCGCGAATGCATCCGGCCCGGACGCGCCTGTGCAGGTGGCCGGAACCCTCGACGTCAATGGGTCGCCGGTGTTGCTGCAGGGCACGACGGGCGCCTGGGCCACGGGCGGAGACCCCTGGCCAGTGGCGCTAACGCTGTCCAGTGCCGGCGCGGTCCTGAAGGCGGACGGCGCAGTGGGCGGCAGCCTCGGCGTGACCGCGGCCGTTCCCGACCTGGCGGACTTGTCGGCCTTGGCAGGCCGGCCGTTGCCGCACCTGCGGGACATCCTGGCCGCGGCGCAGCTTGGTGCGGCTGGCCTTTCGGCGCCGGTGCCGGTGAAGCTCAAGATGACGGCGGCGCGTGCCATGGTCACGGGGGATGGCACGGCCGACCTGCGCGGCGGCGGGCTGGACCTGGCCGTGTCGGCCCAGGTGCCGGACCTGCGGGAACTGGGCGCCTTCCTGGACGTGCGGCTGCCGGCCCTGCACGACCTGGCCGGGACCGCACGGGTCGTGCGGGCGTCAAACAGTGCGACCGTCGCGTTGCGCGGCTTGCGCCTGACTGCACCGGGCAGCGATATCGCCGGCGACCTCGCCCTGACCCTGTCGCCGCGGCTCGCGTTGCGCGGCTCCCTCGTGTCGCAGCAACTGGACCTCGACGCGTTGCTGGTCCGGTCGGCGGAGGAGCCTGCGGCGGCGCCTTCGCCAGCGCCGGCCCCGTCCGGACCAGCGGCGGCGCCACCGCCAGCCGGTTGGCTGCTGCCTAAGGCGCCGCTGCCGTTCGAGGCGCTTCGCCGTGCTGACGGCGACCTACAGGTGGCAGTCAGCCAGCTAACCTGGCGCGGCACGGCGGCCCGCGCCGTGCAGGCGCGACTGCTGCTGCAGAAAGGTCGTCTGCAACTGGACCCGTTCATGGCGCAACTGCCCGGCGGCCCTGTCCTGGCGCAGGTCACGGCCGACGCCAACGGCCCCGTTGCCGCGGTCAACCTGCGCGCGACGGAGTTGGCCGTCGGGCCGATGCTGGCGGCCTTGGGTGCGCCGGATGGTGCTGCCGGCACCCTGGACCTCGATGTCGCGTTGCGCGGTCGGGGCGCCAGCCTGCATGACCTGGCCGGCGCCTTGAACGGCCACGCGGGGTTGGCGCTCGTGGATGGCAAGCTCGACAACCGCTGGCTGCTCGATGTGCTGGGGGACGCGTTGCGCGGCGCCAGCCTGCCGTTCGAGCCGGGGGGGCGCAGCACGGTCCGCTGCCTGGCCTTGCGCGCCGACGCTGCCGGCGGCACGGCGACGTTCAACGACCTGTTGCTGGACACCACCCGCATGCACCTGGACGGCGACGGCACGGCCAGCCTGGGCGACGAAACCCTGGACCTGCACCTGCGCGCCCTGGTGCGCGTGGGCGGCAGCAGCCTGGCCCTGCCGTTGCACCTGTCAGGCCCGTTCCGCAAGCCGAAGGCGCAGGCGGAGATCAAGGGCGACATCGGCAGGTCCGGGCTGATCATCGGTGGTGCCCCGCCGCCCGATGACTGCGGATCCCGCCTGACGCAGGCGCGCGATGGCCGGGTCGGGCAGATGCCTGCTGCCCTGCCGGAGCCGCCGCGGGCCAAGCCTGCCGACCTGTTCCGCAACCTGTTTCGATGACCACCTGACCCCGTGTTGAACGACCTGACCCTTTGTTGAACTGATGGACCTGGGAGCTTCTGCGTGCGTCGATTCTGGAATACCGCCACCCTGTCCTCCGGCGACGCCGGCCATGTCGTGATGCTGGACGGCAAGCCGTTGCGCATCCCCGGCCGCAATCCTGGCGGCGCCCCGTTGACCATCGCCACCACGGCACTGGCCGAGGCCATCACCGCCGAATGGCAGGCCGCCGGGACACGCCACGGCGGCGAGATGTCCATGGAGGACGTGCCGCTGACCCGGCTGGCCGCCACCGCGCAGGACCGCATCGCCCCCGATCCGGCCCCGGTCGCCACCGCCCTGGCGGAGTACGGCGGAAGCGACCTGCTATGCTACCGGGCCGAGCATCCGGAGGAGCTGGTGCTGCGCCAGGCCCGCTACTGGCAGCCCTGGCTCGACTGGGCTGCCCGCACCTATGGCGCGCACCTGCGGGTGGCGGCCGGCATCATGCACCTGCGGCAGGACCCGGCCGTGCTGGACGTCATCAGGACCGCGTATGCCGCGCAGCCGGTCCCGGTCCTTGCAGCGCTGGGCATCGCGGTCCCAGCCATGGGCAGCGCCGTGCTCGGCCTGGCCCTCGCCGGCGGCGCGCTGGATGCGGCCACCGCACACGACCTGGCCGGGCTGGACGAGGCGTTCCAGGTGGAGAAGTGGGGAGAGGACGCCGAGGCCGCTGCGCGCCGCCAGCACGTCGCCGACGACATCGCCCTGGCCGAGCGGTTCATCCAGCTCAGCCGTCCCGACTAGTCACCCCAACCTCGTCACCCCGGCCTGGCCGCGCCGAACACTTCCGTCCACGCCGCGTGCAGGGCCACGTCGGCGTCGGCCATCGTCACCGGCAGGCCCAGGGCATGCAGGCTGGTCACGCCATGCTCGGCGATGCCGCAGGGCACGATGCCGGCGAAGTGCCCCAGGTTGGGATCGACGTTCAGCGCCACGCCGTGCCAACTAACCCAGCGCGTCACTCGCACGCCGATGGCGGCGATCTTGGCCTCCGTGCCGGCGCCGCGGTCGGCGACCCAGATGCCGACCCGGCCGGCCCGGCGCTCCCCCCGCACGTTGAACCGGTCCAGGGCGCGGATCAGCCACTCTTCCAGCCCGTGCACGAAGGCGCGCACGTCCCGCGCCACGACGGCGCCATGTGGGCGCGTCAGGTCCAGCATGACGTAGGCCGTGCGCTGGCCCGGCCCATGGTAGGTCCACTGCCCGCCACGGCCGGCGGCGAACGTCGGGAAGCGGCCCGGGTCAGCCAGGTCGCCGGGCTGGGCGGAGGTGCCGGACGTGTAGAGCGGCGGATGCTCCACCAGCCAGACCTGCTCCCCGGCGGTGCCGGCGCGGATGCCGTCCACGCGGGCCTGCATGGCCGCCAGCGCCTCCGGGTAGGGCAGCAGCTCGTCCCGGACTTGCCATTCCGGTCCCTGCGCGGCGTCATACCCCTGCGCCGCGCCATGCGTCGAGCGGATTGGCACGGGGCGGATTGAACCCGGTTGCTCCATCCGCTATACGGTTCCCGGCACGGTGCGGTCGTGGCGAAATGGTAGACGCGCAAGCTTGAGGTGCTTGTGGGGGAAACCCTGTGGAAGTTCGAGTCTTCTCGACCGCATACCTGCTGACCTCAAGGACGGAAGCTACCTGACCCTGCCACGGCGCAGGTCGCGGCGTGCCATGATGCCATCCATCTCGGTCCCGCGGTTCTCGGCGGATGTGCGGATATCCGACAGCGTGGCCATCAGGCTGGCCCAGAACTGGTCCGCCTCCGGTTGCGCCCGGTCATCGATATGGCCCTGGCGCCTCTCCCGGAAGCCGTGCGTGGCGTAGTGCTCGTAAGCCGTGAAGATGCCGGCCTCCACCACCTCGCGCACGTCGGGATAGGCCGTCAGGTACCACTCGGCGTCGAACTTGTCCGGTGGCAGCAGGCAGCGCTGCAGGCGGGACCGGGTCATGGCCATCGCGTTCCGCAACTCGCTCAACCGCAACGGGTGGCGCAGCCGTGCCCGCGTGACCGCCTGGCACCAGCTTTGCAGACCCAGGCCCGCCGCGATCCGATTGTCCGGCAAGCGTTGCCGCGGCTGGCCCTCACGGCACAGCCGCCGCGCGCGGTCCAGGCCCTTGAACCAGGCGGAGTATTCGTTGCGGCACAGAATTGGCGCCGGCAGGTCGCTGTCGCGGTAGGCGGCTGCGTCGCTGAACACGCCGACCAGCCCCGTCGCTAGCGCCTCCAGCATCTTGATGTCGCTCTTGCCCTCGACGAAGGCCATCGTCGCCGGGTCGGCGTTGGTCTCGATCGGCGCGACAAGGATGCCCGGTGCCAACGCCCGCAACTGCGCCAGGTAAGCCTGATAGGGCAGCAG